>Ga0315298_1009839_pt1 | contig 11670 bp, 10 predicted proteins | sample WHS_1_MG_FD_203077 | JGI IMG/M metagenome (GOLD analysis project Ga0315298, IMG submission 203077) | Extremophilic microbial mat communities from Washburn Hot Springs, YNP, Wyoming, USA - WHS_1_MG | ecosystem: Environmental > Aquatic > Thermal springs > Hot (42-90C) | place: USA: Wyoming... | reverse complement strand
CTGAGCGACGCGACACCGATCCCGCTGGCAAGATGACCGCTCGCTTCGCCGTCGCGGAGATCCTCGCCGACAGGCTCGAGGATCCGCCCGCCGCCATCGCATGTCTCGAAGAGTTCCTCGCCGAACACGGCGAGGAGGTGAGGCGCGAATACGTCGAAGAACGCCTGCGCCAGTTGCGAGCGCGACTCGACCAGAACAGAAAGTGACCGTCAGGCAATCCCGTGGCAGGCAACTCATTCACAGTCGTAACGCTTCACCCCAGCGTGGATCGAACGTATCAGGTGCCCAACCTGCACGAGCCCCTGGTCAGAGGAAGGCAGATCCTCGCCGAGCCGGCAGGAAAGGGGGTAAATGTCGCTCGCACCCTGTCGCGTCTGGGCGACCGCGTGACATGCATCGGGTTCGTCGGCTTTGACCAAGCCGCTTTCTTTCGTGACGCCCTGGCCGATGAGGGAGTGCGGACACTTTTCGTCACTGTCCAGGCCCCGACGAGGCAGAACATCACGCTGATTTCGCTCAGGTCACGGAAGGAGATGCACGTCATTGACGCCCCCATGCGCATAGAGCCGAAAGAAGCAGCCGACTTCAGGCGACACCTGGCCGATTGCGCGAACGCTGGCGGAACGATAGTCTTTGCCGGGAGTCTTCCGCGTGGCATCGGCGTAAGGCAATTCATTCAGTGGCTCCGGCTTGCGCGCAAGCGAGGCGCGCGACTATGCGTGGACACGCAAGGAACGCTACTGCGTGCCACCCTCTCCACGCGACCCACACTGATAAAGCCCAACATGGAGGAACTTTCCGAACTGGTCGGGAAACACCTTGACTCGCCCGAGGATGCCACGGAAGCGGCCGCCGGACTCCTCGGGCGATGCGAACAGGTCCTTCTCAGCCTCGGCCGCGACGGCGCAATTCTCCTGACCGCGGATGGCATCTGGCACGCCTGGGAGGCGCGGCCCGCGAGGCCGGTGAGCACCGTCGGTTGCGGCGACGCCCTCCTCGCAGGATACCTCCATGCGGACGCGAGTGGCGCAAAGCCCTCCAACGCATTGCAGTTCGCAGTTGCCTGCGGCTCGGCCTGCGCGCGTGTCGCCTCCGCCTGTCTCCCATCCGCCGACGCCGCCGCACGACTCCTGCGCGGCATTCGGGTGCGGCAGGTGCATCCAGCCCCGCGATCCTGATGCTTGCTTTATCGCGGGCGACCCGGTACCCTATCGGCGTGGGTGGGCCTCATTGGGCCAGGTTCGTCCTCGGTCCTGCTACAGCCGCGCAGGTGCGCCCGTAGCTCAGTAGGATAGAGCGGCGGTTTCCTAAACCGCAGGTCGCAGGTTCGACTCCTGCCGGGCGTGCCAGCTGCCCCGTCAATTATGTTCGATGGATGAAGCCGACACGCCCAGGTGCACAGTCGGCCTCGCCGCAGCACGGCCCGGTACTGGCGAATAGTACTCCGTGTCCAAGTCAGTGAACGGCCACCCGGAATGCCTGAGAGTTGTCACTCTCCGATGACTTTGATGACGATGCGCTTGCGACGCTGACCATCGAATTCGGCATAGAAAACCTGCTGCCACGGACCCAGGTCGAGCGCACCATCGGTCACCGGAAGAACGACCTGATGATGTGCAAGTATGCTCTTGAGATGGCTGTCTCCATTCGTCTCGCCGGTGCGATGATGGAGATAGTCGGAGCGAAATGGCGCGAGGGTTTCCAGCCACGTGTCAATGTCTTGCAGTATCCCGGGCTCGTCATCGTTGACGAAAACGCCGGCTGTTATGTGCATGGCGGAGACGAGTACGAGACCCTCCTTGATGCCGCTCTTGCGGACTGACTCGGCCACGTAATTGGTGATGTTGACGTAATCGCGATGCTTCGCGGTGTTCATCCAGATGTAATCGGTGCGCGACTTCATTGTTTTCCGCTCCCTGTGGCGACCATGGATCCCGGGTCCATTCTACGGTAGGCCATGGTCCAGTCAAGCAGATCCGTGCGAGGGTGTCCTGACCGCTGCCCACTCCATGTGGCGTAGCCCTTGCTCTCCGTAGCCGAGGCGGCCGCTTTTTGGTACAAATCGAGTGGCGCGGGAAGCGCCGAAAAAGCATGGAGCGACGGATGAGGGAAAAGGACGCGCATCTGAGCAGGTGGTTCCGGAATCTTCTGGGGGTGGACCTCGCAGATGCAAGGCCGGGGGAGATTGTCGTCGTCCGCGACGCGAGGCGCGACGAGCCGGAGCAGGTCGGGGCATGTGAGCGCATGACTCCGATCTGTCTATGCGTCGGAGATGGGCGTGCGGTAGTCTCGACATGCCGCTTCATGCAGCGAGTCGTCGAGGACTGGGCGGAGGGCTTTCCCGCGCCAGAGATGCTCCTCAGGAACGAATTCGTGCGGGAACTGGTCCGGCATGTGGAGCGCGCAATGGGTGGGTCCGCCAGCGCCGTCGAAGAGCGTGTAATGGTCAGGACGAACGCCGCGTGCCAGACGCACGACGCACCCGCGGACGGTGCCGCCGCCGGGCCATCGTCGGCTCCGATATCTTGCTGTGACGTGGCGGATCGAGATGCCGTGCAGCGACTCTTGCATGCCGGGTACCGGGAACGTGCCAGGTGCGTGCGCATCCAGGTGGATAGATGATCCGGGTGGTCTCTTTCGACATTGACGATACCCTGTACGATTTCCAGTCCGCCTCTCGCCACGCGTTGGAACACGTACGACGTCGGATCGCGGAGATTTCCGGCGTCGAGGACGGGCGCCTGACGCTGGAAGTTCTCATCGCGGATCTGGAGCGAACCGCTGAGGAGATGGCGAACCCGTATTCGCGGTTGCACGATCTCCGGACCCGGGCATTCTGGCGCACTCTCCAGAGGTTTGGCAGATCGGATCGGGCATTCGCGGAGGACCTGAACCGCGTGTACCTCGCGCATCGCTTCGACGACGTAAAACTCTTCCGCGGGGCACGCGAACTGCTCGGTGAACTCAAGCAGCGGTATCTCATCTGCGCCATATCCAACGGGGAGCAGGACCTGAAACAGTTGGGTCTCGACGGCATGTTCGAGTTCGTGGTCTTCGCAAGCGAGGCAGGCGTGGACAAGCCGGACCCACGCATATTTCAGTTAGCGATGAGCCATGCGGCATGTGCGCCCCGCGAGTTCGCGCACATAGGCGATTCCCTGGCCACGGACGTGGCGGGGGTGCAAGGAGCAGGTGGATGGGGGATATGGCTGAACTGGGACCGTTCGCCTGTGCCCGCCGGCTTCAGCCCGGATGAGGTCGTCAATGCACTCGAGGAGGTACCGGAGGCGCTGAAACGGTTGGACGGCAGCACCGGATGCAAACGGAAAAGCGCACGTGGGGGAGAGTCCCGATGAGGGTTCTCTTTCTGGTAACGGGCAACGGTGCGAGCACCAGGTACCGGGTGCGGCAGATCGTCCCGCTTCTCGAGGAGCGGGGGATCCGATGCGAGGTCAGCGAGGTTCCAGCGGGTCTCCTCGCGCGCGTGCGCGCGTTCCGTTCGGCGCGCGAGTTCGATTGCGTCGTGCTCCAGAAACGGTTGCTGCCGCGATGGCAGGTCCGCTTGCTGCGCAGATGCTGCAGACGACTGATCTACGATGTTGACGACGCGGTGCTCTTCCGATGCGCGCCGCATCCGCCGCACTCCTGGACGCGGCGGCGTCGCTTTGCGGAGATCGTCCGCACTGCCGAGGTCACTCTCGCAGGCAACGCTTTCCTCGCACGTCAGGTGGAGAAGTTCGGAGGACGCGCGGTCATCGCTCCCACAACTCTGGACCCGGCGCGTTATGACACGGAGCGGCCAGCGACGCGAGATGACTCTGGGATCGTTCTGGGCTGGGTGGGCAGCGGAAGCACGCTGCACTACCTGCGCTCTCTGGCACCGGCTCTGCGGCAGGCCGTTGCGATAACACGCCATCGGCTGAGATTGAAGATCGTCTGCGACGCGTTTTGCGAGTTCGACTCCATCGAGACCCTGCACGTGCGCTGGTCGGAGACGACCGAGGTGGGAGAGATCCTTTCGTTCGACATAGGCCTTTCACCGCTGGATGACTCGGTCTGGTCGCTCGGGAAGTGTGGCTTCAAGACGCTCCAGTACTTTGCGGCGCGCGTTCCGGTCATCTGTTCGCCCTACGGTGTGCATCGCGAGATGGTGCGCGACGGGGTGGAGGGTCTATGGGCCGAAAGTCCCGAAGACTGGGTCACCGCCATTTCCAGGCTTGCGGAGGACACAGCGGAACGGCGAAGACTCGGGGAGGCCGGCAGGATGCGACTGGAATCCTGTTACACGCCACGAACAGTGGTGGATGCTGTCGCGCGAGCGCTCTCAGGTTGAAACGCACGCCGAGCGAGAATAATCGAACGCCCTAGTCCTGTCGCCGCAGTTCGGTCAGGACTTCCCTGTAAACCTCCGCTGTCGCGCGAGCAGTCCGCTCCCACGTGAAGAGTTTGGCGCGCGCCAGGCCACGCTGCCGAAGACGCTCCCTCAGAAATGTGTTGGCGATCACCTTCTCGATTGCGATTCGCAGATGCCGCGGGTCACATTCGCGGACCGTCAGGGCAGCGTCTCCGACGACCTCCGGCACGGCGCCGCCGGAGGAAGCGATGACCGGTACGCCGCACGCCATCGCCTCGATCGGGGGAAGGCCGAAGCCCTCGTAAATAGAAGGAAACACGAATACGCTTGCCCCTGCGTAGAGGAGGGGCATATCAGCATCGTCAACAGCACGCAGTACGGTGACCGCCTCCGCAAGGCGATGTTCTCGAATCGCGCGGACCAACGGCCTGGTGTTCCACGATTTGGCACCCGCCAGCACGAGCCGGTGCGTTATCCTGCCGCTGCGGCGCCCCTCCGCGAACGCCTCGAGAAGCGCCAGCAAGTTCTTCTTGGGCTCGAGATTACCCACAAAAAGCACATATCGCTCGGTCAGACCGTATCGTCTCTTCAACTCGGCGAGTCGTTCGCGCTCCTGCACCGGTCTGAAGGCGTCGGACACGCCGAGCGGAATGACGCGGATCTTGTTAGCCGGCGCACCGAGCATATCGCGAACGTCAGCGGCTGTGCGCTCCGATGGAACGATGATTCGCGCGGCGCGTCGGACGCTCAGCGGCAGAGCGACGCGGTAATGCCAGACGTTCAACCGCTTGCAAAGCCGCGGGAACTTGAGGGCTATGACGTCGTAAACCGTCAGTACGAAGGGCGTTCCCGCGAACACCGGTGCGGTGTACGCGGGGGCATGGAGCAGATCGACACGGTCGAAACCGATCCGGACAGGCAGGACTGTCTGTTGCCAGAGTATGCGCATGACTCGCGGCAGATTGGGCCAGAGGGGGCGATGAAACGAGACGTTCGGCGCATCGTGCCGGCCAGGCGGCTCAGCGGATCGGGGGTAATACACGAGGAAGTCCATATCGGGCGCAACAGGCCCGAGCGCCTGTACGAGCGACCGAATTGACCGTTCCACCCCCGACATGGGATGGCGGATGACCATCGCGTCGAGTGCAACCCGGGGCCTCGTTCCGCGAGCGTGAGCGCCGACGCTCATACTGGCATCCAGCGGAGGGACGGCTTCAACAGCGTCTGATAAAGTTGGTCCATGGAAGCGACGGTCCTGCGGATGTGGAACTCCTCTTCAACCCGTCTGCGGCCTGCCTCGCCGAGCCTCCTGGCAAGGTCCGCGTTCTCGAGGAGAGACAGGCACGCGGCGGCAAGGCTCTCCGGAAAGCGTGGTGCGACAAGAAGTCCGGTCTCGCCATCGCGGACCACCTCAGGCAGGCCGCCAGCCCTTGTCCCGACCACTGGCTTCGCGAGCGCCATGGCCTCGATGGCAGTGCGACCAAAGGGCTCCGCATCCGAGGGTATCAGGACCAGTTCCGCCGTGTTCATCAGGTCCGGAACGTCGCGGCGATATCCGGCGAAGATCACTGCATCGGCCACGCCTATCTCGCGAGCCATCTCGCAAAGTCCGGCCACCAGATCGGAGTGAGCCCCCCAGAGATCCGATCCAGCGAGTACCAGTCGAGCGAGTGGTTCCCGGGAGAGAATGGCGGGCATAGCGCGGATGGCATCCTCATGCCGCTTCCAGGGGACGAACTGGGCCGCCATGAGAAGAAGCCTGGTACCCGGTTCAAGGCCGAGTTCGGCACGAATGTCGCGCCCTGTCACCCGCCGTCGCCATGCCTCAGGGTCTATCCCGTTGGGGACGTGCGACACCTTTCTGCGCGGGAATCCGTCGGCGATCATGAACTCAGCGACAGAGTGGGAGACGGCAACGATTCGAGTGGCCTGGCGACACAGGGTTTTGGCCGGGAACGGAATCGGCCTGAGGTCCCTGCAATGGAGGACGCACGGAATCCGAGCCCTCGCGGCAATGGGTCCTGCGTATATCTGGGCCATCGGGCTGTTCGAGTGGATTATGCGGGGGCGGACCTGCTCGACGATCTTGCGAAACTGGTTCTTGCCCGCGACCCACTGGAGCATTTGCCCGCCGAGCGCCAGAGGGTTGCCCGTCCGGCGAAAAGGTGGAACAGGGAAGGACAGGACCTCGACACCAATGGCACGCGCCTCGGATGCCAGGTCACCAGGCGGACAGGCGAGGAGAGGTGAATATCGCGAGCGATCGAGCGCGGAGAGGAGGGCCAGCAGGCTTTCCTCGGCACCGGAGATAAACGAGACATGATTCAGGAAGAGGATCGGGATGGTGCCCATCGGGACGCGAATCCTCGCTTCTCAACCCCACGCGCGTGCGGTCTGCCCTGTGAACGCTCCTCTCCTCGACCAGAGCGCATCCCCGGGATATGGAGCATACCGAGACGAGCGGCTGCGCGCAACCCGCTGCGCTCAGGCGGGCGAAAGAAGTCGCTTCGCCTTGGCTACGACGTTCTCGACGGTGAAGCCGAAATGCTGCATCACCTCGCGATATTTGCCGGAGGCGCCGAAGGTCTGCATGCAGATAACGTCGCCCTTCGGTCCGACGTAGCGATCCCAGCCGAGGCGAACCCCTGCCTCGATGGCGAGCCGGGCCGTGACGTCAGGGGGGATGACGCTCCGTATGTAGGCGCTCTCCTGCGCCTCGAAAAGTTCCCAGGAAGGCATGCTGACGACGCGCGCACGGATGTTCTCGCCGGCCAGTTTTGCCTGGGCCTGCAACGCGAGGGATACCTCCGAGCCGCTCGCGAGGAGAAGAATCTGCGGTCTCCCTCCCTCCGCCTCGGAAAGGGTGTAGGCGCCTTTCTGTACCCCACCATGAACTGGGTATTTGCGCGGGTCGAGGACGGGCACGTTCTGGCGCGTGAGCGCGAGAACGGTGGGCCCGTCGGTGCGCTTCAACGCCAGTTTCCAGGCGGCAGCGGTCTCGTTGGCATCCGCAGGCCTGATGAGCCGAAGGTTCGGGATCGCGCGCAGAGCGGCGAAATGTTCCACGGGCTGGTGAGTGGGTCCGTCCTCGCCGACGCCAATCGAGTCATGAGTGAACACATAGATCACCGGCAGTCGGCTGAGCGCAGCGATGCGGATGGATGGTCGGCAATAATCTGAAAAGACGAGGAAGGTCGCACCGAATGGTATCAGCCCGCCATGGTAAGCCATCCCGTTGAGTATGGCGGCCATCGCGTGTTCGCGGACGCCGAAGTGCATGTTGCTCCCGCGGAAGCGACCAGGACCGATGTGCTCCAGGGCGGTCATGATCGTCTTGGTGGAAGGCGCAAGGTCGGCCGATCCGCCTATGAGATACCCATCGAAATGCTTCGCGATCGCGTTCATGACCTCGCCGGACGCGTTGCGAGTCGCAACTTCCTTGCCCGGTTCGAACGTGGGGACAGCGCTCTCCCACCCTTCCGGGAGGCGCCGTTCGAGCATCATCTCGAACTTCGAGGCAAGTTCCGGAAATGCCTTCCGGTATGCCGCGAACTTCTTGTTCCATTCCGCCTCACGTCTGGCGCCGTCCTCGACGAACCTCCGGAAATACGCGCGCACCTCATCGGGCACATAGAACGGCTTGTCGAGGGGCCAGTTGTATGCCTTCTTCGTCTCGATCGCTGCTTCGGGTTTGAACGGCTCGCCGTGGCACTTGGCCTTCCCGGCCTCGGGCGAGCCATATCCTATGATGGTTCTCATGCGGATGAGGGTGGGCTTCCGGACCTCCTGCATGCCAGCCCGAATCGCGTTTTCGAGTTGGCGGACATCGTTCCCATCGCTCACCTGGATGACCTGCCAGCCATACGATTCGAAGCGTGCCTGCGTGTCCTCATCGTAATGCAGCCGACGCGTTTCCCCCTCGATACTGATGTCGTTATCGTCGTAAACGACTATCAGTTTGCCCAAGCCGAGGAAGCCGGCGAGCGAACAGGCCTCGGAGGAGACGCCTTCCATGAGGTCGCCATCGGAGCAGATGACGAAGGTGTGATGATTCACGATTTCGTGGCCGGGGCGGTTGAACATTTCAGCCAGGTGCGCCTCGGCTATGGCCATTCCGACTGCGTTCGAGATGCCCTGACCGAGCGGTCCGCTTGTCGCTTCGACCCCCGGCGTCAGATGTGCCTCGGGATGGCCTGGCGTCCGGCTACCCAGTTGCCGGAAGCGCTTCAATTCCTCCATGGAAAGATCGTATCCCGCAAGGTGAAGAATGGCGTAGAGCATGGCACAGGCGTGGCCCGCCGAAAGCACGAAGCGGTCGCGGTCGAACCATGCGGGATTCCTCGGATTGAACTTCAGGAAACGGTCGAAGATGGTGTAAAGGGCGGGCGAGGCTCCGAGCGGCATGCCCGGGTGTCCGGCATTTGCCGTCTGAACCTGATCGAGCGAAAGCATCCGGATGGTATCAATGCACAGTTGGTCGAGTTTCGCGTCCGGCATCCCTGGTATCCTCCCTGCCATCACTGTCGGACATTCGCGCGAGGCGGTCCCGGAGACGGGCGCACACGGCGGGATGATAGCAGAACCTGCCGCTCAAATCGAGTGAGCGGCGGAGCAACCGGGGGCCCCGCGAAGCAAGGGATGGGCAGGATACCGGGCGAGTCCCCTGCCACGCTGCTGCCGATCACCTCGCGGAACGACAGCGGATAGCTGCGACGCCGTTATCGGGCAGGACGAGTTTGATACGCTTCTGATTCACGTCTCAGCCGCCTGCAGTGTACCCCAGGAGGGCGCTGGAGGGCCATGAGCGACCTGTACTACTGCAAGGCGTGTCTGGCGAAACAGCAGCGGATCAACCAGCTGGAATGGGAAAAAGAGCGGTTGCGCAGGATGCTGCGCGACCGGAACCGTTCCGCGGAGGAAAGGCCGTTCGGCTCGGCCACGCCCTCCTCGATGATCCCGTTCAAGCCGAGCGCCCTGGCCGAGCAGCAGGCGCGGCGCGGCGGTGGGAAGCCGGGCCATGTGGGACACGGGCGAAGCGCGCTCTGTGAGGAGAAGGCCGACGGCGTGGAATCAGTGAGCGCGGGGTTGGAGACCTGCCCGACTTGCGGGGTCCGACTGCTGTGCGAATCAGCTCGGAAGTGCGCGGTCATTGACCTGAAGCCGCCGACGGTAGAGAAGGTGCTGTACCGCCTCGAGCGAAAGGTTTGTCCGAAGTGCCGGCGGCGGTTTGCCGCCAAAGCGGCGGGGGTGCTTCCGAAGGGGTTGTACAGCAATGCGTTTCTCAGCCACGTGGCCGAGGAGCATTATCTTTGGGGCGTTCCGCTGGGACGGATCGAGCAGCACACCGGTGTCGGCTACGGCTTGCTGGTACAGGGTCAGAAGCAACTGGCGCGGCTCTTGGGGCCGGTCGTGGAGGCGCTCCTGAAGGAGTACCGCGCCTCTCCGGTGAAGCACGCCGACGAGACCGGGTGGCGCACCGACGGGCGGAACGGCTATGCCTGGCTCTTCGCCACGCCGACCTCGAGCGTCTTTCGCTTCAGGCAAAGCCGTTCCGCCGCCATGGCGGCGGAGGTGCTGGGCGCGAAGCGATTGCCCGGCGTGCTCGTGGTGGATCGCTACCATGCCCACAAGCAATGCCCCGGTCGCCCTGCAATACTGTCTGGCCCACATGAAGCGCGACGTCGAAGACCTCCAAAAACGGTTTCCCGATCAGGCCGAGGTGGCCGCCTTTGTCCGAAGCCTCGCACCTGCTTTGAGCGAGGCCATGCACCTCCGGGCGCTGCGTCTTTCACGCAAGGGATTCCTCCGGCGCGCCGCGCGCACCCGAATGCGCATCATCGCGATCGCCCACCGCCAAGCGAGGCATCCGGCGATCTGGAAGATCCAGGAAATCTTCCACGAGAATGCCGAACCCCTCTATCGCTGGTTGTGCGATCCCACGATCCCGGCCGACAATAACCTCACCGAGCGCGACTTGCGACCCCCCGTCATCGCACGCAAGGTATCCTTCGGCTCGCAGTCCGAGGCCGGCGCGCGGACGCGCGAAACGATGATGACGATCCTGCACACGCTCAAAAAGCGCCGTCTTCCGGTCGCCGCAACCCTCCAAGCGACATTGGACGCCCTTGCCGGCCAACCCCGCCGCACTCGACCCGGCTGCCCTACTCCTTGAGCCCCCCAGCCGCCCTCGGCGCCTACAGCCTCGAGACTGGGGCATTACGCTCGGTACGTCGGGATAGTGCGACCACTTCGTATCTGGCAAGGTCGTCATCGGTCACGGAGCTGATGAGGAGGGAATGGAATACGCCATGCCTGTCGAACCAGGAAACCGGCGCCTGTTAAACAAGGTCGAGCGGGTCGAGTCCCCCTTTCCGCGGCCAGGGAGAGTTTCTGTCCACGACGGGTACCCTGAGGCGGCGTAACATGACGCAAGGAATGGGCTACTGGACATGGTCACACCGGACCCGATTCCCACCTGCCTTCGGGACACGACCCGGTTTCCCTGAGCCGCCTCGGCGGTCTGGTGACGCTCTTCAATGAGCCCGCCGGAGCGCTGCAATACCTGTAAGCAACCGTCCGGGCTCGTCATTTGACGCCGGTCCGCGACCGCGCTAAAGTAAAAAGTGAGAAGTGGACGCGCGCAAGAATGGCTCTCGGACAATGAACGATTACTACAAGACGCTGGGGCTCACCCCCACGGCGACGCATGCCGAAGTGAAACACGCCTTCCGGGAACTGACAAAGCGATTCCACCCGGACCGCAACGCCCATCGCACGGAATGGGCTACACGCCAGATGCAACGGCTCATCGAAGCGCATCGAGTGCTCTCAAACGCCCGTCTCCGCGAGAGTTACGACAGGCAACTTCGACTGTACTACAGCAGGGCCAACGCACCGCGGCAGACCAGACGTTACAGTCGCGACGAGACGAGTCTGGCAGCCCAGGCAGAACGCATACTCGACGACCTTCTCAATGGAAAGGCCGCGCAGGCCATAGAGGCATACGAGCGCCTTCAGCAAAAGTACCAGGGATTCGAACTCCGCGATCACCTCGATCTGCGGGACTGGGTGGATGCCAAGTTCCTCATCGCTGAAGCCTATCAGCAACAGGGGAGATATTCGGAAGCGCTCGACCTGTACGAGTCGCTCTATCACAGCGAGGAGGCCAGAAAACGGTGCCTACACTACATCCAGGAAGTGCGGGACCGCATTTTCAAGATTATTTGCAGGGACATGGCCCGGTCGCTGGAACCTCACGCGGCGGTCCGCGTCCTCGAACGGGCCCTCGCGCTGGACCTCACGAAGGCCGAAAGAGC
>Ga0315298_1009836_pt1 | contig 11670 bp, 13 predicted proteins | sample WHS_1_MG_FD_203077 | JGI IMG/M metagenome (GOLD analysis project Ga0315298, IMG submission 203077) | Extremophilic microbial mat communities from Washburn Hot Springs, YNP, Wyoming, USA - WHS_1_MG | ecosystem: Environmental > Aquatic > Thermal springs > Hot (42-90C) | place: USA: Wyoming... | reverse complement strand
GGCGGCCCACGCCCACGCCGGTCTTCCCGCCCTGTGGCAGCGCCTGCCCCTGGCCCTGCGGCTCGCCCTCGTCGTCGCCCTCTGGGCGGTCGTCTACCACTACTGGCTGCCGGTCTCGACGTGGCTGACCGACGAGGCCCTCGGCCTGGGCCACGACCGTCTCGGCGAGGCGCTGCGCTTCTTCGTCTACGACACCGTCAAGGTGCTGCTCCTGCTCACCATCGTCGTCTTCGGCGTCGGCCTCGTGCGCTCGTTCTTCAGCCCCGAGCGCACGCGGGCCCTGCTGCGCGGGCGCCGCGAGGCGACCGGCAACGTCCTCGCCGCCGCCCTCGGCATCGTCACGCCCTTCTGCAGCTGCTCGGCGGTGCCGCTCTTCATCGGCTTCGTCGAGGCCGGCATCCCGCTCGGCGTGACCTTCTCGTTCCTCATCGCCGCGCCGATGGTCAACGAGGTCGCCCTGGTGCTGCTCTTCGGTCTCTTCGGCTGGCAGGTGGCGGCGCTCTATCTCGCCACCGGCCTCGCCGTGGCCATCGCCGCCGGCTGGGTCATCGGCCGCCTCGACATGGAGCGCTACATCGAGGACTGGGTGCGCGAGATCCGGCTGGGCGAGACGGCCGCCGGCCCGCGCCTCGACTGGCCGGCGCGCGTGGCCTACGCCCGCCAGGCGGTGCGCGACGTGGTCGGCAAGGTCTGGCCCTACGTGGTCGCCGGCATCGCCGTCGGGGCCGCCATCCACGGCTACGTCCCCCAGGACTTCATGGCCGGCATCATGGGCGAGGGCGCCTGGTGGAGCGTGCCCCTCGCCGTCGTCCTCGGCATCCCCATGTACGCCAACGCGGCCGGCATCATCCCGGTGGTCGAGGCGCTGCTCGAGAAGGGCGCCGCGCTCGGGACCGTGCTGGCCTTCATGATGGCGGTGATCGCCCTCTCGCTACCCGAGACGATCATCCTGCGGCGGGTGCTCAAGTGGCAGCTCATCGCCGCTTTCCTCACCGTGGTCGGCGCCGGCATCCTGGCCGTCGGCTACCTCTTCAACCTCGTGCTGTGAGGGGTCGCGAACGGCCATGGCGGGCGTCCGCATCCCTGCCTGCAGTCAACCATCCCGTCCAAGGAGGAGCACGATGACCACCGCACACATCCCGCCGGACTGGGCCTTCGAGTTCCACGGCCACCGCTGCCCGTTCATGCCCATCGGCTACCGCATGGGACGGCTGGCCCTTGAGAGGCTCGGCATCGACCGCGAGAAGGACCACGGCTTCTGCGTGTTCCCGGAGCTCGGCGAGGGTCATCCGCAGACCTGCATGATGGACGGCATCCAGGCGGCGACCGGCGCCACGTACGGCAAGCTGCTGATGGCGAAGACGTTCTACGGCAAGCTCGCCGCGGTGTTCCACCACCCCGACCGCGACGCCGTGCGCTACTCGCTGCAGCCCGACTTCATCGACGAGATGGGCAGGCACGAGTTCTTCGCGTACCGCAAGCGCGGCGTGGAGCCCTCCCAGATACCGGCCGACATCACCGAGCACCTGATCCGCTGGGTGGCGGACCTGCCTGACGAGACCATCTACAAGGTGCAGGACCTGCCCGACTTCGTGTACGAGCCGGTCAAGAGCTCGTTCAACAAGATCAGGTGCTCGACGTGCGGCGAGTACGTCTTCGAGCGCTACGTGCGCACCAAAGACGGGGCGCCGGTGTGCATCCCCTGCTCGGGGTACGAGCCCCCGGCCCACCCCCGGCACCCGCTGCCGTGAGCGCTCGCACCGCACGTCGGGGCGAAGCCGCAGCCGGGAAGGCGGCCGACCTGGCCACCATCGCCGGCGACGTGGCACGCGCCATTGGCTCCGGCAGCGAGCCGGTGGCCGTGTTCCTGCTCGCCGCCGACGCCGACATGGCGCCGTTCGCCGGCTGGACGCGGCTGCAGCGTCACCGGTACTGCCAGGCGCTCATGCGGGCGCGCGGCGGTGAGAGCGTCGTTCTCACGGCGGACGAGGTGTCCTGCCCGGCGGCGGCCCGCGCCTTCGGGTTCAAGCCCCTGCCGGAGGGCCTGCGCAGCGGCAAGGGGCTCGTCGGCTTCGGCATCGTGGCCGACCCGGCGACCGGCGAGCGCATGTTCCGCGGCATGAGCTGCCTCGAGCCGGGCTCGGTTTCCTGTCTCGCCCTCTGTCCGCTCGCGGCAGCGCCGGCGCTGCCGGACGTGGTCGTCGTCGAGGGCCCGGCCGAGCAGCTCATGTGGGTGCTGCTGGCTGAGGCCAACCTGCGTCGCGGCGAGCGCCTGCTGGGCAGCACGGCCGTCTTGCAGGCGACCTGTGTCGACGCCACCATCGTCCCCTTCCTGGAACAGCGACTCAACTTCACCATGGGCTGTTACGGCTGCCGCGAGGCCACCGACCTGGAGCCCGGGGAGGCCGTGATCGGCTTTCCGGGCAGCCGGCTGGCGCCGCTGGCAGAGACCCTCACGTTCCTGGCCGAGAAGGCCATCCCGCGTTCGCGCGCCAAGCGCGCCTGGCGCGCGCTGCTCGCCGGCGGCGACGCAGCGGAGCGCGAGCCGTCCCCCTTCGACCGGGAGGAGACACGATGATCGGAGTCATGCCCTGTTCCGGGGCCTGCAACGTGGGCCAGATGTCGACCAAGGCGGTGGTCGAGTCCATCCGGCGGCGGCCGGGCGAGATCGGCTTCGTCTGCGCCCTCGGCCTGCCCCTGCAGATTCCCGGCATCGTCAAGAAGGCCCACGAGAACTACACCCACCACATCGCCGTCAACGGCTGCAGCGTGGCCTGCGCGACCAAGGCGCTGCAGAGCGTCGGCATCGAGCCCGAGGCGAGCCTGCTGGTCACTGAGGCGATCTGCTACGAGAAGAACGGCGACCTCACCGACGAGACACGCCTGCCGGAGCTCGTCGACCGCGTGCTGGCGGAGGTCGACGCCGTCGCGACGCGCCGCTCCTGACATGACGTCGGGTGCTCGCCGGAGAACGATCGGGAGGACCGGGTGACCATCTACCTCATCGCCTTCGCGGTGACGCTCGCCTTCACCGTCGTGCTCACGGTCGCCGGTCTCGGGGCGGCGTTCATCCTCGTGCCCATCTACCTTGCCCTGGGCGTGGAAATGCACTCGGCGCAGGCGACCGCCCTGCTGCTCAACGCCATCGCCATGGCGTTCGCCTGCGCCCGCTACATCCCGGCGAAGCTCGTCGACTTCCGCGTCGCGGTGCCCATCGTCATCGTGGCGACGGCGCTGTCGCCCCTGGGCGCCTACACGTGCTCGTTCGTCCCGGTGACCACGCTGAAGTGGTTGTTCATCGGCTTCCTGGTGTTCGCCGGGACGATGATGCTCTTCTACCGACCCACGCCGCGCGAACTCGCGGGCCGCGGCGAGATCCTCGGCGTCGGTCTCGGCGTCGGCGGCGCAGCCGGCTTCCTCGGCGGCTTGCTGGGCGTGGGCGGCGGCAACTTCGTCGTCCCCGCCCTCGTCTGGCTGGGGCTCGACGCCAAGCGCGCCGCCGGCACGACGGCCTTCGTGGTGGTGTTCGCCTCCTTCACCGGGTTCCTCGGCCAGATGTCGGTGGCCAGGATCGACGCCGCGCTGCTCGCCTGGACCGCCGCGGCCTCGGTGACCGGAGCCCTGGTCGGCTCGTGGCTCATGCACCGCAAGCTGCAGGCGGCGCACGTGAAGACGTCGATCGGCGTCCTCCTCTTCTTCATCGCCGCCACCATGGCGTACAAGCTGCTGAGCTAGACGAACCGCGCGGGCGGCGCACGCCGGCCCGATACGCAACGAAGAAAGGGTTGGCCATGCCCTGGTTCGCAGGAGTTTCTCGCGAAGAGATCGACCGGGGGCCGACCATCGACGCCAGGAAGTGCGTCTCGTGCGGCATCTGCATGAACTGCGGCAAGAAGGTCTTCGACTGGGTGGACGGCAGCGCGGTCCCAGGGTGAGACGACGATGAGAGCTTGCAGTTCGGTCGACGCCGGAATCTGCGGATTCCACACCACCGTCGTGGCGGCATCCGCGGACAAACGGCACGTCACCTTCGCCATCGAGACGGAGTGCGACGTGGTCGCGAGGCTCGCCGCCGCACTCGGGGAGATCCAGCCCATCGACGTCTACGGCGAGGTCGACAAGCGCAAGGAGAGCGTCATCCTGGCGACCGTCGTCGAAACCATGGCGGAGTGCCGCAAGAGCTGCGCCGTGCCGCTCGGGATCTTCAAGGCCATGCAGGTGGCCACCGGACTGGCGCTCCCCAGGGACGTGCACATCGCGGTGACCGCCTGCGAGGCTGCCGACGCGGAATGACGGCGCGACGCAGGCCGGAATCGCCCCGAGAGGATTCTCGTGGCGCGAAGGAGGTGCGGGTTGAACGCTTCTGCGCCCGGAGCGACGACCACGTTGTCAAGCGGGTCGCATGACAGGCCCGCCGGGTCGGCCTGGCGGAGCTGCTCGTCGTCTACTTGCAGATCGGATTGACGGCCTTCGGCTTCACGATGCTGCAGAAGGTGGTGCAGCTTATCGTCCAGAAGAAGCGCTGGCTGACGCGCGAGCAGGCCGACCACGGCCTGGCCCTGGTGCAGCTCTATCCGGGACCCATCATGGTCGACTTCACGGCCTACGTCGGGTACCGGCTGCGCGGCGTCAGGGGCGCGCTGGCGGCCGTCGTCGGCTTCGTGCTGCCCTCGTTCGCGCTCATGATCGTGCTGTCGGCCGTGTACTTCGCGACCGGCAACATCGCCTTCGTGCACACGCTCTTCATCGGCCTCGACGCGCTTGTGGTCGGTATCGTGCTCAACCTCACGATCGACTTCGGGCAGCGCGCCCTGAAAGGCCCCGTCCAGGCCACGCTGGCGGTGGTCGCCTTCGCGGTGATGCTGTTCGGAATCAGCGCCCTGCTTTCCATCCTCGTCGCCCTGGTCGTCGGCGCCGTGTTCCTGCGTCCGGCTGCCGACCCGGGCATCCCGGCGGAGGTCGCGCCGCCGGCCGGTTCTGCCCCAGCGGGGGCAGCGGCCCGGCCGGCGGCTGTGCCTGACGCGGGCTGGACGCGACACGTCGCCACCTGGTGGCCAATCGCGGCGACAGTCGCCGTCGTCGTCGCCGTCGCCGTCGCCGTCGCCCTCCAGGACGGAATCGTCGGTGCGATGACACTCTCGTTCCTCAAGATCGGCTCGGTCGCGTTCGGCAACGGTGCCACGATCATGCCGCTCATCCAGGCCGACGCCGTCACCCACTACCACTGGCTCACCCAGAGGCAGTTCGCCGACGGTATCGCCCTGGGGCAGATCACGCCCGGGCCGTTCCTCATCACCGCCGCCTTCGTGGGTTACAAGCTGGGCGGCGTCTGGCTGGCCCTGCTCGCCACGTTCGCCATCTTCGCGCCCTCGTTCGCCATGACGCTCGCGTTCACCGAGGTCTTCGAGCACCTGCACACGCTGGCGTGGGTGCGCGGCGCCCTGGCGGGCATCCTGGCCGCGTTCGTCGGCCTGCTCGCGGTGGTCACGCTGCAGCTCGGCGGGGTCACCGGGGGGCGAGCGGGTCTGCTCACACTGGCCGCCGCGGCCTTCGTCGCCGTGCGCTTCTTCAAACTCGACGTGCTCTGGGTGTTCGCCGGCGGCGTCGGGTTGTGGGCGGTCCTGCACGCCTTCGGCTGGGCGTGAGCGAACGCACGCGGACACAGGACGGGTTCTGCAAGGCCACCGACCCCATGGCGGAGGCGGCCGATTCACCCCCACGATTCTGAGGGGCAAGGCGACGTCACAGTCGCCGGGTCAAGCCAGGTCGGGAAGGTCACAGAGAACACGACGCCGACCCCCGTGGGACGTGCTGCGGACGGCAGCGCTCGAGAGTGCGACGACCTGCCCGGTGCAGACGGCGTCGATCATGGGAACCGCGGGCTCCGGGCGAGGCCGACCAGGCACAGGCTGCTCGTGGGCATCGGCGGCGCGGCGGCGCGGCAGTCGGGCACCTGCCTCCTGATGTGGACCAGGCCCGCCAGAACGTGCCTCAGCGGCCGCAGTCGAGCAGCTCGCACCCCTCGGCGCCGTCGACCTCGACCTGCAACGTCGAATGCTCGATGCCGAACTCGTCGTGGAGCACACGCTCGGCGGCGCGGCGTGCCTGCAGGCCTGTGGCCGCGTCGGCCGTCACCAGGTGCGCCGACAGGGCGAGGAAGCCAGACGTGACCGTCCACAGGTGCAGGCCGTGGGTGCGCAGCACGCCGGGCAGGGACTGCAGACGCGCCTCGACTGCGCCGACGTCGATCCCTGGAGGGGCGCCCTCCATGAGGATGTGCACCGACTCGCGCAGCACGGCCCCCGAACTGAAGAGGATGAGGACCGCGATGAGCACACCGGCCAGCGCGTCGGCGTAAAGCCAGCCGGTGGTGATGATCACGCCGGCGGCGACAAGAGCGCCGGCCGAGCCGGCAAGGTCGCCGAGCACGTGGCGAAAGGCCGCCTCGAGGTTGAGGTTGCCGCGGCGAGGGCCCAGGAGCACGAGCGCGACGACGACGTTGACGACGAGGCCCACGGCGGCGACGGCGAGCATCCAGCCGCCGAGGATTTCCGGCGGCTCGCGCAAGCGCTTCGCCGCCTCCACGAAGATCCAGATGGCGATCGCCACCAGGGTCACGCCGTTGGCCAGAGCGGCGAGCACCTCGGCGCGCTTGAAGCCGAAGCTGTGCGCTCTGGTCGCCGGCTGCCCGGCAAGCCAGAACGCGGTGAAGGCCATGGCCAGGGAGCCGACGTCGGTCACCATGTGACCGGCGTCGGCGAGCAAGGCGAGGCTGCCGGTGAGAAGGCCGGCGACGACTTCGAGCCCGGTGAACGACGCCGTGAGGACGACGGCGACGGTCAAGGCTCGGCGGCGGCCTTCCACCCCTGCGCTGTGGTCATGTCCGCTCATATCATAAAAGTTATTTTATGATAAGCGGCGAGCGGCGTCAAGCGCCGCTTGTCGGATCCTCGCGCCGTTGGCGCACACCCGCCCGGCACACGGGGATAGACTCGACGAGACGGTGTCGGCGGCGGCGGCGTGAAGGGCAACGCCACGTGAACGACCGAGTGCAGCGACAGGATGGCGCCGACGCGCTGGCCGCGCCGCCGGCCGACGAAGCCGGGCGACGGGCGGCGGCTGACCGCGCCGTGATGCGTGTCGCCGCCGCGGGAGTGGCCGTCAGCGCCGCCCTGGTGGTGCTCACGGTCGCCATCGCGGTGGTCTCGCACAGCTTCGCGCTCACCGCCACGGCCATCGACTGCGCCGTCGACGTGGTCGCGGCGTTGGCGCTCTGGGCCGGCCTGAGACTCTCGCAGCGCAAGTCGGCCGCCTTCCCTTACGGCCTCTACAAGATCGAGAACGTGCTGCAGATAGCAGTCGCGCTGCTCATCTTCGTCGCGTCCTACGAGGTCGCGCGCCGGGCGTTCGTGACCAGCCGCCAGGAACCCCGCATCGACGGCCCGGTCATCGCCGGGACCGCACTCGCCATCGCGGTGACGTGGGCCTACGGCTGGTACGCGACAAGACTGGGCAGGCGGGTCTCGTCGCCGGCCCTGGTCGCCGATGGGAAGCATCGCCAGACAGACGTGCTCTCGACGGCGCTGGCGCTGGTCGCCGTCGTCTCCACCTGGGCGGGCTTCGACATCGACCGCGTCGCCGCCGTCGTGATTCTCGGCTTCGCGCTCTACTCAGGCTGGGAGCTCCTGCAGGGCGGCATGAAGGCGCTCCTCGACGCCTCGGTGGACCGCGCGACGCTGGCGAAGATCGAGCGGATATTGACCGGGGAGGGACTGGTCGAGGAGGTCGAGGAGCTGGCGGTGCGGAGCGCCGGCCGCTACCTCTTCCTCGAGGCCACGCTGCGCCTGCGCACCGACGACCTCGTCAGGGCACACGCTGCCAGCGAGCGTCTCGAGACACTGGTCCGCGCCGCAGTCCCGGCCGTGGAGAGAGTCAGCCTGCACCTTGAGCCCCGCCGGCGCGACATCGTCCGCGTGGCCGTGCCGTTGTCGGGGCCGGACGGCGCGATCAGCAGCGAGTTCGGCGAGGCGCCCTTCTTCGGCCTCGCCGAAGTGCGGGCCGCGGACGGCACCATCTTGCGCACGGAGGCGCTGCCCAACCCACACCTCGGGACGGAGAAGCAGAAGGGGATCCTCGTCGCCGAGTGGCTCGTCGCCCAGAAGATCGACGTGCTCGTCACGGCGCGCGAGGTCAACAAGGGCCCGAGCTACGTGCTCCGCGAGGCCGGCGTGCAGCTGCGCCGCGCCCAGACGCCGCGGCTCGACGACGAGCTGGCGCTGCTCGGCCGGCTGCTTGCCGGAGAGAGGCAGGACTGAACCCGCAGCGGCGAGGGCAGGTGCCCCTTGCCGGCGACAACAGCACGGGGTGGAGGCGGAGACATGGACTACAGGGAACGCTACGACCACGCGGTGGCGCTCATGAAGGAGCTGGGAGAGAGCTCCCCGGCGATGATGAGCGCCTTCATGCGCCTCCACGGGGCCGCCGTCAAGGACGGCACGCTGAGCGCCAGATCGGCGTGTGGCCGTCATGATGGGCGGCAGCCCGTCCGTCATCTACGGGGCTGAGGTCCTCGAAGCGCTGGACCAGTTCGCGCCCCCAGCCTCCTGACCGGCACCCGTCACGTGCGGGCGGTCAGCGCCGCCAGACCTCGCCCGTGGCCAGCCCGGCCACGGTGCGCACGGCGACCACGGCCCAGAACACGGCCAGGAGGACCACCAGGGCGACGCCAGCGTACTCGAGGGCGCTGCTCTGCCAGGCGCGGGCGAGGCTCAGCGTGGCGACGGCGTAGGCCCCGACCGGGAACGTGAATCCCCACCAGCCGAGGCTGTACGGCAGCGGCCCCTGGCGCAGGTAGCGCACCAGCAGCGACGCCGCCGCGGCGAGCGCCCAGATGCCGAAGCCCCACAGCGCCGTCACCGCGACCAGCGCGACAGCCGCCAGGGCCGGCGCCGCCTCCCTGAAGAAGCTGCCGCTGGCCTGACCCAGGCCGAGGAGCGAAAGCGACCCGGCGCCCACGGGGCCGAGCAGGATCCAGAGGGAGGGGGCGAGCGCCGCCGGCGGCAAGGGGTGCAGGACGAGGCGGTCGTGGATCATCGACACGACGAGCACGAAGAGGAAGAAGCCGACGCCGAAGTACGCCCAGGAGACGGCGGCCAGCAGCCGTGCCGTGCCGGCGCCGACGTGGGGCAGCAGCGGCAGCAGCGCGAGCGGGACGATGATGTTGATGACCGGCGGGATCAGCCAGCCCCCGTTCACCAGGCGGGCGTCGGTCTCACCCGTGAACAGCAGGTAGGTGAACACGACGGCGACCACGAGGCCGAGGCTCGCCGCGGCCAGGCCGCTGGCGGCGACCAGGGGCAGCACGGCCCCCTCAGGGAGGAACGAGCGCCCCGCCGTGGTGAGCAGCACCGCGACGACGGCGAGGCCACCAGGGAAGAGCCCGAACAGCGGCCCCGCGACGGGGTGCCGCAGGTCGGCGAGCGCCGCGTCCGGGTGGGCGACCCAGCGCGCGAGCGACGCGACGGTGAACACGGCCGCCAGGGCCACGGCGACCACGGCGAGGGCGACGCCCAGGTCGTGCAGTGGCGTGGCGAGCACGGCCGCCTCGCCCGGATTCTTCAGCAGGGCGAGGGCGAGGATGCCGGTGCCCATGACGCTGCCGAACCAGCCGGGGTGCAACGAGCGGAGCCTCCCGACCGGAACCACCTCCTGCCGCGCTGCGACTGCCTGCGCGCCGTCGACCATCGTGCCTTTCCTTTCTCCTTTCGCGTGTCCGGTGACGCCCGCCTCTTCACCCCACCCGGCGACGTGCGGCGTACCGCCCTCACGTATACCCCGGAGGGCATCCGGGCATGCCGGCGGGCCACCGTGCGAGCGGACGTCCGCGCGCCGCTGCGGCGTCGTTTGACAGACATTTGGTCGTTTCGCCATAGTTGCAAACATGACCGCCGACCGCGTCCCGTCAGAACGGGTCACCGCCGTCCAGGCCCGGCTCTTCAAGGCCCTGGGCCATCCCACGCGTCTGGCCATCGTGCGGGCGCTGGCCGACGGCGAGCGCGACGTGAAGTCCATCCACCGGGCGGTGGGCTCAGACCTGTCGACGGTCTCACGGCACCTCGCGCAGCTGCTGGCGGCGGGGGTCCTGTCGAGCCGCCGCGACGGCCGCCGGGTGTTCTACCGCCTGCGCACAGGCTGCGTGCTCACGGTGATGCGCTGCGTGACCGCCATGCTCACCGAGGAGACGGACGGCCCGGCATGTGTCTCGCCGGATTCCTGCGCGGGCTGCCCGGCGCCAGCCGCCGACGGTGGCGACACGCGCTGACGGACGCTCGGGGACGCGGCGGCGGCACATCCACAGCGACGGAAGGAGAGAGCGATGGCCACTGCCGACGCGAACGCCGCGAAGCGCCCTTCCGGGTTCCTGCGCCAGCAGGTGCCGACGCTCGTCCTGCTCGCCGTCGTGGCCGGGCTCGCCGCCTGGGCCCTCGCCACCGACGCCCAGGCCGGCAAGGACCTGCCGCGCGTCGGCGTCGCGCAGGGCGTCGCCCTCGTGCTCATCGGGCTCGCCGCCGGGCTGCTCGGCGGCCTCATCGGCACCGGCGGCTGCAGCGTGATGCTGCCCAGCATCCACTTCTGGATGGGCTACCCGGCGCCGATCGCCGTCGGCACCACCCTCTTCGCGGTCATCTTCACGGCCATCTCGGGCGGCTACGGCCACCTCGTGCGGCGCAACCTCGACAAGCGCGCCACGCTCTGGCTGGGCGGGTTCGGGATCGTCGGCGTGCTGGTCGGTTCGTGGCTCTTCACCAAGCTGTCGAGCCAGACGGCGCTCCTCGGCCTGATCCTGGGGCTGGCCTTCCTCTGGCCGGCGGTGCGCATGATCTGGGAGGGCGTCGGACTGCCCGGCGGCAAGGTCGTCAAGGAAGGCACGACGATGACGCCCCACCGCGCCGGCTGGGCGGTGTTCGGCACCGTGATCGGCGTGCTCACCGGCATCGTCGGCCTGGGCGGCGGCTACGCCCTGGTGCCGGGTCTCATCTACCTGTTCGGCGCCCCGGTCTACCTGACCATGGGGACGTCGCTGGCGACGATGATCCCCCTGGCGATCGTCGGCGGCGGCATCAAGCTGGCCGGCGGGTACGTGGCCATCGCCGCCGGCTCACTGCTGGCCGGCGGCACGGTCGTCGGAGCGCAGATCGGCGCCGCCATCATCAAGCGCTTCAAGCCCACGACGCTGAAGCTCATCTTCGGCGTCTACTTCTTCTACGTCTCGGTCAAGTTCATCGCCGCCTACTTCGGCGTCTCGATCTGGTGACGCGGCGGCGGCGGCCGGCAGCCGGCCGACGTCGTCGAGCTCGGTCGCCGTGCCCTCGATGACCTCGACGTCGGCCGGCGCCGGCACGGGGCCTGCCGCCCGCGGCGGCGACTCCGCGGGCGGCAGGCCCCGGCGCCACCGCTCAGCCAGCCTGCGCAGGGCCGGACGCAGGACGCCGTCCGGGTCCTGCAGGTCGCGGAGAACTGCGGCCACGAGGCCGGCGGCCAGCGAGCGCCGCTGCTGCCGGTCCGCATCCTTCTCCCCTCGCCCGAGCGGGCCGCGGCGGGGGGGGGGGGGGGGGGGGGGGGGGGCGCCGGCCGCCCCCCCCCCGCCCCCCGGCGGGGCCCCCCCAGCCC
>Ga0315298_1009835_pt1 | contig 11671 bp, 12 predicted proteins | sample WHS_1_MG_FD_203077 | JGI IMG/M metagenome (GOLD analysis project Ga0315298, IMG submission 203077) | Extremophilic microbial mat communities from Washburn Hot Springs, YNP, Wyoming, USA - WHS_1_MG | ecosystem: Environmental > Aquatic > Thermal springs > Hot (42-90C) | place: USA: Wyoming... | reverse complement strand
CAGCCTCCAGCATTTGACGCATTGTAACCGACATTGATTTCTCCATTAGGGTTATGACTTCCACCCGTCTCAACGACCCGATAACGGGCACCCTGCAGGACGAGTGTGCGAATTTCAGACGTTGGGGACTATCCCCCTTCCGAACTGATTTTTTCATTGTAACATCCCGCCTGCCAATTCCTCAACAAAAACCATGCGCTTGCGGATTGCCTTGAAGGCAACTATTCGATATGCTGAAAAGTTTGAAGGCTCCGCCTGCCTATCCTCGTCCAGCAGGAAAACACACATGACAGTAAGCATCAAAAACCAGCAGGAAATCGAAAAAATGCGCATCTCCGGGCGGCTTGCTGCCGAGGTTCTGGATTATATCGAACCTTTTGTGAAAGCCGGAATTACCACAGGAGAGCTGGATCGGCTCTGTCACGATTACATGGTAAACGTCCAGAAAACGATTCCCGCACCGCTCAATTACGCCCCTCCCGGTCACAGGCCTTATCCGAAATCGATCTGCACATCCATCAATCATCAGATCTGCCACGGCGTCCCCGGAGACAAGGTTCTCAAAAACGGCGATATCCTGAACATCGACATCACCGTCATCAAGGACGGCTACCATGGCGATACCAGCCGCATGTTTTGCGTCGGGGAAGTGGCGCCTCATGCCAGACGTTTATGCGAAGTCAGCCATGAATGCATGTGGCACGGCATCCATCAGGTCAAACCAGGAAACAGACTCGGGGATATCGGCTCCGCCATTCAGAAACATGCCGAGAAGAACGGATACAGCGTCGTAAGAGAATACTGCGGCCATGGCATAGGCATCAAATTTCACGAGGAGCCCCAGGTTCTGCACTATGGCAACGCGGGAACCGGACTGACATTGCTCCCTGGAATGATTTTCACCATCGAACCGATGATCAATGCGGGGAAAGCTGCCATTCGGCATCTGGGCGATGGCTGGACAGTGGTCACGAAGGATCACAGCCTTTCCGCTCAATGGGAACACACCATACTGGTTACTGAAACCGGACATGAAGTATTGACCCTGTCGCCCGGCTCCCCTCCCGGAATATCACCTTGACCCTGGCATCGAATGCGATCAAGCTGGAACTCGCCGAGGGGAAAAAATTCCTTCAGGAAAAATTCCGGCAGGACGAACGCGCTTCAACCCTTCCAGGAAACCTCAGTCAGCTTGTCGACCGCATCCTGAAAACCGCCTGGAATGGCATCCCCCCCCCGGAGGGCGCTGCCTTGTTGGCAGTCGGCGGATATGGGCGCAAAGTGCTCTTCCCCCATTCTGACATCGACCTCTTGATCCTGCTCGAAAAACCAGCCGACCCGGACACGACCGAAAAGCTGGAGCAGTTGGTAGGCCTTCTGTGGGATTCCGGACTCGACGTCGGACACAGCGTTCGTACCTTGGAAGAATGTGGGATCGAAGCTGCAAAGGATGTCACGGTGCAAACCAACATGCTGGAAGCAAGACTTCTTGCCGGCAGCCGAAAACTGTACCAGTCCTTTACCGAGGCGCTGCGCGCCTCGATCGATTGCAAGGCGTTTTTCAACGCGAAGGAACTCGAGCAACAGCAGCGCCACATGCGCCTCCATGACACCTCGCACAATCTGGAACCCAATCTGAAGGAAAGCCCCGGCGGACTCAGGGATCTCCAGACCCTGATCTGGATTGGCAAGGCCTGCAACCTCGGCTCATCGTGGAACGATCTGGCAAGAAGCGGCATCATCACGAAAAGCGAAGCCAGGCGCATAGCGCGACATCAGGCCTTTCTCGAAAATCTGCGCATCCGTCTGCATTACCTTGCAGCGCGCAGGGAAGACAGGCTGCTGTTCGATTACCAGACGGGGCTTGCAAACGAGCTCGGGTATCGGGAGAGCCGCTCTCGCCGTGCAAGCGAGCAATTGATGCAGCAGTATTACCGTATAGCCAAATCGGTTTCCCAGCTCAACACCATTTTGCTGCAAAACATGCGCACCAGCATATTCGCAGCTTCGCAGGCTGCACGGATTATCATCAACGAACGATTCGAGGCTAGAGGCGATTTGCTCGCTGCACGCAGCGAATCGCTTTTCTCGGACGAACCCGGTGCCATCTTAGAATGTTTTCTGCTGATCGAGCGCCATCCGGAACTCAAGGGTATCAGTTCAGAGACATTGCGTGCCCTTTGGAGAGCCACATCGAAAATCGACGCCAAATTCCGCAGGGACGAAAGGAACCGGGAGCTTTTCATGCAGATTCTGCGCGAACCCAAAGGGGTCTCGCATGCCCTGCAACGCATGAATCAGTACGATGTGCTGGGCAAATACATCCCGGCTTTCGGCCGCATCGTGGGGCGCATGCAGCATGACCTCTTCCATGTCTACACGGTCGACGAGCATATTCTCAAGGTGGTGCGCAACCTGAGGCGCTTCAAAATGGCGGAATATGCCCACGAATACCCTCTTTGCAGCAGGTTGATCAATGAATTCGAGCATCCCGAAGTGCTTTATCTGTCCGGGCTTTTCCATGACATTGCAAAAGGCCGTGGCGGAGATCATTCTAAGCTCGGAAAGCGCGACGCCCTGACCTTTTGCAGGCAGCATGGCCTGAGCGAGGCCGACGCGGCATTGGTAGGAGATCTTGTCGAAAATCATCTGATCATGTCGTCCACTGCACAGAAAATGGATTTGTCAGATCCTGACGTCATTGCGAATTTCGCTGCCAGAGTGGGTACGGAAAGGCAGCTTTCGGCGCTCTACCTGCTTACGGTAGCCGATATCAGGGGAACCAGTCCAAAGGTATGGAATGCCTGGAAGGAAAAGCTACTGGAAGATCTTTTCAGAGCGGCGCAGCGCTGCCTGAGGGGAGACAAGCCCTCTTCCATCGGAAACTTCCAGATGCGCCAGATCGAGGCCGTCCGGCTGTTGCAGCTTTATGCCATGCCCAAAGACAGCCAGCAAAATCTCTGGTCGAAGCTCGAAATGAGCTATTTCTTGCAGCATGATGCCAACGAAATCGCCTGGCATGCACGCATTCTCCACAATCGGGTCGACACCGCCACACCCATCGTGAGAGCAAGGTTGAGCCCTGTCGGGGAAGGCCTGCAAGTCATGATCTATGCAGAGAACCAGCCCGATCTCTTTGTGCAGATCAGCGGATTCTTCGAGCGCATCGGCTACAATATCGCCGAAGCCAGGATACATACAACCCGACACGGCTATTGCTTGAACAGCTTCCTGGTACTCGACCCCGAGCGAAAAGTCGAACAATATCGGGATCTGATCAGCTTCATTGAATTCGAGCTGGAACAGAGGCTGGTTCACAAAAGGCCCCTGGAGGCGCCGCTTCAAAGCCGCCTGAGCCGTCACCTGAAGCATTTTCCGATACCGCCACAGGTCAGCATCGCTCCCGACGAAAGAGGCATTTATCGGGTGCTTTCCATCATCGCCGGCGACCGCCCGGGGCTGCTGTCCCGAATCGCAAAAACGCTGAGGGACAACCATATCAGTGTCCATAGCGCAAGAATCAACACGCTCGGCGAGCGCGCCGAAGACACTTTTCTGGTATCCGGCTCCATGCTGGAAAACCCCAGGACATTGATCCGCGTCGAAACCGCGCTTCTGGAAGAATTGCAGGCCTGAAAGGCTATACGGCTGCCATAGTGGAAAAGCGCCGGAGCACAGCTTTCAGTGCAGTGACAAAATCGGCCACATGGGAGTCGTCGCTCTCTGCTCCGAGACTTACCCTCACCGCCCCTCGCGCCAGATCGGGCGACACCCCCATGGCGAGCAGCGTCTCACTCGGATCCGTCGCGCCGCTGGCACAGGCAGAGCCGCTTGCGATAGCAAAGCCGGCGCGATCCATCTCAATGACAAGGGTGCCCCCATCGATGCCGGCAAAGGAAAAGTAGGACGTGTTTGGCAGGCGTGGCGCGCCCTGAGAAAAAAGTACCGCCCCCATGCCCTGCAGAGCGCTCTCCAGTTTTTTCTTCAGACATTCGACGTGCCGCGCGTAGTTCAGGAGGCGGTTTTTGGCAAGCATGGCGGCAATGCCGAAGCCGACGATGGCAGCAACATTTTCCGTCCCCGAGCGCAAGCCCGATTCCTGCCCTCCCCCTTCGACAAGAGGCATCAGGGCGAGACGCTTGTCCACGATCAATGCACCCACGCCTTTCGGCCCGCAAATCTTGTGAGCCGAAATCGTCATGGCATGCACGCCAAGGGAGTAAAAATTCAAAGGGATCTTGCCGAAAGCCTGAACCGCATCGGTGTGCATCCATGCCCCGCGGGAGCGAGTGATTTCAGCCACTTTCGCCACATCCTGAATGACGCCTGTCTCATTGTTGGCCAGCATTACCGAAACCATGCACGATGGACTCGAGAGGGCACTATCGATATCCCTGATGTCGAGCAGGCCTTCGGCATCCACCGAAATCTTGCGCAACAGCCAGCCAGTTCGGGTCAATGAGGCTGCTGGTTTCACGATACTGGGATGCTCTATTGAACTGATCGCAATCGTGCCGGGCTTGAGGTATCCTGCCGCGCCCTTGATGAACAAATTGTTGGCCTCGCTCCCGCCGCTCGTGAAAATGACCTGGGAACTCTGGCAGCCGACGGCTTCTGCAACCTGGCTTCTTGCATTGTGGACGGCTTCTTTCGCTACCCTGCCGAAGGCGTGAAGGCTGGAAGGATTGCCAAAGCCTGTTCTGAGATAGGGCAGCACCCCGTCCAGAACTTCCGTCTCCATCGGAGACGTGGCATTGTAATCCAGATAAACCGGCATTAGGCAGGTGCGAGCATCATCCGCATGTTGTCCCGAATCGGTTCATCCTTGCCGTAAATCAGCTGATCGAGCGTGATCGACTCGAGATAACTGTAGATCTGATCGGTCAGGTCGGTCCAGAGATTATGGGTAAGGCAAGGCCCATTGGCCTTGCAATTCGCCTTCCCGCCGCATTTGGTCGCATCGAGCGGCTCATCGACAGCCAGAATGATTTTCGCGACCGAAATCTGATCCAATGGCTTGGCTATACAATAACCGCCACCTGGACCTCTTACGCTTTCGACAAGGCCATGGCGCCTCAGCCTGCCGAACAACTGCTCAAGGTAGGACAGGGATATCAGCTGACGCTCGCTTACTCCGGCCAATGTTACCGGGGCACCGTCGGAATGGATGGCCAAATCGACCATGGCCGTCACGGCAAAGCGGCCTTTCGTAGTTAATCTCATGTTTGCCTCATATGATTGACAGACCAGATCATATCCGATCTCTTTGGTCAACTATATAGCAAGTTTAAAAAATCAGTCAACTATTTTATTGAGGTATTTTGGATCGAAACCGTCGGCTGTGGCTTTGGCTTCTTCGGTATGGATGCCAATTTTTTCAAGATACTGGAGTATCAGCTCGATCTTGTGGTCGCTGGCGACGCTATGATCGATCAAGCCATGTATTGCCTTGGTAATCGGATCGTTCATGTCGTCCCCGATAGCATAGGCGCTAAAGCCCATTTTCTCGGCCTTTTTCTCCCGCACCTGCTGCTTGGATTCATCAAGAATTCTTGCCGGAATGCCCACCGCAGTCGCGCCGTCCGGAACATCCTTGACGACTACAGCATTGGATCCGATCTTGGCACCATCCCCGATCCGGATGGGCCCGAGTATCTTGGCACCAGCCCCGACGATGACTCCCCTGCCCAGAGTTGGGTGGCGCTTGCCTTCATTCCAGGAAGTCCCCCCCAGGGTAACGCCATGGTAAAGCGTTGAATCATCACCGATCTCAGCCGTTTCGCCGATCACGATCCCCATGCCGTGATCGATGAATACCCGCCTGCCGATTTTTGCGCCAGGATGAATTTCGATTCCAGTGAGCCAGCGCCCAAAATGCGCAACGAATCTCGCCAGCCATTTCAGCCCGGCACGCCACAGGCGACGCGACAGCTTGTGAATCAGAATGGCATGAAAACCCGGATAGCAGGTGATCACCTCCCATTGCGTGCGTGCCGCAGGATCGCGTTCGAATACGACCTGGATGTCTTCTCTTATGGATTCGAACAATTTCATTCCTTGTGCGGAGGATATTCCGACAGATCTCTCAAAATCCCCCTGAGGATATTCACTTCCGTCTTCTCAAGACGGCTTCTTGCAAACAGCCTGCGCATTCTTTGCATCAATCTTTTCGGCTCTTCGGGATCGAGAAATCCGATCTTAACCAAAGTCATTTCCAAATGCTGATAAAAATGTTCGATTTCTTCGGAAGTGGCAAGATCCAGCGCCTTTCCGGACGGCTTCATTTCCTCTGGAAGCGCCATCTTCATCTCGTAGGCCATGACTTGAACGGCAGAAGCCAGATTCAGCGAAGAATAGGCCGGATTCGCAGGAATGGTGGAAATGATCTGGCATTTTCCAATCTCTTCGGTCGTGAGCCCCGACATTTCCGTTCCGAAAACCAGGGCGACCTCGCTTCGGCCGGCCTCATCGAGAAGGAGGCGCGCAGCACCACGCGGATCGAATACTTCAAGGGAGAGGTCCCGCGGCCTTGCCGTAACTGCAACCATCAGTTGAGCACCGATGAGCGCGTCATCGAGCGTTTCGCAAACCACGCTCCTTTCCAGAACATCCTCTGCACCGGATGCGCGCGCAGTGGCTTCCGGATGGGGAAAATGTTTCGGCGAAACCAGATAGAGCCGTGAAAGCCCCATCGTCTTCATGGCGCGGGCCGATGCCCCTATGTTTCCTGGATGCGTCGGTCGGCACAGCACGATGCGTATATTTTCGAATCTGTCGCCCACAGTCCCCATATTTCAAAACAACCCGAAAACAAATTTTAATGCGTAACCTGATAGAATGTCGCAGTTTACAAAACCCTAGAGACGCACCATGCATCCCATGCTCAATACCGCAGTCAAGGCTGCACGTCGTGCCGGATCGATCATCAACCGCGCATCCCAGAATCTTGATCTGCTCAAAGTCGAGCACAAATCCTACAACGATTTCGTGAGCGAGGTGGACAAGGCTGCCGAAGCAGCCATTCTGGAAATCATCACGGATTCCTATCCGGGCCACGCCATTCTAGCAGAAGAAAGCGGTACACAAGGCGATTCGGAATTTCAGTGGATCATCGATCCGCTTGACGGCACAACCAACTTCCTTCACGGATTTCCGCAATATTCCGTTTCCATCGCGCTGGCGCACAAGGGATTAATCACGCAAGCCGTGGTTTTCGATCCCGTGCACAACGATCTTTTCACGGCAACCAGAGGGGGAGGCGCGTTCCTCAACGACAGAAGAATCAGGGTTTCCAAGAGAACCCGTCTGGAAGACGCCCTGATTGGCACAGGATTTCCCTTCAGGAATTTCGACCATCTGGAGGCCTACCTCGCCATATTCCGCGAACTGGTGCAAAAAACCTCCGGTATCCGCCGTCCGGGTTCTGCCGCGCTCGATCTCGCTTCGGTCGCAGCCGGGAGGTTCGACGGTTTTTGGGAATTCAGCCTGAGCCCATGGGATATTGCGGCGGGCACCCTGCTGATAACGGAAGCCGGCGGCCTCGTCGGGGATCTGCATGGAGAAGCCAATTATTTGAAAAATGGGCACATCGTGGCAGGCTCGCCGAAAATTTTCGGGCAGCTTCTGCAAGCGATCTCGCCTCATCTGACCGAAAAGCTCAAAGTTCAAATATAGTCCATAGGATAGCGCAAGCAACAAGTTTTGGTTATCATAACCCGCATGTATGCGATGACCGTTGTACTAACTTGAAGAACCTCATCACCACCATCAAGCCTTCGGGAGAGATTGAGCAATGCTGGTCATAGTCGGTTACGTCATCATCCTGGCATGCGTTTTCGGGGGATTTGCGATTGCTGGCGGTCATCTTGCAGCACTGCTCCAGCCGATCGAACTACTCATGATTGCCGGCGCCGCCGGCGGTGCCTTCGTGGTAGGCAATTCGGGAAAAGCCATCAAGGCCACCTTGAAAGCACTGCCTACCGTTTTCAAGGGTTCGAAATACAACAAGGCGCTGTACATGGAGCTGATGGCGCTCCTTTACGAGATTCTCTCCAAAATCAGGAAGGAAGGATTGATGTCGATCGAGGGCGATGTCGACAATCCGAAGAGCAGCCCCCTCTTTTCCAAATATCCCAAGATTCTCAGTGACCATCACGCCATCGAATTCCTGACCGATTATCTGCGCATCATGGTCGGCGGAAATCTCAACTCATTCGAAATCGAGAACCTGATGGACGTTGAAATCGAAACGCATCATCATGAGGAACTTGCGCCGGCCCACATCCTGGGAAAAATCGGCGAAGGCCTGCCCGCTTTCGGTATCGTCGCCGCTGTCATGGGGGTGGTTCACACCATGGAATCTGTCGGCATTCCCCCGAGGGAACTCGGTCTCCTGATCGCCCATGCGCTGGTCGGCACTTTTCTTGGCATTCTGCTGTCCTACGGATTCGTGGGTCCGCTCTCCAGTCTGCTTGAGCAAAAAGTGAACGAATCGAGCAAGCTGCTGCAATGCATGCGCGTCACGCTGCTTGCCAGCCTGAACGGCTATGCGCCGGCACTGGCCGTCGAATTCGGCAGAAAAGTACTCAATTCCACCGAGCGCCCCACCTTCAGCGAACTCGAGGAACATGTCAAGAAGAGCAAAGCGAAATAATCCCCCTCCAAGGCATAGCGAATGAGCGACGATTCCCAGCGCCCTATTATCATAAAACGCGTCAAGAAGGGTGGAGGGGGTCATCACGGCGGTGCCTGGAAAATCGCCTATGCCGACTTCGTCACGGCAATGATGGCGTTCTTCCTGCTGATGTGGTTGCTTGGCTCGACCACGGCGGGGAACCTGAAAGGAATCGCCGAATACTTCAAGACGCCGCTCAAGGTGGCGCTTTACGGCGGCCAGGGCAGCGGTGACAGCTCCAGCATCATCAAGGGCGGAGGGCAGGACCTGACGCGCGCTTCCGGACAGGTCAAATACGGCGACATCGAAGTCAAGCAGAAAAAAATCAATCTGATGGATGCCAAGGCGGTGGTCGAGCATCAGGAAGAGCAGAAGCTGAAAGCCCTCAAGAGCACCCTGGAAAAGGCTATCGACACCAATCCGGAGATGAAGAAGTTCAAGAATCAGCTTCTCATCGACATCACTGCGGAGGGATTGCGCATTCAAATCGTGGATGCGAAGAACCGGCCCATGTTTGCTCTCGGCAGCACAGTGCTTCAGCCTTATACAAAAGCCATCCTGGACGAAATCGGCAAGACCCTGAATGGCGTGCCGAACCGAATCAGCCTGTCCGGCCATACCGACGCGACGCCCTACAGCGGCGGCGACAAAAGCTACAGCAATTGGGAGCTGTCGGCAGACAGAGCAAATGCTTCGCGCAGGGAATTGATCAAGGGCGGCATGGATGCCAGCAAGATGCTGCGCGTGGTCGGACTCGCATCCGCAGTGCCGATCGACAAGGACAACCCATACAATCCCATCAACCGCCGCATCAGCATCATCGTCATGAACAAGAAAACCGAAGATGCCATCACTTCCAACGAAAGCGTGAGCAACGTGGACAGCCATACCAAGGTCACCCCGGATACGCTGACCCCCAAAACCACAGCAACGCCATCCCCAAAAAAATAACTACTCTTCCGGGCAGGACTTTCCGGGGGAAAGTGCGCTGCTGAATCCAAAATTACGCAAATCCCTGATCCTCATCGGATAGAGGATGCCCAGAAGATGATCGCACTCGTGCTGCACCACCCTTGCATGAAATCCGCCAACCTCCCTGTCGATTGCATTCCCATAGGCATCGAATCCGCCATATCTGAGCCTGGTATATCTCGGCACAAGTCCGCGCATTCCTGGGATGCTCAAACACCCTTCCCAGCCCTCTTCCATTTCATCTCCTATCGGCTCAAGGACAGGATTGATCAATATGGTGAGCGGGATGCATTCCACATCCGGGTAGCGCGGATTCTCGATAACTTCGAACAGAACAAGCTGCAGCCCGACTCCGATCTGGGGAGCAGCCAGTCCTGCTCCATTCAGTGAGCGCATGGTGTCGGTCATGTCGGATACGAGTTGATGCAGTTCCGGAGTATCGAACTCGGTCACGGGAGCCGCCTGCTTCAAGAGGCGCGCATCTCCCATTTTCAGTACCTCAATCGCCATGGATTTCTGCCAGGCTTTCCAGTATTTCCCTTACCTGTCCCATGGCCGCCATGAGCACGGCACTGACCTCTTCCAGTTTCACCGCATGCAGACTGCTGCCTCTGCCCGCTGCATAATTGGCGACCACAGCTATCGCTGCATAGCAAAGGCCCATCTCCTTTGCAAGAATCGCCTCGGGCATGCCTGTCATGCCGACCATGTCCGCACCGTCGCGCTCCAGCCTGTTGATTTCTGCGGCAGATTCCAGTCTCGGGCCCTGCGTCGCCGCATAAACTCCGCCATTGGACACCTGTTTGCCGCACAACGCAGCGGCCTTGATGCATCTTTGCCTCAGATCCTCGCAATAAGGTTCGGTGAAATCGGTATGAGTCACCGGCTTTTCCCGAGTATCGAAAAAAGTCGATTTGCGTCCGTGCGTATAATCGATGATCTGATCGGGAATGACGAGTGATCCGGGAGCGAGGTCGCCGCGAATGCCGCCCACGGATGCGATCGAAACCACATGGCTCGCATTCTGCGAACTGAGCGCCCAGATGTTGGCGCGATAATTCACATCATGCGGCGGTATCGTATGCGCATAGCCATGACGCGCCAAAAAAATGACTTCATGTCCCCTGATTTTTCCGAATGTCAGCGCGCCGGAGGGTTCGCCATAAGGCGTACGCATCACCAGACGCCTGGTCACTTTCATGTTCACGAGCCCGGTCAGACCCGAGCCACCGATTATCGCCAGCATATTATCCTTCCCTCTTGGCATAGATTGCCGGCAAATTCCGCCAGGCGCCATGCACATCCATGCCGAACCCGAAGACATATCTGTCGGGCAGTGGCAATCCCACGAAGTCAGCCTTGATCGGCTTTGCCTTTTTGATTTGCTTGTCGCAAAACACAGCGCTGTAGAAGCCTGCCGCCCCTTCAGCCATCACTCTCTGCTTCACGCCCAGCATGGTTTCCCCTTCGTCCAGGATATCGTCTAGAACCAGAACAACTCTGCCGCGCGCATTTTCGCGAGGCGCCACCCGCCAGTCCAGCTCGCCTCCGCTGGTTTTATTTCCGTAGCGGCTGACATGGATGTAATCGAAGTCCAGCGGAAAATTCAGCATGGGCAGCAGCTGGCCGGTAAACACGACGGCGCCCCCCATCACGCTCAGCACAAGTGGGTGCGTTCCCGAGAGGGTATCGGCGATTTCCCGGGCAAGCCGCTTCAAAGCAGCAGTTACCTCTTCCGCAGAATAGATCAACTCTGCTTGATCATAAATATCCTGAGCTTCTCTTGCACTCAACATCTCAGCTCTCCTCGCCGGAACCAATTCTAGAACGGAGCAGATCGGCATAATCATCTCTCACTTCCGGGTGCCTGAGCGCATAGGCCAGGGTTGCCTGAAGGTATCCCAGCTTGCTGCCGCAATCGTAGCGCGTGCCGTGAAATTGATAGGCGAGTATCTTCTCCTCCGCCAGCAGGGCAGCGATGCCGTCCGTCAGCTGAATCTCCCCGCCGGAACCCGATTGAACCTG
>Ga0315298_1009829_pt1 | contig 11677 bp, 10 predicted proteins | sample WHS_1_MG_FD_203077 | JGI IMG/M metagenome (GOLD analysis project Ga0315298, IMG submission 203077) | Extremophilic microbial mat communities from Washburn Hot Springs, YNP, Wyoming, USA - WHS_1_MG | ecosystem: Environmental > Aquatic > Thermal springs > Hot (42-90C) | place: USA: Wyoming... | reverse complement strand
ACAGTGGATCGATTTGGCTATTCAACACTCGCAGATGAAAATCAAACTTGCCAAAAAAGGCAAAATCAAGCTATCTTAATGGTTGAGAACTCGGTACTCTCAAGTTATTCATAGTGAATCTTCGGATCTATGATAGCATAAAGGATATCAACCAGGAGGTTGATAAGGACCGAGATGAACGCCATAAATAGAATACATCCTTGAACCACAGGGTAGTCTCTCGACCGTATCGCCTCGACCACAAGACGGCCCATGCCAGGCCACGAAAAAATCTGCTCGGTGACAACCGCACCGCCAAGCAAGATCGCATACTGGAGCCCCATGTAAGTCACCACGGGGATCAACGCATTTCGCAGCGCATGCTTGAAGATGACCCATCTCTCCGCAAGCCCCTTCGCCCTGGCGGTTGTAATGTATTCTTGGCGGATAACCTCCAGCATCGTGGAACGAGTCAACCGGGCTATCATAGGAAGCGATGTCCCTGAGAGGGTAAGGGCGGGCAAAATTAAGTATCTGACCTTATCCAAACACCAGAAACACTCTGAACGCCCACCCGTCGGAAACCATTCCAAGAATAGGGAGAAAAACCAAATCAGCAGAAGCCCGAGCAGGAAGATGGGCATGGAGATCCCTGCCAAAGCACTCACCATGCTGATATGGTCAAAAAGACTATATTGCTTGACGGCAGAAATCACCCCGACGATGATTCCGAAAAAAGCGGCGATGGCGATGCTGGCCGTTGTCAATTCAAGCGTTGCAGGGAATCGGTCCTTGATCTCCTCCCAGACCGGTTTCTTGCTGTGGATGGAACGGCCCATATCGCCCCTCAGGGCTCTCCCGATGTAGCTAAAATACTGAATATGAATGGGACGGTCAAGTCCCAGCTCATGCCGGACCTTAACTAGCTCGTCTTGGGAAGCTTCCATCCCTGCCAAAATGACAACGGGATCCCCAGGGATGAGGCGGACCATGATGAAGACAATGAGTGAAACACCAAACAGGACGGGCACGGTGGCAATGAGACGGCGGAGGATATAGTGAAACATTGATCTCCCCAACACGGGCACGTCTGATGAATCAAGTTGAAGTACCCCGGGTGAGAATTAGTCCAGCGTTCGTAAGATGACGTCTAAGCTTCAGGCAGAGAGGGTCTCTCCCTGCCTGAAAGAAAAAGTCATTTATCTGGGAGTTTTCTTAGCGTCCATCAATTTATAGTATCCGTGAATGGGGTGAAGTTCAAGGTCCTTCACATTATCCCAGGCCCCTACGGTCCACATTGTGTGAGGCATGGGGATAAGCACGGCACGCCTCATAAAGTCTTTCTCAAGTTCCTGGAACGCCTTCACCCTTTCTGCATTGATGATCGTTTTCTGGCTGGTCTCGAAATACTGCTCCGTCTGCGGATCACACCATTTGAGAGTATTCGGATAGGGAATCGCCTTACACGTGAACCAGTAGGAAATGTCCGCGGTGCTATGGGTTCCATCGACATAATAGATATCGTGCTCGCCTCGCTCCACAGCCTTTTGCCAGGCTGCGTACTCCATCTGGCGAATTTCTGCATCGGCACCAATCTCGCGCCACTGCTGTTGCACTACCGTCATGAGGTTGGCCTGAATTTCGGTGTAGATGTAAACCGAAAATCTTAACGGTTTCCCATCCTTGTATCGAATTCCATCCGTCCCCAATTTCCAGCCGGCCTCTTCAAGGAGCTGTCTGGCGCGAGCGGGGTCGTAGCCAGGAGCAATCCTTTCCATTTCAGCCTTGGGGGTATGTCCCTCGACCGATTCGGACCAAATCCCTATCGACTTTTTTGCATAACCGTTATAAACTACCTTGACGATCACCTCTTGGTCAACCGCATGCATTAGGGCCTGGCGCACTCTCACATCTTTCCAGATAGGCTTCTGATGATTGAACCCGAGGTGATGAATCGTATTCTTGGGCTTGAGGATGAGATTCAATCCCTTGATCTTGGAAAGTCGCGGGATATCTTTCTCCGACAAACTGATATCCATGTCAATCTCCCGCCGTTCTAAAGCCGCTGTCCTTGATGCGTCTTCTTGGATGGAGCGAATGACCACTTTTTCAATGTGGGCTGGGCCCCTGTTCTTGTAGAATGGAGGACCCCACCGATACTCAGGATTACGGACGAATTCCATTCGGTCTTCCCGGACCCATTTGGTCAACTTGAAGGGCCCCGTTCCAGAAACCGACTCCGGAATCACACCGTAGTCCTTGCCATACTTCTTCACCATCTCCGAATCGGGAATCCCTGAATAGGACCATTCTGTTTGACTGATCATGTTCAAAAATACAAGAGTTGGATATTTCAGTGTTACACGAAACGTATAATCATCGACAACCTCCGTATTTTCCACGGCAGCAATTTTAATCCGGGTTGGAAAAGTTTTCCAATTGTCGAAGTGGGCCTTCACATCCTTCGCGGTAAATTTGTTTCCTGAATGAAACTTCACATCATCTCGAAGATAAAAGGTCCAGGTAAGCCCATCCTTAGAAGTCTCCCACCGCTTGGCCAAGGCCGGATGAATTTTCCCTTCGAAATCGTGAATCACAAGCGAATCATAAATCAACATGTTGGCCCATATGTTAGGAAGAGCCGCGTTAATTCCAGGATGCAAGTTATTGCTGGCGCGATTGTACCCGATCACGAGGGTATCATCCGGAGTCGCTGCTCGGGTAGGAAACAGAGGACCACTGACCATAAGGATCACGAGGATGACCAATACGAACAAAAACTTTCGTACGAAATACTGCATAAACTCCTCCTTTCCACGAGTAATGTTTTTAGCCTATTTATCCGACGATCCTGTGGGCGGCAAAAAGCCAGTAACCTTACTTCAAACTCACCTCCTTTCAATAATCAATAAGGCGAATCCAATCCATTCAACATCCATTCAAACCATTACGTTTCCCCGGTTGACTATTCTGGCTCCTTATCCATCAGAGAGGACTTCCCCTTAACTCCCGACAAGCCTTAGGGGACCTAACTAAGCCCTTTCCCCTGCTCTCTCTGTCTTCCAAGCGAGGGCAATCTCCCTTCCGGTAGTAATCCAAGTGCCCTTCTTGCTTTTCATATAGGTCAAGAGGTTGTCCATGAGCTTCACCCGGCTGAAACGGCCGCTAATCTGCGGATGGAAGAGAGGACTAAAGAGGCCCTGGTTTTCGTAGATGCCGTCGAATTCCTCCACCCAGATCTCAAAAACCTTTGAACAAGCGGAAATCCCTCGCCGAGCGGGCTCCGAAAGGGTAAAGAAAAAATAGGAACTATCGTCCCACATCCATTGAATAGGAAGTTCGACTAGTCCGGAAACTCTCCCTTGATATTGCCAGAAGTACGGATAGTCATCATCCATCATAGTTGAAGAATAAAGGAATCCATATTCGTGCATCAGGCGCACCGTAGCCTCCGTGATTTCGCCCATCGGAGAGCGGAGACCCACAGGCCGTATTTTTAGAATCCGTTCGAAGATGTCGAGACATCGCTCCATGATCTCCTTCTCTTTTTCATAGCCAGCATTGGGATCGAACTCGTGAAGGTATCCGTGGTAACCGATTTCATGGCCCTGGGCAAGAATTTCTCTTGCCATATCCGGATACTTCTCGATGATCCAGCCAGGAATAAAAAAAGTCGTTTTGATCCCGTGTTTTTCAAGTAACTTCAAGATCTTTGGAACTCCGACCCGCGGTCCGTAGGACCCTTGGGCGAGGTTTGCAGGTCGGTTCCAGTTTCGGGGATCCCGAGAGATCCAAAGTGTCTCCCCGTCTACGTCATAACTGAAAAACACGGCACATTGAACACCTGGAGGCCATCGCCTCAAATCTTTTCCAGTCGTCATCCTTAAGCCCCCCTCATTCTTGTCGCTCTTGACGCACTGAACGAAAGCCTGTAATAACTACCGAGGAATTTTAAACCAGTTCTCGGTAAAGTGTCAACCCCCCTTTTTCCAACAGCTTTTTCTCGGAAACACCTGTCCTTTTTTTTGTGTGAAGATGGCAAAAAGATTGATTTTTGCCTGGAAAAGCGGCATAAGATAAGAGATCATAAATTCGCAAAAAGGGGGGACCAGATGAGTACAAAAAAAACGAAGATTAAGGCTTCTTGCCTCATTGCATTTGACGGTCAAACTCATCGCTACCTTTGTGACGGCGAATTGGTATACCAAGGAGACACGATTCTTTATGTTGGTAAGGAGTATCAGGGCGAAGTGGATCAAACCATTGAGGGTCGAGGTAAAATCGTTTCGCCTGGGTTCATCTGTACCCATGCTCACCTCGGTGCCTCTCCATTGGATCGCTCATTCCTTGAGGATCAGGGAAGTCCACAATTCTACTATTCCGGACTTTATGAGTATCTTCCGATCCTGAGAAAATCGATGGATCAAGAGATGAGCAAAGCTTGCTTAGCCTTCTCGCTAGCCGAATTGCTCCGCGGAGGGACCACAACGGTAGTGGAACTCGGTACCTGTGGAGACGATCTCTTTGCCTTGGTTCCGCAGTTCGGGAATCGCGTTTATTTTGGTCCCATGTACCGGTCAGGCGAATGGTATACGACAGATGGGAAGCAAGTCCTTTACACATGGCGGGACGATAAGGGGATGGCGGCACTGGATGCTGCTTTGTCGTTCATTCACGATCATAATGGAGCTCATGGAGGGCTTTTTCGTTGCCTGCTTTCTCCTGGTCAAGTCGATACATGCGATGAAAACCTGTTAGAAAAAACTCAGCAGTGGGCCCACCAGTTGTCCATCCCCGTCACGATCCACGCTTCCCAGTCAGTCATCGAATTTAACGAGATGCTGAAGAGGCATGGCAAAACCCCCCTTCAATGGCTTCGGAGTATCGGTTTTCTCCAAGATAATGTTGTGGTGGGGCACGGGATTATCGTTGGAGGATCGAGCTGGACCAATTATCCTCCTGGTGACTTGGAGGTAATGGCCGAATCAGGCTGTTCCCTCGCTCATTCGCCCTGGGTTTTTGGTCGAAGAGGGATTGTAATGGAGTCGTTCTACAAATACCAGAAGGCAGGAATCAACATGAGCCTTGGTGTCGACACGTGCCCACAAAATATGATTCACGCTATGCGATGGGCAGCAGTCCTATCCAAGATAGTGGAGCGTCGAACCGATGCAACCACTGCCCGAGAGGTCTTCAATGCGGCGACTCTCGGAGGGGCACAAGCACTTGGAAGGGAAGATCTCGGGAGGCTTTGTGCTGGAGCAAAAGCCGACATCATTCTCTTCTCAGGAGAAAGCATGAATATGGTCCCCCTGCGCGATCCCGTAAAGAACATCGTCTACAATGCCGAGATGGAGGATGTAGATATGGTGATTATCAACGGGAAGGTGGTGCTTGAAAATGGGAAAGTGCTGGGAGGCGATGAGAGGGAGCTTTCTCGAAAAATTCAAGAATCTGGCAAAAGGATGTGGCCAAAAATGGCCAATCATGATTGGGCCCACCGCTCCGTGGACGAACTTTCACCCTTAACCTTCTCTCCCTGGGGACAATAGAGAAAAAAAACAGAAAACAGTGAGATGTGAAAAAGACTGCCAAGAAGTAAACCGAGGCGGTGGCAGACGAGCCACCGCCTCGGCCAAACCCCCTTCTCATTTTTCCAAGATCCATTTGTTCCAGCGCTCGATCACCTTTTCCATATTCTTGGCCATCCAGTCTTCCCCATAAAGAAACATCCTCTTCTTGTTATCGGGATGGCTACACATCAGACGGGCTTGTTCGGCAGGAACAAGGTCAAAGGCCTTCCTGTTCGCCGGGCCGTTCGGATAGATCCTGCCAAAGTGCGCTTGCCGTTCGGCGGTAGAAGAGAAAGCCATAAATTTCAACGCGTTCTCATAGTTCGGTGCTCCTTTTGGAATAAACATATACTCCAAATAGAGACATCCCTGGTTGAATTCCACCTCAACGGGTGCACCCTCCTGGCGAAGTTTTGTAATTCGGCCATCGTAAGGTGCACCGAGAACGGCCTCCTTGTCCACTAACAGCTGAGCCCCCTCTTGCCCCTCCTTCCACCACTTGACCACGTAAGGTTTAATCTCCTTGAGCTTCCGGAATGCCCTTTCGAGATCTGGGTTATCGTAGAGCTTGTCCATAGGCACACCATCTGCTAACAGAGCAAACTCCCATTGCCCCGCTCCAGCAACCGAAGCGTCGTGAAGGGTCCTCGGTCCTGGGAATCTCTTAACATCCCAGAATTCAGCCCAGGAACGAGGATGATTCTCTCTTGAATAGACAGTGGTATTGTAAGCCATCGAGATGGAAAAATAGAAATTGCCCACGGCGTAGGGTTGCTTGCACTCGGGATAAAGTTCGTCGAGCGTCTTCTTATCAAAATACTTGTAATCCACCCTCTCTACGAGCCCTTGTCTCAGACAGGTTCCAAAGATACCCGAAGCGGCGTAGACGATGTCCCATTCCACATTCTTGCTCTCAACCATTGCTTTTACTTTCGCAGCCCGAGGCGGAGAAACATCGATCACTTTTATGCCCGTGGCTTTTTCGAAAGGATCGAAATAGGCCTCCCGTTGAGCTTTTTGAAAGATTCCTCCCCAGGAGCAGACTACCAGCTCATTTTTCCCAGCAGCGCTAATCCCTGTCGGCATCCCAATGGCCAACACCAAGAAGAAAAATAAAACCTTTTTCTTCATGTTCTCCTCCTTTCCCTATCATCCTCCCGTGTCTCTGCTCTCATGTCGCTTTCCCCACCTTTCATTAAGACTTTGGACCATATCGTTTCCTTTCCGATCCAATCCACCTCCTCCGATTCCGTTGAACGACGTGCGATCCCTCCTTTCTGCCCTTTATTCTTCCATGAGATAAGACTGAGAAAGTTCAGGTTTTCCTCCTTCTTCGAAGGAATTCGGTGAAGACCATCAGCAGAACAGAAAGGCCAATGAAAATAGAAGAGACAGCAGAGATCGTAGGGTCAATCTCCAAACGTATCCCGTCCCACATCCTCTTCGGCAAGGTCACAGCATGGGTTCCCGCGATGAAAATAGCGATCACGAGTTCGTCGAAGGAGGTGATAAAGGCGAAAAAGGCACCTGAAATCACACCTGGTTTTATAATAGGTAAGGTCACCCAAAGAAAAGTTTTGAAAGGGCTTGCACCAAGGCTCAAGGCAGCCCTTTCTAGTGTCTCATCGAACCCTTTTAGATTAGAGCTGACGATCACGAGCACAAAAGGCGTAGCCAAGATCGTATGGGCAGCAGTCATCCCTAGTAGCGTGCCCACCAGCTTGAGCTCTGAGTAGAAAAAGTAGATCGCAATTGCAAGAATGATGAGAGGGACAATCATGGGAGAGACGGCGAACGAATAGATCAAATTCTTTCCGGGAAATCGACCTCGGACTAGGGCGAAAGCCAGGAGGGTCCCGAGAAACGTTGAGATCAGAGTCGTAGCAGATGCTACCTTGAGACTCACGTACGTCGCCTCCATCCAATCCCGGCTCATCAAATAGTTCTTATACCATTGGAGGGAAAAACCGGGAGGAGGAAATTTCAAGAATCGAGCCGAGCTGAAAGACATGGGGATCACAATCAAAATGGGCATGATGAGATAGAAAAAAACAAGACCGCAAAAAAGATAAAGCAGGTAGGACGGAATACGATCTGTGAACGGTCTTGAAGTTCTGTGAGGTGGTATCAACCTTCTCATTTGACGTGACCAACCATTCGCTCGATTCCGAAAAATCGGTTATAGAAGGAAAAAATAAGGAGTGTCAGAACCAATAGAAGTACAGCCATGGCAGCCGCAAATCCCCAGTTGAGAAGTTGATTGACCTGGGTCTCAATAAACATCGATATCATCACGTCCGAGATCCCTCCCAGAAGGGAGGGGGTTATAAAGAAGCCTAAAGCAATGATGAAAACCAAGAGACACCCACCCCCCACGCCTGGCAAGCTTAAAGGAAGGAATACGTGAAGAAAGACCCTTGCGGGGTTAGCCCCCAGATTTTGAGCGGCCTTCATCAGGTTCCTGTCGATCCCTACCATCACGCTATAAATCGGAAGGATCATAAAAGGGAGAAGAATGTGAACCATTCCCACATAGACCCCGAATAAATTGTGCATAAGCTTAAGAGGGGATGAGATAAGGCCCCATTCCAACAAAAATTGATTAATCAGACCGTTTCGGCCTAAAATAACCATCCACGCATAGGTTCGAACAAGGATGGCTGTGAAGAATGGTAGAACAACCATAATCATCAATAAGTTGCTCACTCTCGATGGAAGGCTTGCCAAGAGATAGGCAACGGGATACCCTAAGCTCAGGCAAAGAAGCGTCACGCTTACGCTCATCTTAAACGTGTTGAGAAGAACATTCAAGTAAGCCTCTTCGCTGAAAAAGTGAATATAGTGCCTGAACGTGAAATCGGGATCGAAAAAGCTCCGGAGAAGCATCTGAGAAATAGGGTAAGCATAAAAGGTTATAAGAAAAAGAAGAGGCACGCTGAGCAGGAAGAGCCACTTAAGCGCATTCCGTTTCCGAAGGGACTTTGCGGCTTCAGAGATCGTTTCAAATTGGGAAGTTTGATTCTCTAAAGGCTTCATCGTGCGACCAGTCTTAGACAACTACGTTGTCTCTCTCGGTCCATCCGATCAGAACTCTTTCTCCTTTGGCTAGGGATCGAACTGTGTCTTTGTTCTGTTGCCGGATAGTGAGCAAGGTCCCGTCTCCCAATAGGCGGGCCTTATAGGTTGTGACGCTGCCTAAATACAGCGTGTCCTCGATAATGGCTTCATACTTGTTTGGAAGGGAATGTCCAGCATCGACAAGGGAGATCTTCTCAGGCCTTATGGCCAAGAATTTCCTGCCTTCATAGGCCTTTCCTGGCTGGCTGAAAGCTACAAATCTTAGCCCACCCTTACTCCTAAAAACGACGGCCGCTTCCCCTATCTCCTCAACTTCTCCTTCGAGAAAATTCGATTCCCCAATAAAATCGGCAACGAAATAATTCATTGGATTGTCGTAGACCTCGGCAGGGGAACCAATTTGTTCGATACGTCCCAGGTTCATCACGGCAATCCGGTCTGACATTGTAAGGGCTTCACTCTGATCGTGGGTTACATAAATGACGGTTATGTGGAGGGAATCTGTAATTTGCTTTATCTCAAGCTGCATATGTTCCCTCAATTTCTTGTCAAGGGCCCCTAATGGCTCATCCATCAGGAGGACTCTTGGGTTAAACACAAGGGCCCGGGCCAAAGCAATTCGTTGCTGTTGCCCACCGCTCAACTGCCTTGGAAACCTTTTCTCATACCCCGCGAGCTTTACCAGCTCCAAAACATGGCCGGTCCTTTCCCGAATCTCCTTCTTGTCCACTTTCCTCATTCGAAGGGGAAAACCAATGTTTTGTTCGACGGTCATATGAGGAAAGAGAGAATAGTTTTGAAAAACCATCCCGATCCCCCTTCGATAGGCCGGTTTGTCCATGATAGGTTCATTATCGATATAGATTTCGCCCTGGTCGGGAATCTCGAATCCCGCAATCATCATGAGGGTCGTCGTCTTACCAGAGCCGCTGGGTCCAAGCAGCGTGATAAACTCTCCCGGCTCCACTTGCAGCGTAATATCATCGACCGCCACGACTTCCCCAAAGCGTTTTGTCAAATGGTAGAGGCGAACCCCTGCTCCTTTTTCCTTATCCACGGGCATCGATTCCTCTGTCAGGGGAAAGGATCACAGAACGTTCTATGCAGGAACGATAGGCCAATAAAACACGCCTCCATTTCCTGTCAATAGCGTGCCGTCTAACTCCCTCCCTTCTCCAAGAAGGCAACCCGGTGATGAGCCCAAGGTATACCCCGCAATGCCTTACCCCTAAATTCGGACTCCGATAAAGCAATTTAATACAAGCCGGTCCGGGAAGCAAAGCGTCAAGCGACCTTTCGTCTTTATTGTAACGTACTTCTTCAGTCTTTTTCCCGAATCAAAGGTAGTGTGGAGCAATGGATACCTCCACCATTCTTTTCGACTTCCGAATAGTCAATCCCGATGACCTCAACCCCGTTTTTCAACAATCGTTCGGCGGTTCCCTCACCATTGTTAGTGGCCATAACCACCTTCCCCGGTCTAATTGCCAAGCAGTTGATCACTCCCCATTTGTCCGCATGATGAATCTCGAGGTACCGGATCTTGAGTTCCTCCAATTTGTCCAAGAACCAATAGGGTAATCGGGTAATATTTATAAGGGCAAGGTCGTGATCCACCATCACAATAGCCCCATCAATGTGGAGGCTATGTCCTGTTAAAGGCACACGAACCAAATTCACCCCCTGAACCCGCAACACCTCTTCAATCTGACGTGCCCCTTCTTCATTCTGCCTGTACGAAAGACCAATTACAGCGTTGGACTCGTTCAGAAATGCGAAGCTTCCTCCCTCAAAAAGACCACCTCCGTGGATCGTCCGTAAAATGGGCATACCCAACTCCACAACCTTTCGAGTTACGAACGCCTCCTCCCCCCGCCGGCCCGTCCCGGGGAACTTACCTACAGGTCCCATCCGGCCGACGATGAACCCTCCTTGGATTGCAATACCATTGTCCCTCGTGAAGACAGCCTTAGGGTCTCGCGGCGAACCGTCAACGTAGACGATTTCAACTCCTTCCTTGCGTAACACGCCCACCATCTCATCATGTTGCTTCTGCATCTTCATGAGATCGGGTGGCTCTTTCCCTCGCCAGTACCATTGTTCTTCATCATCGATCAGAGCTTCAATGGAGAAATCGTACTTTTCACCGGACATGATGTTGATCTCGTTCCCAGGCCGATGAACCAGGACCATCTTCAGAGTTCCCACATCGTTGAACACTCCCCATTGCCTTCCCCAAACCCTTTCTTGCATCTCAGGATCCTCAAAGGCAGGGAAAGGCCTGGGTGGAATTCTCTTAAGAACTTCATGATAGTACTGCTCACTCTCTTTGAGACTCATAGCCAACACCTCCTTTCTCTAAATGGAACTGGGGGACAATGTGTTCCTTGCCATTTTCTCACGGATTCTTGTTAAACGGAAGGACAAGAGCAGGGTTGACAAGGAGGGGCGTATTCCGAGACCAACTGGTTCTCACGTTCGTCCTCCGAATGATATGTTTTATTATGAGGTCAACATATCACAGACAAAAGTTTTTGTCAAGCGATCCGAATCTCTTGCCCACCTTCGCTTTGGGATGGGTTGGGCGGGTGCGGGGGGGAAAGTCCAGTGGGGTGTGACGGAGGGAGGCATGGGGGATGGTAATGACGATTTGAGAGAACAATATCACTGGGTGTTTAGCCTCAACGGAGAAGAGGATGGGGTGAGAAGAATCTCAGAGAGGAGACGCGAAAGCATAAGCTATGTCTTTTCGATGAGGCTGCGTGAGGGTGGGCCGGGGCCGCAAAGGGGCTGACGGATAGCTGGATTTCGATCAGCCCCTACGGGGTCAGGCGGGATTCTCTACTGCCTGCTGGTAATTCCAGGGAAGCCAGCGCTTCGGATCCTTAAACAGCTCCGAGGAGTGTTTCTGAAGGGTCGCCAAGTAATGGAAGGGGTTGACCCGGTTGAGCGTACACGTGTGAATGAGACTCATGAACAGATCCCCGATGTAAGCCCCGTGCTCCGTCCGATAAAAAAGACTGTTCTTCCGATGGAGAATGGCCCGC
>Ga0315298_1009828_pt1 | contig 11679 bp, 16 predicted proteins | sample WHS_1_MG_FD_203077 | JGI IMG/M metagenome (GOLD analysis project Ga0315298, IMG submission 203077) | Extremophilic microbial mat communities from Washburn Hot Springs, YNP, Wyoming, USA - WHS_1_MG | ecosystem: Environmental > Aquatic > Thermal springs > Hot (42-90C) | place: USA: Wyoming... | reverse complement strand
AGCAGGATCGAAAGGCTAATGGGCGAAGCTTCAAAACGGTGCAGGCGCAGGCGGATGCACTGGTCAACCCAAGGGCTCAAAGGCATCCTCACCATAGCCTTCACAAGATACGCAGACAAATCACTCTACGACAACTTCAAAAAAGCATGCATCCACAACGAAACCATTCAATGGAAAGGCTACAGCACAACTCTAACAGGCAAATGAACGGCACGAAGATTTTTAATCTTATTTAGGGGATAATAGAAAAATGGGGTATGCGCTCTTTTGATGAAATCGTCCGATGGGTCGAAAAATCTCTCTAAAGCTCACGCTAGCGCTCGAGCAAATGATTGGCGGCTCGGAAACGTTTAAACTCTTGGAACATACTAGGCTTAGCCTGAAGTGAGATCTTGTCTTCTAAAAGAAACATCGCGTTGGTGGCTCATGATAATAAGAAAGATGATTTGGTGGAGTGGGTTGTTTTCAACAAAGAAACCTTGGCTCTTCACAACTTGTATGCAACTGGAGATACTGGAAAAAGAATAATGGAGAAAACTGATCTAAGGGTCGCTTTGCTTAAAGGGGGGTCTTATGGTGGAGACATGGAAATTGGCGCTTTGATTGCTAACGAGAAATTGGACTACCTGATTTTCTTTTGGGACCCTTTACAATCTCTTCCTCACGACGTTGATGTCAAAGCGCTTCTTAGAATAGCGGTTCTATATAATGTACCGACTGCTTGTAACAGGGCCACAGCGGACCTGATAATTTCTAGCCCATTATTTCATAATGCAAAATATGAGCCAACAAAGGAACAGGATAAAAAGTGATTGCGGACATCGGCTCATTCTTTCTTGTAATGCTGCTGAAGCAACTCTTGCAGCGCGTGTGCAATGCATGAAGAGTGAAGAGGGTTGATGGATTCTAAGAGGCGCCGCGATGCCAAGGCTGCGAAGCAGCGAAAAAGGAAGTTCAGGAGAAAGAAAAGAAGCGCTACACGCTTCCGCAGAGAACTGTCCACTGAACAATGAGAAAATGAGGGCTATGAGTTTAGAATTGCCAGCCATGAGAGGACCGGAGAAGAAATATGGGGTCAAGAGGATAAGCTGACGCGTGCTTCTCTATGTTGAAAAGTCTGCTTTGAATTGAGCGCACGCACAAGCGTGTTATTGCCCATAACGAACAGGAGGACCCTTGCTTTCGTTCATCTATTCTTTTTTGGCGACCCATATTTTTACGGCTTCTTCGACAGCCCTAGATAGGTCACCTTTTTTCCCGCCGAATCTCTCGATGGTCTTGAACCTGAGCTTCTTTTCCAATTCGTCCGAGAGCTCAACGGTGATTCTGCCCATTTTGATTACCTGCTATCAGTTTTGTTCACGATTCGCACGTGTCAGATGTTCTTCCAATAAGCAAATTGCCATATGCCAACCACCGCTCTCATTTCTGTTATCATTGTACATCAACCTTTTTTGCTTATCCTCTTAATATAATATAAGCATACTCGCTTATAAGGATATCAGATTAAACCCTTTAAGGGTGTATACTCGTGCTTGAAATATTCTCGGTCTGCATGCTTAAAAACAATCAATCGCAATCTTGCTTATATTGTGGTAGAAGACACCTCATGCTTTCTAACACCATCTAAACCAGGATTTAGCGTCACGTAAGGAGGTTTTCCTTGCAACCGCAAGCTCCATCTTTTGTTTCACGAAGATGCTGAAAGCCCAACCCTCTGCGTAGCCACTTAATATTCTGTCTTCACTTCTATTTGGCTTACAAAAGGTTGAAGCATTTTCTAAGCCTTTCGCGCGCGCCACATCATAACTTCTGCACACATTCCTTTAACAATGTCTAAAAGGATTCATCTCCAAACATGTTTTGCGCTTAACATCGACTAAAAGAACTTAGCTGTGAAAACTTTATGTTAACTAGAAGTGAGTTTGATCATATCAGAAACTTATTAGAGCATTAATCTTTAAAGTGTTGTCTGTTTGATGATGGACAACGAGGAAATGGGGTTCGGACTTCTCGCACATTCACAGATCTGTGAGCATTATAAAAGGTGAAAAAAGGCTTATTTTTGCAAAAATAGTTAGATAATTGTACTAATTCCATTAAGAGCTATTATATTTAGAGATTTGTACCACAACGCCTTAATTATGCCGTGTTCTTGCATTTAATGCAAATGGCGAAGGAGGTGAAAAGCATGAAAACGTGGAAAAAGGCGTTACCTATTCTTGCTCTCGCTATGTTCTTAGTTCCAATGGCATTCTTTGTGGTTCACGCTCAAAGTCCGGCAACGTCCTCAGCAGCTGCCAACCTCAACGATGGTGTTAACGAGCAATACCCCAATTATGCCGGTTCCATAAAGGTTCCAGAAAACATCAGAGATCAGCAGCTTGCGACCCTAGCGAAGATCAGCCCGGATGAGGCAAAGGCCTCAGCTCTCAAAGACCCTATGGTTGCCGGAGGCACAGTTACCAGCGTTTCACTGGATAATGAAAACGGAAACCTAGTATATTCAGTGAAGGTCGTCAAAGGCTCAACCAGTTATGATGTGAAGGTAGATGCAGGGACTGGAAGCATATTGTTCATCGACCAAGGCATCGAGAATGAAGTAGGCACCGTAGAAAATCTAGAAGACTAGAAATGACGAGAGCCTAAAGCATTAATTTCCCTTCTTTTTTAGTACATTAACGGAGCCGGTAATGTTTGAACGAACTCTCGGGAACGAGGAAGAAAATCATGGATTACATACAAGAACATCCTGGCTCCCATTTGCGTGAAATCGGGAGGAACTTGGACTTGGCGATGGGTGACGTTCAGTACCAATTGAACGTTTTAGAAAAGACAGGACATGTTGCTTCTAAGAGAATGGGAATTTACAAACGTTTTTATCCAAGCAAGATGTTTGGTGAAATGCAAAAAAACATTGTAGGAATATTGTCGCAAGAAACCCCGAGAAAAATTTTGTTTCTCTTGCTACGGAAGCCTGGTGCTAGCCACGAAGAAGTCGCAAAGTTTGCAAAAGTGTCGGCTCCAACCGTGACATGGCACATGAAACGGTTGATTGATAAAGGATTAGTTGAGGCGCATCGTGATGGTCGAAACGTGAAATATTACATCACTGGCTTCGTTAGTGACATTGAAAAGGTTATGAAGAGCTATCACCCAATGTTCTGGGAGAGGTGGGCGGATAGATTTGCTGAGGTCTGGCTAGACCTGTCAACCTACAAGAAAAAGGGAGAACGAGAACATGTTTGAAGAACTTGACATAGCAGAACTGCTTAAACTAGGCTCAGGATTATTTGCTCTTATTCTTCTATTCATATCGCTGCTGGCATACTACAGAAACAGGCAGAGAAGACTCCTCTTTGTTTCGGGTGCATTCGGTCTCTATTTCGTCAAGGTCATCACTGAACATATAGACCTTTTCCTTCCTAATCTAGAAACTTCGTTCATGGACTTGCTTTTGGCGTTCATCGACTTCCTCATACTTCTACTGTTTTTCCTTGCCATAATAAAAAGCGATAGAAAAGATGTGGAGGTTTAAAAATTTTGAGGTTGAAAGTAACGGGCCAGAACTGTGCAGCTCATCAATATGCTACGTGTATGGTCAGCGAAAAAGCTAACACAGAGGCTTGTTCGAAGGGTGATAGAAATCATGTGCAGCATCGAGTTTCCTATAGGCTCATACTTGCCTTCGGCGTTGGCTACGCGTTTATATTGGTGCTCTCTATCCCTTATCTTAATTCCGTATTATTCTTCTGCGGAGTTTAATTATCTCACCTACGCCGGTCTTCCGTTCATGGAAGCAATAGCCTCAGAGTTGAGTGAGCATTACATACCATTGCCCATGTTTTTCATCGCTTTAGCGCTTTTGCTCCCTTTAGTCGCGATTTTCACCATGCTCGCCGCTTGGACACTTCGTAAGATTTCAGAAGCGGCTTCTAGGATAAGGTTCATTTCTCAACCGTTATACATCATGGCTATCATGCTGATCCTGATCAGCTTTCTCCCCATGGTTTGGATAGTGAGAGAGAGTAAAATCATCTCAGCGCTTCTAACAGTTGAAGCTGCCTTCGTATACTACTCGCGCGTTTACGTTGGGCTACACTATCCGCTCGATGTAGAAGCTTCCATCTTCTTGGCTGTCGCCATAGTAATCATTGGACTATTTGTTTTAGAACGATATTTGAACAAGCCTCTCAAAAGAATAGCCGCCTTTGCTGTAAGAATATTCAGAAATGGACCTTTAAACATGTAACTTGAGCTAAAGCAGCGATATGCAAAAATCCCTGTTTTTCTTTAAATAATTTATGGATTTGTCATCTGCGATTTCAGATTTACTTTCAGCCCTTTTCCCACGATGGGCAGAAAAACTAAAACTTGGACAGAGAATACCCCAATTAATGGTCGTCGGCTTCTTTGTTCTTGCATTTCTAGCAGTAATAGCCAAAACTTTGGAAGACATCATGTTTGACGGCGAGCCTTTCAGCGGTACCATCCTTTACGCACTTCTGCATGCGCCCGTTTTGTTTACAGCGAACTTTACTGCTACAGTCGCAGCTATGGGCTATGTTGGCATATTTGGGCTAATGCTTCTTGAATCAACTAGCCTGCCTGTTCCAAGCGAAGTTATACTTCCATTTGCAGGATACTTGGTCTTGACAGGTCAACTTAATCTTTGGTTAACAATAACGGTTTCGACGGTAGCCGGAGTAATCGGGTGCCTAATCGATTACTATATTGGAATGAAAGGATTGAATTTATTGGCTAAGCAGAAGACATTGGAGAGGCTATTTAACAAGTCGCACATGCAAACGGCAGAGAACTGGTTCAGCAAATACGGTGCAACAGCGGTGTTTTTAAGCCGATTAGCTCCAGGATTTAGAACATTGGTGTCTTTTCCTGCAGGAGCAGTCAAAATGCCGCTCGCTAAATTCGTCATCTACACAGCAGCTGGATGCCTCGTCTGGGATGCCGTTCTTGTTTACTCAGGAGTGGTTGTAGGCTCCAGATGGCAACAGGTTGCGAGTATATCAAATTACCTAATTGCGGCTGCTACAACAGTAACATTAGTGGTGGTAATAGCCTTCTTAATCAAACGAAAAAAAAAGAAATCGTTACCTACACTGAAAACAACAGCTAACTAGCCTTTTTTCCATAAGAGATTTAACACTCAAAATAGGTGGTTCATGCAATGTTTACAAGTCCAGAATCACCACGCAAGCAAATACAAAAACCTCGTTCCCGGAAAATCGTAAAGATTCTTCTCGAAGCAATCTTCATGATTGCTATTTTAGCTGGGTTAATTTGGTATGTTGGAATAAATTCTCTTTATTATGCATTGCTTAATATTAGGATAGAATACTTGCTTCTTGCTTTCTTAATGTATTTTGTAGGGGTGTGCAGAATTTTAAAGGCTTCTGAGCATATTCTATTATGGAAGCCTTTGAGGTTGTCAGGCTTTTCGTCAACAAAGTGGTCGTTCCTGCAGAGCCTAAGAGACGTGGGAATCCAGGTTACGGGCGCCTTAGAGCCTTGAGAGTGCTTGTCTACGCTGGGCTGAAAGGGTTAGCGAACGACACGCGTATAGTTGAACATCTTAAGAAGCGTGCGGATGTTTGTGTAACGCTGGGGCTACGCAGTGTACCTGACAGAACCACGGTTGGCAGGTGGTGGAGTCGCTATTTCCAGCCTTCTCGAGGAAACCTTCCTGAAGATGTCAGGAATGCTTCAACTTGGGATGCCGAACACGATTGTGGTTGTTGATTCAACTCCGCTGGTGGACTTGTACGACATGGAAGCAGGTTGGGGCTACGCTTGCAGGGGGAAGTTCCGCGGTTTTAAGTTGCATGCGTCTGTGAACCAGGCAGGGTTGCCTCTGAGAGCCGTGGTGACGCCTGGTAACGGATATGACGGGCCGTTTCTTCCCGTTTTCATAGAGGATTTGGAGGCAGACTATGTTTTGGCTGACGCGGCATATGACTCCAAGAGGAACATTAGAGCTGTCGAGTCGATTGACGCTGTGCTGGTTATTGCTTGCAATCCGAGGCGTGGAAAACGGAGGAGAGCCCAGAATGTTGAGCTGCTCAAGACGAGGCGGTATGTTGTTGAGCAGTTTAATGGGCGCGTTAAAGGCAACGTTTTGGATGGGTGCTGGGTTAGGTCAAGGGGCGTCGTGAAGAAGGCTTCTATGGTTATGGTGGGGCTCGTAAGCATAGACGTAAACGCCATAAGAGCCGTGATTGAGGGCGAAAACAGCCTGAAGGCAGTGAGCCAGTACTGGGACTAGACCTGAACGATTTGAATGGTACGGTTCAAAACTGAGAAAACTTGGTGACACACGGGTTAACCCCAGCACTACCCACTGACTCATTCAGCGAAGAAACCATGAAAAAACGAATTGTGCACACCTCTATACAGTATTAAATACACATACTACCATTAGAGTTGTTAGAAGTTTTAGTACTCCCCCAGAAAAACTATCCATATACAACGATTTTTGCGAGATTGTAAGGCGTGAAGCAGGGCCGAGAGGTTTCAGCGAAGTGCTTATCAAAGCTATGGAAGAATACAATAAACGCCACAGGGTAGGCAACTCCCAACTGCTCATAACGCATTATGCTAAGCCTGAAGAGTCTCAGCCCATGCATGTTTTATGCCTATACTGTCAAGGAGCCTTAACAGATGGGCGCATATTCTGCCAGCGGAAGGGCATGTGGATTCCAGGCGTTTCATGTTACAGCTGCAAATTTAACAGGCTTAGGAAACAGAAATGACCTCTACATCAACTGACTATCATAGGAACCAAAAGATGCACGCGCGGCAGTATCGTGAAACCTAGTTATAGAAGATATTTTCATAAGCTTTTTAAAGCAAAAATCTTCTAAACAGAAGGGTTAGCCAGAGAGTCGACTCTGAAAAGTCGGACCGGTCTGGCTCGTGCCAAGCCCAGCGGCACGTTAAAAAGCGTTTGCTGGGAGGAGCTGGACAACCCAGTGATGAGCGCCCCTAAAATGAAATGGGGAATGTGAAATGAGGAGAAAGGAGGAATGAAAATGAACAAGAAATTGGTTGGTGCAATGTTGGTTCCGCTGATGGTTATGCTTGTGGCTGGCTTCGGCTACGCTGCGTATGTGAGACAGGTTAATGATTATGTAAGTGCGTCAGCCGGAACCTTCGACATAGATATTACTGGGAGTCCGACGATCAGCTGCAGCGCAAGTTACATGACTGGCACTGTTACACACCCAAATATAAATGAGATTGATGTTACAGTTAGTAACTTTGCTCCAGGCGATTACGCAACAGTAACATTCGATATAAAAAATACTGGTTCGTTGCCGGGGCAACTCACGAAACAAATAATCCCCACAGGAGGTTTGTCGAGTATAAGCCCATTCACGTATAGCGATAACCTTCCCAGCTCAATAAATCCTGGACAGACGATAACCGTTACTGCCACTATAACTTTGCCTTCTGGAACCACTTCCCAGGGAGTAACTGTGACTTTCAATGTTGCCATATATGGTACTGCTGGAACTTAAGCAACAGCTAAATGTAAATACTCTAACCCACCTTTTCTTTTTTAGGGTCCAAAATGGGGTGGAAATATGAATAGGCGACTAAAGTTAACGCTGACCATTCCGCTGCTGCTTATTATCATAAGCGGGTTAGCCTACGCTGCATGGACAGACACCATAGTAGCACAGTACACTCTAACCACAGCGCAGGCACCAGCTATAAGCGTGGAAAAAGGCTTCATCAATTTAGAACATAGTCTTGTGAAAATAAATGTAAGAAACAATGACAGCATAATTGTCAGCACAAGCCCAGACGCCGTAAGAGTTTTCGTCAACATCACAAATTCAGGTGAAACCCCAATAAACACTGTTAGAATGGATGATGCTTTGCCACATGATTGGTACTGGCAGCCAAACGAGGTGGAGGTTCAGCTTATTCAACAGAACGCAGCCATAATCGAGATAGGTCAACCCTACTTTACGGCATCTTATGACGCTGGTACGCGGACACTAACTGTAATCGTTTATAACATCAAGTCAGCAACCGGTAAATATTTGGAGATGAACGAGAAAATTAGGATAATGTTTAAGATGGAATACGCGTTGAAGGGACAACAGTTACCCGCAGGCTATGCGTCCAATCCGCCCACATATGTTAATTTTTCAACCGCCACGGCTTGGATTAGCGGTTGGTCAAGCAGCTCCGTAACAGCTTCCGCGTCCTTCAAAACTGAAATTAACTGAGTTGGGAAAAGCTGACGCTTCAAGGTTGGAGCATAACTTATTAATTGTCTAAACGTTGTAAACCGTATGGAAAGGGCGGTTTAGCATGAAAAAAACCACCATTTTGGTCTTGATGTTTATTTTCGCCTTGTTAAGCTTAATCTCCCTAATCGGCGTCTACTTTGCCCATCAGCTTTCAACAGAAGAGGAAAAAATCATCCCTTTATGCACATATGAACATAGGGGCGAATACGATTACACGGCGCAGCTTAAACCCAACAACCTCTACAACAAAACAGTCCTAAAAACAGGCGAAGGCGTCCTCTACACAAAGATAACTGAACTCGTAAACGTAACCTTCACATACACGTTTAACTCCAGCCTCCCAGCCAACATCACGCTGATGTACAGCTTCAACATGAACTTGGAATCCTCCAGATGGCCTAAAAGAACCTTGTCTGCAGCTTCGCCCACAATTTTAAACTTCACAAAAGAATCAACGGCGCAGCTTCAAATAGCCCAATCCATAAACGTGACAGCATTAGACATGCTTAAAAACGCAATAGATGAGGAAACCGGAACATATACATCTGAGTACTCGCTTGTTCTTGAACCAATCATAAACGTCACTGCAAAAACAGTTGTTGGAGAAATAAATGAACCTTTCACCCCAGTTATGAACATGAGCTTTAGGTATGGAACCCCTGAAGGAGACTACATAGCCATTGAAGGCTTAACTCAAGCACAGCAGGGCAACATCGCACGGAAAGAAGTAACCTATCACCCTGAAGTGGCAATTCAGCGATATAGTTCCTATGCTTTATCCACAGCTTTTGTTGCATTCCTGCTAATTACGGTATTAGCATATGTAAGAGTTAAACCCAAGAAAACGGCAGCTCCTGAAAAAGCAATAGAGGAAATAATCGCTCCGTACGAGGAAACGATCTTCAGAATAGGTGAGGAACCATCTTATGGAAAAAATTTGGTAACAACTGTAAAGCTGAGAAGCTTGCAGGAGCTGATCAGCATAGGTGACGGATTAGCCAAGCCGGTGCTTTATCTGAAGGTTTCAAGAAAGCCTGGAGAAAAGGCAACGCACGTGTTCTACGTGCTGGACGGCTCAGTTATATATGAATACGAAGTAACTGAGCTGGAGAAAGGCGAATCGGCTGGTGAAAAAGTTGAGTAAAGCGCAGGTAAAACAGGTTATTTTTTCCATCCTGTTATTTCTCGTGGTCTTCAGCTTATGGCAAGCTTACTTCCTCGTCAATACCGCATTCCCACAAACTCCAGTCTTGTACATTTATGTTCTATACTTCACCGTAAATCTCGCGGATCTCGCAGTATTCTTCACCTTCGTAAAACTTGGAAAATCAAAACTAAGTGAACATGGCTTTAAAGAACCAACAAACATGAGGCTTTGCTTGGCTCTAAGCATTTTCTCAATCTTACTTTTCTTAACCATAACGTTGATTCCAGGCATCATTTGGGGCTTCAGTTCCCCGCCGTTCCCACACACTTTCTTCCACTTCGTATTCAGCATTCTGAACGCCATAATCGTCAGCCTAACAACGGAATCCATCTTTCGAGGATACATCTTCAAAAACATGATAGACAAATACGGATTCTTCGCTTCGCTATACGCATCCTCCATCATGTTTAGCTTATATCAGATTCCAATCCCAACCTTAACAACAATGAGCGCCAACGACATAATCACCTACATATTCACAGGTGTCCTACCGCTTTTCGCTGCAGGATTATTCCTCGGCTTCTTTTTCTACAAAACAGGCTGGAGCCTAATTGAACCCATAGTATTCCGAGCGGGAATTTTGCTCTACTTATTTTTGCCACCATTAATGGCAACACCGCCATGGTGGATGAAGTTGACTTCCGAGGTAACCGCCTACGCATTCCTCATAATCCTCTTAGAGGCGACTGTCAGCGAGCCAAATTTTCTACGCAAAAAATACAGATTAGAAAGTTGATGTGGCACGTGCAACTATGAAGCTAAAGTATAAGCACTGGAAACTCCTCAAAGACGCATTAACCATAGTCACCCTAATACTCGCAGTCGTCAGCGCCTACTTTGGGTTAAGACTTATGCTCTCCACTGACATGCCGCTGGTGGCTGTTGCCTCCGGAAGCATGAAGCCAACCCTCCAAGTTGGAGACCTAATTGTTGTTCAAGGTGTACCAGCCTCAAAAATAAAGGTGGGAGACATAATCGTCTTCAACCCACCGAACGAAAAAATCTTAATAATCCACAGAGTGACAGCAATAGAAACCTTGGCAAACGGCACAATCACCTTCAAAACAAAGGGGGATGCAAACCCTACAGAAGACCTCTGGACAATAACGCAGCAAAACATACATGGAAAAGCCCTGTATCGGATACCATACGTGGGTTACATGGCGCTGTCACCAGCAACACCAATAGTCATAATCATAACCATAATAATCATACTGCTTTGGCCAGAAAAAACCAAAAGATTTCACCACAAGCCTACTCATGCAATAGACAACAACAAACAACATTTTACATATAGACAAATACGAAGTTTTAGTCTATTTGAACAGTAGTAGGGACGTAGAAATCGTTAAGCTTGAAACAAGATACATGAAAAAGCGGGAGAAAGGCTTAGGACTCAAGCTTGTCGTGAAAAGAAAAACTCCTAAAAGTGCAAATTCATAACCTTAAAAATAAGTTCCAGCTTCTCCAAACCAGTCGGCATTCATCGGCTGTGAACTTTTTCTGTTACGAGGCTTATGCTTTTTGCATATTCAAGAAAGGCTATGCGTAGGGTTTCGCTTTCGCTCTGCCCAAGTTTATGGCATATCCAGTCGAGCAGCTCTTTCTGCTGCGGGCTTAACACAACCCTTACGATATGCTTTTTTGCCACCTTTTGACCATCCAATTGTATAATACGGTTTATTTTGGTTTTCGCCTTTGATTTTAATGTTTCGTTTATGCTCGCCGCCTTTGAGTGGCGTTAGAGGATTCTCCAAATGCCCCATAATAGGGGGAGCCCGTTAGGCCTTCAGAAGAGGTTCATTCGCAGCGTGATTTTCCGCAACGCTTACTATGATAGGCTTGCATGCGAGGTTGTCTATGCTTAGTCGCCGAGACTTGTTGGGCATGCTTAACTTTGATGGCTTAAACGTCTCGCTTGTTCCCGAAGTTGAGAGGGGCGAAGTTCTTGTTGACAGCCGTGGAGGGGGAAGCTTTCAGAAGGCTTTACATACGCATTGTGGCTGCGCGTGTAACGCGGACTATAATGGAGTCATGAACATCTTGAAGCGGGCTATGGGCTGCATGCTCATGGCAGGGGCATCCTTGACAACGCTCAGAACCGGGTAGGATGAAAGGCTCAAGCCTCAATGAACTGAGAATCCGTCAGGCTTCAGCCATGGGAGTGTCGAAACGCTCTATTCGGATATT
>Ga0315298_1009827_pt1 | contig 11680 bp, 10 predicted proteins | sample WHS_1_MG_FD_203077 | JGI IMG/M metagenome (GOLD analysis project Ga0315298, IMG submission 203077) | Extremophilic microbial mat communities from Washburn Hot Springs, YNP, Wyoming, USA - WHS_1_MG | ecosystem: Environmental > Aquatic > Thermal springs > Hot (42-90C) | place: USA: Wyoming... | reverse complement strand
AAAACAATCAAGCCCTGCAAGATTTCCGTCTTATTCTCGGAAACCCTGCAGGGCTTGATTTTACTGGTTTGGTGCGGCAGAGAGGACTTGAACCTCCACGGGCGTGACGCCCATAAGAACCTGAATCTTACGCGTCTGCCAATTCCGCCACTGCCGCACGTTTTCAATGGCAAGTGTTATTATAACACTTATTTGCTCGTTTGACAAGAGCTTTTTTCTTTGCTGCATCCGGGTGTTCAGCCCCGTTACAGTTATGTAGTGTACAACATTCACTGCGCTCTGTCAAGGGCTTTTTTCACCTCCCGTTACCGAACCGTGCCTTCGCCGGCAGGCGGAAAAGCCGCCGCGCAAGGGGAAGCTGTTTTCGTCCGCCCGGTTGAAAGGCCCGTGTGCCCTTCCCCACGCCGATGCGGCTCTCCCCTCAAAACACCGCCCGGGCGATGCGCTCCAGCTGGGCAAGATTGCGGCACGGGAAAACCCGCCGGCAGTAAGGAGCGTACAGGTGCATGATGCTGTCTTCCCGGTCCCATTTCTCCTCCGGCGCCGGATTGAGCCAGATCACCCGGCGGGCGCGCCGGCAAATTTCCCGGAAGAAATCCACTCCGGGCGGCCTGTAGTTGTTGCGGGCGTCCCCCAGCACCAGGACGGTTGTTTTCGTGTCGACGGCATTGATATGCTCCCGGTAAAACTGCTCCCATACCGCGCCGTAATCGGAAAAGCCGGTGCGCCAGATGCCCGTTTGCCGGATGATCGCGCGCATCGCCCGCTCCAGATCCGGTGTTTTTAAATATCCGGTGATTTCAGCAACGGCGTCCACAAAAGCAAAACTGCGCACCCGGCGAAACCCGGTCTGCATGGCATAGATCAGCAAAAGCATGAATCTGCTGTAGGGGGCCACGGAACCGGAAAAGTCACACAGCGTCACCAGCTCCGGCCGCCCGGGCGGACGGGTGCGGCAGCGGATCACCAGGGGTATGCCGCCGCCGGCAGCGGCCAGGCGGACCGTCCGGCGCATATCCACCGAACCGCGGCGGGCCGGTGCATAACGATATCCCGGACGGGCGGCCAGACGGCGGCCGAAACGGACCAGAATCCGTTTTATTTCTTCCACCTGAAGGGCATCCAGGTTGTCGAAGGCACGCTCATAAAGATTTTCCCCGTCAGCCAGTTTCGGCAGTTCCCACCGGAATTCTTCCCTGCGCTCCAGTTCCCGGCGCAAAAGACATGTCAAACGGTTCAGGCTCTCCCGGCGGCGCAGGCGCACGGCCTCATTGATCCCGGGCTCACGATCGAGACTGTCCTCCAGGTCGTCCCAGTGCAAATACGCCTTCAGGCGGCGCAGCATCTCCGCGGGCGTTTCACCCCCGGGCTCTACCCCGGACAGGGCGTCCACTGCATTTTGTGCCAGTGCGGCCAGCGCATCGTCATTTCCTTCTTTCAATACTTCGTATAATTCCCGGACCGACCGGACGTGCTCCCGGGCGTACCGCTGCACAAAGGGAAGTTTATGGCCACCCCCGGAACGACCGGCACCCGCTCCACCCCGACCCTGCGCCCGGCATGAACCGGCGGCGGCATCGGCCGCCCCGGCCCGATCCAGTTCCCGCCGCAGCCAGTCCTTCAGCACAGCCAGGCGGGCGGCGAATTCTTCTGCGCTCAGGCGGGGCGGACCTCCCCGCCGGCCATCAACGGCATCCGCCGTCTGCAGGGCAACCGACACCTCCGGGGTGGTCCGGGAAAAAGAGCGGCGCTCACCCAACCGGGCGGCGGGGGGAAGATAATCCCGTTCCTCCTTTTCTTCCCGGGCCACGGAAGAAAAATAAACGTTGAACAGGCTTTCCAGCACCCTCTGCCGGTCACAATCCTTGACCAGCGCGGCACGCATGGCCAGCAGCACATTTTCCCGCGACGGTTCCAGCAGTTCCAGCGCCCGAACCATGTCCAGAAATTCCCCCTGCGCAACGGGAATACCGGCCCGGCGCAGCAGCCGGACGAAAGCCGCCAGATGCCTGAGCATATGGATGCACCCCACCCGCTTTAAAAAGTCCGCATCGTACCGTTCACCGCCCGGCAAACAGTTCATCTTTCTGCCGGAGGGCCTCCCTTCGGACTCAAGCTCCGCCGGCCAGCACCAGCTCGGTGAACAGGAGCATGTCACGGTATAAACCGGTGAGCATTTCCCCCACCGCCGGCGCACGGAGATCTACGACGGCCCGCAGCTGCATTTCCAGTTTTTGAATATCATAACGGGCAAGAAAAGCGCCTTCGCGGACAAAAATATGGTAATCCTCATCCTTGCGAAAGTTGAGTTCACCGAGCAGCTGACGGGGCTCAAGAAGCAGGTCGGCAATCCTTCCCTCCATGCTCACCTGCTCGAGATGCAGTATGTCCGTCAGTTGTTCCGTCAACCTTTCCGTCAGGCAGGTGCAATCTTCAATGTGCAGTTCCAGCTCTACGTTCCGTTCCCGCCCGGGATGAAAAGACAGGTAATTGCGCCCGCCAAATTGTACCAGGTATTCATCCTGTTCCGGGCGATAAATCACACCCCCCGGGCCGTCGTTCAAAAATCGGCTGAAATCCTGCCCCGTTACCGAGCGCCTGGCCGTCACACAGGGGGGAACCGCCCGCGGCCTGCACCGCCTGGTGATCTCGGGGGTAAAGACGGTGAGCATTTCCCGCAGCGAAATCTTTTCCAGCAGCAGCCGGCAGTGGTGCTCGCCGTCCCGGAAATGGGTGAGGAATTTTATTCTGGCCACGGCCACCCCGCCCTGAACCATCACCTCCACCGGCGCTACGACAGCAACATCCCGCGACTGCCATCGCCGCTGAAAGGCACCGGCCAGTTCCCCTTTCTCCAGGTCCAGGTGTTCCAGCACGTCCAGATTTTCGATAATTTCCGGCAATGGACGGGCGGCGGCGGTAACCAGGATTTTCTGGTCCGTAACCGGCTCACAGTAAGACGGCGCATAGGCGCAGGGGGAGATGGAAAACAGCCGCGGCAGCACCTGTTCCCCGCGTCTCCAATCATTTATGGTCAACAGCAGGTAGTCCGGCCCCGCTTCCACCTGTACCCCGTCGACCGTGATTTTTCCGCCGGCGGACGTAAATGACGGCTCAGCGGCCCACATGGTGAGCAACTCGGCCTTTTTATCCATGTTGCGGGTCAATATCTCTATACGCACGGTCTTCCTCCGGCCAGATAATTTGTCCGTTTTTATTGTAGCACAGGCGGCGGCAACCTGCGCAATCTATAAAATTCTGTGTTAAAATTTAAGGAAAGGCGGGTGGGCATATGTATACCGGGATATTTAAAAGCGTCAGGAGTTTAACCGATGCTCTGCTCAAACAGCAGTATCTGCTCGATCGCACGGCGGTCACCACTGTTTATCTGGCCGGCCGCCTGGGCAAGCCGCTGCTGGTGGAAGGACCGGCCGGAGCCGGTAAAACGGAACTGGCCCGTGCGCTGGCCCGTGCCTTACAGACGGAACTGGTTCGCCTGCAGTGCTATCCCGGCCTGGACGAGTCCAGGGCGCTTTATGAATGGAACTACCAAAAACAACTGCTTTACATACAATCCCGGGCGGCGGAAAAAAACAACTGGGAGGAAATCCGGCAAAGCATCTATACCCCGGAATTTTTATCCGTCCGGCCCGTGCTGCGCGCCTTCCAGGCCGACCGGCCGGTGGTACTGTTGATCGACGAAGTGGATAAAAGCGACGAGGAACTGGAAAGCTTCTTACTGGAAGCACTGTCCGATTTTCAACTTTCCATCCCCGAATTCGGCACCGTATCGGCACGGCACAGGCCTTTCGCCATTCTGACCAGCAACAACAGCCGGGAATTGAGCGAGGCCCTGAAACGGCGCTGTCTGCACCTCTATCTCCCCTACCCGGCCGAAGAACAGGAACTGGCCATCATCGCCCTGAAAGCCCCCGGTTTAAACCGGCGGCTGGCCGCCCGGGCGGTGGAATTTGTGCACACCCTGCGCCGCCTGCCGTTAAAAAAAAGCCCCAGCATCGCCGAGACTCTGGATTGGGCGCATACCCTGCTTCTCATGGGGGCGGAGCAATTGGATGCGGCGGTGGTCGCGGACAGCCTGAATGTGCTTTTAAAATACCGGGAGGATGTGGAACAGGTGCGGCCGAAGCTGGAGAGTCTGCTGCCGGAGGAAGAGGCGCCGAAAGTAAAAACTCCGCTCCGCGCTCTGGGAAGGGCTGCCGGGGGAGGAGGTTCCGCAACGGCGCAGGAGGAATCAGCAAAACGGCCGGAAGTGGATTTATCCCGCTTTGACTTTTAGCCTATTTCGACCATCACCCGCCGTCTCCTGGGACCGTCGAATTCGCACAGAAAAATGCCCTGCCAGGTACCCAGGAGCAGCCGTCCTTGATGAACCGGAACCGTTGTCGACGAACCCACCAGGCAGGCCTTGATATGGGCGGCCGCATTTCCTTCCCCGTGCCGGTAGTCGCCCGTCCAGGGAACCAGTTTGTCCAGATGGCTCAGGATATCCCGCACCACGGTCGGATCGGCGTTTTCATTAATGGTAATGCCGGCCGTGGTATGGGGTACAAAGAGGTGGCAGACACCCTCCGCAGCTCTTTCCTCATCCAGCACCTGCTGCACCCGGTCCGTGATATCGACCATTTCCGCGCGGGCACCGGTTTCCACCGTCAGGGTGATGATCTTGCCCACCTGCCCGTCCCCCCTCTCATCTTACAGGCTCTGCGCCGCACGGAAGCCCAGATTGAAGGTCAAAATCTCCAGCTTCACCGACAGATCAACATTGCGCAGTTCAATCCCTTCCGGCAGGTTCAGGGCCACCGGCGCAAAGTTGAGAATGGCCTCCAGTCCGTTTTTGACCATCAAATTGGCCACTTCCTGGGCCGCCCGGGGCGGCACGGCGATAATGCCGATACGGGCGTTGTATTTTTTAATTACCTCGGGCATTTTCTCCGTGGGCAGCACTTCCAGCTCGGCGATCTTCTTGCCGATTTTGGTCAGGTCATTGTCGAACACCCCGACGATGCTGAAGCCGCGGCTGTTAAAACCCTTGTAAGTGCACAGGGCAAAACCCAGATTGCCCGCACCCACCAGAACCAGACCCCAGCTCTGATCCAGCCCCAGGATTTTTTTGGTATAACGCATTAAATCCTTGACGTTATATCCCACACCACGGGTACCGAACTCACCGAAATATGCCAGGTCTTTACGCACCTGAGCCGGACTCACCCCGACACCCTCGGCGATTTCTCCCGATGAAACGGTGGTCACCCCGTTGCGGTCCAGGCGCTCCAGAAAACGTGAGTAAACGGACAACCTGGTCACGGTGGCTTCCGGCACACGTAAAGTTTTCACCATATTCGCCCCCTTTTGACCAAATGTATATGCGATAAAGTTTACATGCTCTTTTCAGGCAATGTTATAAAATTCACATGCTAAATATGTTATATCACTTCCTTACGCGGTCTGTCAAATAACTTTTTAACAGGAAACCATTATAGTGTACTCCTTCAAGCCCCGAGCAGTCAATCCTGTCGGACGACCGGAATAAAAAAGAAGTCGACCGGTTGACCGGAGGAAAACCGGTCGACTCCCCCGATTAGCGGATCATTCCGCACTCCTATGGGCTCCATCTGCTGTCGAAATTGAACCGCCCGCCGGGTTAAAAATATAAATCCCTCTCTCCCGCGGCAATCAGTTCCAGGCGCGCTTCCGTTTCCCGCCGGACAACCGGGTTGGTGATATAATCCAGATGCCGCCGGATCGTTTCCTCGCCCACCCGCCGGGTTTCATCCGAAGCGTAGTCCATGAGATATTCCTGGAAAGTTAAAATGGCATTGGGCTGGCAGACATTCTGAATCTCTCCGCTCTTGGCCAGGGGCATGAAGCGATCGCCGGTACGCCCCCTGCGGTAGCAGGCGGTGCAAAAGCTGGGGATGTACCCGGAACGGCAGATGTGCTGCAAAACCTCGTCCGTGCTGCGCCGGTCCTCCACTTCAAACTGGGCGGTATCGTCGCTCAGATCCCTCTCCCGCCGGCTGTGGTACCCTCCCACCCCGGTGCAGGAACCGGCGCTGATCTGGGAAATGCCCACGGAAATCAGCTCATCCCGGAAGTCGGGCATCTCCCGCGTGGACAGGATCATCCCGGTGTAGGGGACGGCCAGGCGCAGGACGGCAACCAGTTTTTTAAAATCGCGATCGTCGACCAGATAGGGAAAGGTCTGCAGGTTAATATTCAAAGCCGGGCGCAGCCGGGGTACGGAAATGGTGTGCGGACCGACGCCGAAACGTTCCTCCAGGTGCAGGGCGTGGAATAAAAGTCCCAGCACCTCGAATTTGTAGTCGTAAAGCCCGAACAAAACACCGATGCCCACATCGTCGATGCCGCCCTCCATGGCCCGGTCCATGGCCGTGGTGTGCCAGTCGTAGTCCCTTTTCGGACCGGCCGGATGCATGGCCCGATAGGTGGGCCGGTGGTAGGTTTCCTGGAACAGGATGTAAGTGCCGATTCCGGCTTCCTTGAGCAGGCGGTATTCTTCAACCGTGGTGGCGGCTATATTCACATTCACCCGGCGGATGCTGCCGTTGCCTTCTTTAACTGAATAAATAGTGCGGATGACCTCCAGCACATAGTCGATGGGGCACTTTTCGGGATGCTCCCCCGCCTCCAGGGCCAGCCGCTTGTGCCCCATGGACTCCAGGGCGATCACCTCCTGCCGCACTTCTTCCATGGTCAGCTGGCGGCGGGAAAGCTCTTTGTTCTCCCGGCGGTAACCGCAGTAATAGCAGTTGTTTACGCAGTAGTTGCTGATATAGAGGGGAGCGAACAGAACCAGCCGGCGGCCGTATATACTTTCTTTGATCCGGTAGGCGGTATCGTATAACATTTGCAATGTTTCCGGATCATCCACGTGCAGCAATACCGCCGCCTCATACGGGGTAATTCCCTTCGCCTCGGCCGCTTTGGCGATAATCTCCCGGGCCAGGCCGGCCGGCGCCCGGCTGGCCCGGGCGAGAATTTGATTAATCCGCTCCTCATCAATAAAAGTGGCCGGTGCACAGGTGCGCATATTTACTCCTCCCGTTTTTTATTTTTTTCCGGGTTCCGCCGGGAAACACCGCCGTAACCGCGGCCCACCCGACGGCCCAGGGATTGAATCAACGACCTGGCCGCAGCGACGGCTTCCGACGGCGTGGCGCTCAAACCGACCTTGCCCGGGTAAATCTGGTACCGCGAACGGTAGAGCAGCGGCGTGACATTGGGCATAATCACGTCGGCGCCGCACAAAAGACCACGCCGCCGCCCGTCCGGGTGAATGCTGCCCAGGGCGGTGGTGGCCGGCAGGTGGGCCCGCGGCAGCACCAGCCTGGTCACCGCCAGCACCTTGAGCGTCAGCTCCAGGCTCCCCGCCGGACAGCCGGTCAGCGGCGTGTCCGGGTGGGGAATAAAAGGCCCGATTCCGGCCATTTCCACCCCCAGTTCGCGCAAAAGCAAAATATCCTCGACCAGCGTGTTCAATGTCTGTCCGGGCAGGCCGACCATGTTGCCCGAACCCACCTCGTAGCCCAGTTCGCGCAGCCAGTACAGATGCCTGAGCCGGTCCGTCAGGGTGGTGCCCGGGCGCAGCGCGGCGAAAAGTGCCGGGTCGGCGGTTTCGTGTTTCAACAGATAACGATCCGCCCCGGCCCGGCGCATAAGCCGGTAATCTTCACGGGGGCGGTCCCCCAGGGACAGGGTTACCGCCACGTCCAGCTCCTCTTTCAACCGGTAAATCAGACCGGCCAGCATATCCGCGGAATAATAGGGATCTTCCCCCGACTGCAGCACAATGGTTTTTATCCCCAGAGCGGCCGCTTCCCTGGCGGCGGTGAGGATTTCATCCGGCCCCAGCCGGTAACGAACCAACCGGCGGTTATCCCGGCGCAGGCCGCAATAACGGCAGTTTTTTACGCAGCAGTTGGAAAATTCAATAATTCCCCGCAGATGCACTTCGTCGCCCAGGTTGTGTTCCCGAACCAGATCGGCGGCGGCAAAAAGTGTCCCGCTGTCCGCCGGGTCGGCGCTCAACAGGGTGAGCAGGGCGGAAGGGGAAAGGGCGCCGTCGTCGGCCAGCGCCCCGGCCAGCAAGGCCGCCGTGGATGCGTTGTCCGCTCCGCCGGCCGGATTGCCGCTTTGCCCGCTCACAGGCCCTCCCCTTCCTCGAGCAGCCGCCGGGCCGCCGGAAAGGGCTCCAGCGCCCGGGGCAGAATGCCGTGCAGAAAAGCGATGAGCACCCCGTAGTTGACCATCGGCACCCCGGCCCGGCGGGCAAGCATCAGCCGGTGGAGCATTTCCCGGCGGTTGATCATGCAGGCGCCGCAGTGCACAATTAATCGGTAGCCGCTCAAATCCGGGGGCAGTTCCGGACCGCTCACCCACTTGAATTCCAGCTGGCCGCCCACCCGCTGCCGGAGCCAGCGGGGGATCTTCACCGTGCCGATATCATCTTCCACCCGGTGATGGGTGCAGGCTTCGGCGACGAGCACCCGGTCCCCCGGCCGCAGGTCGTCGACGGCCAGGGCGCCGGCCACCAGGGTTTCCAGATCCCCTTTGTAGCGGGCAAAAAGGATAGAAAACGAGGTCAGCATCACCCCGGGCGGGGTGTCGGCATCCACCTTGGGAAAAACCTGCGAGTCGGTGATCACCAGACGGGGCGGCCGGCTCAACCCGGCCAGCGCCCTTTTCAACTCCCGCTCCTTAACCACCAGAGCGCAGGCGTCGTGGTCCAGAAGGTCCCGAATGGTCTGTACCTGGGGCAGGATCAGCCGGCCTTTCGGCGCCGCCAGGTCAATGGGCACCACCAGCACCACCGTGTCGCCGGGGGAAACCAGATCGCCGGCAATGGTGGGGGCCGTCCAGTCGCGGGGGGCGTGGCGGATGAGTTCCTGTTTCAAGCGGTCGATGCCTTCCCCCGTACGCGCACTCACGGCGACCAGGGGCACGCCCAGCCCGACCGCCCGCTCGTCTGCGGCACCTTCCGGGAAGAGATCGATTTTGTTGATCACCCCCAGCACGGGCACGTTGTTTTCTCCGGCGCGCTCAATCAGTTCCCGCTCGTACTCCCCGATATCCCCGGATGGATCCATGACCAGCAGCAAAATATCTGTTCTGGACAGTACGGCCAGCGATTTCTGGATGCGCAGTTCCCCCAGGGCACCGGCGTCATCAATACCGGCCGTGTCAATAATGACCACCGGCCCGACGGGCAGGATTTCCATGGACTTATAAACCGGATCGGTGGTGGTCCCGGGCACCCCGGAAACAATGGCTATATTCTGCCCCGTCAGGGCGTTGATCAGGCTGGATTTGCCGGCATTGCGCCGGCCGAAAAGGGCGATGTGCAGGCGATCGCCCCGGGGCGTGCGGTTCAAAGCGTCTTTTTCCGGCAGAAATACGGCATTTTCAGGCATCTCGGGCATTTCCTTTCTCCCCACGGGTTTGGCTGAAGATTGGACGGTTCGTTTTTCACCGGTCCCCGGTCAGGCGGTGCTTTAAAAAGCGCGACCCGGCGATACCCGGACGGGTGAGTTCGGCCGGGGAAAAAATGAGATCCAGTTCTTCGGCGGTGAACAGGTCCGCCGCCAGGGCCGCTTCCCGAATGTCCAGGCCTTTTTCCGCCGCCTCCTGCACCAGCCGGCCGGCCCGCTCGTAACCGATATACGGCACCAGGGCGGTGGCTTCACAGCGGCTCCGGCGCAGCCAGCGGCGGCAATTTTCCTCATTGGCGGTGATGCCGGCAATGCAACTCCGGCGCAGAATGTCCACCGCCCTGGCGAGCATTTCCAAACCGTGCAGCAGGTTGTGGGCCACCAGGGGCAAAAAGGCGTTCAGTTCCAGCTGTCCCGAAGCGGCGGCCAGGGTCACCGCCTGATCGCAGCAGAGCACCTGAATACTCACCTGGGTGACCATCTCCGGGATCACCGGATTGATCTTGCCCGGCATGATCGACGATCCGGCCTGCAGCGCGGGCAGATTGATCTCCCCCCATCCCCCGGCCGGACCGGAAGAGAGAAGGCGCAGGTCGCCGGTGATCTTGGCCAGATTCACCGCCGCGGTCCTGACCAGTCCGGATACCTCCACAAAAACATCGGCGTTTTGCGTCGCTTCCACCGTATTTTCCGCGCGGGCCAGTCCCAGACCGGTGAGGTTGCGCAGTTCTTCCACCACCCGGTAGATGTATTTCTTGCGGGCGTTCAAGCCCGTGCCCACCGCCGTACCACCCAGATTGATCTGGCGCAGCCTTTCCTCCACCTTGTACAGGCGCCAGCGATCACGGGCCACTGCTTCCGCCCAGGCGCCGAATTCCTGGCCCAGGGTAACGGGCACGGCATCCTGCAGTTCGGTGCGCCCCAGCTTGAGCACGCTGGCAAAGGCGGCTTCCTTTTCCTGCAGCGCCCCCTGCAGCGCGGCCAGGGCTTCGCTCAGGGCCAGCACCAGGTGGATGGCGGCCACCCGCAGGGCGGTGGGGTAAACGTCATTGGTGGACTGGGACAAATTAACGTGATGCAGGGGATGCACCAGACGGTAGTCGCCCTTTTCTCCACCCAGGAGCTCAATGGCCCGGTTGGCCAGCACCTCGTTCATATTCATGTTGGTCGAGGTGCCGGCGCCCCCCTGCAGGGCATCCACGATAAATTGCTCCCGCCATTGCCCCGCGGCCACTTCCGCGGCCGCCCGTTCGATGGCGGCGGCTATTTTCGGCTCCAGCAGGCCGGCATGGGCGTTTGCCGCCGCCGCAGCCTGTTTGACCAGCGCCAGCGACCGGAGCAGGGCGGGATGGACGGGCTGTCCGGAAACGGGAAAATTACGGCTGGCCCGCAGACTGTGGATGCCGTAGTAGGCGTCGGCCGGAACGGGCAGTTCGCCCAGCGCATCCTTCTCCAAACGGAAAGACATACTGCCTTACCCCTTTGTAACCAGGGCGGTTTTTACCTGCACACCCCGGATGTTACCGATTTTACCCGTCATGGCTCCAATTTCGTCGGTGTTGCCGTCCACAATCAGGGCAATCACGGAAAGGTTTTTTTCCCGGTAGGGTACGCCCATGCGCCCGACGATTACCGCGGCGTGTTCGCTCAGTATCTGGTTGATGCGGGCGGCCGACTGTTCCCGGTTTTCAATCACAATGCCGATTACTCCGATGCGTCTTTCCACCGTACCACCTCCTGCAGCCATGCCAAAAAACCCGGAAATTAATAAGGTCCGCTTTCCGGCGCGCGAAAAGCAGACCTGAATATTCTCTGCTCCCGGTGCGCCCCTTGCCGGCAGGCTGAACCCTTTTGCGCAGGGCCGGTTACTTGAAACTTTCCCTGATTGTTTCGTGCTTTCAGAATATTTATCCAGGTAAATCTTTTTCTATGATTATAAATTACTTATCGATAATTAGCAATATATTTTATAGTTAAAAATAAAAAAATTTCCCGCTTTTAACCGACAAAGCGTTGCAGGCGGGAAAACAGCCATTTTCGAACAGGTGGGCACGCCGGTGGCAACCATCACCCGGGTGCCCGTGCGCCTCACCCGGCGATTCGCCCGGCGGCGGCAAAAGCCTTTTGCGCCGCGGCCACGGTTTGTTCAATTTGTTCGTCGGTATGGGCAAGGCTCATAAAGACGGCTTCAAACTGTGATGGAGCCAGGT
>Ga0315298_1009825_pt1 | contig 11684 bp, 8 predicted proteins | sample WHS_1_MG_FD_203077 | JGI IMG/M metagenome (GOLD analysis project Ga0315298, IMG submission 203077) | Extremophilic microbial mat communities from Washburn Hot Springs, YNP, Wyoming, USA - WHS_1_MG | ecosystem: Environmental > Aquatic > Thermal springs > Hot (42-90C) | place: USA: Wyoming... | reverse complement strand
CTTCCAATGGTGGCTCTACCTGTTCGAAGCCGGCGGCAATCCCGCCGTGCGGGTCTGGCTGATCGTGAGCGGTCTGGCCGGAGCCGCTGGTCCGCTCCTGCTGGGCGGCAGTTATCTGGTCCGGCGACTGATCCGGGGGCGCGCCGTCCAGGGCTGGTCGCTCCGGCGAGACCAGCCGGCGGCAAAACCGGTGGTCGGGCCGATCCGCAGCCCGACCGATAATCACGGCCACGCCCGCTGGATGACCTTCGATGAGGCCCACGATCTCTGGCCCGGCCCCGCGCGGGGCTATGGCGGCATCGTCGTCGGGGAAGCCTATGCCGTCCACGAGGACAACACCGCCACCGGGCGGTTCCGCCCGCGCGACCCGAAGACCTGGGGGCAGGGGGGTCAGGCGCCCTTGCTGATCGACCCCTGCGAGCAGGGTTCGACCCATAGCCTGATCATCGCGGGATCGGGAGCCTACAAAACCGTCAGCGCCGTCTCCACCCTGCTGAGCTGGACCGGCTCGGCGGTCGTGCTCGATCCCTCGACTGAATTAGCACCCATGCTCCGCGCCGATCGCGAGCGGCTGGGGCACAAGGTCTTCGCGTTGAACCCGCGCACCGCCCCCACCGTAGGCTTCAACGTGCTCGACTGGATCGATATCGCCTCGCCGATGGCCGAGATCGACGTGCGCGCCGTCGTCGAATGGGTCTGCGGCGATCGCGGTCCCGAGGACCGGGCGGATTTCTTCAGATCGCGCGGCAAGGCGCTGGTCACCTGCCTGCTCGCCGATCTGCTCTGGGATGACCGGCTCGCACCTGAAGAGAAGACACTGCGCACCCTGCGCGCGCGGGTTTCCGTGCCGGAGCCGGCAATGCGCACGGTGCTGAAAAAGATCCACACCGGATCGAACAGCCCGATGGCGCGGGACATGGCCGGGGCCCTGAAAGACCTCGTCGCCGAGACCTTCTCGGGCATCTATGCCAATGCCGATGAGGCGACCGCCTGGCTCGCCAGCGCGACCTTCGCCGATCTGGTCTCGGGCAGCTCGTTCCAGAGCCGCGATCTGATCGCCGGCAAGACCACGATCTTCGTCGGCATTCCGCTCAAGGCGCTGGACAGCGCCCCGGCGGTTGCCCGCGTGATCATCGGTGCGCTGCTGAACGCCGCCTACGAGGCCGACGGCGCGATCGAGGGACGGGTGCTCTATCTGCTCGACGAGGTGTTCCGCCTCGGGCCGATGGCGGTGATCAACACCGCCCGCGACGCCGGGCGCAAATACGGCATCACCCTGCATCTGATCTACCAGTCGGTCGGCCAGATCATCCAGCAATGGGGTCCGGAAGGAAAACGCGCCTGGTACGACACCGTGTCCTGGCGGGCCTATGCCGCGGTGAAGGACGAGGAGACCGCCAGGGAACTCGCGGCCACCATCGGCGAATACGGCGTCCTCGCCTGGTCCGAGGGCCACAACAGCGGCACCCATGGCAAGGGGCTGGAACCGGGGTCACGGTCGAAGGGCGAGACCCGGAACTACCACGAGACCAGGCGTCAGCTCGCCCGGCCCGAAGAGCTCATGCACGATGCCCGCGAGGACGAGCAGTTCGTGATCCCAAAGGGTGGGCGACCGCTGCGCTGCGGGCGGGCGTTGTATTTCAGGCGGGCGAAATTCGCCCGACGGGTAAAGGAAAGTCGGTTTGCCGGGGCAGAGGTGTCAACTCATTGAACAAATATAGAACGGGTTAACGGATCTCGGGCCCAAATAGCCCATGTCGTGAACAGATAAATTATCTGCAAAATTACGTTATGGTCCAGGATATTTGTTAATATATCGATACATTTATTAAGGAGACTCCATGAAGGCCCGAAGTAACGAAACGCCCCAAATTGTAGCATAAGCGGACAAACCGAGAACGCTGGAGGGACAAAATCGAGGGATTCTGCCGGTTTGATCGGAGATCCCGGTGCTGAAGTCAGAATTTCGGCTGTACGGAAAACACATGTTTTCCGTCAGGGGTACGGGCGGTGTCAGAAAACTCGATTTTATCCCCCGAATTATGTACGAGAAACCATGTCGGAATGGTATGGTGTACGGAAACCAATGTTGGGGGGTTTTCCGTACATGCTGATCGGCTACATGCGCGTCTCCACAGATAATGACCGGCAGGTGCTGGATCTACAGCGCGATGCGTTACTTTGCGCCGGCGTCGATGAACGGCACCTATTCGCGGACCATGCCAGTGGCAGCCGGCGGGATCGCTCCGGCCTTGCGTCGGCACTGGCCTATCTTCAACCTGGCGATTGTCTTGTGGTCTGGAAGCTCGACCGACTGGGCCGTTCGTTGCCCCATTTGCTGGAAACCGTGAACGGGCTCCGGGCGCGGGGGATCGCCTTCCGGTCTCTGACCGAACAGATGGATACCACCACACCGCAGGGCGAGTTCCTTTTCCACGTCTTTGGCGCCCTGGCGCAGTTCGAGCGTTCCCTCACTCAAGAGCGGGTGAACGCCGGTCTGGCTGCCGCCCGCCGACGCGGGCGGCAAGGTGGCAGACCTTTCGGAATCGATCCGGAGAAATTGGCCACCGTGATCACCGCGCTCGATGCTGGTGCCACGAAAGCGTCGGTTTGCCGGACTTTTGGCATCCCGCGCAGCACGCTGGTCGACTCCTTGGCCCGGATCGGCTGGTCTCCCGGCGCGAACGCTCAGGGAGAAAAAAGTGGGATATCGCCGAATACTGACCGAGGACCAGATCGTACTGCTGTTTGATCCGCCGACCGATCAGCGGGGTCTGATCCGCCATTATACCCTGTCGGCTGCGGACTTGGCGCTGATTCGACGCGGCCGGGGTGATCATCATCGCCTCGGCTACGCGCTGATGCTTTGCTATCTGCGCCATCCTGGCAGAGTGCTGCGAGCGGGTGAGATACCCGATCCATCTCTGGTTTCATTTGTTGCCGATCAGATCGACGTCTTGCCAGATTCACTCGTATCCTACCTGGCATCCGAACAAAATCGACGTCGTCATTCCGCGTCTTTGCTGAACCGCCTCGGGCTCCGGACATTTGGCCCCAAGGCCGCAAATGAACTGTCAGCCTGGCTGCTTCCCCATGCGATCGAGAACGAGCGTCTGCTTGATCTTGCCGCTCTGGCTATGGAGGAATGCCGGCAACGCGGCATCATTGTACCGGCGCCAGCGAGACTTGAGCGAATTTGCATCGAGGTACGACACAAAGCGCGGCGTGAAACTGAGCGTCGGCTGACCGACGGATTATCCACCGACCAACGACGCGGTTTGGATGCCCTGACAGCGCGTCGCCTGGAAACCAGTCAGAGCTGGCTGGCCTGGCTGCGCCAGATGCCGGAATCCGCAAAGCCTGGTTCGATGCTCGGATTGATCGAACGGTTGGCGCATGTGCGGGCGATCGGTCTCGCTCCGGCGCGGGGCCATCTCGTTAACCAAGCCCGTCTTGCACAGCTTGCCCGCGAGGCGGGACGCATGACGGTTCAGCATATCGCCGATTACGAACGCCGGCGACGCCACGCCACACTCACCGCCATCACCCTCGATCTGGCGGCTAACCTGACAGATCATGCCATTGATCTGTTCGAACGGTTGATTGGTGCGATGTTCCGGAAAGCCGAAGGCAAGCACGCTCGTGATTTCCAGGCTGATGGACGAGCGATCAACGAAAAGGTCCGGCTCTTTGCCAGGATCGGAACGGCCTTGATCACCGCGCGTGCCGGCAAGGGGGATCCCTTCGCGGCGATCGACAAGGTGATGCCCTGGGAGCGGTTCTGCACGACGGTCGCCGAAGCGGAGGCCCTTGCCCGGCCGGAGGAATTTGATCCATACCAAAAGTTGACCGAGCACTATGCTGGCGTCAGGCGATGGGCACCAGCCTTTCTCGAAGCCTTTACCTTCCAAGGCGTGGCCGCCACGACACCGCTGATGCGCGCCATAGATACGTTGCGCCGGATCAATAAAGCCGGTGCCACAACCCTGCCGAAATCCGCCCCGACCGCCTTCATCCGCCAGCGTTGGGTGCGCCATGTTTTGCCCGGGAACGGCATCAACAGGCGTTATTATGAACTCTGCGTGTTGGCGGAATTGTGCACGCGCCTACGCGCCGGTGATGTCTGGGTCACGGGCAGTCGGCAGTATCGGGCCTTCGAAGATCGTCTGATTTCCACGGAAACCCTGCAAACTATGCAAGGAGATTCCGGCATTCCGCTTGCCGTCGAGACCGATTTCGAACGGTTCATCGCGGAACGTCAGACCCGCCTCAATGAACGACTTGCCGCGGTTGAAGCCCGTGCCAAAGGCGGGTTGCTGCCCGACGTCACGATTGACAAAGGGGTTCTGAAAATCACGCCGATTGAGAAATCGACACCGCCCGAGGCCGAAGCATTCGCGGGCCGCCTGTATGCGATGTTGCCGCGTATACGGATCACCGATCTGTTGTCGGAGGTTGCCGGCTGGACCCGCTTCCCCGAGTGCTTCACCCATTTGCGGACAGGAGAGCGTGTTGATGATCCCAGAGTTCTCATCGCCGGCCTTCTGGCCGACGGGCTCAATCTGGGTCTGACCCGCATGGCCGAAGCGTGCAGTATCGCCAGCCTCGGTCAACTCGCCTGGGCGGCAGATTGGCATATTCGCGATGAGACTTACGCGCTGGCGTTGCGGCGCCTTGTCGATTATCAGAATCGCGAGCCGCTCGCCGCGATATTCGGCTCAGGATTAACCTCGTCCTCGGATGGACAATTCTTCCGGGGCGGTGGGTTCGGCCGCGATGCGAGTCAGTTCAACGCCCATTATGGCCATGAACCTGGCATCAAATTCTATACCCATCTCTCAGGTCGCTACGCGCCGTTCCATACCAAGGTTATCGCCGCGACCGCGAGCGAGGCGATCCATGTCCTCGACGGACTGCTCGATCATCACGGCGAAGTCATGTCACGCCAGCACCGCCACCATACCGATGGCGGAGGCGTATCGGAGCACGTCTTCGCCTTGTGCGCCCTGCTCGGATTCCAGTTTGCACCAAGAATTCCCGACCTGAAAGATCGCCGCCTCTACAGCTTCGCTAAGGCCACGACCTACCCGACGCTCGGGCCGATGATCGCCGGCCGCATCAACATCGACCTGATCCGAGCGCACTGGACAGACATTCTGCGGATCGCCACGTCAATCCGCACCGGCACCGTGACCGCGTCGCTCATCATGCGTCAACTCGCCTCATATCCCAGACAAAACGGTGTCGCCGCAGCACTCCGGGAACTTGGCCGGCTCGAGCGCACGCTATTCACCCTCGACTGGCTGGAAGACCCCGAATTACGCCGCGAGAGCAGCCAGGAACTCAACAAGGGCGAATCTCGGAACAGCCTGGCGCGGGCGGTCTTCATCCACAGGCTCGGCGAAATCCGCGACCGAACATTCGAAAATCAGAAGCACCGCGCATCCGGCCTCAATCTGGTCGTCACCGCGATCATCCTCTGGAACACGCGCTATCTTGGCCGCGCCATCGACGCCTTGCGTAAGGTCGAAGATGTTCAAGATGCCCACCTTACTCACCTTTCCCCGATCGGCTGGGAGCACGTGAACCTGACCGGGGATTACATCTGGGGCAGCCAGCAGAAATCAACGGAAAACCCTGTCGGATTGCGCCCACTCAGACCCGTACCCGACACTGTATCGAGGGCCGCATGATGTTCTCCCTTTGTCCGCTTATGCTACAAATCGGGGCGTTTCGTTACTTCGGGCCGATAAAGGCAACGCGGGCCTTATGAGGGTGTCGGCGTGGCTTCACGGTCATGAGTCCTTGATATGCTCGTATGCCATCCAACGCAATAAGCCATCATGAGATATTAGCAGAGGAAAGCAGAAATTATGCTCCATTATGAGCCATCATGAGCGATTATGAGAGATAACGAGATATATTGAGAAAACATCGTGATATCTCAAAAGGTCTTCTTATAACTTCTTTTATATTTTGGAGTAGAATGGCAAGATATGTATTTGTCATGACAAATACGGTATGATATCTTACTCGCCTCCGGCTCGACGAGGAGCAAGCGGGGAATCGCTACGCGGATTGTGACGCCAAAGAGAGGGGTGGAGAGTTCGGGATGAGCAAGCTTCGTGAGCGCCGGACGAGCAAGGTAGAAATCCGCCTGACCCCGACCGAGCGGGGGGAGATTGAGGCGCGCGCGGAAGCGGCGGGTTTGAGCCTATCGGATTATGTGCGGGTTGCGGCCCGGAGTGCGTCGATACAATCGCGGCTTGATCACGCGGCCACTCGCGAGTTGGCGGCGTCGGCGAGCACGCTGGGGCGTGTCGGTGGGTTGCTGAAACTGTGGCTGATGGAGCGCCGGGACGAGGGGGTTTCTGCCCCCGCGATCGGAGGACTTTACGACGAGATACGGGTGCTGATCGCGGACATTCGGCGACGCCTTGAGGCGTTGCCATGATCGCCCGGCGGGTGCCGACGCGGGGGCGATCGGCGGGCAAGGCTGGCTCAGGGTTTGGCCGTCTGGCGAATTATGTGACGACGGACAAAGGGGAGAAAAGCGGAGCGCCTGGCGATCGTGCTGCCAAGGGCGTAGCCTCGGGCGCGGAGGCGTTGGGTTCCTATGTGATGGACCAGGCGCGGCATGATGGGCGTGTGCGGTGGACGCGGATCACGAATTGCGGTGCGGTCCCAGGGGAGAGCGCCCGTGACCCGCACCCGGACGATATTGCCATTGCGATTCGGGAGATTGCGGACACGCAGCGGGGTAATCGGCGTGTGCGGAGCGATCCGAATTATCATTTGGTGATTTCCTTTCCTCCCGGCGAGCGACCGACGCGCGCACAGATCGAGGACATTGAGGACGAGCTGACTGGTGCGATTGGTTTGGCGGATCATCAGAGGATATCGGCGCTGCACGATGATAAGGCGCATTTGCATTTGCATGTTGCGATCAATCGGGTTCACCCGACGACCGGCAAGCTTGCGTCCACCAGCCACGACCGGCCTAAATTGCAGGCGACAGCGGCGCGGCTTGAGATCAAGCATGGTCTGACTCCGACAAATCATGGGACCAGTTCGGTGCGGGATGCGGATCGAGCAGCGACGGCGCAGAGCGGGCGGCAGAGTTTTGGCGATTGGATTATCGAGCGCGCCCGCGATGAGTTGATGATGGCAAGCAATGCCGGGGAAGGGTGGCAGGGGTTGCACCGGGCGGCGGGGCGGTATGGGCTTGAGATCAAGCCGCGCGGGGCGGGATTGGTGATTGTGAACCAGCCGCGCCAGGGGGAGCGGGTGACGGCGATACGGGCCAGCACGATCGACAGGGCGTTGAACTTCAAAGAGCTGACGGACAAATTAGGCGCTTACGAACCACCGAGCGGCGAGCCGATCGATGCGATCGAGCGGTATGGGAGAGAGACGCAGCGGCCGGGCCGAGGGGCTTTGTGGCAGGAGTACAAATCCGGGCAGGACGCGACGAAGGCGGCGCGCGATGCGGCGCTGAGCGCCAGGCGAGCCGTCGAGGAGCGATACCGCGCCGAGCTAAAGGCCCATTATGCCGAGGCGTTCGGCGGGCTTAAAACCCAAAGGATCACCGAGGGCATTGATCCAAAATTGCGGGCCGAGGCGCTAAAGCGCGAACGGGCGGAGTTATGGGAACGATTTAAGCAGGAGAATGCGAAGGCGCGGGCGGCGATCTATGAGCGGAACCCGGCGACGGGCTGGAAAGATTGGCTGACGGCGCGCGCCGAAGGCGGCGACAAGCAAGCGGTGGGTTTCTTGCAAAAGATGGACCGGCGCGCGGAGACGGTGAGGGCGGACATCGAGGCGAACCCCGGCCAGGCCGCCGGGATTTCTCTCATGGCCTCGCGCAAGCCGACCGTGGGCAAGAACGGATCAATTTATTACCGGGTGGATGATGGCGGGTTGGTGATCGAGACGGCCAAGGGGGTTATTCTCTCCGATCCTAGTCCGGCAGGGGCGGTGATTGCGCTGGATATCGCGCGGGAGAAATTTGGAGGGCAACCGCTTACGGTTGGCGATCGTCCAGAGGTTCGTGCTGCTTTGATCGAGGCGGCTGCATTGTCTGGCGTTGATATTCGGTTTGCTGATCCGGCAATGGAGGCGGCGCGGGCAACGCTGGTGAGGGAGAAGCGCATCGAGGCGGGGCGCGCTGGACGGCCTGCCGGGGTTGATTGGGAGATTTCCCGATGGATCGATGAACAGAATGGCGAGGGGCAGGAAGGGGATTTCTATCGTGATCGGCGACCCGAGGATTCCGGTAAGGCTTCTCTTGCGGGCATCTACCAGATGGGCCGCGCGCGTGCGGCGCTCTGGCGTCAGGGGCGGACGATCCTGGTTGAGCAATTGCCGGAGGCGGGGTCGCACCCCGTCTATGGGCTGCGTAATGGCGACATAGCCGACTTGGAGACTATGGTTGCAGGCAAGGACGACAAGAGCGCCGAGCAGGAGCAGGGACGTGATAGCGGGCGGGACGCGGAGATTGATTATGACGGTTGAATGTAGCGCGTTGTTAGTCTTGGTGTTGGACCCGAATCACCTCTGGGTTTGCTCAACGTTTGGTTATCATTAAGATTGGGGCATGGCCGGAGAAAAGCCCGCAGCTCGAATGACGGATATGCACACATGCCCTGCTTGTGATGGGCCGGTGCCGCATGTTGGTGGGCCTGTTCTTCTTGGCTCGCCGAATGTTTTTATTGGTGGCTTACCGGCTGCTCGTGTTACCGACCCGCTTACTTGCGTTGGGCCGCCTGACACAATCGTGATGGGATCGCCGACGGTGCTGATCAATGGTTTGATGGCTGCACGGATGGGTGATCAGACGACGCATGGCGGGGTGATTGTCGGTGGCTGTGGCACGGTGCTGATCGGCACCGGTGCGGCTGCGGCGGGGAGTGGTGATCTTGGCGCGGCAGGTGCAGGGCCGGTTACGCCGCAGGTTTGCTTAATTAATGCCGCCCAGGCGGGTGCGCCATTTATTCGGAAGGCCAGATGACCGCGCCAACTGATCTTCTGGCGGTGATGCGGAACTGGCCTCGGCCGATTTATGTTGTGATCGATGGAGCCTTGCTGCCCGATGCGCCGGGTCTGACGGCAAAGGCGGATGTGTTTGTGCGATCTCTGTTCATTGAGCATGGCGATCCTGCTATGGTGCAGGCCGGGCCGTGGTTTGCTGCTCTCGATGATCGTCATCTTGAAAGCCTGATGCGGATCGAGGGGATTGAGAGTGCTTCAGTATTCTGGGGTGGTGCGGTTGAGGAGCCGGTAATTTTTCGACATTTGCGGAGCCTCAATCTGTTTGATGTTCCCCGGCCTGTTGATGCGCCGCCTGATCCGTTTGCCGCCGACCCGGAAACGGTGCTGTTCCGGCATTGGGATCCATCGGTGTTGGCGCTGGTGTTGCCGGTGCTGGAACCAGCGCAGAGAGCACGGCTGTTTGGCCCGATAGATGCGCTGGCGATTTATGCCCCCTCGCTCGATGGCGCGCGCGAGGCCAAACGACGGGACACTTGGCCGGAACCGGCCCGTGGGCGCATTCGCTTATCGGTGGCGCAGATGGAGCAGATCACAAAGGCGATGGTCGATCGCTCCCGGAAAACAATAGCGGCGTATCTCCGAGATACTGCTTCGGCGCAAACGGCGACCATGGATGACCGGTCTCTTCTTGAGTTCATTGCGAGTTCGGAAATAATTGGTCGGAGTTGGGGGCTTGTTACCGAGGCGAGCTTTGGACGATTTGCTTGGCTGATGCTTGCCACACAGGGAGGAATTGCGACTATGGAGCCGGTCCGCGCTGGCATTGCGGCTGCTGGGATTTCTCCTGACCAGGCCCTTCGAACGTTGATGGACGTGATGGCGGATCAATTGCGCGCTCAGGACTCACTGATATGAGTGAAGCGCTTATTGGCGCTGAGGCAGGCGGAGAAATTGGTTCCTTTGCTGGCCCCGCTGGTGCGCTTGCAGGTATTGTGATCGGCGGCTTGGTAGGTTTAGGTGCCACGGTTCTTGCTGCGAAGGCGGTCCCGAACGCCAATGACAAGGCGGAGGAAGGGTTACAAGGGACCACAACGCCATGCTCTGACTGCCAACCACCTGATTGTAAAGAAGCGCAAAGAAAGATAAAAAAGACGCGCGATGAACTAAAAAAACGCTACGCAGAGATGCGAAAAGATAAACTCGGAATGTACAAAATACACCCAGAGAAAACTCCATTTGGAAGTTGGCAAGGTCATATTGACCAGTTTATTCAAAAACAGAAAAATCTAAGGAAACTCATTGCAGAAGCGCAAAATAATGGCTGTTCTATCCCAGGAGACGCTTGGAAATGGGCAACTGAAAAACCGCCAACGAAACCAGCGCCAATCGAGCTGAATTCATAAGGAGCTGTCTATGAAGGTTGCTGAATCGGATCGTGAAGTGCTTATGCAGGAGTTGGATAACTGTGATAATAAATCATGGATTGAGGTCCAATCCGAAATTCAATATTGCGGTGATGAGTTGCCTGTCTGGTTTCTGGTTTCAGATAAACAAAAAGCAATTGAAACATGGAGTATATTCTTAAAAACAATCAAGCCTTACTTGGATAAGTTTACGGAGACAGAGTTTAGCACCTCGTTTCGCCAGTTAGCAGGAGACAAAATTATCTGGTGGGATGCTCTTGATGATGACGATATCCGAAAAGGAAAATCAGACGACGAACTTTGTAAATACCCGGACGTAGATGCAATCGACCCGGAATTTCCTACAGTTTTTGATACGGTCAAGCGTTACGTTGCAGAGTTCAAAAAATGAAAATATAAGCCCGGTCATTTACCATAATTCAAGACTTTCGGAATCTTTCCTTGCCCCCATGTTTTCAATGAGTTAGAATTTCCGAAAGATATGACCGAAACATATCTCCCAAACCGCCGCCTCGGCTATGCCCGCGTCAGTACCTTTGGGCAGACGCTCGACGCCCAACTTGAGCAATTGAAGGCGGAGGGGTGTGCTAAGATTTACCGCGAGAAGGCGAGCGGCGCACAGGCTGAGCGGCGCGAGTTGCTGCGGATGCTGAAAGACCTGGCAGCCGGTGACGTGGTGACGGTGACGCGGATCGACCGCTTGGCCCGCTCGACGTTCGACCTCTTCGCCATAGTCAAGCAGATCGTGGATGCCGGCGGGCAGTTCCGTTCGCTGGCCGAACCGTGGGCCGACACTGCCACCAGCACCGGCCGCCTGATGATCGCCGTGCTTGGCGGGCTGGCCGATGTAGAGCGCGACCTAATTCGGACCCGTACCGCCGAGGGTCGGAGCCGCGCCAAGGCGCGCGGCCAGCACATGGGCCGCCCCCCTGCCCTCACCCCTCAGCAGCAGGCCGAGGCCCGCCACCGTCGTGCCGAGGGTGCGACCCTCAAGGAGTTGGCGAGGAGCTACAACGTCGGTGTGGCGACGATTGCACGACTTGCCAAATGAGCGCATTCCGCCAGAATGCCTATGTGCAAGAACCAACCAGCCGCGCCCGCATACTGATCGAGGGACTTGTCGTGTCCGATCCATTCGGCGGCAAGTATGAGGATCATCAAGCGGTTTACCCGGCCGAGCGCTTCGCTTCTATGGCTTGCAATCCGGCTATCGTATGGTCGGTCGCGCGCGGCGACCACGACGATGATCAATTTCGCGCTCATGACGGA
>Ga0315298_1009824_pt1 | contig 11685 bp, 8 predicted proteins | sample WHS_1_MG_FD_203077 | JGI IMG/M metagenome (GOLD analysis project Ga0315298, IMG submission 203077) | Extremophilic microbial mat communities from Washburn Hot Springs, YNP, Wyoming, USA - WHS_1_MG | ecosystem: Environmental > Aquatic > Thermal springs > Hot (42-90C) | place: USA: Wyoming... | reverse complement strand
CGCCTTCAGAAGAAATACTCTTACCTGCTCACTGTTCTTGAAGTAGCCAGTGAATCCTCTGTAATCATCTCCCGCTGAGGCATAGTATATCCACGGCTCTGCCCCTGGCGGCAGGATAGATTCTACTTCGTTGACCGGAATGCGCGTCACTTGTGGCAGCCTGTTTGAATACACCTGGTAGCACAGGCCGTCAGCCGGCGAACTCTTGAGCGGAAGTAAGTTGAGGACCGCCTTGTTGCTGCCCGCGATATTGGCCGTGAAGGCCATTTGAGACGCCCGCGTCTGTCGGCTAAATGCGCCAGCTAAACCGCCCGACAGTTCACGATACAGGTCTCCGACGCCGTTTTCCTCGGCTACACGCTCCCGTTCCTCACACGTGCGATGTCTCCGCCGCTTCGATGACGCCTTCGACCTCGCCTGAGACTCTACTGTATCCGGCTCAACAAGGAACAGTCTGGCCAGGAATTCCTGGCCGTCGGAGTCCTTGTAGTACTGAAACTGCACAGCGTTGATGCTCACCCCATAGGTGTCTGAGAGGTACCTCATGATCCTCTCCGTACTGGGGTCGATGTCGGAGGCGACGACAAGAATGCTATGGTTTTCGTTGACCGCCTCAGGAAGTTCTTCGTTGAACCGTCGAAGAAACGCAGCCTCAAGCGGACCGGAATCCCCGAGGTAGTTGTTCGCGATCTCCGTGATCCGATCCAATGACAGATCCTTTACCCAGGAAGCGTAATCCAGAGCTTGCGCGGTGACCTCCCTAGGGGCAAGCCCCCTCTTCAGTTCGATAATGACAAGATCGGCATTGGAATCCATACAAAGCAGATCAATGCAGCCCGCGTAGTCGGTCTGGACCTGTCTGCCGATGACCAGCAGATTAGGGTCAATAATGGAAATGTCAGCCGAAACCCACTCCTCGATCCTGTTCTCCAGGTCAAGCCTCGTCCGGGCAATCGCCTCCAAGGACTCATTCCGGCCGATCTTCCACAGCCTCAGTTGCTCCGCCACAAGCCACCCGTCTGCGATGCTCGACGTACTGCACCCACCGAAAACCCTGCCGGCGTGGGCTGAATCCGGTAATTGGGCTGCCTCGTGCCGCCGGTGCCCTCACTGGCGGTCCTGCTCGATCCCCTCACGACATGAATACACACGTGCGGCTCGATGTACAAGCCCCCTGCGCAGCAGGGGGTTGGCCACCCGTGCAACCGATTATCCAAAGCGGCGTCGCAGCCGCCGTACTCCGAGTGCCCGGCCGGCGGTCACGTTGCCACGTTGTCATGTTGTCATGTTGTCACGCTGTCAGCCGTTCCCCGACACCCGATGTCCGGGCGCCAACACTCGACACCCGAACCCCGACACCCGATGCCCGATGCCCGATGTTCGATGCTCGATGTTCGATGTTCGATGCCCGACACCCGAAACCCGACACCCGACACCCGATGCTTGATGCCCGATGCCCGATGTTCGATGCTCGATGTTCGATGCCCGACACCCGATCCCCGGCCGTTCTACTTGCTGATCTTGTCCGGGTGCACGCCGCCGATGACCTTGTCTTTCTCGACAAAGACATCGCGCATCGCGCCCTTGGACTCCACGTCGACGCCGTGCAGCCGGATCTTGTCGGCCGTGACCTCAACCAGGTGGAAGTCGTTGATCCGCACCTCACCGGTGCCGTGCACGCGATACATATTAGCGTCGAGCTTCTCGACCGTCGGGTTGCCGTGGATGGGCTCGACGCTGGTGATCTTGCCCTCCACGTGCATCATGATCTTCGGTGCGGTGAATTCGACCATCGGGGCGGCGGCGCAACCGGCCAGGCCGGCAGCCACGATCAGCCCCAGTACGAACGTGCCCGTGATTCGCGTCATTTTTCCGTCTCCTTCGGCTGTTCGCCCGTAATCTTGCAGCGAATGGCGTTGGCGGTCACGTCGATGACCTCCAGCTTCGGCTCGCGGATCTCATCGAGCGCCTGCGCGAAGTCGTCGCCCAACCCCTTGATATCCACCGTGAACGTGGCAATGCCGCCCGTCAGCGTCCTCGGCTGGACGGCGGTGACCATCTTGAGCTTCTTGAGCGTCGCGACGAACTTATTGCGCTGCGAGAAGGTCAGCCCGGCCACTTCCAGGTTCACCGACTGCGTCTCGGCGACTTCGCGGGCCCACTTGCCGAGGATGCCGTCCTGGACCTTTTTGGCGGCCTCCGCCCCGGCCTGGCGAAGGGCCTCGGTCGCGGCGGTGTTCCTGGTCCGGCTGCCCTTGCGGGCGTCGATGTTGTCGGAGAAGAGCATGGCGGCGTTGTCGGTCCGGACCGCCTTGATCCGCACGGACGCCCCGTACATCACCACCGGCACGCCGTACAGGTCCTCCTTGCTGCCGTACTCGGCGATGGCGGAGCCGGCGATGACCAGTTCGGCCCCGAACTGCTTGCCGATCGCCACGATGCGACTCATGTCGCTACCGAAGGAGGCGTCCTGCATCTCGCGCTTCTGGATCTCGGTGAACTGCGTCTTGTCCACTAGCGGGAAGTCGTTCTTGAGCAGCTGCTTTTCGATCTCGCTGGCGACGATGGAGTCGTCGCGCTTGTCATCATCGACCTTCTCGCCGATCACCACCATCAGCCGCGGCTTGCCCTTCTGCTGCAACAGGATCTGGATCTCCCCCCACTCCGTCGCGACGGCCTTGACCGCCACGTCGGCCGTCAGGCGGACCGTGACGATGCCGCTGGCGTCAGGGGCTGAGACCTTGAGCACTTCGTATCGCTTCACGAAACCGGCCGACTTCGCCAGGATCTTGTCCAGGATCACCTGGAAGTCCTTGGTCTCGGTTTGCGAATGAATGAACTGGCCGGCGCCCTTTTCGACCGCGGTCCGCAGGGCATCCTGGATGGCGGCTTCCTTGTCCGCCCCGCGGCCTTCCACGGTCACGGTGTTGTACTCATCCTTCGCCGAGCTGCCCGGCTGCGCCGACAGCCACGCCGGCGAGGCAAGCATCGCGCACACCGCCGCCGACAGAACCGACTTGCTTATAACGTGCATGGCTTCCCCTTTCCGCGCGCCAAGACCCCGCCCGCCCCGGCTACCCGCCTCCGAGACGCCGGCGGCGCAGGTCAGGGACCCGGCTCCGCTCGTCCTACTTTTCGGGGGCATCCGGAACGACGATCGGCTGCGGCTCGCTCTCGTGGTGGATCGTTTCCCGCCGCTCGATCTTGCGTTCCGGCTCCTCGCAGCCGGCCACGAACGGGGCCGCCAGCACGGCCGCCGCCAGCAATACGATCAACCGCTTCATGGCAATCTCCTGTATGATTTCCACTCACGCCCGCCCGAGGCGGGCCGTTCAGAACACACGATGACCGTCAGAACCGCCCCACGGGGGGGGCTGCGGCCTCGTCCTCACCGGACAATGCGCACTTCCTTGCGATACTTAATCACGATGTCCCACACCGGCTGGAGCGGGGCCTCGATCGTCACGGTCCCCTCGCCGGTCTCGGCGTTGTAGTCCTCTGTAACGGTCCGAACGCCCTTGAGGTAGTTGTTGACCTCGGTGCGGATCTGGTCGTTCGTGGCGATGAAGTCCTTCACCTTCGTGTGCGAGTCGATGAGCAGCCCATCCACCTCCTCGCTCAGGTTCCGCATCGCCTCGACCTTGGCCGCCCGCAGCGCCAGCAGCCTCGCCTGGGCCTCATTCACCGCATCGGCCGGCTTGATCCCGCTGCCCTTGGCGGTGACGGTGTTCTTGACCCAGTCCGGCGCGCTGGGGGCCGCGACCGTCTCCTGGACGACCGTCTCGCCGCCCGTCAGGTACTTCTCCGGCGGCACGCCGCTGCCGGTGGCGCTGACCCAGTCGACCTTGACGGTCTGCTTCATCTCCTCGAAGTCGCGGATCTGGACCTTGCTGCCCTTGTAGTACGCCTCATATTCCTTCTTCAACTCCGTGATGATCGTCTGGAGCGGGACCTTCACATCCACTTCCACCGACAGGTCGTCCTTGTACCGCGTGTCCGACTCCTTGACGCCCTGGATGAAGGCGTCCAGGGACGCGCGGATCTGGTCGCTCTCGGCCACGAAGTCGCGGACGTACGTCTCCCCGCGAATCCGCAGGCCCTTGACCTGCTCCGCGAGATTGCGGAGGGCGTCCACCCTCGCCGCGCGAACCGCCATCAGCCGCGCCCGGGCCGGCACGTTCTTCCACGCCGGCGGCAGGCCCATGACCCGGCCGGCTGCCGGCCTGCTCACGCCCTCCGCCTCGGCCTCCGCGGACCGAGGAGCGCCGCTGCCCGTGGCCGTGATCTTCTCGACCTTGTTGGTCACGTGCAGATTCTCGAAATCGTTGATCTTGTACTTGTCGCCCTTGTAGTGGGCCTTGTAGATGCTCGTCAGCTCCGCCTCGATCATCTTGATCGGCAGCTCCATCGTGACCTCGGCCGACCCGTCCTCCATGTACCGCACGTCCGTGACCTTCGCGCCTTTCAGAAACGTGTCCAGCCGCGCGCTGATCTCATCGCTCTCCGCCACGAAGTCCCTCACGAAGGTCGTCGAAGTGATTCGCAACCCCTTGACCTGTTCGGCCAGGTTGCGCAACGCGTCGGCCTGGGCCGCGCGTTTGGCCAATAGCCTGGTCTGCGTGTCCTTGGCCGTCTCCGCGGCCGTGCCTTGCCCCCACGAGACCGGTGCCCAAAGCCCCAGGATCGCCAGCACCACGACCGCCTGTAGTACGCCCGCCGCCCTCTTCATGTGTGTCTCCTTTCACGTCTGCACGGGAACGACCTCGGTCGCCCTCAGGAAAATGCCCTTCGTCCCGAACTAGTCCTTTTCCTTCAATCTGCTCTTGGCATCCGCGATCTCGCCGACAGTGGCCGGGCGGAACTGAACGCCCCCGTCCGCCTTCAGAACCTCCGCTACCTGCTGCCGCGCCTTGATGTACTTCTTGTCCGCCTTCAGCATGACGGCCTTGTCGAACAGCTCCATGGCGGCCTTCGCGTCGTTCAGGGCCAGCTTGGCCACCGCCAGGTTATAGACCGCCGCATGGTCTTTCGGGTTCGCCCCGATGGCCGTCTCATACTGCTTGGCGGCCGTGGCGAAGTCGCCCGCCTCGGCGAAGGTATTACCCGTCTTGGTGCCCCTCGAGCTGCCCAGTTCGAACTCATATACGTCGTAGTGAGGGGCGATCAGGCCGCCGAACTCCGCCACGCACTGCTCGATCAGGTCGTTGATAATCGCATCGCCGGACGGAGGACCGCCCCCGGGCATGACCTTCTTGAGCAGACTACCCCCGCTCTTGCTGGAGTCGTAGGAACGGGAGATCGAGCGCGTCGTGATCACCTCGCCCGTCTCCGGCTGCACCATGTTGAACGTCACGTTGACCAGGGCGCTGCGGCGGAGCGAACTCTTGCCGCCCACCGAGGGGACCCCCCCGCCGCTGATGCGCAAGGAAGGCTTCTCCTCGATCTGGTCGGTCGTTTCCGCGTGGACGCTGCCGAAGATGATCGCGTCCACGTTGAGCATCTTGCCGGCCTTGATCGCGGTGGCCGAATCGGTAACCCCCGAGGCCCCCAGGTCCTGTTCGGCCAAAACGCCCTTCAGGTGCGTGCGGTCCAGCAGCTGATAGGGCGTATCGGGGGCCGAGGCCAGCATACTGTTGAGCCGGGCGGCGGCGATGCCGGCATACGCCCGGCTGGGCTCGTCCCTGGGGGTGAACTCGACGACGGCAATCCGCTTGATGGTCGCCGGTATCTTGACCTGGGCGGGCGTACCGGCGGCCACGTAGACCTTCGTCGCACTGTAGCCGTTCGCGACGCCCAGACCGACAACCGCAAGTACGAGAGCACTGCGCAGACGAGGCATGAACAATCTCCCTTCGCGTTACAGGCGCCCTTCAGCCACTTCCGCTGCAAGATCGACAGAAAACCACCCCAGAGAAGCCGCTTGGACCCATGTACGTTTATCCACAATCTACTGGCGGCCCGGCCGAAACGCAATGGAACGCTACCGCCCATCTTCGTCGCAAGTCCGTGAGAGCCTGGCGGTCTCCCGCCCCACCAAGCCCCCTGCGAAGCCCTTGGCGAGCGCGCCGAGCCGAAGGGCGAAGCAGGGAAGCCCTTTCCGGACGGAGTGAATCGCCCGAATCGCGTGCTACGGCGACGCTGTCGGAGCCAGCTGGATCCTGTCATCCGGTTCGACGTCCAGGACCAGCCTCTTCATCGCGCCGTCCTGCGGGTCCAGCCGCGTCAGCTTCAACTGCACCCGCATGGTCCCATCGCTGCGGCTGACCTGCTGTTTCGCCCCCGCCACGTGCCAGACCATGCCTCGAACCAGGACGGCCGGACCGTCCGCCAGGCGGTCCAGCAACTCTCGAACGGTGATCTCGCTGTCCATGCCGTCTACGCCTTCCACGTCTGCAGGAGATGCACGTAGTTGGCTCGCTCGTAGGCGCTCGGGTCCGGTGAACGCATCAGGTTCATGGAACCCTGCATCTGCGCCAGGCTCTCGTATTCGTGCTGCTCGAGCCACTCGGCCACCTGCGTGCGGATCTGCTGGATCACCTGCGGGCCGTTCCTCAGCACCGCCGAGACCATCTGAACCGCGTGGGCCCCCGTCATGATCGCCTTGATCGCGTCGGCCAACGCGTGCACCCCGCCCGAGACGGCCAGCGACGCATTGATCCGGCCGGACAGAACCGCCAGCCACCGCAGCCGCAACAGCAGCGCCGACGAATCCGACAGGTGCAGCACCCGCTCCGTCTGAAGGGTCTCGATGTTGATGTCCGGCTGGTAGAACCGGTTGAACAGGACCAGGCCGTCGGCCTTGGCCTTGGCCAGCTGCGCCGCGAAGTTCGGCAGCGAGGAGTAGAACGGCGACAGCTTGACGGCCACGGGGATCTTGACGGCCTTCTTGACGGTCTTGACCATGTCGATCGCGCGGGCCTCGACCGCCTTGCAGGTCTCGTTCACGTCGGTGGCCAGGTAATAGACGTTCAGCTCGAGCGCGTCCGCGCCGGCCTGGGCCATGAGCTTGGCGTAGTCGAGCCAGCCGCCCTTGGTCACCCCGTTCAGCGAGGCGACGACCGGGACCTTCACCGCCTCCTTGATCTTGCGGATCGTCTCGAGGTACTCGTGCGGGCCGATGCGGAACTCGTCGACGTTGGGAAAGTAGCTCAGGGCCTCGGCAAACGACTCGGCCGGCGTATCCATCGCGTTGGTGGTGGCCAGCGACTCCTTGATGATCTGCTCTTCAAACAGGGAGGGCATGACGATGGCGGCCGCGCCGGCGTCTTCAAGCTGGCGGACCTTATCCAGTTTGAGGCCCCACGGATTCGCGCCGGGCATGAACGGATGCGGCAGCTTCATGCCGAGGTAGGTTGTAGAAAGATCCATATCCGAAACTCTCCTGGTTAATCGCGGCCTCGCGGGCCGCCAGGCATTCCAAACGCCCGACGTCGAACCTGCCGCCCGCAGGCTCTAGCCTTCCCCGCCCGCCCTCGCCTGGTCCTTGCCATTCCCGCCGCCGGCGACCCTGGCCACGCTCACGGCCGCCAGCTGCTGATAGAAAGCAATCCTCTTGGACGCCTCCGCCTGGGCCATTTCCGCCAGGTCGTGGAACCGCTTCGGATCCACCTTCTCGACCATGCGGAAACGCGTCTCGTTCTGCATGTACTGCGCCACCGGGATCTTCGGTGCCGGGCTGTCCAGCTTCAGCGGGGGCTCGCCCGCCGTGGCGCGGCGGGGATCGTAGCGGTACAGCGGCCACATGCCCGAGTCGACGGCCAGCTTCTGCTGCTCCAGACCGAATTGCAGGTCGTAGCCGTGCGCGATGCAGTGGCTGTAGGCGATGATGATCGATGTGCCCGCATAGCTGTCGGCCTCCAGGAACGCCTGGACCGTCTGCGCGTCGCGGGCCCCGAGCGCGACGCTGGCGACGTAGCAGTGCCCGTACGTCATGGCGATCATGCCCAGGTCTTTCTTGGGAATGGCCTTGCCCGCCGCCGCGAACTTCGCCGCAGCGCCCAGCGGCGTGGCTTTCGACTGCTGGCCGCCCGTGTTTGAGTAGACCTCGGTGTCCAGCACAAGGATGTTCACGTCGCGGTTCATCGCCAGCACGTGGTCCAGGCCGCCAAAGCCGATGTCGTAAGCCCAGCCATCGCCGCCCACCAGCCAGATGGACTTCTTGACCAGGTAGTCGGCCCGTTGCAGCAGACGGGCCGCCTTCGGGTCTTTGACGCCCCCGAGCTTGGACTTGAGCGCCGCGACCCGCTGCCGCTGGGCCGCGATGCCGGCCTCGTTCGACTGGTCGGCCTCGATCAGACCCTTGACCAGGTCATCACCGACAACCGAGCCCATCGACCGCAGCATCTCGATGGCCTGCTCCCTGTGTTTGTCCACCGCCAGCCGGAAACCGAAGCCGAACTCCGCGCAGTCCTCGAAGAGCGAGTTGCTCCATGTCGGCCCCCGACCGTCCTTGTTTTTCGCATACGGGGTGGTCGGCAGATTCCCGCCGTAGATGCTCGAGCAGCCCGTGGCGTTCGCGATCATCGCCCGGTCGCCGAACAGCTGACTGAGCAGCTTCAGATACGGCGTCTCGCCGCACCCGCCGCACGCGCCCGAGTACTCGAAGAGCGGCTCGAAGAACTGACTGCCCTTGACGTCCACCCGGGCGATCTTCGCGCGGTCGACCACCGGCAGCGTCTCGAAGAACGCCCAGTTGGCCTTCTCCCGCTCGAGGATCGGCAGCTTCGGCTCCAGATTCACGGCCTTATGCTTCGGGTTGGCCTTGTCCTTGGCCGGACAGGCCATCACGCACAACCCGCAGCCCGTGCAGTCCTCCGGCGCCACCTGGATCGTGAATTTCTGGCCCTTGAAGTCAGGGGCCTTGTAGTCGGCGGCACGGAAGCCGGGCGGCGCCTTGGCCAACAAAGCCGGGTCGTACACTTTCGGACGGATGGTCGCGTGAGGGCATACCATCGAGCACTTGTTGCACTGGATGCAGACGGCCGGGTCCCAGACGGGCAATTCCAACGCAATGTTGCGCTTTTCCCACTTCGTGGTACCGGTCGGCCAGGTTCCATCGACCGGAAAGGCCGACACCGGCAGCGTGTCGCCCTTGTTGGCCATCATCACGGCCTCGACCTTTCGGACCAGCTCCGGCGCCTCCGGTGAGACGGTCGGCGGGCGCTTGGCGGTCGCCGTGACCCGGGCCGGCACCCGCACCTCGTGCAGGTTCGCCAGCGTGTCATCCACGGCCTGGAAGTTCCGGCGGACGATCTCCTCGCCCTTGCGGCCGTACGTCTTCTGGATGGATTTCTTGATCTGGGCGATGGCCTCCTCGCGCGGCAGCACCCCCGAGATCGCGAAGAAGCAGGTCTGCATGATGGTGTTGATCCGCTGGCCCATGCCCGTCTTGCCGGCCACGTCGTAGGCATCGATCACATAGAACTTCAGCTTCCTGTCGATGATCTGCTGCTGGAGTTCGGCCGGCAGATGGTCCCACGTCTTGTCCGCGCCGTAGGGGCTGTTCAAGAGGAAGACGGCCCCGGGGGCGGCCGCCTCCAACACGTCGTATTTCTCGATGAAGTTGAACTGGTGGCAGCCGATGAAATTCGCCTTGCGGATCAGATACTCCGAGTGGATCGGCTTCGGGCCGAAACGCAGGTGCGAGATCGTGATCGCCCCGGACTTCTTCGAGTCGTATACGAAGTAGCCCTGGGCGTAATTGTCCGTCTCCTCGCCGATGATCTTGATCGAGTTCTTGTTGGCCCCGACCGTCCCGTCCGCGCCCAGCCCGAAGAACATCGCCCGAACCACGTTGTCCGGCTCAATGTCGAAGTTCTCCTCCCACGCCAGCGACGTATGGCTCACGTCGTCCCGGATGCCCACCGTAAAGTGGTTCTTCGGCCGAGGCTTGTCCAACTCATCGTACACCGCCTTGACCATCGCCGGGGTGAACTCCTTGCTGGACAAACCGTACCGACCGCCGATGATCTTCAGATCCGCAGCGAAGGAACCGGCGTTTTCGGCGCGCGCCTCCGTGATCGCGGTCAGCACGTCCTGATACAGCGGCTCGCCGGCCGAGCCCGGTTCCTTGGTGCGGTCCAGAACGGCGATGCCCTTGACGCCCCTGGGCATCGCCGCCGCGAACGCCTGGACGCTGAACGGCCGGAAAAGCCGGACCTTCAGCAGGCCGACTCTGTGACCCTTGGCATTCGCCCACTCGACGTATTCGTGGACGGTCTCGGCCCCCGAGCCCATCAGCACGATGACCTTTTCGGCCTGCGGGTGCCCCTCGTACTCGAAGATCTTGTAGGCCCTGCCTGTGATCTTCGCGAAGCGGTCCATGTACTCCTGGACAATCCTCGGGCAGGCGTCAAAGAAGGGATTGCACGCCTCCCGCTGCTGGAAGAAGGTGTCGGGATTCTGGGCCGACCCGCGAAGCACCGGGCGGTCCGGCGACAGCGCTCGCTGACGATGGGCCTCGACCAGGTCCTCGTCGATCATCTTGCGGAGCACGCCGTCGTCCAGGAAGCAGATCTTGGCGACCTCCGAACTGGTCCGCCACCCGTCGAAAAAGTGCAGCAAAGGCACGCGGGCCTTCAGGGTCGCGCCGTGCGCGATGGCCGCGAAGTCATGCGCCTCCTGGACCGTATTCGAGCACAGCATGCCAAAGCCCGTCTGGCGGCACGCCATCACGTCGCTATGATCGCCGAAAATGGACAGCGCGTGGGTCGCCACCGTCCGCGCCGACACGTGCATCACGAACGGCGTCAGCTCGCCGGCGATCTTGTACATGTTCGGGATCATCAGCAGCAGGCCCTGGCTGGCCGTGAAGGTCGTGCTGAGGGCCCCCGCCTGGATCGCGCCGTGCACGGCCCCGGCCGCGCCCCCCTCGGACTGCATTTCCTGAACAAGGGGGATGGCGCCCCAGATGTTGCGCTGACCGCGCGCGGACCATTCATCCGCAAACTCCCCCATCGTGGAGGAGGGCGTGATCGGGTAAATGGCAACGACTTCGCTGACGCGATGTGCAACCGAGGACGCCGCCTCGTTGCCATCAACGGTAACCATTCTCTTCTCGGCCATCAGAGACATCCTCAATCAGGTTGGGGGGTCTGGCGCTTCCGTCCGGCCTGCGTGCAATGCTGCTGCCGTAGCGCTGACAGCCCCGAAAGAGTCAAGTACACGCCCTGTCGCCCCGCTTGTCAAGCACGACACGCATTTCCGCTATTCCTCATCCGCCGCCGACTCCGTAACGCTTGGGTGTCACGGGCAGTCGCGGATCCCGAGCGCAGTCGAGAGGGGCTTGACTGCTCGTGCTCTGACGCAAGGCTGATCGATCACCCCGCACAGGGCGCTGGCCGAGCGACCGCTCTGCTGTATAATCCTCCTGTACGGGTGCCATGCCAGATGGTCTTTGCGTGCGCAACGAGTCGAGGGCGACGGGTACGTCCGTTGCGGGGCAAGGGCGACGGCATGAAAGGACGTAACCGTGGCGGATATAACACAACCGCAAGGATATTCCTCCACGGACGCCCTCCGCCCGCCCTTGCCGGACGACTCTCCCAAATTGCTCCAGTGGGAGCAGCTCAAGACCCGGCTCGGCCAACAGGTGCAGGTTCGCACGTTCGTCGGCCATACCGACAGACCGCAGTATTCCCAGGTGAATGGCAAGCTGTTGGATGTGCTGCTCGTGCCGACGTCGCC
>Ga0315298_1009823_pt1 | contig 11685 bp, 9 predicted proteins | sample WHS_1_MG_FD_203077 | JGI IMG/M metagenome (GOLD analysis project Ga0315298, IMG submission 203077) | Extremophilic microbial mat communities from Washburn Hot Springs, YNP, Wyoming, USA - WHS_1_MG | ecosystem: Environmental > Aquatic > Thermal springs > Hot (42-90C) | place: USA: Wyoming... | reverse complement strand
GGTAGAGGTCAGCCGCCAGGCGCGGCACGGAGGGCAGGTGGCCGGGCAACTTCGCCGCCTGGGCGTAGTACTCGGCCGCGATCTGGTCTTTCTGCGCTCCCTTACCGAACGTGTAGACGAAGAACCCCAGGTAGAAGGGAAAGTGCCAGTCGCGCCGGTTGGCCGCGTAGCCGCGCAGGAGCAAGTGGTACCCGAGATCCGCTCTGCCCGCGTCCAGCAAGGCAAAGGCGCCGAAGAAGTACGCCTGCGTGAAGTGCGGGCTCAACCCCGTCACAAGATTGAGCAGCGCCGGCAGCGAATCCAGCCGGTGGTCGGCGTTGACGTGCTCGCCGTAGTACTGGATGGTGTACAGCCAATAGGCGTCGGCTACCGGCACGGTGAAGCTGCCGCCCAGCTTCTCATAGACCGTCGGCGCCGGCACAAACACGCGCGGATTGCCGAGGCCGCCCTGGTGCCGCGTCGACTGAAAGCCGACCACAGCCGCTCCACAAACGACCACGAGCGCCACCAGACCCACCTTACGCAGCATCGCTCACCAGCTCCTCAGTTGGTGTGCGCGCATTTGCCGCAGAGCTCCGCGCCGGGCAGTGCACAGCATCGTTCAAAACTCCTTGCGCCGGAACACCAGTGCCGCGCCGACCAGGCAGAGCACGATGTAAGCGAGTAGGTAGGCCGTCCAGCCGCCAATCGTGCCCCAGTGGGCGCCGCCTTCGCCGGCGAGCGCTCCCTTCACATCGATCGCGGTCAAGTTGGGCACGAGGAGGAACACAACCCATGACAGCCCCTTCAGCAGGGCACTGTGGCCCACGCGACTGAGTGCCAGAACGTTCGTGCTCAGCTGCCCAGCGGCGAACACGCACACGCCCAGGACGCTCGCCAGAATGGCCGAGGTGAAGGTCGAGAAGAAGAGCGTCACGGCCATCACCACGGCGAGCTGCACGAACGTGAGCAGCGTCGCCACGATGAGCGACCCCAGCAAGACGTGCGCTACCAGCCAAATGATGACCAAGAGGAAGAGTCCCATTCCGGCAACCACCACAAACATGGTCGCCGCCAGACCGAGGAACTTGCCCCAGATGAACTCACTCCGCCCCACCGGCTTGGAGAACAGCACGAAGACCGTGCGCTTCTCCACCTCCTTGTGCACCAGGTTACCGGCCACGAAAACGGCCACGATGAGGCCAAACAAACTCACGGCAACGAGGCCGAAGTCGCGCATCATGCGCATGCCCTGCCCGAGGCTCAAGCTCGCCAACCAGAGGCTGGCGACGATCATCGCCAGGGCAAAGAGCACGATAACCGCCAGGATGCGGTCGCGCACCGTCTCCTTGAACGTGTTGATGGCGATGGCCAACGTCTGGTTCATCGGCGCATCACCTCCATGAAGAACGCCTCCAGGTCGCCCGCGCCACCGGCCAGCGCCTCCTCGACACTGCCCTCGTAGACCACAACACCGGCACGCATGATGGCAATGTGCGTGCACAGCTCGGCCACGTCGGCGAGGATGTGCGAGTTGAAGAGAATGGTCTTGCCGGCGTCACGCAGACTCTCGATGATGCGCTTCACCTCCACGCGCCCTACGGGATCGAGCCCGGTCATGGGCTCGTCGAGGAGTACGAAGGCAGGATCGTTGACCAATGCCTGGGCGATGCCAATGCGCTGCAGCATCCCCTTGGAGTACTTGCGCAACTGCGTGCGCGCTGCCTGCTCCAGATCGACCTGCCGGAGCAAGCCCGCGATCTTCTCCTGCCGTTCCTCGCGCGGCATGCCGAAGAGTCGCCCGCAGAGCTCCAAGAACTCGTGTCCGGTCAGGTAATCGTAGAAGTACGGATTCTCGGGCAGGTAGCCCAGTGCTTGTCTGGGAAGCGCCAGGCTAAGGGAGCCGGCACTTGGCTTCATCACGCCCAGCACGAGCTTGAGCGTGGTCGTCTTGCCGGCGCCGTTGGGGCCAAGCAGGCCCACCACCTCGCCCTCGCGGACAGTCAAGCTGACGCCCTTCAGGATCTCGACCCTGCGCCGGCGAAAGCCAACCGTCACCGTCTTGCGCACGCCCTCGAGGGCGAGCACGGGCGGCGCCGCGAGATGCGGAAGATCGATCTCGGCCGAGAGGACACTCATGGCTACTCCCTGACTGCAGTTGCCCAAACCGTAGACACCTATCGGCAACGGGGGCGGCACACATTAGGGATGGGGGCGATGAAGCGCGCGAACTCACAGAATGGGACGCAGACGGGCGCTGGCGCGTCTCACGGCACGACGAAATCGCCGTAGGTCATGTGCCCCTTCAACGTGAAGGAACTCGCTCCAGCACCGAGCGTGTAGGTGTAGTCGCCCGGCGAGGGGCTGGAGGCCATCGGCTGACCGGTCCATGGGTTATCGGGCCAGTTATCGACTTGGGCGCCAACCTGGCCGGCTTTGCTGACATCAGCGACCGGAGGGTACACGTCGTTGTGGTCGGTCGCCCAACTGCCAATGCCGAGCTCGATGGTGTGCGTCCCCGATTTGACGGCCGCGTCTTTGGCTTTGTCACGCTGATTGAGGAACATCGGGATCGCGATCGCCGCCAAGATACCGATGATGATGATCACGATCAGCAGCTCTATGAGGGTGAAACCGCCCTGTGGGGCCCTGCTCTGCCGCCTTTGCACTCCCGTACACCACATGTTGACCGCCCCAACCATCGAGAGTGCCGAGCTGCTAAGAACCGCTGGCACTCTCTCATCGCTCGCCTTGGGCCACGCTCTTGGTTGCTCCGCTACGGGCCTCGCCCTACGGGCCCACGGGCCCCGGAAAGAGTCGGGCGGGGCTGCTCACGCAGCCCCGCCCTTCCCATATTGCTCGTAGCCGTGTCTAAACTCAGCCACGAAGGTCACTGAAGGCAAGGTTACTGGCCTGTGCCAACAGAGAAATCGCCGTTGGTCATGTGACCGGCCAATGTGTAACTCGCACTGTTCGCACCCAGCGTATAGGTGTAATCACCCTTGTTGGTGCTTTGCGCCATGTATACGTTCGTCCAGGGGTTCTTCGGCCAGTTGTCGACGTTCGAGCCAACTGCGCCGGTCTTGGCTACGTCGTTAACAGCCGGATACGTGTCGTTGTTGTCGACCGCGTAGCTCTGGATGCCCACCTGGATAGAGTGGATGCCCTCTTTCACGGCCGCGTCCTTGGCCTTGTTCCGCTGATTGAGGAACATCGGGATCGCGATCGCCGCCAAAATACCGATGATGATGATCACGATCAGCAGCTCGATGAGGGTGAAGCCCTCCTGCTTCTTGGTGAAACGCTTCATGAAATGAATCACCTCCTCCCTTCTCAAGAGTCTCGACAAGGAGGCGCCAGAAACGAAAAGAGCCCGCGGCGCCTACTTGGCAAACCACAGACTCGGAGAAGCGCTATCTACAACGTCTGCGGCGGTAGCCCAGCCGACTCGCCGAAGCGAGCCCCGTCGGCTTTGCGCCCCACTCTCACAAGTGGTTTGCCCTTGTCACCTGCACCCCTAGTCTGCCCCGATGCAAGAACCCTAGACAACTTTCGTATCGGTACAGCGGGTTGCAGGAGCATGTATCGGCGGCGCACACGTAGACTTTAGAGGCAACGTCGGGTGAAAGCTGCCCGTTTGACGGCCGCGCCCCGGTGACGTTGCTCACGCGGGTCGGGTGACGTTGGCGATGCGAACCGACGGCAGCGTGAACCGACGGCAGCGTGAACCGACGGCAGCGTGAATCGACGGCAGCGTGAATCGACGGCACGTTCTAGATGAGCGAGCGACCGAGCACTTGCTTGAGGCGCGCGAGCGCCTTGATCGACTCGCGCGAGACCTTCTTCTGCGTGAGCCCTAGCGCCTCAGCGACTTCGTGCTGAGTGAACTCGCGGAAGAAGAGCAGGTAGATGATCTTGCGCTGGAAGGCGCTCAAGCGATCGAGCGCCTGGTAGAGCGCAATGCGATCTTCGATGGGCAACGAGAACGACTCCAGGTGCAGCGCGTGAATGCGGTTCGCGTCGGCGTGCGCCGCAAGCTCGGTCTCGGTCAGCGGTTCGCCCACGGGCGCCAGGCGCGCGTAGAGGTCAAGCACCTCGAGGATACCCTCTTCGTTGATGTTAAGGCGCGCCGAAATCTCGGCGAGCTGCGGTGGACGGCCGAGCTCACGCGTGAGCTCGGCCGTCGCCCGGCTGATCTCGGCGTAGACCTTCTTCACCCAGCGCGGCTGCCGCATGAGCAACGAGTCGCGCAGGTGGTGGCGAATCTCCCCCTCGATCAAGCTGGCGGCGTACGTGACAAAGGCGGTGCCCTTGTCGGGATCGAAGCGCTGAGCCGCCTTGATCAAGCCCAGGTTCGCCACTTGCAGCAGGTCTTCGTAGGGCTCGGGCGCATGTGTGTAGCGCTTGAGGATGTGGTGCAGCAATCTCTGGTTGCGCCGCACGATCTCGTCGAGCGTCGCCGGTGCCCGGGAGCGCGCGTACTCGGCAACTAGCTGCTCGTTCGTCAGTGAGCCTGGGTGCTCCGCCACGAGCGGCTCGGTGATCACGACGCCCCCAGTGACGCGCCTTCGTCCGCCTACTGCTTGACGATGTTCATCATGTTGAAGATCGGCAAGTACATCGAGATGACGACCGTGCCGACGATGGCACCAACGCCAAGCATCATGATCGGTTCGAGGATCGAGGTGAGCGATTTGACGGCCGCGTTGACCTCGTCTTCGTAGAAGTCGGCGATCTTCTGCAGCATGGTGTCGAGCGAGCCCGTCTCTTCGCCCACGGAGATCATCTGCGTGACCATGGGCGGAAACACGGAAGCCTTCTCCAGTGGCTCGGTGATCGACTGTCCCTCTTTCACGTTTTGCTGCACGCTCACCATAGCGCGCTCGATCACCGTGTTGCCAGCCGTCTTGCCGGTAATCTCGATCGCCTGCAGGATGGGCACACCGGAGGAGACCAGCGTACCGAACGTGCGCGAGAAACGCGCCACAGCCAGCTTGCGCACGATCTCGCCGATGCCCATCGGCACGCGCAGCTTGATGCGGTCCCACACGGCGGTACCGCGCTCCGTGGCCTTCAGCCGCTTGATCGCATAGACGATGGCGATGATCGCCGGGAAGATGATGTACCACTCGCCCTTTAGGGCGTCCGAGAGACTGACCATGAGACGTGTGAGTGCCGGCAGCTGAGCGTTACCCAGGTCGCGATACATGCCGGCGAAGATGGGGATGAGGAACATCACCATGCCGATCAGCACGATGATGGCGAAGCTCGCGATCAGCACTGGGTAGGTCATCGCCGATTTCACGGCGCGCCTAATGCTGTCGTCCTTTTCGAGCTGGGTCGCCAGGCGGTTCAGGACGTCGTCCAGGATACCGCCGATCTCGCCGGCACGTACCATGCTCACGTAGAGCTTGCTGAACACCTTGGGGTGCTTCTCGAGCGCGTCCGACAGCGAGATGCCAGCCTCCACGTCGGCGCGGATCTCGCCGATCACGCTGGCGAGCTTCTTGTTCTCGGTCTGTTGCTCGAGGATGTAGAGGCAGCGCAACATGGCGAGGCCCGAGTTGACCATCGTGGCAAACTGACGCGAGAAGATGGTCAGGTCTTTGGGCTTGATGCGCTGCATGCCCTCGAAGATATCCTTCTTGGCCAGCCCGGTCTTGACCTCGTCGATGTTGACGACGGTCAGGCCCTTGTTGCGCAGCGCGGCCGCCACAGCGGCCTTCGTCTCGGCCTCGAGCTGGCCGCTCGCCTGCGCGCCTTTGGCGTCGAGTGCTTTATAGGCGAACGTGCCCATGGGACCTCCGAACGTCTGTTCGCTCGCTGAACACCAGCCTCTGGCCGGCGGACCCCCAGGGGGGTCTCTGTCTCTGTGGTCGCATCCTGTCTGTCAGTGTCGGCAGCACAGCTAATTCCTTTAGGCGCCCCGGCCTCGTCTAGCGGGCCCGCACGGCCGCCGGCTGAGTCGCGGAGCCAAGCAAGCGCTCGAGCTCGTGCGGTGTGCTGGAGCGACGCAGAGCCAGCTCGCGCGAGATCACCCCGCGGCGTACGAGGTCGGCCAGCGCAGCGTCCATGGTGACCATGCCGAAGGCGGTGCCCGTCTGCATGACCGAGTAGATCTGGTGCGTCTTGCCCTCGCGGATGAGGTTGCGCACGGCCGGCGTGGGAATGAGCAGCTCACAGGCAACCACGCGCCCGCGTCCATCCTTGGTGGGCAGCAGCTGTTGCGTGCACACACCCATCAAAGTTGTGGAGAGCTGCACGCGGATCTGATCTTGCTGGTAGGGTGGAAAGACATCGATGATGCGGTCGATCGTCTGCGGGGCATCCTGCGTGTGCAGGGTAGCGAAGACGAGGTGGCCGGTCTCGGCGGCCGTCAGCGCGGTAGCCATCGTCTCGGTGTCGCGCATCTCGCCCACGAGGATGATGTCGGGGTCTTGCCGCAACACCGACTTGAGGGCGCGGTTGAACGACTTGGTGTCGGCGCCCACCTCGCGCTGGTTCACCATGCACTTCTTGTGCCGGTGCAAGAACTCGATCGGGTCTTCGATCGTCATGATGTGCTCTTCGCGCGTCTCGTTGATCTCGTCGATCATGGCCGCCAAGGTCGTCGACTTACCCGAGCCCGTCGGGCCGGTGACGACGACGAAGCCGCGCGGCATCGTGGTGAGCTTGTGCAAGGCCTTGGGCAAGCCGAGATCGTCGAGCTTCTTGATCTGCACGGGAATCAAGCGGAAAGCGGCACCCAAACTGTTGCGCTGGAAGTACGCGTTGACGCGAAAGCGCGCACGGCCAGGCACGGAGTAGGAGAAGTCGATCTCCCACTCGTTTTCGATGCGCTGCCGCTGGTCTTGCGAGAGGATGCTGTAAATGAGTTCGCGCGTATCGTTCGACCCCAAGCGCGGGTAGTCGAGACGCTCGAGTTGCCCGTTCACGCGGATGATCGGCGGCGAGCCCACCGTCAGGTGCAGGTCGCTCGCGTCGCGCTCGAGCACTTCTAGCAAGATATCGACCAGGTCCATCGCCACTTCCTCCGCCAGGCTTTGCCTAGAGCTCTGTCACAAGCTCCTTCATGAAGCTCTGTTACGAGCTCCGCCACGGAGCTCTGCTGCAAGCTCCTCTAGATGATCACGCGTGCGATCTCTTCAATCGAGGTCAAGCCCTGCAGCACCTTGTCGATGCCGTCCTCGCGAAGGTTCTTCATGCCCTCCGCCTGGGCCACGCGCCCTATCTCATCGGCACTTTTGCGTTCGACCGTTAGCCTTCTGATGGCTTCGCTCACAACCATGACCTCGTAGAGGCCCAGTCGACCCTTGTAGCCCGTGTTGTTGCAGCGCGGGCAACCCTTGGCACGGTAGAGCGTGGGCGGCTCGGGTAAGTCGAGCACCTCGGGCGGAAAGTCGTTCTTCTTGAGCATCTCGCGGGTCGGCTGGTAAGGCTCTTTGCAGTGTGGACACAGGCGGCGCGCCAGGCGCTGGGCCAGAACGCAGTCCACGGCCGACGAAGTGAGGAAGGGTTCGATGCCCATCTCGGTAAGGCGCGAGAGTGCGCCTGGCGCGTCGTTCGTGTGCAGCGTGCTGAGCACGAGGTGACCAGTGAGGGCCGACTCGACGGCGATCTGGGCCGTCTCGCGGTCGCGGATCTCGCCGATCATGATGATGTCGGGGTCGGCTCGCAGGATTGAACGCAGGGCGGCGGCGAATGTGAGGCCCGCTTTCACGTTGACCTGCACCTGGTTGATGCCCGACAGACGATACTCGACCGGATCTTCAACGGTGATGATGTTCTTCTCGCGCGAGTTGAGGATGTTGAGGGTCGCGTAGAGGGTCGTCGACTTACCTGACCCGGTCGGACCGGTAACCAGTATGGCGCCGTACGGCTTGGTGAAGGAGCGCTGAAAGCGCTTCAGCGCGCGCTCAGAGAAGCCGAGGTCGCCCAAGTTGAGCATGACGTTCGACTTATCGAGCAAGCGCATGACGATCTTCTCGCCGTAGACGGTCGGCAGCGTGGCGACGCGCATGTCGATCGGCTTACCGCCGACGACCAAGCCCATGCGCCCGTCTTGCGGCACACGGCGCTCGGCGATGTCGAGTTCGGCCATGATCTTGAGGCGCGAGATCACGCCCGATTGCATGCGCCGGGGAATGGTCATGATCTCGTGCAGAACCCCGTCAATGCGAAAGCGCACGACGAGGTCTTTCGCCTGCGGTTCGAAGTGGATGTCGCTCGCGCCATCATCGACTGACTGGGCGATGATCGAGTTGACCAGCTTGACGATGGGCGCCTCGGTCGTGGTCTCGCGGATGTCGGAGACGTCTTCTTCGACCTCGGCGCCGCTCTGCTCTGAACTCTCACTGACCGACTCGTCGAGGCGGCTGAGGCGCGCGATCGCCCCGAAGATGTCTTCGGGGCTGGCGATCGCGCGCTTGATCGTGTAACCCGTGAGCAGCGTGAGCTCGTCGGAGACGAGCACGTTGGCTGGATCGATCATAGCCACGAGGAGCGTGTTGTCGCTCTCGAAGCGCACCGGAATAGCGCCGTAGCGGCGACACAGCTTCTCCGAGACGAGGTTGGCGGCCGCCATATCGATCTGGGTCGTCGAGAGGTCGATGAACTCGACGCCGATCTTCTCAGCCAGAGCCTTCGTGAGGTCGAGCTCGCTGATGACGCCATCGGCGAGGAGTTGCTGGCCCAGACGCAGATGCGTCTCGCTCTGGTGGGCCAGGGCTGCCTCGATCTGCTCTTCGCTGACCATCCCGAGGTCGACGAGGATCTCCCCGAGGCGCTTCTTGCTGGCGCGCAGCGGCTTGGCGCCCGCAACGGTCCCGCCGCCGTTGCCGTTGCCGCCGTAGTCGGGAGCGTTGTGGGCTGCTTCGAAGCGCTCGAAGAGCCGGTCAAGGACAGCGGGGTTGACCAGGTTGTCTTCGGCCGCCGCGGCGTCGATTACCATGGCGTCGCCGGGACGAGGAGGAGATGAAGTGTCACCCACTGACGATTGCGGCAACTGAAGCGCATCGGTATCGTCCCATCCACCCTCATCGGCCAGCTTCCCTTCGGTTTCATCGACACGCGGCCGCACCTCGACTTCGACCCCGTCGCGTAAGGGAAAGTTGACGAGTTTGGCTAGCTCGTCTGAATCTGTCGGCTCGCCCAACTCCGCGGACTCGTCTGCTTCGACGGACTCGTCTGCCTTGGTGAGCTCGTCTGGCTCGGCGTCGGCGTGCGAGATCGCCCGCAAGATTTTGTCGGCGTTGTCGCCAACACCGAGATTGGCGGCGTCTTCGTCTGGCTTATGGTCCTCGTCTCGCCGCACCGCGCATCACATCCAGTGGCGCCGCGGCTCCTGTCCAAAGTTCGAATGCGGCGGCGGCCTGCCACACGAGCATGGACAAGCCATCGACCGTGCGGGCCCCCACAGCCCGGGCCTTGGTCAGGAGTAACGTCGGCCGTTTCCTGTAGACCACGTCGTACACGATGTGATCACGCCGTAAGGTATCGACCAAAACCGCGGGTACTTTAAGGGGTTCGTCGGGCCCGCCGCCGGCAACCGCTTCGCCGCCGGCAACTTCGTCCATGCCCAGCGATGTCGCGTTGACGATGAGCTGAGCGTCGTTGACGATCGCCGGCGTGAGCTGGCTGAGCGCCACAGTGTGGTAGGCGGGGCGCGGATACGCCGGCCGCAGGAGCGCCACGAGGCGCTCGGCGGCGGCCGGCGTACGGTTGGCAATTGTGAGCGCGCTGCTGCCCTCGCGCACCAGCGCGAGAGCAGCAGCGCGCGCGGCTCCACCAGCACCTAGGAGCAGGACGCGCATGCCAGCCGGCGCCTCGGGCACAACTTCGCGTAGCGCCCGCAGAAAGCCAGAGACATCGGTGTTGAAGCCGTGCAGAACCTCCCCTTCGACCACGATGGTGTTGACCGCCTCGATCAGGCGGGCGTCGTCGGCGAGTACGTCGAGGCTCGGTATAACGGCTGCCTTGTGCGGCATCGTCACATTGGCACCGCGAAAGCCGAGGGCGCGCAACCCGCTCACCGCCTCGGCCACGTGCTCAGCGCGCGTCGGCAGTGGCACGTAGATCATGTTGATCTGCAGCGCCGCGAAGGCCGCGTTGTGGATGGCCGGGGAGAGAGAATGCGCGACGGGGTCGCCGATGATGCCGACGACCCGCGTCGCGCCGTTGATCGCCGGCAGGCTCGTGTCGTGCGCTACGCTCATGAGGAACCTCCTTGCCGCCGCAACTGCGTCTGCACCGGCCGGACCGCGGTCGGCCCTCAACAAGTCTGGCCGAGCAAGGACGAGAACGCATCATCTCCGGCGGACTATCTGCTCGGTTGACGGCGTCTTTGAGGAACACTATCCGCTTCTCGGACCTCAGCCGAGACACCGTCTACGCGCACCAGCGTGCCGGTGCGCCGGGCCTCGCCTGTCGCATCACCATTGTCGGACTGGCGAGTTCACCCGCACCGGCAGCTCTTTCGCACCTCGCCGCAAGACGACGCCGTGAACGATACTACAGGTTCCCTTCCAGAAGGGATCTCTCGCAGCTTCGGCCCTCCGGACGGATCTCTCGTGGTCCTGGCCCCGGCGGCTTGCCTCGCACGTCGCCGCCCCCCAGCCGCTGCTCCAGACGATCCTCTCATGGCCCGACCATAGGCAACCGACGTCCCGCGCCGACGTCCTGCGTCCTATCTTTCCGTTACTGCTGTGCTCTCGCCTTATCGCGCAAGAACTGTGCGTAACTGGCGGAGAAGTAGTGCCGACCGCTGCCGTCGTTGCGAGCCACGTAGTAGAGGTAGTCCACGTGAGCCGGGTTGGCCGCCGCCTCGAGCGAGGCAAGGCCGGGATTGGCGATTGGCGTTGGCGTCAGGCCCGCGTGCAGGTAGGTGTTGTACGGCGACTGGATGCGCAGGTCCTGGTAGGTAAGCTGCGTCTTGTGGCGCGCGAAGGTGTACTCAATCGTGGCGTCGATCTGCAGGGGCATGCCGAGGTGCAGGCGGTTCCAGATGACAGCGCCTATCAGCGGGCGCTCGGAGGCCACCTTCGCCTCGCGCTCGATCATCGAAGCAATGATGAGCACGTCATAGGGGGTCAAGTTCTTGCTCGCCGCACGCGCCAGCGAGACCTTGGCGAAGTTCGCCTGAAAAGCAGCCAGCTGTTCGTGGATGAACTGCGCCGCCGTGGTCGACGGCGCCACCTCGTACGTGGCGGGAAACAAGAACCCCTCCAAGGAGTGCCCACTCTGGAACCCGGGGAACCGGAATGCCAGCGGATGTACGAGGGTCAGGTCGATGTACGCCTTGGCGCTGAAGTGCGGCACCCGGGCCGCCAGAAGCGCCGCCGTCTGTCGCGCGGTGAACCCCTCCGGGATCGTCACCTTCACCGCCGCCGGCGCGACGCCGGCAACGAGTTGCGCGATGAGCTTGCCGTAGGGTTCGTTCACCTGCAGCATGTAGCTGCCCGGCTTCAAGTCTGTGCTATGGCCATCGTTCTCGGCCCACAGCCGGAAGGCGTCGGCGTGGCGGACCACGCCAGCGCGTTCGAGGATACCGGCGATCTCGGCCAAACTGGCACCTTTAGGGATGGTCACCGCCACGGGACCTCCGGGCGTGCCGTTCGAGAAGTAGGCGCGCACCTCGTGGTAGATACCGTAGACGGCAAGCAGCGCAACGGCGAGGAGGATGAGCGCGGCGGGGGGGGGCCGGCGGGG
>Ga0315298_1009821_pt1 | contig 11687 bp, 9 predicted proteins | sample WHS_1_MG_FD_203077 | JGI IMG/M metagenome (GOLD analysis project Ga0315298, IMG submission 203077) | Extremophilic microbial mat communities from Washburn Hot Springs, YNP, Wyoming, USA - WHS_1_MG | ecosystem: Environmental > Aquatic > Thermal springs > Hot (42-90C) | place: USA: Wyoming... | reverse complement strand
GCAAAGCCAGAAATTGAAAAACTGATCGATTTTCAAGAAAAAATTGCAAAGGAAATTGGAAAGGAAAAAATTCCGCTAAAAGTTGTAGAGAAAGATCCTGTTTTTGAGGAGGAATTGAGAAAATTTTTAGAGGGAAAATTGAAAGAGGCGGTTTTCCAAAAAGAAAAAAGCGAAAAATTTTCCCAGTTGAAAAAAGAATATTTAGAATTTGTAAATCAAAATTTTCCAGAAAGAGTTTTCGATGCCTTATTGTTTTTAGAAAAAGAAGTCGAAAAGCTTTTGGCAAAAGAAATCATTGAAAACGGAATAAGACCAGACGGAAGAAAGATTGATCAAATGAGAAAAATTTCTTGCCAAGTTTCTGTTTTGCCAAGGACCCATGGTTCTGCAATTTTTTGTCGAGGCCAAACAAAATCCCTTTCGATTTTGACTTTGGGAGCTCCTGGAGATGTTCAATTGTTGGAAGGAATGGAAATTTCTGGGAAAAAGAGGTTCATGCACCACTACAATTTCCCTCCCTACTCTGTCGGTGAAATTTCACCTCTAAAGGGGCCTGGAAGAAGAGAAATCGGTCATGGAATGCTCGTTGAGAGAGCTCTATTACCCATCATTCCAGATTTTGATCAATTTCCTTATACAATAAGGATTGTTTCTGAAATTTTATCTTCTAATGGCTCAACTTCAATGGCTTCTGCTTGTTCTTCATCTTTGGCTTTAATGGATGCTGGAGTACCTATTAAAAGGCCAGTTGCTGGAATTGCTCTGGGATTGGTAACTGATGAAAAAGGAAATTACAGAATTTTGACTGACATTCAAGGACCAGAAGATCATTTTGGAGATATGGATTTTAAAGTTGCAGGAACTGAAAGGGGAGTAACGGCAATCCAAATGGATTTGAAAATAGATGGAATTTCGAGAAAAATTTTTGAGGAAGCTTTAGAGAGGGGAAAGGAGGCAAGGCTTGAAATTTTAAAAATTATGAAAGGGGTTTTGCCAAAACCGAGGGGAAACCTCTCTCCGTTCGCTCCAAAGATTTTAACAATTCAAATCAACCCTGAAAAAATCAGGGATGTGATAGGACCTGGGGGAAGGATGATAAATGAAATCATTTCAGAAACCGGAGTTTCAATTGACATTGAAGAAACCGGTAAAATTTTTGTAACTGCAGAAAAAGAAGAGGCGGCAAAAAAGGCAATTTCCTGGATAAAAAACATAACTAGAGAAGTGAAAGTTGGGGAAGTTTTTCAGGGAAAGGTGAAAAGAATTTTGAGTTTTGGAGCATTGATTGAAATTTTGCCAGGACAGGAAGGATTGCTACATATTTCTCAAATTAAAAAGCAAAAGGGATTGAAATTAAAAGTGGGAGAAATAATTCCAGTTAAAGTAATTTCAATAGATGAATTGGGAAGGATAAATTTGGGAATTTTCAAAAAATATGGAAGAAAAAAGTGAAAAATTGGAATTTTTAAAAAGGGAAGAAATAAGGACGATGGCAAAGGATTTGAAAAGATTGAGGGAAATGGAGGCTGAAAAGGAAAGAGAAAGAATTTTGAAAATTCAGAAAGAAAAAAAAGAGGCAAAGCCTGAGGTCCCAAAAGTTGAGGTTGTAAAAAAAGTCGAAATAAAAAAACCAAAAGAGATAAAAATAAATTTGGAAGAAAGGGTTAAAATTTTAAAGCAAAAAGAAAAAGAATTGGAGGGGGAAATAGGAGAAATTGAGGAAAGAATCAAAAAAATTCCTGAGAAAAGAAAACCCTTTGAAGAAGAAAAAAACAAACTTTTGGCAGAGAAAGAAAAAATAGAAAGGGAAGAATTGGCGCCGATTTTAGAAAAAGAAAAGGAAATTGAGGAAAGAAAGTTTAAAATAGAAGAGAAAGAGAAAACGACAATTGAACCAAAAGAGAAAGAGAAAATAGAAAAGGAGAGGTGGAAAATCGAAATGGAAAGAGAGGAGATTGAAGAAAAAAAATGGCCGATAGAAGAAAAAATTGCTGGAATTGAAAAAAGAATAAAAGAAATAGATTCAGAGATTGAAAAAATTTTAAAAGAGGAAGAGGAATTAAAAAGGGAAGAGGAAGAAAAAAGAAAAGAAATTGAGAAAATTAAACTCCAATTGGAGAGATTAAGCTTAAAAAAAGAGCTTGAAGAGGTTTTGAAGGAAAGGGAAGAATTTGAAAAGAAAAAAGGAGAATTTTTGACTGAAAAATTAAAATTCGAAGAGGAACTGAAAAAAATAATGAAAAAGGAAAAAGAAATTGAAGAAGAATTATGGGCGTTGGAGGAAGAAGAAAAAATGGTAAAAGAAACTGAAAGGAAAATAGAAGTTGAAAAAGAAAGGCAGGAGGTTGAAAAAGAAAGGAGAGAAACTGAAAAGGAAAGATGGGAACTTGAACAAAGGATGAAAACTTTTGAAGAGAAAGAGGAAAATTTGAAAAAAGAAGAAGAAAAAATCGATCAAAAAATTGAAGATTTAAAAAAGAAAATTGAAGAAATTGAAAAAAAATTGCCCAAAGAACTGATCGAAGAAATTGAAAAACCAGAAATTGAAGAAGAGAAGGTTGAATTTGAAATTCCAAAAATTGAAGAAAGGCCAGAGGTTCCAGAAATAGAGGAAAAACCGGAAATAAAAATTGAAAAGTTGCCAAAAAAACCTCCAAAGATCTTAAGGCCATTAGTCAGAGTTCTAATTTCAATTTTCTTTTTATTTTTTATTTCATCTTCGATTTGGTTTTTTGTCTCAAAAAAGATTACAAAAAAACCAGTTCAGGTTCCACCGCCAGAAATTCCCTCGCCAACTCCACTGACTGAGGAGATTCAAAAACCAGAAATTCTCATTCCCCCAGCCATAATTTCCTTTGACTTTGAAAAGGAAATCGAAATCAAAGAGAAAGAGGAAATAGAGAAAAAGATTTTAGAGGAGTTGGGAAGTGAAATTGAAGAAGGAGGGATGGAAAGAGTAGTAATTAAAAATTTGAGCGAAAACAGGTTGATAAATTTAAAAGAAATTTTGGATGCTTTTCAAATTTGGAGCCCTGAAGGAATTTTGGAGAAAGTTGAAAGTTTTGATTTGGGAATTTATTCACAGAAAGAGGGAAAGAGAATAATTTTAGTTGCGAAAATAAAAGAAGGAGAAAAATTGGATGAATTAAAAGATTGGGAAGGAAAAATTGAAAAAGAGGGGGTTTTTGTTTCTGGGAAAAAGATAACAACCCTCTACAAAAAATTTAGAGGAATTTCGATTAAAGGAGAAGGGGTAAGGTTTTTAACAATTTCAAGAAACGATCTCGGAATTTGTTACTCTTTAATTAATAATTATTTTGTCTTTAGCGAATCATTAAACGGAATGGAAAAGGTCATTGAAAAAATAAAAAAATGAAAGAGGAATTGATAAAAAAATTCAAAGAGAGATTGGAGAAAGAAAAGGAAGAGATCGAAAAACAATTAAAAGAATTTGCAAAAGAAGGAAAGATTCCTGAGGATTGGGAGGCAAAGTTTCCACATTTTGATGGAGAATCTGGTAGTGGAGCTTTGGAAAGAGCAGCGGACGAAGTTGAAGAGTATGAAAAGCTCCGGTCAACTGAGCAGGTTTTGGAAGTGAAATTAAAAAATATTAACTTAGCCCTAGAAAAAATCAAAAAGGGAAATTATGGAATTTGCGAAAAGTGCCAAAGAGAAATCGAAATCGATAGGTTGGAAGCAATTCCAGAGGCAAGGTTTTGCAAAAAGTGCAAAAGATAATTAAAAAGCTCTAATTTTTAAAATCAAAGAGGCGAAAAATTCTTTCATTTTGAAAAACACTGGAGGAATCTCTTTGAAGAAAGGAAGGGGGTAAGTAGTTTGGAGAGATTTTGAGGCAGAGCAGGAATAGCCCGAGGAATCGGTAACCTTTAATGTAATCTTTGAAGTAGTAATTGAACTAAAAGTTGTTGTTGGGTTTTGTTCTGTCGAAGATGATGGGTTTCCCTTCTCAAAGGTCCAAAGGAAAGAATCGCCAGTCGAAATCGAACAGGTAGTGATTCCTGGAGTATCATAACATTTAGATTTATCGATAAATTGGACTACTTCATTAACGGTGGGCTTTTGGGGAGACCAATCAAAATCTACCACTGGGAAAGAATGAGAAGGAGTATTAAAATCGGGACCTAAAATCCAATCTGTCGAATAACCTTTACTATCCCAGACCTTTAACCTCCAGTGGTAAGTTTTCCCCCATTCTAAAAGAGGATAGGGGGGTTGCAACAAGAAACTCTCTGACTGAGAATTAACTTTCCCTGTATCAACGGCAGGAGATGAAAAGTCAGAATTATCGTCTATTTGGATTCGATAGGCAGATTGAGGCGAACAATTATCAGCATCGGAAAACTTCCAAGAGAATTTTGCCCTGGCGCCAGCTGTCGTTCCGCAGCAAATTTCGGAACTTGTAACATTGACGGTGAGATTTTTTGCTTGAGGAAAACAAACGTATCCTTTTTGATAAGTGATATTCCAATGCCAATGTTCATTCCAGTGAGTGCCAGAATATTGAACGTAAAAGCGAACCGGGCCAGAAAATCCTAAATCCTTCGGTACTCCAAAATACTGATCGTATTTCACCTCGTAAGGATGGGCACCGCTTGCTACATCCGGAGGATAAATTGCCCCTAGTTTATAAACTTTGTAACCTCCGATGGTACTGGAAGCAGAAGTTGTAGCAGTGCTAAAGCCTATCGAATCAGTGCTGTTACCTAAAACTTTTATATCATCGCACCATTTAAAATTGCAGGAACTGTACTTTGAGCTTTTTCCTCCGTAGCAATTGGTGCAACCTATGGTACAAGTACATTGCTGGGAATCACTGCATTCGCTTGGCGAAGTGTCTCCACAACAATCGATTATTGGGATTTCTTTATCCTCAGTGATGAAAAATGTAACCTTATTAAAGAATAAACCATTACCGCAAGATGTCACTTTAAAGGCTCCGGAAAAATGGATTGTGTCTCCAGGTCCAAAAGTTTGATTGGGTGAAGGACTGTTGAAAACGATGGTGGTATCACAACAACCACCAGTGACTTGAGTTGCACCATAAACTGATTGGGCAAAAGGCAGGAGGAGTAAGAATAAAAAGAAAGGTAATTTTTTAAATTTCTTCAAGAGATAAAAGACAAAGACTATGAATAAAATTATTAAAAGAGAAGGAATAATTATTTTCTCTCTTTCAAAAATTCCAACTCCTTTTTTTGGTGAAACTTCTGGAATTCTCTCTTTTCTAACTTTCTGTAAATATTCATCCAAAATTTTATCACCATCTTTAATCGAAGTTTCTATTTTTGCAATTTTCCCGCTTTGAATTATCGGAACTTCCGAAATTTTCTCTCCGGACTTCAGCTTTATTTTTTCCTCTTTTTTTCCAATTAATCTTCCTTCTTCATCATACAAATTTATTGAAATTTTTCCTTCCTTCGGTTTTTCTTCATCCCCATGAGCTGGACCCGTATATTGAATTTTTACTTTTGCGCTTTCGCCAGCAGAGTAGGAATCCTTTTCTGGGGCCACTGACAAAATTTCAGCATCCTCTTCTCCTTCTATTACCCATCTAAATTCAACGGAGTTTGAAATTTGCTGCCTTGTTTCAGAATCAAAAAACTTAATTTCGCTCAAATAACTATCTGGTTTGAAAAATTGAGGAAGCTCAGTAGTAATTGTCTTTTTCTCTTTTGGTTCAAAAACGAATTTTTCTTTTTCTACCTCATTCAGAACCTCCCCCACATTCCTTTTATAAGTAATGATCTTATAGAAAGCTGAGATTGTGAAATTCGATTGATTAGAAACATCAAATATTACTTGAGGAATTTCGCCGGGTTGATACCCAACTCCCCCACCTGGGCTGAGTTTTTCACTCCCCTTTAAAATCCAATTGTTTTCTAAGGTTAAAAACTTTCCTTCTCCCCCAATTTGAATTACTTTATCTATCCATCCCCATTCCTCCCCTTTTGTGTTTGCGATCCTTACTCTAAAAACGAAATAATCTTTTTGAGGAAGGTTTTGTGGTAATTGATATTCAAAATTTTTGGTCGTCTTTTCTCCCGGCGCTAAGGTAAAAACCTCTTTTCCAATTTTTTGGTCAATCAATTGAGTTGGAACTCCGTTAACTTCATCGCTCCACAATTGAAAATGGAAAACTAAATCGGTCATTGTATATTCTTCGTAGTTTTCCAAAGACACGCTACCTTGCACTATCTCGCCGGCTTGGAAATTAAGTTTTGAAAGATTAATTTCCGTAAGATAAATTTGAGGGGCAATCAAACTTCTACCAAAATTTGGCAAAAGAACCAAAACAAGAAACCAAATGAGAAATGGAAATTTTTCTTTTAAACTCATTTTTTCATTATATCAAAATGGTAAAATAAAAAAATATTGGCAAGGATTTTGCCCGAAACCTTACTTGGAGGCAGGGATAATTGAAATTAAAAAAGTTTAATTTTCGAAACTGCCGAAATCAAAGAGGCCAAAATTTCTCTCATTCTGAAAAATATTGGGGGAATTTCCTTGAAGAAAGGAAGGGGATAGGTGGTTTGGAGAACTTTTGAATTGATACAAGAATAACCTGAGAAATCTGTAACTCTTAAGGTAACTTCTTTTTGACCAGTTGAACTAAAAGTCGTAGTAGGATTTTGATTTGTTGAAAAAGAGGGATTCCCATCTTGGAAAGTCCAATACCAACTACTACAAGGAATAATATTATCAGAAGGGTTGTAGCATTCCGAAAGGTCGATGAATTGAACTACTTGATTGACCGTTGGTCTTTGAGGAGACCAAGTAAAATTAACATAAGGGTAAGCATGGGAAGGGGTTGTAAAAGAATCAACCTGCGACCAATCTGACCAATTTCCAGCTGAATCTTTAACCCGAACTTTCCAATAATATGTAGTTCCCCAAGATAACCTATTCAACCAATCTCCTTCCTGATCGTCGGAAAGATTTAGAACGTAGCCTTGGGAAGATTCGCTAGAGGATATGTTAAAGACTTTATTAAACTTTGGATCTTGAAAACTTGCAGAATCATCTAGCCAAATTTCAAAAGCACTTCTTGGATCCCCGTCCGGGTCAGAATAGGTCCAATGTAAAGTAATCGCTAAACCTTTAGCTACTTGAGGAGAGAATCCCCAGGCACAGCAATCTTGAGTTTCATAAGGATTTGAAATAGTTGGTGGTTGGTTTATTAAAAATACTTTATAATTTGAGGTTGAACAAACATTTTGATTTTTGCAATTGAAAGAAATCCAACCAATGACCATGTCTGCCCAGGCAAAGCCTTTAAATTCCTGCGGGGAAGCTGAGGTATCCAACCAAACTCCATAATTTGTATCTCTCAACCTAATCCATCCATCCCAACCACCTCCATAAGCCAAAGCCCTCGCCCAACCATAAACTTTGTTATCGGAACCCAACCAAGCCCGACAGGGAGAAATGGGACATCCTGAAAGTTCAGATTCATTAAAAGTTATCCAACCTACATTTTCTGACCAGGCATAGCCTGAAAAAATTTTTGTTGAGCGATCGAGGTTTACTCCATAATTTGCTATTGGAGTTCCAGCTGGGGGACAACCCTGAGGTGAACCATCCGATGTTCCATCTCCGTTGGCATCGCAATTTAAAGAATTAAAGGAAATCCAACCAATGTTTTCTGACCAGGCCCAACCCGAAACGTCGTGTTCTGTTCCGGCTAAGGCCTTTCCTAAAATAAAGAAAGAAAGAATAACAATGCTTAACGAAAATAGTTTAATTTTCCTCATCACTCTATTTTAATAAATTTTAGAATTGAAAATCAAATAAAAAAGGGGCAAAACGAACGGTCCCCTACTTTAATATTTTTATTTCTCCTTCTTCGTAACGGAAAGGGGCGTTTGTCACAACTCCCTTGCTCAAAAGCAAATCTGCCAAATTGGCATCGACTGAATTTGAAACGATGAGGCCCCGAATCCTATTTGTGCTTGAATCTCTGACAAAATACAGGAATGGCACTCCGTATTCTCTGATAAACTCTTCCACCTTATCAGCCGAAAGAGGAACAATATCTGGATGCTTTTGTTCTAATTGTTGATACTCTTTAATCCCTGAGGAAGTTGGTAAAATCGCAAAGAGAATGTTAGTCTTTACGATTTCACTATAATATTTTTCAACCTCCTCGATTAAGGGAGAACCTCCTAAGAGGCCAGTTGATCCAGCCGCCTTGAATTTGTTGTAGAACTCAGGATGAAATCCTGGCACTAAGTTTTCTCCCTCGATCAAATAGTAGGGAGGCTCAAGTGTTATCTTTTCTATCTTCGGTGTTTCGGGCGGAGTTTCTGGTTTTGAAGGTACTACTGGCGGTGCTTTTTCGGATTCCTTAGGAGAAATTAAAATTCCTATTCCTATGAGAACTACGGCTATTATTACGGCAATACTGATTATCTTCCAATATCTACTTTTCAAGATCTCACTGATTTTCATTTATCGCTAATTAAAGATTTTGTCAATAAATTCTAATAAAATTTTTCTTTCATTTTCCTTAGCCATTTTTCTGCCCTTTTAATATCCAATTTTTTCCCTTCCTCCTGGCATAACCTATCGTATTCCTTTAACAAACGACCCAAATCTTTTTTTACTTCTTTCTCGCTCCACTCTCCTCCCCCTCGAACGTAAGCTATTTTCAATTTTTCCAATTGTTTGAACTTGTAAATTCGATTTATTTTATAAACGTCCAATTCGAATTTTTTTCTTTTTAAAAAATAAATTGGTACCATCAAAATTCGATAAGCATGCAAAGCGGCCCTTGGAGTTTTAAAAGTTTCGAATTCTTGAATTTGCCTCAAAATATCCCCTCTCTTTTGCCTAACTGCTTCGATTGTGCAAAACTTCATTAAACCTTTAAAATCGAACCTTGGATGAACATAAAATGGGTTAGAAACGTTCATGAAAAACTCAAAGTGTTGATATTGAATGTCACTCAAAATATGATCCAATTCATAAAGGTTAATATCAAATTCCTCCTCCCCGCTATGAACAAAATCCCAATAATTTTTTGCAGCAAAAATTCCGTAAATATCGTAATCGTACCTTTCATTTGCCCAACCAAAGGCCCTGCTTCCGCTTAAACTTAAAACCAAAATCTTTCCATTTTTTGGAAGCCTCTCTTTTATTAATTTGATAAGCCTTTTTTGTTTTTCTTTTTCAATTTCCATTATTCAGGAAGGAAGTGCAAATAGACGTTGGTCCCAACTAATTCTCCGTTTTCTTTCTCTTCAGCAAAAGTGCTCAATTTATCTCCAACGGCAATATCTTTGAATGTAACCTCGCTCGGTCCTTGCTGGCCGGGTTTAACATGCCTTGCGGCGTAACTCATTACTTTGTCGCTCTCAATTTTGACTTTTGTTTCATCCCCATCCATCGTTAAAGTAACGATTCGATTCTGGTAATCTATTTCCTTAACAAACCCAGTAATGTTGTAATACCTTTTCTCTATCAATTTGGATGCCTTTGGTTCTAAAACCTTCGTTACTTCTCTTTCAACCTGAATTATCTTCGCCTTTTTAGATCCAAAAGAAAAACCAAGGCCAAAACTCAAAGCCAAGAGGATAACAACTAAAATTGGATATAAAAGTTTTTTTGTCTCCATGTTTATTTTTTATTTTTTCGACCTTTCCAATAAATGATCCTCGGTTTTTCCAGGTAGGGAAATGTATGGGTCAGTCCTACGAAGTAGGATGTTTCGACCTGGACTACCCCATGGTAAGAATTCCAAACTATTGGAGCTGCTAAAAGCTCATACATTTCTTGGGCTAGTTTTTCGTTTAACTCTTTCATTATTTTAAACCAAATTTGGCCAATTTCTTTAGTTGCTTTGCAATTAGGAGAACAAGAAAGATGGCTTGTAATCCTTGGCCCAAAATATCTGAGCATCTGATTTGCCTCTGGATACCCCTCTACCTCTCCCTCCAAATCAACCCAAATCGGATCATAGTTTATCGGAAACATCCTTTCAAAATATTCGACGCAACAATCTGGATATCCTAACATTTTTCCAATTATCTTATGATCTCCTTTTCTGTCCGCTTCTTTAAATATTTCGGCATCCTTTTGAGTTTTTGTCAGGCATCCATACCAAAAGAAGGGTTCTCCTGGTTTTACTGGATGGTGAAAATGAGCAAATCCTTGATAATAACCAGATTTCCTCAGGGGAGTGAAAATTAAGCCATCTTTTTTAATCTTTTCCATTTCTTCTATTAAGCGCATGTAATCAATATGATAGGTTGCCGCCGCCCTATATCCTTTTTTTACCATCTCGTATTCTGTCAAATGGTAAAGATGCCCCATTTCCCCCAATTTTGAGGGCCATTCTTCAAATCCTTGTTTTGGAATAATTCTAACAAAATCTTTCATGAATCTTGATGATTGAACCAATCTCCATGAGGAGAATCTCCATGGCCAATGTTAGTCCAATCTCCGTGTTCTCTATTTTGAATTCCTTCTTGATCCTGAGCGCAAGCTCTCGGAAGGATAGGAGAGTATTCAACAAAGCTTAAAACATTTTCAAAAAATTGGAATAGAGCCTTCCATAAAGGACAAAGGTAAGTCCTATTTCTCCAATCCCTATTAATTGCTGCACTAGGGCAACCTCCATAGCAGGCAGTCCAATATTTACAATTTTTGCATCCTCCATATTCTTGGGGAGTTTCTGCCAAAATTTCACTTCTAATGTCCATTTTTGCCGGATGTCTCAATAAAACGTGTTCTTGATTCGTCCTCATACAGTTTGTGATACTTCCATCTCCTAAAAGAACCGTTGCCGATGGGGTTGAAAATGGATCGCATCCTGAAAATGTACAAACTCTATCTTTTCCCTGGAGACCGTGAACAATGTCTGTGAAGGGACTCCATCTTAAATTTCTTTCTAAACAAAACTTTGCCAAATCCAAATAAACTTCGATCAACCTTTTCTCTTCTAACTCGTACTCCGGTGCTCCGGCGCAGGGATTTAACCTTCCGGTAACTCCCAATTTCTCCAATTCTAAAAGATAATTTTTTAATTTTTTCAACCTTTCATCGGTCCCTGCATTAGATTTGCTAATGACAATAATAATCGAAGTTGAAATTCCTTCTTTTACCAATCTTTTCACCGTTTTATCTAAATTGAAAGTTTTTGGACCTCTAAATTCAGAAAGCTCGCCTGGTCCGTCAAAGGAGATTCCAACGTTGGTTTTATATCTTTTGAACATTCTAATGTAATCTTCGTCAATAAGCGTTCCGTTCGTTTGGATTCCACTCCTTCCCTGTAACTCATACATTTTTGCTAAAATTCTCTCGACATCCTTTTTTGGCATCACTAAGGGCTCTCCTCCATGTAAACTCATTTCCAAATCCTTAAATTCTTCCATTTTCTTTAGAACCAAATCTAAATTATAATTTGCCTTTGGTTTATACTTTCTCCGATAATTTCCTTCGTAGCAGTATTTACAGGATAAATTGCATCCTAGGAATGGTTTAATCAGCAACATATTATTTTTTAAACAATATGGGGTTCATCTGAATGGGATACGTCGCTGTGGGAAACGTCTGAATGAACTCTATCGCTGTGGGATACATCCGAATGGGAAGTATTATAATGGTCTGACCAATCGTAATGAGCTTTGTCTGAGTGGGCTCTGTCTGAGTGGGTCCTGTCTGAATGG
>Ga0315298_1009820_pt1 | contig 11687 bp, 10 predicted proteins | sample WHS_1_MG_FD_203077 | JGI IMG/M metagenome (GOLD analysis project Ga0315298, IMG submission 203077) | Extremophilic microbial mat communities from Washburn Hot Springs, YNP, Wyoming, USA - WHS_1_MG | ecosystem: Environmental > Aquatic > Thermal springs > Hot (42-90C) | place: USA: Wyoming... | reverse complement strand
GGAAGATCGCCTTCATCGCGGCGCGCGAGCACAAGGCGGCGGACTGGATCGGGCCGCAGCTGAAGGCGGCGTTCGGCGGCGTGTATATCGCCAACGAGAAGTTCACCCGCGAGACCGCCGAGGCGGCGATCGAGGCGGGCGAGGTGGACGCGGTGGCGTTCGGGCAGCTCTATATCGCGAACCCGGACCTGGTGGAGCGGTTCCGCGACGGGCTGGCGCTGAACCCGCCCGACATGTCGACCTTCTACCAGGGCGGCGCCGAGGGCTATACCGACTATCCGACGGCCGCGAAGCAGAAGGCGGCCTGAACCGGCGGGCCGGGGCGCGTTTGCCCCGGCCCTGCCACAACATCAAGGCGAGGAGCGGGCGATGCGGTTTGCGGGCAGGAAGGTCGTGGTGATGGGCGGCAGCCGGGGAATCGGCCTCGCCATCGCGATGGGGTTTGCCGCCGAGGGGGCCGCGGTCGCGATCTGCGCGCGCGGCGCCGAAGCGCTGGAGGTGGCGCGGCGCGAGATCGCCGGGCATGGCGGGCGCGTGTTCGCCGCCCCCTGCGACCTTGCCGAGGCGGAACAGATCGCCCGTTTCGTGCCGGAGGCGGCCGCTTCGCTGGGCGGCATCGACATTCTCGTGAACAATGCCTCGGGCTTCGGGATGACCGATGACGAGGCGGGATGGGCCGCCTCGATCGGGGTGGACGTGATGGCGGTGGTGCGGGCGAGCCATGCCGCCCTGCCCTTCCTGGAGGCCGCCGAGGGGGCCGCGATCGTCAACATCGCCTCGATTTCCGGCCTGCGCGCCTCGACCCGCAGCCTGCCCTACGCGGCGGTGAAGGCCGCGGTGATCAACTACACGATGTCGCAGGCGGCGACGCTGGCGCCGAAGCGGATCCGGGTGAATGCGATCTCGCCCGGCTCGATCGCGTTTCCCGGCGGGCTGTGGGAGCAGCGCAAGGAGACCAATCCGAAACTCTACGAGGCGACCCTCGCCTCGATTCCGTTCGGGCGGTTCGGCACCGCGGAGGAAATCGCCGAGGTGGCGATGTTCCTCGGCTCGCCGGCGGCGCGCTGGGTGACGGGGCAGAACATCGTCGTCGATGGCGGGCAGATGCTCTGATCCGATCCGGGGGACCGGACAGGGCGTCTCGCGCCGGGCGGGATGCGGGTCGGACAGGAGCCTCGCGCCGCCCGGAGGCGCCGCGAGGCATGACACGGTCGTGCGGCGGGCGGTTCAGCCGCGGCGGCGACGGCGGCGCGCCACCAGGCCGATGCCGAGCAGGCCGGTGCCCAGCAGGGCGAGCGAGCCGGGTTCCGGCACGGCGGTGATCGTGACGCCCTGGGTGTTCAAGGCGAGCGTCAGGCCTGCCTGGACGGTATGCCGGTCGGCATAGAAGAGGGTGAGCGTATGCATCCCGGCTCCCAGCATGGCCGATGAGTAGTTCAGCGGAGACAGCGCCTGGATGCCGCCGATATCGGCGACGAGCTTGTTGTCGATGAACAGGTAGGCATCGTCATCGGCCGCCATGGTGAAGCTGAGCTTCTCGGCGCTGGCGATCGTGAACGTCCCACGGAAGATCGCGGTCAGGAAGTGCGTCGAATCATTGAGGCCGGTGCCGTTCGGCGGGAAGTAATTGGAAGGGTTGTTGATCGGCAACGTGACGGTTCCGGTGCCGGTCTCGTACTGGTTCTGCCACCATTGCAGTTCGCCGGCGCCATTCACGTTCTGGTAGTTGGCGTTGTTGACCGGCAGACCGTCAGGGCCAAGGGTGGACTTGACGTCGTTCGGTATGGCCTTGATGGGGTCATTGCCAAAATCGGCGATACCGTTCGGCACTGAATAATAGGTCGCGCTGAGCTGGCTGATCGGGTTCGCGATCGCGCCGGCCTGGGCGGCGGTGGCGGTGGCGATCAGGCCGGCCAGGGCGATCGCGGCGGTTCGCACCGCTGGGAAAAGCCGGGTCTTCAAATTCATGACGATGGCCCTCTCTCGGAATTGCATGCTAGCTCTCTGGCAAAGGCATAAGCAAAAACGATGCCAGAAAATATTATCATTATTTTTCAATTGTTTATCAGCGAACCGTCGGCATGAACGGGGTGGTGTGTAAAATTTTCCGACACGCAGATTTCACGCGTTCGTGAGCGTCTTGCGCGGTTTCCGGTTCATCCCCTGGTCCATCCGGCGCGGTCCGTCGCCGCCGCGTCGCGGATGCGGGCGGCGGAAGCCATGCCCGTCAGGCAGTTGGCCGCCGGACATCATGTGACGCCGCAACATCCTGCACGCAATGCGGGTGGCGCCGGCGATGTCACGAAGTTTTTGGTTGTTCCCGAGGTAAATCCAGTGTTAAATTTCGGCAATGGCCTCGGAAATCATACACTCCGGTGACCGCGTGAGCATTGGCGATCCGACGATCCTGTCATGGCGGGCGCTGGGACAGCTGGTTGTCGTGCAGGTGGGCCGCAAGCTGCGGAATTCGCCGGATTCGCTGGGCATTCCGGCGGCATCCGCCATCGTTCTCGCGACACTCTGGGCGCTGGCCGAGCTGACCGGCATGACCGGCAACACGATCGACCTCAGCATCCCCCCGGTCGCGGTGACGATGCAGTCGAGCGGGATCGGCAAGGCGTTCTGCCAGGCGCCGGCCGCGGGGCCGGGTGCCGCGGGGCAGTGGACGGCGCCGATCTATGCCTGCGGGACCGGCGGGATCACGGGGCCATCCGGGCCGCTCAGCGTCGCCCCGGACACCGACGGGCGGATGATCCTTGAGACCAGCATGGGGGTCGCGTCGATCTACGCGGTGATGATGGCGAACACGGACAGTTCCGGCGCCATCGGCGCGAGCGGCGCCGAGTTCCGCGACGGCTACGCGTTCAGCCCCGCCTTCGTGACGGCGAGCGGCCTGTCGATCACCGCGCTGTCGCGCCAGTGCGAGGCCGGATTTTCGCCGGCGCCGCCGACCATCGCCAACCGGACGCCCTATGGGGCGGGCCAGGCCAGCTACGCGCCCGGCACGCCCTCGGTGACCGCGAGCGGCGGCTTCGTCTGCGGCGGGACCAGGATCGTCGAGGGCGATCTCGACCTGCCCGACTGAACCGGACGCGCGGCCTCAGCCCGCATCCGGCGCGAAGGCGCGCAGCAGCGCAGACTGCGCCTTGTAGACCGCCTGGGTGCGGTTGGTGGCGCCGATCTTGCGCATGATGTTCTTGATGTGGACCTTCACCGTGCTTTCGCTGACGCCCAGCTCGTAGGCGATGATCTTGTTCGCCTTGCCCTGGCGCAGATGGGCGAAGACGAGCTTCTGGCGCGGCGTCAGGAAATCGTCGCCCGGCGCGAAGCCGGAGGGGGGCGGCGGACGGTCGTCGAGCAGGAGATCGACCGGGGCGAACCGGCCGCCCGCCTGGACGAAGCGGATGGCGGCGACGGCGAGCGGGATGCCGACCATGCGGGTCGGGACGAAGCCCTGCGCGCCCTCCTGGAACAGGAGGCGGACGAAGCCGGTGTCGGGCGTCTCGGCGGCATCGTGCAGGACGACGATCGGCAGGCCGGGAAAGGCCTCGCGCAGGGCGGCGATGTCGGCGAGGACGGCCTTCGCCGCCGGCCCGTCCTCATGCGCGTGGCAGAGCAGGAGATCGAACCCCTCGCCGGCCGCATCGATGCAGTCCTCGGCGGTGACGAAGCTGCGGACCGCGAAATCGGCGCCCTGGGCGACGAGGGCGCTGGCGAGGCATTCGCGCGTCAGCCGCGAGGAATCGACGAGGCCGATCCGGGTGCGCCCCGGCACCGCCGCCTCGACCGCGGCGGCGCGGACGGGCGATGAATAAGGGAGGCGCGGACGCTCCAGCGATCGCGCCAGAAAGGGCACGAACGGCGTCGCGACCGACCCTTTTTCGGTATTATTCTGCTGCATTTCGAGTCTTCCCGGAAATATTGCAAAATTACGAATGTCGGCGGTTCATTTCCGCCATCTATTCGGACAATAAATAAATCGGAAATGATATTGCCGGGATTAAGAATTGTAATACAAGGTGACCGTCCGGGAGACCGGTGCATGTAAGTCTCGAAATATCGAAATAACGCGACGGACTGTAACGTTGTATGGGATTTGTCGTTATTTTCGAGAAATGAAGGGATGCCGCGCCGACGGCCGGCGCGGGGCCGGCCGCCGGCTTGCGGCCCGAGTCATTTCACCTGGGAGACCAGCTTCGCGGTCGAGGACTGGGCGGCGGAATAGGTCAGCGCCGTCTTGCCGGCGGGGTAGCCGTTCTTGCTCAGGATGAAGGCCATGATGTCGGCATAGTCCTTGTGCGGCAGGCTGCCGGGGGCGCCGGCCGGCATCTGCTGCGACAGCTCGTCGAAGATCGCGGCGACGGTGTAGTTGTTCGAGGCGCTGGCGAAGCCCTGGCCGACCAGGGCGGGGCCGCTGATGCCCTGCAGGTTCTTGCCGTGGCACATCGAGCAATGGGTCTCGAAGGCCTCGTGCCCGGCCTTGGCCTGGGCCTTGGTGTAGAGGGCGGGAAGCGGGGCGGCGGCGGCGATCGCGGTGCAGAAACCCGCCGCGGCGAGACCGGCGAGCAGGCGCGCATCCGGGCGGCGCAGGGTGCGGGAGAGGCGTCGGAGCATCAGGGGTATCCTTTCAGCGGGTGAACCGGCGGGCGAGCCTGCCCGCCGCGAGTCACGGGGTATGGTAGGGGGCGACGAGACGGGCAAGGGTTCCGTCCTTCGCGAGATGGGCGAGCGCCGCATCGAAGCGGCGGGCCGCGGCGCGGCCGGAGGCGGTCGGCGCGTAGAGGGCGACGACCGACCAGTTGGCGTGCGGCTGGCGGAGCGGGCGCTGGTGGAGGTGCATTCCGTCCCGCGCCAGGGCCTGTTCGAGCAGCGGCTGCCAGAGCAGGGCATAGGCGATCTCGTGCCGCTTGAGGGCGGCGAGCACGTGCGCGGGCGTGGAATACTGGTGCTCGGCGAGGCGCGCGCCGGGACCCGCGCCGAAATAGGTCGTCGGCACGGTGAGATAGACGACGCCGACCTGCGTGCCCGGGGCGAGGCGCGAGAAGGCGGGCGGCGGCGCTTCGCCGGCGATGACGAAGCCGGTCTTCACATAGGGATGCGTCGCGGCGACGCCGGGCGGCAGCGCCGGATCGCCGGTCTCGACCGGGAAGCCCATCACGAGGTCGCAGCGCTGGCGGGCAAGCATGCTGAAGAAGCGCGGCTTCTTCGCATTCAGCGCGTCGGTGCCGTCACGCGTGTCGATGCTGACGATGCGCGGGGCGACGCCGTCGAGCCGGCCGATGGCGGCGGTGAGCGCGCGATCGACACGCTGCATCGGATTGGCGCGGTCGATGCAGACCGTGGGACCGGCGGCGCGGGCGGAGGCGATGCCGCACGCCGCCAGCACGATGCCGGCCAGCGCGGCGCGGAGAAGGCCCGGCCGCCGAAGCGGCCGGGGGTGCCTGCGCTCAGCCATTGAGCGCGAAGACATGGAGCTGGCCGCCGCGCGGCGCCTTGGCGAGCGAGGCGCCGAGCTTGCCCGACCACAGCGGCCACACGCCGCCCCAGCCCGACCAGACCGCGACATACTGCTTGCCGTCGATCTCGTAGGACATCGGGTTGGCGATGATGCCGGAGCCGAGATAGGGGCTCTTCCACAGGATCTTTCCGGTCTTGGCGTCGAAGGCGTAGAGATGGCCGTCCGCCGTGCCGGAGAAGACGAGGCCGCCGGAGGTCGCCATCGCGCCGCCGTCCCACGGCTCCTTCGTGCGGTGCTGCCAGACCTGCTTGCCGGTGGACAGATCGATCGCCTGGATCGAGCCCATGTGGTGCGGCGAGGCGGGGTCGGGCTTCATCTCGAAGGTTTCGCCGAGATAGGGCAGGCCCGCGGCGTAGCTGACCGGAACGCCCTTCATCGTCATGCAGGCGTGCAGCGTCGGCACATAGGCCATGTTGGTCGCGGGATCGACCGCGCCGGGCCACCAGTTCTTGCCGCCGAGGAAGCTCGGGCAGGTGAAGATCTGCTTGTCGAGCGCGGGGCGCAGCTTCATGTTGTTGACGGCCTGGCCGTCCTTGATCCCGGTGATCGAGGTGTCGTGCACGAAGGGCACGGCGTAGATCAGCTTCCCGGTCTCGCGGTTGATCGCGTAGAAATAGCCGTTGCGGTTGGCCTCGACCAGGGCGTGGTAGGGCTTGCCCTTGTAGGTGATGTCGGCGAGCTGGGCGGTGTTCACGCCGTCATAGTCCCAGGTGTCGTTGCGGGTGTACTGGTAGTGCCACTTGATGGCGCCGGTATTGGGATCGATCGCGATGACGCTGTCCGAATACAGGTTGTTGCCCGGGCGCATCGAGGCGAGCCACGGGCCCGGATTGCCCACACCCCAGAAGAGCTGCTTGGTCTTCGGATCGTAGGTGCCGGTCATCCACGGGCTGCCGCCGCCGTGCTTGTAGGCGCCGGCCGGCCAGGTCTTGCCGCCAGGCTCGCTCGGCGAGGGAATCGTGTAGGTCTTCCAGAGCAGCTTGCCGGTCTGCGCGTCGAGCCCGACGATGAAGCCGCGGGCGCCGTATTCGCCGCCGCCGGAGCCGATGATCACCTTGCCGTCGACGATCATCGGGGCCTCGGAGATCGAGTAGCCGATGCCCGGCTTCTCGAGCGCGACGTTCCACAGCACCTTGCCGGTCGTCGCATCTAAGGCGAGGACGTGATTGTCCAGCGTGCCCATGAACACTTCGTTGCCGTAGACGGCGACGCCGCGGTTGTTCACGTCGCAGCAGACCGTCTTCAGCGCGGTCTTCGGCAGGTCGTAGTCGTATTCCCAGAGTTTCTGGCCCGTCTTGGCGTTGAAGGCGATGAGATGGTCGAGCGGAGTGGTGGCGAACATGTAGTCGCCATTGACGATCGGCGTGCCTTCGAAGCCGTTGGGGATGTCGATTTTCGCCGATGACCAGGCCGTCTTGAGCGAGGCGACGTTCTTCGTGTTGATCTGCGCAAACGGCGCGTAATCGTCGCCGGCGTAGCTGCGGTTGAACATCAGCCAGCCCTTCGAGGCGGCGGCGTTGTCGAGCCGGGCCTGGGTAACGCTCGGGTAGGCGGGCTGGGCCGAGGCGGCGCCGGCGGCGAGCAGCGTGCCGGCGAGGGCGCCGATCAGCGCGGTTCCGGTTCTGGCAAATCTGGACTTCATGAAGATCTCCCTAAGAGGTTTCTGGTGTTGTCAGGATCAAAGAGCGGCGGTTTGGTGCGCCGTCAGGTTAGGGGAGCCCGGGCGGCGGCGAGCATCGCGGCTTCCTCTCCGGAGAACAGCCGCGAGCGCACATGAAAGCGCAGCCCGGTGCCGTTGTCGAGCGAGAACATGCCGCCGATCCCCTCGACGACGTCGATGACGAGCTGGGTGTGACGCCAGTACTCGAACTGCGACGCGCTGATGTGGAACGGCGCGCCGCCGATGGCACCGAGGCAGATATCGTCAGGGGAAACGACGAAATCCGCCTGCGGGTAGCACATCGGCGCCGAACCGTCGCAGCAGCCGCCCGACTGGTGGAACAGGACCGGGCCGTGACGCGCCGTCAGCTCGGCGATCAGCGCGAGGGCCGATGGCGTCGCGGTCACGCGCGGGATGGAGCCCGGTCCCGTCATGGTCAGAAGAAGCCGAGCTTCTTCGGGTCGTAACTAACCAGCATGTTCTTGGTCTGCTGGTAGTGGTCGAGCATCATCCGGTGCGTCTCGCGGCCGATGCCGGACTGCTTGTAGCCGCCGAACGCCGCGTGCGCCGGGTAGAGGTGATAACAGTTGGTCCAGACGCGGCCGGCCTTGATGCCGCGGCCGAAGCGGTAGGCGCGGTTGGCATCGCGCGTCCAGACACCGGCGCCGAGGCCGTAGAGCGTGTCGTTGGCGATGGCGAGCGCCTCGGCCTCGTCCTTGAAGGTCGTCACCGAGACGACGGGGCCGAAGATTTCCTCCTGGAAGATCCGCATCCGGTTGTGGCCGCGGAAGATGGTGGGCTGGACGTAGAACCCGTCCGCGAGCTCGCCGCCGAGCGCGGCGCGGCCGCCGCCGGTAAGCACTTCCGCTCCTTCCTGGCGGCCGATGTCGAGATAGGAGAGGATCTTCTCGACCTGCTCGCTGGAGGCCTGGGCGCCGACCATCGTCGCCGCATCCAGCGGGCTGCCCTGGCGGATCGCCTGCACGCGGGGGACGGCGCGCTCCATGAAGCGGTCGTAGAGGCTTTCATGGATCAGCGCGCGCGACGGGCAGGTGCAGACCTCGCCCTGATTGAGCGCGAACATCGCGAAGCCTTCCAGCGCCTTGTCGAGGAAGTCGTCATCCTCGGCGGCGACGTCGGCGAAGAAGATGTTGGGCGACTTGCCGCCGAGCTCCAGCGTGACCGGGATCAGGTTGTGGCTGGCATATTGCATGATCAGCCGGCCGGTCGTGGTCTCGCCGGTGAAGGCGATCTTGGCGATGCGGCTGGAGGAGGCGAGCGGCTTGCCGGCCTCGAGGCCGAAACCGTTGACGATGTTGAGCACGCCGGGCGGCAGCAGGTCGGCGATCAGCTCGGCGAGGACGAGGATGCTGACCGGGGTCTGCTCGGCCGGCTTGAGGACGACGCAGTTGCCCGCCGCCAGCGCCGGGGCGAGCTTCCAGGCCGCCATCAGGATCGGGAAGTTCCAGGGGATGATCTGGCCGACGACGCCGAGCGGCTCGTGGAAGTGGTAGGCCACGGTGTTGTGGTCGATTTCCGAGAGCGTGCCTTCCTGGGCGCGGATGCAGCTCGCGAAATAGCGGAAGTGGTCGATGGCGAGCGGAATGTCGGCCGCGGTGGTCTCGCGGATCGGCTTGCCGTTGTCGACCGTCTCGACATAGGCGAGGAGGGCGAGGTTTTCCTCCATCCGGTCGGCGATGCGGTTGAGCATCAGGGCGCGCTCGGCCGGGGCGGTGCGGCCCCAGGACTCGGCGGCGGCGTGGGCGGCGTCGAGCGCGTGCTCGATATCGACCTCGCTCGACCGGGCGACCTCGGTGAAGGCGTGGCCGGTCACCGGGGTGACGTTGGCGAAGTAGCGGCCCTCGGCCGGGGCGACGAAGCGGCCGCCGATGAAATTGTCGTAGCGGGGCTTGAAGGTGAATCCGCCGGGTGCGGTTCCGGGCGAGGGGCGAATGGCGCCGTCGGGCATTGGTCTTCCTCCGTCCTGCGGCCCGACGTTCCGGGCCGCGCTGGTTGCTTCGCCAGGGAGGACTGCAAGCGCCGTGCCAAGGCCGGGACGCGGCCGAATCCGCCCGCCGGCGTACCGGGCGCGCCGGGCGCGGGACAGGCGGGACGTCCCGATCGGGGACACTGTCCCAAAACGGGACGTTTCGTATTGTTCCGTTGCATGGCGGGACGACGGGGCATAGTGTCAGGCAAACATGACGACGGCCGCCAGCAGGAGCGCGCCGCGACGATCGAGGAAACGCAGGACGGACTACGCCCATGGACCATCTTTCCACACATCACGACGACAGGTCCGCGCGGTTGCGGGCCGGCAAGGAGCGGCTCTCCGCCGGGCTGCCAGGGGCGGCGCCGAGCCCGCTGCTCGCGCGGTCGTGGCAGCGCTGCGTCAGCGCCGGGCTCGCGCCCGACCGCGCGGCGGGAGAGGCCCCGCATCTCTGCGGCGCCGAGCTGCGCGCGGCACAGGAGCGGGTTTCCGACCTCGCGCTGCGGGCGCGGCCGATCATCGAATATCTCTACGGGCAGATCCGCGATTCCGGCTGCATCGTGCTGCTGTCGGACTGCAACGGCTTCCTGCTCGACGCGGTGGGCGATCCCGGCTTCAGCGGGCGGGCGGCGCGGGTGGCGCTGCAGCCGGGGGCGAGCTGGGCGGAGACGGACCGCGGGACCAACGCCGTCGGCACCGCGCTGATCGAGGCGGCGCCGGTCGTCGTCCACGGCGCGGAGCATTTCCTGGAGCGGAACAATTTCCTCGCCTGCGCCGCCGCCCCCCTCACCGCCTCGACCGGCGAGCTGCTCGGCGTGATCGACATTTCCTGCGACCAGCGGGTGTATCATCCGCACACGTTCGGCCTGGTGCGGGCGGCGGCGCAGATGATCGAGAACCGGATGTTCGAGATGTCACATCTGCGTGACGTGAAGCTGCGCTTCCATGCCTCGCGCCAGGGGGTGGGGACGCTGGCCGAGGGGGTGGTGGCGTTCGGGGCGGACGGCACGCTGCGCGGGGCGAACGGGGCGGCGATGCAGATGCTCGGCCTGCGGCGCGAGGATCTTGGCCAGGTGTCGGCGGTGGAGGTGTTCGAGGAGACGGTGGAGGCGCTGCTGGCGCGCGAGCGGCGCGGCGGCGGCGAGCCGCTGGAGCTGCGGCCGCCGGGCGGCGGGCGGGTGTTCCTGCGCGTCGACATGCCGCGGGCGGCGCGGCCGGCGCGGCCGAGGACGATCTGGCCGACCGACGCGCTGGCGGCGCTGGAGACCGGCGATCCGCTGGTGGCGCGGGCGATCGGCCAGGTGCGGCGGGCGCTGGGGCGGGCGATCCCGATCCTGATCCATGGCGAGACCGGGGTGGGCAAGGACGTGATGGCGCGGGCGATCCACGCCGCGGGGCCGCGGCGGGGCGGGCCGTTCGTCGCCGTCAACTGCGCGGCGCTGCCGGAGACGATGATCGAGGCGGAGCTGTTCGGCTACGCGCCCGGCGCCTTTACCGGGGCGCGGCGCGAGGGCGCGCCGGGGCGCATCCGCGAGGCGGCGGACGGCGTGCTGTTCCTCGACGAGATCGGCGACATGCCGCTGGCGATGCAGACCCGGCTGCTGCGGGTGCTGGAGGAGCGGGTGGTGACCCCGCTCGGCGGGCGGCCGGCGCCGGTGGATTTCGCGCTGATCTGCGCGACCAACTGCGACCTGCGCCGGGCGGTGGCCGAGGGGCGGTTCCGCGCCGACCTGTTCTACCGGATCAACGGGCTCGGCGTCGCCCTGCCGCCGCTGCGCCGGCGCACCGACCTCGATGCGCTGGTCGAGCGCATCCTGCGGCTCGATGCGGCGGGGGAGACGGTGCGTGGCGTCGCCCCCGGGCTGATGGCGGCGTTCCGGGCGCATGACTGGCCGGGCAACATCCGCCAGCTCGCCAATGTGCTGCGGATCGGCCAGTCGATGTGCGAGGCGGACGAGACGGAGATCGGCTGGGAGCACCTGCCGGACGATATCGCCGAGGAACTGCGCGGCGGCGCCCGGCCGGCGAAGGCGGACGCGCCGGCGGCGGCGGTGGCGCCAGCGCCAGCCGTGCCGGCGGCGTCGCTGCGGGAGGGGGCGGACCAGCTGATCCTGCAGGCGATCGAGGCGGCGGGCGGCAACATGAGCCGGGCGGCGCGGCGGCTCGGGATCAGCCGCAACACGCTCTATCGCCGGCTGGCGCTGATCCGCGAGGATGGCGGCCAGCCGGGCTGATATTGTACATACAAGTTCAGAGCGCGTCCTCCAGGCGGCGGAGGGCCGCGGCGAAGCGGGATTCGATGGCGGCGCGGGCATCGTGCCGGCCTTCGCGCACAAGGCAGCGCCCGGCGACGTAGACACGGTCGACCAGCCGCGCGCCGCCGGCGAAGATGTAGTGATCGAGCCGGGTTTCGGCGGAGAGCGCGGCGAGGTCGGTGCCGGCGCGGCGGAGCGAGACGAGATCGGCGCGGCAGCCGGGGGCGATGGCGCCGATGGGCTGGGCCAGGGCCTGCGCGCCGC
>Ga0315298_1009819_pt1 | contig 11688 bp, 12 predicted proteins | sample WHS_1_MG_FD_203077 | JGI IMG/M metagenome (GOLD analysis project Ga0315298, IMG submission 203077) | Extremophilic microbial mat communities from Washburn Hot Springs, YNP, Wyoming, USA - WHS_1_MG | ecosystem: Environmental > Aquatic > Thermal springs > Hot (42-90C) | place: USA: Wyoming... | reverse complement strand
AGTTGGGGAATGAGGTTTCTTTAAATGAATTGGCTAATTTGGTTGGGGTAAGTAAAGAAACAGTGGCTTCTTATTTAGAGATTTTAGAAAAAGCCTTTATTATTTTTACTTTGTCTCCTTTTAACCGGAATTTGAGGAAAGAAATAGGCAAACTAAGAAAGGTTTATTTTTATGATTTGGGAATAAGGAACGCGTTAATAAACAACCAAAACCCCTTAAGTTTGCGGGCTGATGTGGGGGCGATGTTTGAAAATTTTGTGATTGCCGAAAAGAAGAAAGAAGAAAATTTTGTCGGTCACCTTAAAAATCTTTATTTTTGGCGGACATATGCCAAGCAAGAAATTGATTTGGTAGAAGAGGTTGGGGGGAAGCTTTATGCTTACGAGATTAAATGGCAAAAGACAAAAGGAAAACCGCCAAAAGCTTGGAGAGAAACTTATCCTGCCTCATCTTGGCAACTGGTTAACAATCAAAACTTTTTGGAAGTGATTAGTTAATGATTTCTTAGACATACCCTAGTTTGCCGGTGGGGGAGGAAACGGTGGTGCGGGAAAGCTTGTCGCCGATTTGGGGGAATTTTTCTAAAATATCGGCAAAAATATTTTTTGCCCGAATGACTTTTTGGGGACTTGGTCCTTCAAAACGCAAAGTTAAATAGGGAGAAGTATTTGAGGCGCGGACCAAACCCCAAGTTTGGGAGTCAAAAACAACCCGAGCGCCGTCAACGGTAATAACTTGATATCTTTTTGCCAGCTGGCGGGTAATTTGGTCAACGACTTTAAACTTGACTTCGTCAGCACAAGGAAGTTTAATCTCCGGAGTGCGGACCAAAGGCGGGATAAAAGAAAAAAGTGAAGAAAATGGCTTTTTTATTTGGGAATAAATTTGAAGAATTTTGCCAGCAGCCCAAAAACCATCATCAACCCGAAAGTAGTTTTCGGCAAAATAAAAATGACCGGAAACCTCGCCACCCAAAATCACCTCTTTATCTTTTTGAAAAGTATCTTTTATTGGGGCATGGCCGGTGCGGTGAATAAAAGGAATTCCGCCAAAAGAGGGAATGAGGGTTTGGAGTAAGCCGGAGCATTTCACATCAAAAAGAATTTTTTTGCCGGGATGGCGAGACAAAACATCTTTGGCTAAAATTAAAAGTAAATAATCGGGCCAAACTAAATTTCCTTTTTCATCAACCACTCCCACTCTATCACCGTCGGCATCAAAAGCGACTCCCAACTCCGATTTTGTTTGACGGACTTTTTTGGCTAAATCCGCCATATTTTTTGGCTGTTCAGGATCAGGCGGATGGTGGGGAAAAGAGGCGTCGGGTTTAAGATAAAGACCGGCAGCCACCTTTGCCCCCAAACTTTCTAAAAATTTTTTAGCAAACAAGCCAGGAGTGCCATTGCCACAATCAAGGCAAATTTTTACCGGCCGGGAAAGTTTTAGATATTTTTGGGCATACTCTTGGTAAATTTCAAAAGCGCGGGAAAGGATTTCTTTTTTGCCCGGGGTTTTTGCTTTTAGCCAGGTTTCTTTTTCAATTATTTGGCGAAGTTTTTGGAGTTGATCACCATAAATTGGCAGGGATTTTTTCCCCACAAGCTTAAAGCCATTGTAAAACCAGATATTATGAGAGCCGGTAATACTTACTCCACCGTCAAGATTTAAATGGGAAGTTAAAAAATAAACGAGGGGAGTGGTAGAGGGACCAATGTCCAAAACATTTATGCCTGTGGCTAAAACACCGTCGATAAAGGCTTTTTTTAATTCCTCGGCATAAGGCCTAATTTCCATACCAACAAGAATTTTTTTGTCCTCTTGTTTTTTAATAATTGTTCCAAAGGCTAAACCAACAGCTTTAGCAGTTTTTAAATCTAAAGTGATTCCCGGAAATTTGCCGTAGAGTTTTTCGTATTCGCCAATAAGTTTTTTGTCAAGTTTTTTGCCGGTAACCCCCCGGATGTCATATTCCCGAAAGATAGAGGGAGAAACTTTCATTAGTTTCAATGTTAGTCTTTATTTGAGAAATTGTCAATTGTTTGTACTCGAAGGGTACAAGCCCCTTGACAAGTTAATTATTTTCCCTTATAATTCCAATAAATTATAAAAATATTAGAATTATGATTATTAAGATTTATGAATAATCATTTGAATTTACTGAAATATAATCGTCACTGGGAGAGGGGGTTTAGATATCCCTTTCCTCAAAAGAGGAAAATTTTTTCCAAGCTTGTTTCTTTTTTGTCAAAAAGGCAGGCTATTGAAATTACTGGACTACGGCGGGTAGGAAAAACTACATTACTTTTCCAGTTGATAAACCATCTTTTAGACAAAGACATTGACCCATTTTCTATTTTATATTTTACCTTTGATGAAGAAAAACCCAGCTTAGATTCTCTTTTTCAGAGTTTTAGCCGGCAGACAGGAAAAGATTTCAAGAAAGAAAAGATTTTTATCTTTTTAGATGAAGTTCAAAAACTGCCTGATTTTCAAAATAAAGTAAAGATTTATTACGACCTTTATCCAAATTTAAAATTTTTCCTCAGTGGTTCTTCTTCTCTATTTTTAAAAAAGAAAAAACAAGAAAGTTTAGCAGGGAGGGTTTTTTCTTTTGTCTTGCCGCCGTTGGATTTTGAGGAGTATTTATTTTTTAAAAACAAGAAAGAAATTCTTAACAAACCTCTTCTTTTTAAGGAAGAGATAGAAAAAGAGTTTGAAACTTTTCTTACTTCTCAATTTATAGAAAGCATTTTCCTGTCAAGGCCGGAGGAGAAAAAAGAATATTTTTCTTCAATTGCTAAAAAAATAATTTTTGAAGATATTCCCGCTGTTTTTCCGGTGGAAAATCCCGAAATTCTTTGGCAAATAGTAAAAGTTATTGCCCAAAAGCCGGGAATGTTGATAAACTATCAAAATTTAGGTTCAGATTTGGGGATTAGCAATAAAACTGTCAGCTTATATCTTTATTTTTTAGAAGAATCTTTTTTAGTTCGGAAACTTTATAATTTTTCCGGAAATTTTTTGACTTCAGAAAAAAAACTTAAAAAATATTATCTTTCTTCCCCTTCTTTTTCTGTGGCTTTGGGGGATTCTAACCAACCCGGCTTATTGGTAGAAAATTTTTTGCTGTCAGTAAAAGATGTTCGCTTTTTCTGGCGAGATTCTTATCAACACGAAATTGATTTTGTTGATGTTGAAAAAGATATTTTACCCGTGGAGATTAAATATCAAGAGAAAATTGACAGAAAAGATGTCAAAAATCTTCTTCTATTTTTAAAAAAATTTGGTCCCCAAAAGGGGATAATCTTTTCCAAAAGTATGGAAGAAAGAAAATTGGTAATAAAAGGAAAGAAGGTAATGGTAAAACCAGTATTTTTTCTGGACTTTTGATTTTGGGCTTTCCCTTTTTGCTTTTCTTTTTTGGCTATAGTTTATTGAACAAGCAGTTCAGTTAGAGGTGTAGACCCTTTGCGGGCAAAGCGGATAGATGATTTAAATCGGCCTCTTGACAAGAATGCTATAATAATTTTTAAGATGAATAGTCTTTTCCTCCTAATTACCATCCTTTACATCCTCTTTTTGAGGAGGGGGATGGTTTGGGAGGAAAAGATGGAAGAAATATAGAAATTTAGAAATATAGAAACTAAGAAATTAAGGGAACCTCCCAAACCAAAGGGAGGTTTTTTAGTGGAGGAAAAATGGGGAAAGAGGTAAGAATACCATATATAAAAGAAACCTCTGGTTTTAGAGAAGCCAGTGAGGTTTTTGGGGAAAGATTAGTGAGAAACCCTGAAGAGTTGATGGGGAGGAGTGTTTTTTTGGGTGATGGAAGTACTTCTGTAGCAAACCTGCGGGGGATAGAAGTAGCTGTAGTTTTAATTGCGGCGAAAGTATTGGGACCATTAGTTCCTCAAATTAGGACTTTTGTCGTTGGGGGAGGAACAACTGAATGGGCGGCTAAAGGTTTGGGGGTTGATATTGGCAATTACCAAGTTAATGAAAAGGTAATGGAAGGATTGAAAGGCCTGTTTCCGGACGTAATTTTTGATGAAAAAAATAAGTGGTTTTTACCCCCCCAAGCAATGAGAGGAGAAAGAGGGAGTTTAAGGGAGGAAATAGTAACTGCTCGTCGAGAGGTTTTAACACGCGGTGGTGAGATTTTAGGCATTTCGACCTCTAACGTGAGAATTTTTCCCTTAGAAGATCAGCGAGCAGTGCAAGAGCTTCGCGTGGGGTAAGTTTTGACTCAAGAGCCGGAGAAGAAAAGGGCAGTTTTAAAGTTTATTTGTCCTGATTGTAGCCGTCAAAGGCAAGAGCCCATAGAGCATGGAATTACTAGAGAGGGTAAAGTAGTAAAAACAAAGGGGGGAGGAGAAGTTAGATGTAAGGCGGCAGGAGCTATTAAAAGACAATGGGAAAGGTTTCAAGAAATTTTTCTTGGAGATTTAATAAATATGGGATTTTATCCGAGCGGAAAGGCACTTTATAGGATTGTAACCAATTTATTAGACCCCGGCGAAGATGCTTTCTTAGTGAGGAACTACTCAAATGCTCGAGGGGTAATGGAGACAATAGGAAGTAGGTGGAGGGGTCCAGTAGGAATTACCAGGAGATATTATTTTGCTGATAAGAGAGGTGATAAGAAAGAAGTTAACGGTAATGACTTTTTGAGGGCCCTGGAAACTGATTCTATGCTCCAAGAGGCAATAAGAAACGATCCCTTATTAGTAGCTTTTCCTGAGGGGGATGTTTACCTACCATGGGAAATCTAAATAAGCCAATATTTTTTATTACCGACAGGCGTTTGACTCTTAGTGATAGTATTGCAAGATATCTCATTGATGTTGCCGAAGGGTTTAATTTTTTTGGTCAAAAAGCGGTTATTTGTTCTACGGAGGAGGTAAAAAGGGAAGATTACAGTTTGCCTAATGAAGTAGAATACCTTTCAGAACTTCCATCTTTATCGACAAAAGGAATTTGGCATTTTCATTTGACCTTCAGTATAAGGGAACACACGAGGTTTTTTTTAAAGAATATTCAGAAGTTGAAAGGAAAAACTATCGTTACTCTTCACGTGACTCCAGAATATGCCCTGAAGATGGGTCAAGAAAAAGAGATGAAACTTATTTTAGGCACTATTTTGAAACATTCTGTTAAAGTTCTTGTTTTTTCTAATTATGCTAAATGTGAATTAAAAAAATATGGACTTAAAAAAGTTTGGGTGGTTTATCCGGGGTTAAATTTAAGGCGTTATTCTAAATACTTAAAACAGATTAAAAATAAAAAAAGGCAGATATTGGTTGTTGCCTCTAATCCTGATGCACTTTTTGTTAACAAAATAAAAGGATTTTTATTGGTTAAAAATTTAGAAAAAAGACTTAAAAACTATCATTTTGAAAAAGTTGTTAACTTGCCTTTTGAGGAATACTTAAAAAAAATGGCTGAGTCGGAGTACTATTTAGCCTTGTCTTCGGTAGAGCACTATGGTTTTGCTATTATTGATGCTTATAATCTTTTTACCCTTCCTCTTTATGTTAATGAAGGGGGATTAACTGAGGCCGTAGATGGTCATGGTTTTCCGATAGTAATCGAGGATAATCACCGATTTCTTTTGCCTAAAGCTTTTAAATATGATAATTTAATGGTAAAAAATAACTTTGATTTTGCCAAAATTCAATATTCTTTAGAGAGGCATTTAGAAAGTTTAAAGATGGCCTATTCTTTACTTTTATGAAAATGGAGAAAACTGAAAATCGAAAGTTATTAGCAATAACTGCTCATCCCGATGACGACATTTTATTTGGAGGAACCCTTTTGAAGTTGAGAAAGAAGGGTTGGAAGTTATTTGAGGTTATATTAACTGGAAATGATCCGGAAAGAAGAAAGGAGGCAAAGGTTTTTGCTAAGTTAATAGGAATAGAAAAGATTTTTTGGCTTAAGGCAGAGGATGGATTTTTAAGCAAAAACAAAAAGATTTTGGAGAAATTAATTACCGTTATACGGAATGTTAATCCAGATGTAATTATTTTACTTAACCCTCACGATTATCATAAAGATCACCGTCAAACCCATAGTCTCGGTTTGGAAGCTATAGAGATGGCTACAAGAAATAGTTATTTTCAGTACGGAAAGCCCATTTCCGATACCCCTTTAATTCTTGTTGCTGATGGTTTAAATCTTTTAGAAAATCCTGACCTAATAATTGACATTTCTTCTGAATTTGCTTTTAAAACCCAATATGCTAAAAAATCTTACATTTCTCAAGTAAATTTGGACCTTTTAAACTTTATAAAAGGAGTGTCGATGGCAAGGGGAGCAAGGATAAAAACAAAGCATGGGGAGGCTTTTATGATTGGGAAAATTTACTCCCGGCCTATATTTTCAAAAAAAACAATAGAAGTGCTAAAAGATTTCTTTTGAAGCAAATAACAGGGGTGCGATGCATATGCAGAAGATGAGAAACATCGTTTACACGCCTGTCTAAAACTATATCGCAGTCCTATTCTGACTTAATTACACTAATGGAGCATTAACGATGTACCCTTCGAGTACAATCTCTTGAAAATGGGAAAATAAAATGATATAAGTAAAATGTGGCAAAAGTTTTTACTGACCAAAATTTCCAGCAAGAAGTTTTGAATTCTCAAAAACCGGTTTTGGTTGATTTTTGGGCGCCGTGGTGCGGTCCTTGCCAAATGATGGGACCGATAATTGAGGAATTGGCTGAGGAGTTGGAGGGAAAAGTGGTCGTAGGAAAACTTAATGTTGATGAAAATCCTCAAATGGCGCAAAAATATGGGATAATGAGCATTCCTACTTTGCTTATTTTCAAAGATGGTCAGGTGGTTGAGCAGTTCGTTGGAGTTCAACCTAAGGAAGTATTAAAACAAGTTCTTCTTTCTTTGTAATGGCAAAAAATTCTTTATTTGAAAATCTTTTGGAAAAACTTCGGCAAACGGCAAAAATTGCCGGGATTTCCCCAGACGTGGTTAAAATTTTAAGCCAACCAAAACGGATAATTGAATTTTCCTTAAGTTTTCGAAAAGACGATGGGAGTTTGGTCGTACTTCCTGCCTACCGGGTTCAACACAATGATGCTTTGGGTCCGTTTAAGGGAGGAGTGCGTTTTCATCCTCAGGTGAGTTTGGATGAGGTTAAGGCTTTGGCTTTTTGGATGAGTTTGAAAGGAGCGGTGGTTGATATTCCTATGGGTGGAGGAAAAGGAGGAGTAGCCATAGAGCCAAACCAACTTTCGTTGGCGGAGAAAGAGAGGCTTTCCCGGGCCTATGTGAGGGGAATTTGGCAATTTATTGGGCCGGAGGTAGATATTCCGGCGCCGGATGTTAATACCAGCGCTCAAGAAATGGGCTGGATGGTTGATGAATACGAAAAATTAGTCGGTCACAAAGCGCCGGCGGCTTTTACCGGCAAACCGTTGGAATTAGGAGGCTCGGCGGGTCGGGAGGAGGCAACTGGTCAGGGAGGAGTTTGGGTTTTGGAGGCGCTGGTAAAAAAGCTGGGTTTGAAACCGCAAAAGGCAAAAGTTTTAGTTCAGGGGCTTGGCAATGTTGGTTTTTGGTTTGCAAAATTAGCCGCCGAGGCGGGATTTAAAGTTGTGGGGGTGGCTGATAGTAAGGGGGGAATAATTTTAAATAAAAATCCAAAATTTGGCCTACGGGGTTTGGAGATAGAAAAGGTGGCGGAGTGGAAGGAAAGAACTGGTAGTGTGATTGGTTTTCCGGGAACAAAAACAGTGAGTGGCGAGGAATTTTTGACGGCTGAGGCGGATATTTTAGTGCCGGCGGCTTTGGAAAATGTGATTGATGAAAAGGTAGCTAGGAAAATTAAAGCAAAAATAGTGGTGGAAATGGCCAATGGTCCGGTAACGCCCCAAGGGGATGAGGTTTTGAAAAAGCGAAAAATAATTTCCTTGCCTGATTTTTTGGCCAACAGCGGTGGGGTGATTGTTTCCTGGTTGGAGTGGGTCCAAAATAAAACTGGGTATTATTGGGAAAAAGATGAGGTTTTGGCAAAAATGAAGGGAAAAATTATTCCCGCTTTTGAAAAAGTTTGGCAGGAAGCGAGAAAAAGGAAGACCGATTTGCGGACTGCCGCCTGGATAGTCGCTTTGGAAAAACTCTCGCGGGCGATAGAAAAAAAGAGTTTCTATTAATATTAATATCGGGTGGTTTTTAAGATTGATTGAGGGTTTTGAGGAATTCTTCGTTTGACTTTGTCTTTGAAAGGCGTTCTAAAATTACCTCTGTCCTTTCCTCTGCCCCAAGCATATCAATCATCCGCCTCATAGTAATAATTCGGGGATAAATCTTTTTATCATACAAAAGCTCTTCTTGGCGGGTTCCCGAGCGTTGGATATCAATTGCCGGAAAGATTCGCCGCTCGGCCAAACTGCGGACCAAATGAAGCTCCATATTGCCGGTTCCCTTAAATTCCTCATAAATCAAATCGTCCATTTTTGAACCGGTCTCAATCAAGCAAGTACCAATAATCGTCAGCGAGCCACCTTCTTCAATATTTCTGGCAGCACCAAAAAAGCGCTTCGGAGGCCATAAAGCCGCTGGGTCAAAACCTCCGGTCAAAGTCCGGCCAGAAGTGGGGATACTCAAATTATAAGCTCTTGCGAGCCGGGTAATAGAATCAAGCAAAATAACCACATCTTTACCCATCTCTACCAGCCTTTTTGCCCGCTCCAAAGCAATTTCTGCCGTCCGGGTCTGGTGTTCTGGCGGTTCATCAAAGTTTGAAGCCACTACCTCGGCTTTTATTGACCGGGAAATATCAGTTACTTCCTCTGGCCGCTCCCCGACCAAAACCGCCATTAAATGAATTTCCGGATGGTTTTGGGTAATCCCATTGGCAATATCCTTCAAAAGCCAGGTTTTCCCTGCTTTTGGGGGAGAAACAATTAAACCCCGCTGTCCTTTACCAATCGGGGAAATTAAATCAATCATCCGGGTGGACAAAGGCGTTGGTCCGGTTTCCAGCTTTATTTGTTTATTGGGATAAATTGGGGTTAAATTTTCAAAATAGGGTCTTTCTCCGAGTTTTTCTACCTCAATTCCATTGACCTTTTCGACTTTCAAAAGCCCATGATAGCGCTCTTTTTCTTTTGGCGCCCGCACCTGACCGCCAACCACATCGCCGGGACGGAGATTAAAGCGCCGGATTTGTGATAAAGAAATATAAACGTCTTTATCCGAAGGAACAAATTTTGGCCGCAAATAATCATGCCCCTCAGGCGAAATATCTAAAACCCCTTCCATATAAAAAGTAGGTACGCCAGCATCAGGAATTACCCGGTTGTCAACGATTCCGTCAAATCCTTTGGAAACATTGTTTGAGGAAAGATTATCCTCGGTGTTTCCGATTATTTCTTCAACAGAAATAGTTTGGTTTTTATCTGTAGGCATTGAAAAATCTTAAAAATTAAAAAGTAAAAGGGGAAAACTTTCCATTGGAAATACTCTTGATTAAACTTAGAAATTCTTTTTTATCTTAAAACAAATTTTTCCTCCTGTCAAGGGTCTTTTAAATCATCTAATTAGCAACTCCTTAAATGATTTGAGGCGGAGAAAAACTAAAAATTAGCTTAAATTATTTCCACCCGGCTCTTTCCCAGTCTTCGAGGTGAACTGTCTCTCCACGAACGTTTCGAACTCTCCTCCATCCTCTTTCCCAAACCGTAAATTTTCCTATAAGTTCTTCTAATGGCTGGCCCTTTTTTTTAACCTCTATTGCTGCCGTTCTTGCTTCGCCACCCGGTTTTGAAGGTTGTTCTTGAATGCGCCTTATTACAACACCTCGCCCCTCATCTTGTTCAGTCACAACAATATTACCTAGGGTTATTTCCGCTTTTAGCGGTGTTGGTGTTATTTCATACTCACCCGGACCAAAGTGCGGTTCGCCAATATAGATCTTTCCGGCAGGATCTACTAACACTTGCTGATCGCCAGTTACGGGTATTCCCATTTTTCGTAAGGGCCCTTTTAATTGTGGCGCTTCTGTAAAACCCCGAGTCCGGGTACAATGTGCAAATGCGTCTGCTGCTAGCAGGGCCTCTTTCGTTTCTCCTTCCGCCTCCTGAGCTTGAGGATGAAGGAGAAGGACTTTCTTGATAAAGACGCTGCTGTCTTTTGGCAAAGAAGTCAATTGATAAAATAATCACAGAAAGTCCTAAAACGGGAATTAGGCAACAAAGGTATTGAAGACCCCCCAGGGGGTCTTTGTATTTTCTTTCTCCCCCCTGATTACCAGTTCCCCCTGCGCTTTGGCTAGAGCCTTCTTTTGGTGCTCCTGTTTGTTCTCCTGTTGCCGCTTGAGGCGGTTTTTCTGAAGGGGGTGGTGGCGGAATAGCCTGGGGCGGAGGGGGAGCGGGAGGTGGAGTAGTTGCTTCGGGATGAAACACTTGTACGGACAAAGGTATTCCAGGTTCACAATTACTTCCTGGTTCTATATAAACAGGAATGACGCCCTGAGGACATTCAATTTGAGGTTTCCCGTTTGGACTATGCCTTGAATCTGTACAGGCGGATGTACAGTAAGCCTTAAGCCCATCAAAATCACCCTGTCTTGGGCAGCGATAATAAGTGGTCCATTGCCCATTATGTAAGCAAACTACTGGTGTTGGAGGGGATTCTTGCGCATTTACTTCTGAAGGAGATAAGCCAAACGCAACACAAGCCACTATTAAAGCTGCTATTGCCCGGTTTTTTACTCTACTTCCTCTTCTAAGAATACCGAGAATTGCTGGTACTAACCCCGGCCCCGCTTGCTCGTTGGCTTCTCGTTCTGCTTCAGTTGGTGTTGGCTTTTCTACTTCCCTCTCGCTTGACATTTTTAGATTCTTAATTTTTAAATACTATAGGTATTTTATCGCAATTCCTTGTCGCTGTCAAATTTTTTACTATAAGAATAAATCGTTAATATTCAACTGATGTAATACTCCAAAATAGACCTGGGTTTATTTTTCCTCAACTTTTTTCGTCTAAATCATTGATATATTTTGGGTAGGTAGGTGTGAATAGGATACGAAACATTTTAGATATTTAGCCTATTGAGCAATTAACTAGAGATACGTTCTTTCTTGGTATTTTAATAGCAAAAGGTCTTATAGGTGCTGGAGGTTTAAGCCATTAGTGAGATTATGGGAAAGGCAATTCACTGCCTATTTTCCCAAAAATCTTTCATGAAGCTCGCCGAACGCAGTCGGGAAGAACTCATTTAAAAGAGTAAGGGTTTCATCTATTTCCGCTAAGCGTTGAAGATACCACTGAGTTATTGTTGGGTCGCTGTTTCTGGAAGAGGAAAGAGAAGACAGGGCTTTTCTATTGAGCCTTAGGGTTTCTAAAACCAAGTCTCGTGTATTTTGTGCCTTTCCACCATCCGTTAATTCTAAAAGGAGGGCGATAGTTGGCAAGCCCTTTTCTAAATCATTCTCGGTTAGTCCACGACGGCTAGCTGAAAGGGCAAAATAGACAAGATGCGTGGGTCTAACTCCCCTCCTCTCTCCAATTTTAAATAATTTCTTCCATAGAAATTTGCCCTCATATTTATCTGTGGTTTGTTGAAGTTCTTCGGAGGAAATATATGGAAGTGATTCTATTTTTTCTTTTCTTTCTCTCATTATAACCTCCACTTCATATTCATGGGTTGACTTATAGTTTTATA
>Ga0315298_1009818_pt1 | contig 11689 bp, 17 predicted proteins | sample WHS_1_MG_FD_203077 | JGI IMG/M metagenome (GOLD analysis project Ga0315298, IMG submission 203077) | Extremophilic microbial mat communities from Washburn Hot Springs, YNP, Wyoming, USA - WHS_1_MG | ecosystem: Environmental > Aquatic > Thermal springs > Hot (42-90C) | place: USA: Wyoming... | reverse complement strand
TCCGCCATAGAGCTGATTGAAATAATAGGATCGAATGTCGCCGCTCACTTGGCTCTGCATGAGCCAATCCTTGAGGGTTTCAGCATGGGATAAAACGGGAACCGCCAGAGTAGTGGAAAGAATCGCGGCTAAAATCGGTTTTTTCATGACTATCTCCTTTTTCTATGCCTCGTTGATAAAGATATCGACACCCTAGGCACTGTCGGTGGCCCGGCGGCGCGCTTTTTAGCTTCTCAAGCGGTCCATGAGAGTTTCCTTACTGGAGCCAGAAGGGCTGCGCGGGTCGGTCTCCGACGAGCATTCCGGTTCCAGCATCCCCGTCTCTTCCGACAAACAAGGGGCGCGGAACAAGGAACCGGTCCACATGCCCACGAGGCTACGCTGGGTCACCACCCCCCAGAAGGCAGCCAGCATTACCGTGAACACGGCGCCCAGCACTAGGAAAGGCAGATAATGGGTGTCTTTGAACAACAGATAGGTAGACGAATCGTAGACGCCCAGCGGGAACGTGAAGCCCCACCAACCCATGTTGTAGGGTAGCCCCTCACCGAGATAGCGCAGGGTAAAAAAGGCCGCCATGCACAGCCACCAGATACCGAAACCCCAGAGCAGCAGCGCTACCATGAGTCCGGCCATGTGGCCAAACTGGGCCATGGGTACCAAGGAGGTCCCTGTGAACACATGACCATCGGCATCGCCCAGGGTGATCATGGCCATGGCGCCGGTGCCGATTGGTCCCAGGGGCAACCAGGAGGACACGGCCATGTCTCTGTGTGGCAGACGATGCAGGGTCAGACGCAGGAACAAGATGGTCAAAATTCCCAGAGACAGCAGTACCGAAACGGCCCAGAACACATAACTCACATAGATGACAGACACCCCTAACCAGGGCGCCACGTGCCGGGCCACCAAGCCACCGCTGGCCGCAGCCACCTCCGGCGGCACGATGGGCAGCAGCCAAGCGGCGGTCATCCGCTCCAGGCTGTGAACTTGGCTGGTAAACATGAAAAATGGCACCAGAAGGACCGAGAGGATGGCCAGGACGGCATCCACCCACCACCAGCCATAGGCCCAGAGAGCAGAGTTGGCGGTCACCGGCCATATCAGGATCATGCCGTTGACGATGGTAGCAAAGCCCATGGGAATACAGCCGATGAACAAAGACTGTATCGGATGGTCGAATAAGCGGCGAAAGCTGTCAGGGAAAGCCAGCGCCCGGCCCAGGAAGAGAGCCGAAAACAGCACGAAAAAGAAAACGTTGACGCCCCATAGGGCCTGTGCCGCCGGGTGGAGTAGGCCATGGGCCATGGGAAAATCTTCCAGCATCAGCGCCAGGATGCCCGTTCCCATGGTGGCGGCAAACCAGTTGGGCGTGAAATGGCGGATGATTTCACCCGGATCGTTGTTGGGCACATCAGAAAACAAATTCATGAGAATATTCATCCAGACTAAAATCTTCAGTTGCAGTTTGTAGTTGGATCAAAGTGGCGTCCAATGCTATTTCCTAACTAAAGAAATAAGTACAGATAATTTCTTGAAAGGATGAAAAACGGATGACTTCCGAAAAACCAGACCCGGTCCTGCTGTTGATCTGGGCGCAAGCGGCTCGCTCAGGAAATCTGCACGCCGCCGCAGATCTGCTTTTCATGACCCAACCGGCCGTGTCTCATCGCCTCAAACAGTTGCAGGAATGGGTAGGGGAACCATTGTATCGACGCAATCGTCGCGGTATCGAGCCGAGCGAGACCGGGCTATGGCTCTTGCGGATCGCAGAGCAGATCGAAGCGGCTTTGGCAGAAGCTCGGGCGTTGCGAGGGGATACACAGGAGTTGCTGCGGGGATCTCTTGCCCTGGTGGCTAGCCACAGCAATGCCGAGACCCTCCTGCCACGGGCCATCACCGATTTTCGTGCCCGCTATCCTGGGGTTGCCTTGCGCCTAGTCACCACCAACAGTCGTCGGGCCATATCCATGCGTGACCAAGCGGATCTGGTTTTTGTGGAAGACGACGCAGCATTATCCGGCGCCACCGATTGGACGCAGGAAACGCTAGTGGAAACGGAGATCGTGGCGCTGGTCCCCGATCGACACCCATGGCTAGGACGGTCCGAACCTCTTTCCCTTTCATCCCTTGCCGAGGAAACCCTGGTTTGGCGGGAGGAAGGTTCGGGCGTTCGTAATCATGTGATGCAAGCTTTTCAGAAGCAGGGGATTTATCCTGAAATCCGGTATGAATTGAGCGGTCTTGCTGCCGTCCGCGATGCGGTGCGCTGCGGGCTGGGGGTCGGTTTTGTCTCCGCACTCAACGGCGCCGGCCAACGGCCTGGCATTGCGGCGCTGACTACTACGCCCGTTATCCGCCACAAACTTTCGGTACTGCACCGGCGTGCGCCAAGTCATAGCGCCAAGGCGTTCCTGGCGCTACTACAGCATATGGTGACGAGAGAAAAAGCCGGGTAAACAGAGCGTTCGGCAGATACTCTACCATCCTGTTTTTACCTACTCCTACACCATCGGCCTGCCGTCGCTGTCATCTCTACGCCGTTGCTTGGCCCCATGCCTTTACCAGACTGATGGTCGTCTTTATGGCCACCCAAAACCCTGCCTGGATAAGGCACGGCAAGATGCCACCGGCGGCGTAGTCGTCACCCCCTATGCACTCACCCCAAAATCGGCGGTTTTCCCTCTCGCCGCCGCAATGCCACTATATCCTCTATGGTGATGACCGGCAGATCGTGCCGGGCTGCGAAACGGACGATATCGTCCCCTTTGGCCATGCTACCGTCCGGATTCATCAACTCGCAGAGCACCGCTGCAGGTTCCAGGCCCGCCAATCGCGCCAGATCAACGGAACCTTCCGTATGCCCGCGCCTGCCTAATACCCCCTCCGGATGCGCGCACAACGGAAAGATATGGCCGGGACGGGCGATATCGCCGGGCCTGGCGCCAGACGTGATAGCCGCCCGAATGGTAGTCACACGATCCGCTGCCGATACCCCGGTGGTCACCCCTTCCCGAGCCTCTATGGAAACGGTGAAAGCAGTACCGAAGCGGCTTTCGTTCTGTTGCACCATGGGCGGCAAATCCAAGCGGGCCACATGCTCCGGGGTAAGGCACAAGCACACGATTCCGCTGCACTCACGGATCAACATCGCCATGGTCGCCACGGTCAGACGTTCGGCAGCGACAATAAGGTCACCTTCGTTTTCCCGATCGGAATCATCCAGGAGAATAACCGGGCGGCCGGCACGCATGGCCTCGAGTGCCCGATGCCATTCCCGGCGGGTTACAGCAACATCATTCTTCAACAATATGGTAGTTTGAACAGACATGAAACGCTCCTCGCGGGTAGAAAAAGCGAAAAACATTTCAGGGCAAACGCGGACACACGGCGCTATGTCGCGTGAAAACGCAACAAGCGTGCCGTGCATCAACATCTTCTTCCATCCGGACTGTGACCGTCGGCCCTGGAATTACACCAGATCTGCTGACCTCGCGTGAACGCGAGCGCTCGCGGGCTTGCCTGACAACAAACAGGCTTACCGCCGGTGGGGAGTTTCGCCCCGCCCTGAAGATGAGCCCAGAATCTAACACGACAAGGGCCCGATGGCCAATGGCCGATCACGCTACCTGAAAACGATCCTCCATCTGAATGTTTGGAACTATCAGGAAAACCACGGTAATCTTCATCCGGCATCGGGAAAATGCGTCAAGCCAGCGTGTAGACAAGTCCCAGGTCATTGGCTATCTCACGGCGAGTGCACTGGTCGTCACCATTGGCGACGCGAAGAACTTTTCAAGGCTAGGGGAAACTTCGCTGCTAGGTAATCATGACAGCAGCCCGAGCATCGCCGCCTGCAATACGGCAGCGGTCTTGTTGACGGCATTCAGCTTGGCCATGGCCTTGCTGATGTGAAAATTGACCGTGCGCTCCGTGATGTTGAGGATACCGGCAATTTCGCCCGAGGTCTTGCCCTCACCGGTCCAGCGCAGCGCTTCCACCTCCCGGCGGGATAACTGTACGGCGATCTCCGGTTGGAGCTTGAGCGCGACAACGCGGATCATGCTGAGATGGACGGCTTGGACCAACCACAGGATATGGCAGGCCTTTGCTTGCCATTCTGCCGTGGTGACGCTTTCTCCAGCGCGCGCCAGGGTCAACATGCCACCCATCCCGCCGGCGTCGCGGCAAGTGTAAGCCAACCCGGCCTGCAGCCCAAATGAGCGGGCCTCTTCCCACAGTTCGCGTGCAGGCGCAAACAGGTCATCGGACCAGACAACGGGGGACGGCGAACGCATGGCGTGCCGTACCGTGGGATCGATGGCTTGGTACTCCTGCGCCTGATATCTGGCCTGCCAGACCGCAGGGTAGTTGCTGAACATGGCGGTTTTGGGACGCGCAAGCGGAAGCGGCATGCGTAAGCCATAGGCGCAGTAATCGAATTCCAGCTTGCGCGCCATTTCGGACGCCATCGCCAGCACCTGCCGTTCGCATTCGATGGACTGGAATGTCTGCAGGAGGTCTTCCTTCCAAGGATCCAAATGTCCCTCCTTCCCGGGCGGGGCGAGATCGTGGGGAGAAAGCATCGCCAACCAAGTCTCGCCGTGGATATCGCTTCATCGACCTGTCAGGGTTGACACTACCGCATCACGGGGTGATTCGGTAGTCTGTTCTGATCCGAATTTTCCGAGCAGGTGATCTCATGACAGTGCAAAACGGAATCGCGGTAAAAGCGCAAGGATATGGATTCATGAGGTTGTCTCCCGATGGTTATGTGCGCCTGACGCTAGAACAGTTTCAGTGGATTCCTCTGGTGCATCTTTTGTCCGGCCTGGACCACGATGAATACCCCCCTCTTCACGAAGGGGCCAGTCAGACCCACATTTCCGGTTATACCGAATGGATCAGCGAGACGGCGCCCGTCATCACCCTGGGGTGGGACTGGCGGATGGAAGGGGCGTCAGGACGGACCCATTATCTCCGGACGGGATTTCCACGAAGCAACATCATGCTGGTGGATGACCAGCGACGAGATCTGGGTCCCACCAACACGACCAAACTGCTGGAAGTGGCCATTGACAAGACGGCCTGGCCGGCCGTGATTCAGCGCCATATCATGGATAGATATGTTTGACAAGCTGTCAACCTTGACAGCTTGTCAGAAACAGCGGAGCTGGTAGATTCGCCTCCATAGACAAACTCTATGAGGGTGACGAGATGCAGGTTATAACCGGGCCAGCTGAAGTTTTACCGAATAATCTGTATGCGAAGGTGGCCAGCTACCGCCATCGAGTCTTTGTCGAGCAGCTTGGGTGGGCGTTGCATACGGAGAACGGAATGGAGTCGGATCAGTTCGACCGGCCGGACACCGTGTACGTAGTGACGCAAGATGACAACGGCCATATATCCGGTTGTGCCCGCCTCCTCCCCACCACGCGCCCCTATCTGTTGGGCGAAGTCTTTCCCCATTTGCTCAACGGACTGGTACCGCCATGTTCTCCCGATGTTTGGGAGCTGTCGCGCTTTGCGGCCGTGGACTTGAACGACCGCGCCAGGACGCCAGGGCAGTTTTCCTCTACGGTTGCGCGAAAGCTGCTGGAGGAATCCATCGCCTGTGCAATTTCACACGGGGCTAAGCGGCTGATTACGGTGTCGCCGATTGGTGTAGAGCGGTTGTTGTCTCGATCCGAATTTCACGCACATCGCGCGGGACCGCCGATGATCATCGATGGGCATCCGATATTTGCGTGCTGGATAGATCTGGACTAAGCGAAACTTTCGAATTCTGAAGAGACCCATAACAGCCAATGTTTTCTGGCTCTAAAAAAGCGTAACGTACAGTTTCTCCGCTTTCTAAAGGGACCTTAAGATCTGGGTAACCTGCCCAGTGACGCTGTTTAAGTCAGGACAGCAAAGCCCATTTGAAGGGCTGCTCGCAGTAAACCACGTTATAAATTTATCATAACGATAGGTTTATAATATTTAAATATGTTAGTTATACCTTATCTACTTATGGAGAAAACGTCATGGATGCGGACATGGATATTGAGATTGAGATGGTTGCATTGGTACATAAACTGGAAGAAGCCGGATATTGCTTTGCTGAAGTTTCGGATGAAGACATCCGCAGCGCTTTTCTAAACAAGCAGGACCTGAGGGATCTGGCGGTTATCCGTTTTGCCCGAACAACTGCTAATTGACAACCCTCTTGTCCAACGCATTGCCTCACTGTTTTTATTACCCAGAGGAGAGTCGTTGCCTCAAGAAAAATATTACCCAGAATATCTGGTGGATACTTGCTAGGGCAATTGCAATGGCTACCCTGTAATTGCTCACTGATCAGAGGCATTGTGCCCGGCGATCCTCGGCCTTTGTGCGCGTAGTTCTCCACCCAATCCATAAGCTGTTGACCGATACCGACACCCCGATACTGCGGGTCGACGATCACGTTGTCGACATCCAGATAGCGTCCACACCAAAAACGCGTGCCCAGCCAAATGCCCGCCACACCGATACAGCAATCATCCGCTCACGTTCGGCGCGCAATGTTTCGGTGTGGCGCCGGACAACCTTCACGATATCCTTGGGAGCATCCTCCGGCCTACCGGCCTGGAAAGGCGGCTCCGGCGCATATTCCAGGGCAAGCTGATTCTTCCGCTGCGGCCCTTCTCCGGGTGCGAGGTACAAGGGAATATGATTCGCCTCCAGACCATTACCGCTCATACTGACCAGTGTCGCGAGGGGATAACGCTGAATCAGCGCCCGCAGAATTTCCGGGCTGGTTTCTGCAAATGACTCAGGACAATACATGGTCGGCCTCCGCGCTATGTATGTTCATTCCCGTGTTCCATCAGGAAGTGCGGTGACGGCTGGGTATTGAATTTTGCGAGTTTCATAGATTTCCTGTCATTTCTGCGTGGATTCGCGCAACACACGGATATCTCCCATATCCACCAGATTCCATTCCTCACTCCCCATTCGCCTCCGCGCGCTTCTTCAAGGCCTGGTTCATCGCATGAAAACCCGCTAATGGATTCCATTGCGGATAGGCGGGAAAATCCATGAGGATGGACCACACACGCTCCGGTGATGTCGCAATATCAATCTGTGTCACGATCTGATGCATGGTCATCCTTCGTCGTTGTGAAATGATCCATTACGTTCACCGCGATGCGCCATAGAGTGCAAAATTACAATTCATTTGTTCTGCGTACGATAATTACGTGGAATCACTCTGTAATTGACTTCCCATAGGGACGTATATACATACTCCATCTGCTTTCAGACGATGAGCAGGATCTGGTAGACTGCCGGAAATCGCCACCCAACGTTCCATTGGCGTCCGATCAAGTCCTGTTGCCCATAGACGCAGCACTTGAAAACCAAGCGCTCTTAATGCGTCACCGCTTTCATTGCTAATTAACAATCGCTGATCATTTGTGACATCTGGGAACCGTTCGACCCCTCCATAAATATTCCTGTGCCAGTTTGTAATCATGGGTTGCCATTTCGCAAAATTTCCGCCACCATTTTGGTGATAATCAGCGCTTTCAAGAACCCCCTCATTGGCAATAGTGTGAATAGCGAGATAAGTTGGCGTAGAAGGTATTCCACCGGACAATTTAAATCGTTGGGATGTGAGAAACCCACTAACAGAAATTAATGCAGGCAATTTTTCATCGCTGTAAAAGGCATTCCATTCATTCTCTGCGGCCGGGTCGGTAAAGCTGCATTCAACTGTGTAAATCATACGCACCTCGTTTAGCCGCGTTTTCCACCACAAATTCATTTCCCGTCAGAAAAACCGATTACTTCAGCGTGGGGGCTCCCGGCGACACCGCTATTTACAAGCGATTCCGTGCCTAATGGCCACTGGATATTCCAGATATCCCAGTGCTGCACGGCATACCCGATCAACGAGTACGCGCTGGTCCGATTCACCAGCAATACCTGCGGCGTCAATCATGCCCTTTGCAAGAGCGACCAAATCATGCGCCCCCTCCATAGCCTTTGAAACACCATGTCGTTCCAGTAACGCCGCCGTATACTGCACAAGCTCATTCGTCAGTTTGGCTGTTGCAGGTCCCAGGGGCAGTGTGGCTTCCCCATACTCCAGCGCCCGAGCCAACGCTGGCCGGAGCAACTGGTGAGCTACTGCGATCCGGATGAGTGAACATACGTCGTCTTTTAGCGAGTCGCCGGGGGCATGCGCTATGCGGCCAATACCCGCCAGCAATATAAGGCGTTCCCGCCGAATCAGCTCGGCCAGAATCGCTGCCTTGCCTGGAAAGTATTGATAGAGCGATCCGATGCTAACACCCGCGAGTTCTGCGACCGCATTGGTGGTCAGCACATCCAGCCCCTTGCGCTCCAAAATACGAGCCGCCGCCTCCAGGATGGCATCCACCGTGGCGGCAGAGCGTTGTTGATGAGGGCGCTTGCGGGGTTCGAGTAGCATAGTTCAAACACGAGTAGAAAGTGTGAGTATCTGCTCGCAAAATATTTCCTGTCAATTCAACCTGGAGATTTCCCATGACGACGCAAACCTACACCCTATTTATGCTGCTCAAAACCACCCGCCGATGGTTAGACCTGGAACCAAAAGACCGCTTTGCATTTATCAAAGAGAACGTTAACCCCATCCTCGAAGCCCATCCGACCGTCAGCATGCGTTTTTTCGACACGGAATCCTACACCGCGCGCATCAGCGATATCGTGGTGTGGAAAACCTCTGATCTTGTTGCCTATCACGGCGTCATAAAGGGATTGCGCGATACCATTTTCTGGGACCACTATTTTGAGGTGCTGGAGATCATTCCAGCAGTGGAAGATGGCTATGCCGCCTATTATGCGATGAATCCGCTGACTGGCAGTGCGCAAGCGGGGTAGGCAACTACCGTGGCGCTGATGTGGCGACTCGAACCAGCCATTTTCGAAGTGCCGATTCCTGTTCTCGGGAAAGCCCATCAGCCAGATGGCGCTCAATACCCTGCATCCGCTCACGGCAGGCCGCCAATAACGACTTGCCCGTCTCGCTGAGATCAATCCGCTGGATACGGCCATGGTAATGATGCGGCTGGCGCACGATGGCCCCGGCCCGCTCCAGGTTGGCGACAATGGTGCTGACCGTTTGCGGGGTGAGGAGAGCCAGCCGCGCCAGATCGGCATTGGAAATGCCGGGATAGGCGGCCAGCATGGTGAGTACGGAAAATTGTGGAGGCGTTACTCGCAGGTCGGCGAGCGCCCGTTCCACCCGGTGCCGGTACGCGCCCGCAGCCTGCCGCAGCAAGTAGCCCAGATAACCATTTTCCCCGCGTTTACCCTCTCCCACTTGAGGGATGAGGGGTTTTGGCGCTGCGTCGTCCATATTGTAAGCACCCTGATATGTTGTTAGAGTCCTTATACTACCTGAGTCACTTCATAAGGAACAAGCCATGTCCACAGAGCATGCCCGTATTGCCTACCTCTCCTTCACCAAGACCGCGCCCGAGGTGTACGCAGCACTCCTGGCGATGGGGAAAGCGGTCGATGATTCCGGCCTCGAAAAAACCCTGACGGAACTGATCAAGGTGCGGGTATCGCAAATCAACAGCTGTGCGTTCTGTATCCAGTACCACCTGAACGTCGCCCGTCAAATCGGTGTGGAACCGGTCAAGCTGGATCTGGTCGCGGGCTGGAGGGATGCCGGTATTTTTTCTGCACGGGAGCAGGCCGCTTTGGCATGGGCGGAATGTCTGACGGTGCTCGCGACCCAGGGGGCGCCCGACGCTATCTATGCGACACTGCAGTCTCTGTTCACGGAAACAGAAGTAATATTCCTGACGGTGGCCATCGGTGCCATCAACCACTGGAATCGACTGGGTGTTGGTCTGCGATTTTCGCCGCCGCCACCATGCACAGGGGATCACGTATGATTCCAGTCGAGAGCGGCCCGGAGAACAGCGGGGACGTCTCCGCAGCGGTCGAGTTCCATTATATCGATCAGGAAGACGATGTCCTGGTCTGCTATCCCCTGATCCGGCAACTGCGGCCGCACCTGGATTCTGAACAGGAGTTTTTGCAGCGCTGGCAACAATTGAGTGTCCAGGGTTACCGCCTGCTAGCCCTGTGGCACGGGATACAGCCCGTGGGTCTCGCCGGATTCCGCGTGCAAGACAACTTGGTACATGGCCGGTTTGTCTATGTGGATGATCTTGTCATTGATGAGTCCTGCCGCAGTCGGGGGTACGGGAAGATTCTCATCGAGCAAGTAAAAGTAGAGGCCGAGCTTCTGGGCTGTTCCCGACTGCTGTTGGACGCAGCGATGAGTAATCCGCTCGGACACCGTTTTTATTACCGCCAAGGGTTGTTGGCTACGGCTTTACGCTTCAGTATGACGCTGCCGGATGAATCATCATGATTCATCCGGCAGAGATACACTGCCGGTTAGCTCTGGGTTAGCCAGAAAAAAGAAGGCACCTAGCAAGTTTCGCTAAGTGCCTGTTTTTACTGGTGCGCTCGGACGGAGTCGAACCGCCGACCTACTGGTTCGTAGCCAGTTGCTCTATCCAGCTGAGCTACGAGCGCGTGGAGGGCGTAATATACTCATAGAAGAGAGTTTGGTCAATCCTTCGCCACATCCGCTCCATCCCATTTCAAGCGCCGCCAGCGCCGCTTCCCGGTGTGCCTTTATCCTTCGCCATTTCCGCTTTGAGACGGGCGAGGTCGTCATCCACACCACTCGTAGCGCGCACCTCATCCAGCTCTTTTTCGGTCTGGCTGCGGCTGTCCAAGGGGTCACTCAACGCACCGGACGCCATCAGGCCATCCATGGCCACTGCCTTGGCCTCCATTTGCCGGGTGCGATCCTGGGCGCGGCGCATGGCATCGCCGGCGTCATTCATGCCTTTGCCAATGCCCGTGAGTGACTCGCTGACCTTGACTTCTGCCTGCGCCGCGGCCATCTCGCTCTTGGTCACTTCCTTTTGGGTTCTGAACTGCTCTATGTGGTCCTGCAGCTTGCTCTCGTAGTCCGTCAGCTTCTGCGCCTGGGCCGCGACGGTATCATGGGCTTCCTTGAGAGAGGCGATCTTTTGCAACTCCGATTGCTTCTGGGCCAGCTCCGCACGCGCCAGGTCTTCGCGGTTGGCGCTCAGTGCCATTCGGGCGTCGGCGTCGGCTTTATCCGCCGCCTTTTGGGCCTGAGCCATCTGGTTTTCCAGAGAAACCTGTTCCGTCACCACATCGGCAAGATGCCTTTTGGTATCCTGCAAATTGGCAATCATTTTCTCATAGGACAAATCCAGGGTTTCTGCCGGGTCCTCCGCATTATTAAGAAAATGGTTTACCTTGCTTTCCAGTATTTCTGCGGCATGTTTGAATATCGACATCAGTTCACTCCTTGGGACGGCATCGTGCCGTTCGTTGCATCAATCATTCACCGGAATCACCAGTTGCGGACTCAGGGCATCAACCAGCGCATCGGCATTTTCCATGGCCTTCACCGCTGTGCCCACCGCAAAAAACTCGATGATATGCGGCTTCCAGTTATGACTGCCTTCATGCAGTTGTACGCCGGTAATACCGTCCGCCTGCGCCTCCTGGGCCTCATGCTGCATCCGTTCCATCGCCAATTCACGGGCGTCATACATGGCCTGGGTAAATTGCTCCATTTCCGTATTGCGTCCGACATTGCCCAGGGATTTCAACA
>Ga0315298_1009815_pt1 | contig 11693 bp, 24 predicted proteins | sample WHS_1_MG_FD_203077 | JGI IMG/M metagenome (GOLD analysis project Ga0315298, IMG submission 203077) | Extremophilic microbial mat communities from Washburn Hot Springs, YNP, Wyoming, USA - WHS_1_MG | ecosystem: Environmental > Aquatic > Thermal springs > Hot (42-90C) | place: USA: Wyoming... | reverse complement strand
CTTCTCGGATGGGTAATCCGAGAAGGCGCAGACCTTAATGAACTCCATAAGGTGATTAGTGAGCTAAACACCTTAGTCGCTAACAATCATACGACACGAAAATTACAAATCGTGGAAGTCTGGCTACCAACGGACTTCCTCATTCAAGAAATTCAAAAAGACATAGAAAAACTTGGCATGGACTACAGAGCAGTTAGGCAGAAAATAAAAGAAGCTAAAAATAAAGTTACGTTGGTTAAAAAGCTTCAATATCAGCTTTCGTCTCTAGAAGAAGAAATCACAAACCTAGAGAACGAAATGCGCTTCCTTAAGCAATAATTCTTTTTTGTTTTTTTTTGTTTTTTATTTTAAAACAAAAGATAAGATAGTGATAAACATAGGTAGGTTGTTTAGTACTGCAAAAAGTCGAGGTATAGTCGCAATTAAAATGATTAGTGGCGAGTAATCTGTTTTGTTCATAAGTTTGAATGCAGAGCTTAGTATCATAACGTCGAGGAGTAGAAAGCCAAAAACAAGAGTTTCAATGAGAGCGTGAGCGAAAGGACAGTAGATAAGAAAGTTCATGAAAGGATTGGTTTCATAAAAACCTGCGCCACGCACAAGCGTGTAAGTTGTGATAATGTCGAGGCTAGAAACGAACATGTAGAAAAAAGAGAATATGATAAGCCATTTTGTAGTTCTCATTTTCACCTATGCATACATGAAAGTGCTTTTAAGTTTTTCTTGAGTGCGGAAGCATCGAACCTACAAAGAGTCGTACATCTGCTCTTTGGTCATCTGCGTTCCGCACTCAGCTTAAGTCACATATACTCTTTTAAAAACTTTTTACATAACTTTGAACTCCACCTATGATAAAAGCTTCCTTATGACTTTGGTTTCTTTTAACCGCACTTCTGCCATCTTGTTTAGACCTTTTCTGTTTCTTTCAAACCCTGTATAGTCAACTCTTTCTGTGAGTTCCTCGCCCCATTCATGATTGCAGTTTGGATCACCATCCCAAATAGTCACAGCTTCGCTTCCATAGTCACGCTTACCGTAGTATGGCGGCGAAGTAATTATGCAGTCTATACTTTCTTTTGGGAAGGTTTTTAACACTTCGATTACATTTCCACGAATAACTTTGTTAACTTCGAGCATTGCCTCTGTTTTTAGCATTGCCGAGTTATAAGGTTTACGGTCAAAAAGTAGGTTACTTCAGCTTTGAGCGAAGTATGTAGTATGCCACAGCTGTGCAGAAGGTAGCGAAGATAAGTGCAAAAACAATAGGATAACTCGGAATTGAAAAAAGAACCACGCCTACCACGTCTTCAATAGACGTTTTTCCGTCGGTAAAGCTTCTGTTATCTCCTTTTGTAATTACGTATTTTTCGTCCATTTTGACCACTCTATGAAGAACTAGAAACTTATAAAATTTGAAGAGAACAATTGAGCTATTTTGAGGCTTAATGAGCCAAGAAGGCGCAATAAAACAAGCGGAAAGAGGCGGAATAGTAGGCAACATAGAATCAGTTAAAACAACAATAATCCTAAAACCAAGAAAGTATAAAAGAATAAATAAAAAAATAGAAAAAACAGCTAAAAGATTTTCTAGTTTCATAGGCTTAGTTCAGGCCCTACGACAACTACGGCTATATGGTCATAACTTAGAATGTTTTGTAAGCTAAGGTGTGGTGTAAGCTCAATTTGTATGAAAGTTTTTGCAGAAAGTGCTTGAGATAGCGTGGTATCTGCACTTGCTAGAACGTTCTCTTGGCTATCTCTTAGTTCTACTCTTATTCTAGTTCCTGCATCTAGATCTTTGTCAAAAGCTACCTTTACGTAAGCGATTTCTATTTTACCGTTTGAAATGACAATAACGTGATTGACTACTGCCTTGTCGCAAGGAGAGAGAACGACAGAAGAACCTGCTCCAAGCTTTTGGACGACTACCTGTATTACAGGGACTGCTAGTGCGAATGAAACTAGGAATACTGCTAACAAACTTAGCACTAGTTTTTTGTCCATTTTTTCTCGGCATGTATGCATGTATGCATGTATTTAAACATTTTTGAAGAGAGTTTGTAAAAAGAAAGCTTAAATAATATGAGGAAAAAGAAATGAGTAAAAAGATGTACAAGATCCTTATTGGCTTAATCCTACTTTTCGCACTCTACATAGTGGCAGTACTAGAGATCATGCTGGTCGGTATGAGCCTTCCTCTGCTTATGCTTTTTTTAGGAATTCTAGCTGGAGTAACTTATGTACTTACCATTGTTTTTAAAGTACCCAGAAACAACTGAAAAAGCTTTATAAACCAAATAAGCGAGAAAGAAAGCGAAGGAAAATGAACAAAGACATTGGAATAACGTTCATAAGCATTTATTTAGCCGTAATAGGTGCTTTATCCTTCATATTTTCGTTCATTAGTCTGCTTTACATGAAAAACCTAGTTCCTCTGCCTATCGTAGCCTTTTCTCTACCGTTGATTGTTGTCCTCATGGCTTATGGTCTCGCAGAAATTGCAAGTGCCTACATGCTTGAGAAAAGAATGTTTGCAGGATGGTTCATGGCGATAGTTCTGCTCAGCATACAAGGTCTTGTTTCCGCATTTATGTTCGCTATGATTCCAACACTTCTTGCAGTAATAATGCTAGTCTATCTCGTTATGAAGAAGGATACTTTTGAGGCAGGAGCGCCAATAAAAGTAGAAACCACAGAAGCACCAAAAGTACCAGAAATGAAATTCATAATCTTTGATCCTGAAGAAAAGAAGTTTGTTAAGAGGAAGCGATAAGTTTATAAAACAATGCATACATGAAAACCCGAAAAGAAATGACTGAAGTAATAAGAGTAACGGATGATTGGGACGCATTCATAAAAGCAATAACGAGAAAACTGCAAGTTAGTTCACTTGCCACAGGCTACTACCAAGTTCTCGAAAGTGGCAAAGAAACAAAGACCCTCAGAGCGTCAGTAGGAGAGCTCGGCTATGAGGCAGAAGGCTCAAAAGAGGACATAGACAAAAAGGTAGAGCAACTAAAAAGTTTGCTGAAAGGTAAATCTGAATTCATACGAATAACAAAGATTTCGCCTGACGAACTGTTCTACAGCTAGGTGCACACCTTTATGATACCGCAGAGAAAAATTCCTACTCAATACAAGCACGACGTTCTAGACGGCATCTACTCTTCGCTTGAACAAGGAAAGTACAACGAAGCTAGAGACAAAGCACTTTCAGAGATTGAAAAAATTACTGAAGACCTAAACAAACTACATGAAAGAAAGAAGAGCATAGAAGCTCAACTGAAGAAGTACAATTTTAACTTCCGCACAGCTGTGGATAAGCAACGAGAAGTGTTCAAAATTTCGCATGTACCCCAAGAAGTTCCAGAAGAGCTGTGGGCGGAATACGAGGATGTAATGAAACAGGTTGACGAATTAGACCTCAAGCTTACTGAACTTATCAACATTGTGAATAAGGCAGAAAGAGAGCTAAGCATTCGCAAGAGCAATGGCCTTGCTTAATATCTCTTCTGCATAGCCAAGCTCGGCTTCCACGTCGTAAATCCAAGAAGGTGCTTCTGCACCTTTCATTTCTTTTTTCTTTTTTTCTAGTTCTTTTCTAAGCTTCTTAGTTAAAATGCTAACTCTTGCAAAATCTCTCTCATTGAGAGCCTTGCTTAGCTCTTTCTTTAGCTTCTTGATTTCTTCTAGGTTTACTTGTTCCTTCTTTTCCTCTAGAACTTCAGAGGCAGGTTTGAAGATAACACCTTTGTCCTGTGCTAGAGTTTTAGCTAACTCCTCTGCTAACTTTTTTGGAATTTTCACTTCCACTTCTTCGTTTTCCATTTCCGTTTACTTTTAACTACACTTTTCTTTAGTTATAGAGTATATAAGTTTTTTCTTTTAAATTTTAAAGATTAAACAAGAATAAAACTTTGACGAGAACTACCCTCGACTATTAGTTAGCCTAAAACTTTATAAATTCCAAAAACTATAAGAGGAGTATGTTTGTAAGAGAGAAAGTGAGAAAGAAAGAGAACTTAATACATGCAGTTGAAAGAACATATAAAAGAAGAGGTTTTACTGATGCTATATTGGAAAGGCTAAGACCAAGGTTTGTTTACAGCTTTGGAACATACTCAAGTGAACTAGAAAGCAATGAACTGTTATCTATAAAGGATCTTCTCCCGCCAGAGCAATTCAAAGAAAGGCAGAATGCTTCTCCAACATTAGCAGACTTCATGGAAGTTGCTGAGAAAGAGCCTAAAGCATTGTTCATGACCTACATTGTTCCTAAAGGTAGACCAGACGAAAGAGTAACTGTAGAAGGCGCATGTGTGCCTCAAGAAAGAAAGGATCTAATTGACTTCTTGCACAAGAAAGCTTTGTATCCACCTGACGAAGAAGGCCCTTGGCACAAGATAAAAGCGACTGTCGGAATGCACGATGGCGCTTATCAAGCTCCAGAGGAATACTACTGCATGTGGTGGGACTAAAAATGAAGTTTGTTCATCAGGCAGAAGATACAAGCAAACTTAGCCCTACTGAAATGCGAATAAAGATACTCAAAGAAAAGTACGGTATTGACTTTTCAGGCCTACCACAAGGATATTCGAAGATTGTCACTTATTGGAGCGATAGTGTTATCTGCTTAGGCGGACAGACTTTTCCAATAAAAGAAACTCTGAAGAAATCAGGCTTTCGTTTCTTTGGCAATGAAAAGCTTTGGTGCAAGAAGTTCCCAAGCGACGAAGAAGCAAGATTGGCAACGAAAAGCATAATGGGAGTGCTGGAGAAGAAAGGCTATGAAGTAGAGCAAGGCATTGCCACAACGCCTTTGCCATTGACTTACTAGTTATCTGCACAGCTGTGGAGAAATTTCTCAACTTTAATTTAGTTGTAAGTAGATTTTTTTAAGAAGTTGTAAAAGGAAAAGCTTATAAGCTCTGCTAGACTACATGTAGACCATGAGCGAAGCCAAAGAGAAGCTAAAATTAACTAAGATCTATGTTTATGTCCCAACAAAGCAACAAATCAGGAGGTTAAAATCGCACCCAAGAGAAACAGATGATGCTGTGATACAAAGGTTAATTCAATTTTACTTAAGTCATAAAAAGTGAAAGACAAGAATGAGCGAAGAACAAGTTATTGAGAAATTTGAAAACACAAAAGATCTTGTAGAAAAAGTATTACGTGAACATGAAGAAGCAAGGAACAATGACTTCTATCTAGTTTACTTATGCTTAAAGGAGCTTTTAAAACCTAAAGGAATATACTTGCCTTTCATACCTTATAGATACTTAAAGGAATTCTCTGGGATTACAGAGACTATCACGAGAGCAAGAAGGGCACTAAATGAGCAAGGTCTGTACTTACCTACAGACCCTGAGGTAGTACAAAAAAGAAGGAGAAAGCAAAATGTTTTAAAAAACTATTTTGGAAAACAAGGTGAACAGTTATGAGCGAGAGTACCCCTATATCCATATCTACTACTTCCTTTAATCCAAGTAAGCTTTCAGAACTTTCATTAAATATAATAGCCTTTATTTACGAGAATGGTGGTGCAACAACAACAGAAATAAGCAATATGTTTCAGAAGCCTAGAGACTACATAAAAAGATACGTCTATAATCTGCGAAATTATGGCTTAATTTCAAAGATCGTTCACCAATGGACTCTAACACAGGAAGGTATGCGAGTTCTTGAATTGTTCTATAAAGAAAAACAAGGAAAAAGATATTATAAAAATCAAAGTGTGAAACATGTCGAGCAAGTTTCACCAAGTTTCACCAAGTTTCACACTATAAATAATATAATAAGAAATAAAGAAGAAATAGATAGTAAATTAAACCAAATCTTTCACATTATAGAAACTAAACTAAACAAGCATCTTACAGGTAATGAAAAGGAAGTAGTAGGTAAGCTATTTAGCCATGCCCTCGAAAATGGTGGGGAGAAGTCTATTATTTTTACACCAGAAAAAAAGAATAATGGGAAACTTCCTCTTTTGAATAACAATAATAGCTACACACCTTCTCTAGTAGTAGCAGAAAGGTTCTTTAATTTCAACGACTTTCGTGAGTTTCAAAGCGTTCTTTCAGGTCTAAGAAACAAAGGTATTGCTTACCTCTACATTGACAGGAAAATGGATTTTGTTAAAATTGGCATTAAAAAGAGCTTTTACGACACTCTCGCAGTATACTTCCCTGACCTTGAGCTGATTATGAGAACTAGACCAAGGAAGGTGATGCGAATTGACACAGACTAAGCTAAAGTATTGGCTTAATCCTTATGACGATAAGGTAACAGAACAGGTCTTTTACTTTATTGAGCAAAAGCTTACACCTTCTTTATCTTCCAAGAACAAGGTGACTTTTAAGCAGATCAAAGAGGCGTTTAAAGATATTCCGCCTTCCATGCTATTTGACATTGTAAAATTCATAGTTCTGCAACAAGGCTACTATCTTTACTTCAGCACTTACTTCAAAGATTGGACAATTAGGAGAAGCGTACCATTATCGAAGAGTGAGAAGGTGTTTTGGAACGCAATAAACGATAAAGGAGACATAGAAAATGACTAAGACCTTGGTGGTTTCTTTAGTGCTAACAAAAACGCACACGAATTTACATGTTCACGACATTAGCACACATGAAAGCATAACAATAAGAGACGTCGGCACTATACCTTCTTTTCAACAATTAGTGAACTACGTGAGAAAAAATGGAGAAATGGACAAAAGCGAGACAATGTATTCTACTTTCAAAGGAAAACTGAGAAGTTGGCCTTTTACGCGATACCGTGTTTTTATCTCAAACTCTCAATTACTCGAGCTTCTTCCTAGTCCTCATGTAGGAGAAGTGAAAAAGATAGCAGACTTATGTCGAGAATAAAAAGTGGTGGCATAGATAAAGACATAAAAGCTTTTAAGCAATCTCTTCGTAAAAATATTTTAGCTGTGTTAGAAGTGTAACCCCTGAGAACCATTTGCGCCACGCTGGAAGTGAAGCCCAGAACGAAAATGTGAGCCACGGATTTGGTGAAAACCAAGAGCTGTATGCGAATCGTGGGGATAGTGCGACCCGTTGTTATAGTGTGAGCCACTTTTTGGATGAAACCCATAAGACAGGTGTGAACCAAACGTATAGTGAAAACCGTTGTGAAAGTGTGTGAACCATTATAAATCTGAACCCCGAAATTAGAATGTGAGTCAACAAATGTTTTGAAACTCAAGTAAAGAAATGCGAACCAAACAGTATAGTGATGCCCAAAATAAGGATGTGATCCACTCTTTAAGATGAAACCCATCGAGAGTGTGTGAGCCATTCTTCACGTGAAGCCCACGAAATATATGTGAGTCGCTCAAAGATTTGGAAACCTAAGATAAAATGCGTTTCTTATAATGTATGCATGTATGCGAAATGTTTATAAACCCTATCTTTTTAAGTACTGTCTTAGGTGAGAAAATGAGTGTAAGAGAGTTTGGTGAACTCAACGTAATTCGCTTTCTCATTCGCTCCTTCTACGAAGTGCAAAAGGTGAGAGTGCAAACCTACAACAATATAGTTGCATACGTGCAATATTCAGGTCTCTATGATAAGCTGAAAGAAGAAGCTAAAAAAATCCCGAAAGTAAAAGCCGAAGAGAACGAAGAAGAGGAACTTGCAGACCAAATTCAGTTTGAAGAACAAAGCCAAGAGCAAGGTGAAACCCAAATTAATTATGCGAGTCCTAAAGTAAATGAAACCCAAACTGAAAATGCGGAAATAAGACCGAAAGACGTTGCAGATGACCTAATTCAAGGTCGTCTTAAAACAAAAGATCCTGAAATTAATGACATGATTTGGTACTATAAGGCACTACGCAGTACTGAAAAAGAGCTTGGTAAAAAGCTAGACCATTGGAGTGCAGACCATCCTCTGCGAGTGCAGTACTTATCTAAAATTAAAGGAATAGGCCCGATATTTTCTAGTGGTATAATTGCTTACCTTTCTCCTATTTCTAGGTTCGACACCATCAGCAAAGTTTGGTCGTACTGCGGTTTCTCTGCAATTCACTATGAAAGCGAGTGTGAAGACGGACACAAAATAATTTCTACTTCACCTCTGACCGTTTGTCCTGTTCAGATTAGAGGCGAAGGAAAAGGAAAAAGAAAGCCTTGTGGAGCAAAAATCATAAAAAGCGAAAAAGTAAACACTCCACCACGAAGGAAAAGAGGCTACTATGTAGCTTACAACGACAAGCTAAAAACGTTCATGTGGAAGATTGGAGTAAGTTTCCTAAAGCAAAACCCACAGAGGAGCTACTACAGAAGACTTTTTGAAGAGAAGAAGAAGTACTATACAAATAGACCTGACTTAGCAAAAGAGCTAAAAGAAGGAAAGAAAGGTGCAAAAGGACACATTCACGCAATGGCGTTGCACTACGTTATTAAGCGCTTCCTAGCTAACCTCTGGATCAAGTGGCGTGAAATCGAAGGTTTGCCTACCAGAAAGCCTTATGCCATTGAATACTTAGGTCATACAACTTACGAGCCACCACCTGTTGACGAGCCATAAAACTTAATAGCTTCATTTTTTTATTTTTTTATTGTTTTTAAGCCATCTCTGAGTGAAACCCATTAAAAAAAATGCGAACCAAATCGTCTATGTGAACCGTGGAAATTTTGTGAGCCATCGGATGCCTGAAACCCAGAAAGGAAGTGTGAGCCAATACAACTAATGAAGCCCAAAGGAGGTATGTGAACCATAAATCTAATGCAACCCATGAAAGGTTTGTGAGCCAAGCTGTACATGAAACCCATTGGACGGGTGCGTGTCGTTAACTAACGTGTATCCCTGACAATGAATGCGAACCGTTGTAGTCGTGAAGCCCAGATCCAAAGTGTGAGCCATGAAAGACTTGAAAACCATCTTTTTTATGCGAAACCAATTCCAATCTTTTTTGTGTTTACAGTTGTTAACAAACATTTAAATACTCTTTCTAGTTGCCTTCCAGCATGACGAAGTGGACTTTAATAAGAGTTAAGACTACAACTGCAAAGAAGCTCAAAAAAATACGTCTTGTAGAGAAAGAAAGCTACGACAGCATCATTAACAGATTATTAAAAGAGGTGGAAAAAAGTGCAGAAGCTTAAAGAAGAAATCGTAGAAGAGGAAGAAAAAGAAGACATAGAACGAGTGCACTATGCTGTTACCTGCCCTATTCATTTAAGTCGAGAGCTAATGCAAGAGTACAACGAGTTCAAAAAAGAACTTACGAAGAAGGTAGCAGAAAAAGTTAGAAAAATCATAAAAAGAAAAGACATAAGGATCTTTGCACAGCAAAAATGGCAAGTTTCTCAAAAAATTGAGCGTTACCTTAAACGTCTGCCCTACCATCCAATGCCTTTCCATAGGCAGAGTTGTTGGCTTGAAAAGAAGGTAGTGCAGACTAGGAAGAAAGAAGAAGAAATTTACATTTTGCACATTAAAACAAAAGAAGGCGATTCTCTCAATGAAATTTTTGTTCCTCGTAAATGGCGAAGCCTAATAGACCAAGCACTAGGAGAAAACAACGACAACCTAGGACAGGTGGAAGTCGTTGAAAGACCAGACGGTACTCTGAGAGCTCACATTACTTTACGCTTTCCGATGCCAGAGCCTTACGATCCTATAGGTTGGCTTGGCGTAGATACAGGATGGAACAAACTTGCAGTTACCATAATCTACAGCAAAGATCGTGATTTCTTTGCACCAACTATTCATAACAAAGTTCATGGAGTTGACTATAAAGCAAAGATAAAGTACCTTCGCTACCTATACAAAAAGCACCAGAGGTCTGGAAATATAGAGAAGTTCAGAAACAGACTGCAGAACACGACAAAGTACGCAGTTGGAAGCGTAGCAAAAGAGATTGTTTCAAAAGCCAAAAGGCATAGAGTAGGTGTTGCTATGGAAAACCTAAACTTTCAAAGCGTAACTAAAGGATTTGTAATTCCTCGCTATAAGCTCTTAGTTGCTGTAAAAACACTCTGTGAAAGAGAAGGTGTACCTTTTAAGCTTGTTAATGCAAAAAACACCAGCGTAACCTGTCCTAAATGCGGTTACATAAGCGAGAAAAACAGAGAAAAAGAGAGGTTCAAGTGTATAGCATGTGGTTATGAGGCAGATGCAGACGTCGTAGGTGCAATGAACGTTGCTCAAAGAGCTTTTAAACAATTTTTTGGTGAGGTGAAGAAGGAAAATGAGTGAAGAAATAGCGTTTTGCCCACTCTTTGGCAAACCCTGTTTAAAAGAAAAGTGTGCTTGGTACGTGAAGGACAGAGGTTGTGCAATAAAATTGCTTGGAGAAACCATTGACGACCTAGCATACTTATATGCTGAAAACAATAACTTGCTTGGAGATCTTGACTATAAACATGAGCTTCTTGACGAAGACATAGGTGAGGAACAATGAGTGAAGACGAGTTAGTTCATACTGAGTTTGTTTTAGATCCTACTAATGAGCACTTGATAATTCATGTTCCTTCTGGAAAAAAGTTTTCAAACTTCAACGAGATTGTAAGGTTTTCTGGATACAATTTTGACGCAAAAAGCAAAGAAAGAATACTAAATGAACTGCGTAAGGTTAAAGAGGAAATTTGGAAATCGAACATAGGAGACGGCGCAGAAAAACAATATGAGTATGAGCTTCAGAGATTGGTAATCTTAAAACAGGAAAGAGATAGAGTTTGGACAGAAAACTTGAAAGCAAAAGGTTACAAAGTCTTCATTAAGTCTCAGTACTCTCATTTTGTTAGCGATGACGTCATTGAAGTAAGGCTAAAAGACCTATCGCCAGACGAAGTTGAAAATCTTATAAAAATCCTACCTATAAGGAAAAAGAGGTGAACAAAACACAATGAGCAAAAACGATTCTGACGAAGAAGCAAAAAAGAAGCTAAATCAGATAATGGAAAAAGCTTATCTGTTGTTGAACCTTCTTGCAGATACTTATAACATAACAGAAGATGTGCGAGTTGACTACGTTTCTCTAGGAGTGTGTCGCCTTTACGCCAAGAGCATACTCAAAAAACAGGGCTATTCCGACGAAGAAGTTGCAGATTTTGACCATCTTGCGGAAGTGGTGTACAAGAAAGTAAGGGAAGAGTGAGAGCATGGGAGAGGATTGCTGGGTTTATGTAAGCAAAAAATCTCTGAAAGAAATGCTCAAGAATGCCGATTTTGATTATCTCCTGTGGTTAATGCGAGAAGTGGAGGGACAACGATGGCATAGGGTCTTAGAAAAACTTGGTTTTGAGCTTCTCGATGTTCCAAATAACGAGATTTTAACAAGCAAAACTATTTTGAGACACTTAGCTTTAAGTGATAAAAAAATAGCATGGAGAACACCTATGGTTGACATTTGTGAGAACTACGAAATAGTGCTGTGGGGAGACTTTTCTGAAGAAAAGTTTGAAGATCCTAACTACATTCCTCTTTATCGCTTAAGAGAAAAATTTGAAGAAATAATTAAACGCATGGCAGAGGAGTGCGACCATGTCCAATAGGATTACGCTTAAGAGCTACATTGAAGAACGAAAGCCTAGTACCGTCTCCACAGATGTGCAGAAAGTCAACGTTGCCACTCAGCTGAAGGAACTTAGAACCTATTTGAGAGAAAGAAACTTCCAAAAGCTGTATGAAGTTGCAGTAGCATTAGCAGATCGTGTTCAAAGAGAGCATTTAGGTGC
>Ga0315298_1009814_pt1 | contig 11693 bp, 10 predicted proteins | sample WHS_1_MG_FD_203077 | JGI IMG/M metagenome (GOLD analysis project Ga0315298, IMG submission 203077) | Extremophilic microbial mat communities from Washburn Hot Springs, YNP, Wyoming, USA - WHS_1_MG | ecosystem: Environmental > Aquatic > Thermal springs > Hot (42-90C) | place: USA: Wyoming... | reverse complement strand
TTTGTGTTCTTCTAAAAGTTCATTAATAAGCTTACTCATACAGTACCCTCCAATGTAATATGTAATATTTAATATTGTATATTTTTAAATGTAAAAGTATTTGACTTATGTCAAATATTAAAACAATTAATTTATTAATACTTGAGGGGATTTTGTCAAAAAACTGGTAAAGATGGGCTAAGGAAATTTTTTTGCTCTATAGTGTAAATTTGCTTGCAATTAAGCTTTTGATTGGTAAAATCAAAAAGTGAAAATGGCTAAAAAACACTTAAAAAACAATGGGGTTTTTCAATCAAACCCTCAAGATACAACTATAGCACATACTGGCCATTACAGTAACAAAGTATTTTTTGTTTTACTTTCATTAGCAGCGTTTTTTCTGACGCACGCCTACAACGGTATACGCCATGACGGTATATTGTATATGGGGCAAGCGTTGGTTAAACTCCATCCAAATTTGCACCTTGATCCTTTCTTTGTGTTTGGATCGCAAAATAATTATACAATTTTTTCTTTTATTTATGTGTTTTTTATAAAACTTTTAGGTTTAAATTCAGCGGCAATTGTGCTGCTTATTGTAGGGCAGTTTTTATTTTTAGCTAGCATTTTTTATTTGGCAAGTAAATTTGTAGATTTTAGATTTGTTATTTTAGGGGTTATTTGCGTTGCCATTGCATACCCATTTTATGGCGGCTATGGTATATTTTCTTATGCTGAAGCTTTTTTAACTGCACGTACCTATGCTGAGCCACTGTCGATTTTTGCGATAGCCTTTGCATGGGATAAAAAATGGCTTATTTCTATAGTATTAGTTTTGATTGCTATGCTTTTTCATCCACTTGTTGCAATTAGTGCATTTGCGCTTTTGTGGCTTAAATACGCAAGCGATCATAACTGGGCGTTTGGATTGCCTTTTTTGGGGCTTGCATTTGCTATTATATTTGGCCTGATTGGTGTTAAGCCGTTTAATCATTTATTTATATCTTACGACCCATATTGGTGGAAATTGGTAAAAATACATAATCCTCTTTGCATAATTAGTATGTGGAAATGGAAATATTGGTATATTTTAGGATACGATGTGCTTATTGGATTGTGCGGGTATTTTTATACACCAAAAAAGCTTAAAAATTTATTTGGTTTAGTTTTAGTTATAAATGTAATATTTTTTTTAACATCGTTTGCTGGTGGGGATTTATTAAAAAATGTTTTAATTTTAAGCTTGCAGCTTTGGAGAGTCCAGTGGGTGATTCATTTGTTTTCTATGCTTTTTTTGCCGTATATTGTCTTTGTAATGTGGAATGAAAGCATAACTGGGAAAGTTTTAGCCGTTGCAATTGTAAGTATAGTGTTAAATGTATTTGAAAACGGCTATACATCTTTTTTTGAAGCTGCTTTATTAATAATTTTTTTAATTATAGCACAAAAAACCGATATTAATGTAAACGAAAAGTTTAAAGAGCTATTTAAAAAGCAAAATTTAGTGTGGTTCATCGCTATTTTGGTTTCAATAGCATGCGAAAGGTTCATCTGGCTGTATGAAATTAGTTTCTACCCAATAGATTTTGGCGTATTTGGTAGTTATCAGTTTTTGAGAATAGCGTATTTTGGTATAAGCCTTGTGTTGTTTTATCTATTTGCTAAAAATATTAAAATTAGCAAAAGCCTGATCGTTTTTTTAAGTGTTTTATTTGTAGTGATTTTGATTTTCGCATTTAGGGGTATAAATTTTAGAAACTTTGAGTATTTTTTAAGCTTTGATAAAAATCCATATACAATAAATAGGGGCTTTGTATTGTTTTTAATAAGCCTTATCTACATACTATATACTACAGTGCCCAAAATCGGCATGCCTTTAATTATTATCGCTGCAGTTGCAAGCGCTGTATTGTGGGATCAAAGGACAAGCTTTGATAAATATATAGAAACCCATACTACAAACAACCCTTTTTATACTAAGATTGCACCAAAATCTCAGATTTATTTCAATGGCCAGCTAAAGTGGGTATGGATACTGTTTAATGAACCTTGCTATTTTTCAAGGCAGCAGTGCTCTGGTGATTTGTTTAATAGAAAAAGCGCTGTATTGATTGAAAAGCGTCTTAAATTAATAGAATCAAACAAAAAAGATTTGCTTAATGTTTGCTTTTTAGATAAAAACTTAAGCTATATTATTAGCCTAAGCAAAATTAACAATACACAGCCCTTTACAGAATGGGATCTTCACTTAAAAGATAAAACGGAGAAGCTTTATTTGTATGATTGTAAAATTTTTAGAAAATAATTCATCTAAAGAATTTATAAAATACTTTATAACAAGCCTCATTAGCTTGTTTGTGGACACTGCTATTTATCTGATTTTGGGAAAAATCTTTAACAATTACTTGGTTTCTGCAGCTGTTGGCTATTTAGCAGGACTTTTGGTCAATTACTACTTATCTATTAAATGGGTTTTTAGTTATAGAAAAATTGCAAAATTCGTTTACGAGTTTAGCATATTTGCTTTGGTGGGTTTTTTTGGACTATTGTTAAACGAAGCTGTAATTTATGTGGGACTTTACATCTTTTACCTTTTGCCGTTTTGGGCAAAGATGGTTTCTGCTTGTTTATCGTTTTTGTTTAATTTTAGTGCAAGAAAGCTTCTGCTTTATACGAAAGGCGTAAGCTGATGAAACATTTTGATGTAATAATAATAGGCGCAGGTCCAGCTGGTATTACTGCGGCTGTAGAAGCAACAAAACAAAACAAAAGCGTTCTTGTTATAGAAGAAGATTCTTTAGTCGGAGGCATTTCAAAAACCATTAACTACAAACAAAACCGTATAGACATAGGTGGACATAGATTTTTTTCAAAATCGGATTGGGTGCTGAATTGGTGGAAAGAATTACTTAAGCCTTGTTTATTAGAAGAAGCCCATAAAATAGACGAGTGTATGCTAAAGCGCAAAAGATTGTCTCGCATTTATTTTGAAAATAAGTTTTATGACTATCCACTAAAGCTCAATTTAAATACTGCTTTGAATATTGGGATTTTTAGAGGTCTGGGCTTTTTAAAAGATTACATATACGCAAAAAATAAACCCATAATGCAAGAAAACAATTTAGAAGATTTTTTCATTAACAGGTTTGGTAAAGGTTTGTATGAAACATTCTTCAAAGATTACACAAAAAAAGTTTGGGGGGTAGACTGCAAACACATTAGTAAAGACTGGGGCGCACAGAGGATAAAAAGTCTAGATATATCAAAAGCTCTACTTCACGCTGTAAAATCGATTTTTTTAAAGAATTCAGGTAGTATCACCACGCTTATCGAAGAATTTAGCTATCCCAAATATGGACCAGGACAACTATGGCAGATAGCAATTGACAAAGCACTATCCAATGGTGCAGAGCTTCTGTTAAACACAAAAGCAATTGGTTTTGAAAGAACAGGATATAAAATAACAAGTGTAGAGATTTTAAATACCAAAACAAAAAATACACAAACTCTAAGCGCTGATTTTTTCATCTCAACAATGCCAATAAAAGATTTAGCATCTATAATAAGCCCAAAAATAGACAAAGATATTTACGATATTGCATTGAAATTGCAGTATAGAGATTTTATAAGCGTGGGTTTGTTATATAAAAAACTCCTAATTAAAGATAAGCATTTTAGACAAGAATCAGGTGCATGCAAAATACCAGACAATTGGATATATGTGCAGGATAAAAGCGTGCTTATGGGCAGGCTTCAATTGTTCAACAACTGGAGCCCGTTTATGGTAGCAGATTTGAATAATACAATTTGGCTGGGTTTAGAGTACTTTTGCAGTGAAGGTGACGCTTTGTGGAACATGCCTGATAAAGGCTTAATTGAACTTGGCGCAGAAGAGCTTGAAAAAATTGGTATAGCAGAAAAAAGCGATTTGCTTGATGGCACAGTCATTAAACAAAAAAAAGCCTATCCTGCTTACTTTGGTGCTTATGAAAAATTTGACAAAATAAAAGATTATTTTAACTTGTTTGATAATTTATTTTTGGTTGGAAGAAACGGCATGCATCGCTACAACAATCAGGATCACTCAATGCTCAGTGCTAAAACGGCCGTAGATTGCATTATGCATAAAGCAGACAAAAACGCTGTGTGGAATATAAATCTAGATGACGAGTACCATGAAGGATAAGCCTATAATGAATTCACCAGCCCAAGTGTAAAATATTTCACAAAAAAATGGAGGGTGGAACTTGAAAAAGACTGGTGTATATTTAATACCATGAAATATTTGGCTAATTGTTCTATAATTACATTATCCATTGTTAGTTCCTCCTTGATAGGGTTTTTGTCTAATTTGCTGTAGTTAGATAATACAGCCATTCAAGGGGGATTTTAATGACACAATTAATTATACACTACCATAAAAAAGTACAAAAAAAAGATAATTCCACAAATTCAAAACCAAATAACATAAAACATAAAATTTTAGGTCCTCCAGCAAATACGGAATTTTTAGGTTGTTAAATCAAAATCACATGTTGCTTCTTTGTCCAATTATCTTTATGCAGGTTTATAAACCTTAGAATGTTCTATCTATCAATAAAGTAAATTTAAAATTGGTCGGGGCGAGAGGATTTGAACCTCCGACCACTTGAACCCCATTCAAGTGCGCTACCAAGCTGCGCCACGCCCCGCGTTTGCCTTAAATCCCTTTTGTCTTAAGTCTTCAAAAACATCTTTTGTACACAAAAAACTCACTTCATAACTTTTATTACTCATTTCTTTTTGTTTGTCAACTAAAATATCAAAGCCTAAGTTCTTCCACGCAGCTAAAAACCTATCTTTATCATACTCGTTCATCCTGCCTAAATCTGCATAGTATGTACCATTAACAACTCTTGTGCCAACTACATTGTATCCTTTTGACTTTAATATATTTTCAAAATTTAAAAACTTAGATTTTTCTAAACCTCCTACAAAAACCACATAATAATAGTGCGAATTTTCGCTTTGCTCTTTTATTGTGTAAGGTATGCGTTTTTGGTTTAATATTGATTGTAGATAATTTAGGTTGTTGCTGTTGCAAAAAACAGTACAACTTTTTTTAATGGGCTGCGCAGTTGAGACTGGCTTAGGGTTTGAGACAATCTGTCTTAAATTTTGGTTTGCATTTTGTTTGATTTTAGGCGCAGGCGCTATAACCTCTGACTTTTCTTGAGCGATAGGCTCATTTGTATGGGTTTGCAAATTGGAAACTGTTGCATTCAAAGTAGCATTTTGTAATTTAACTGTGATATTAAATGTATTATTGTTTTTAGTTGTCCTTTCCACTTTCTTTTTAGTAATCTTTGTTTGTGCCTTAATACTTAAATTTGACGTCTGAATTTTGGCTTGTCTATTGGCAAAATAAAACCCTACTGCAATTGCTAAAAAGATAGCCAAAACAAAAGCTAAAGAAACAGTTAGAAATTTTGCAATATGCAATTTTGACTTTTTTGGAATATCAATTTTATTAGGTATATTGTTTTTCAAAAGATTAATATTAAGCATAAGTTACTTAAAAATCATCTGCAAACTTGGTGTTTTTGATAAATCCAACAACCTTTCGATATTACTTAATCCAAAAAGTTTAGAAACTGACATATTATTATCACTTAGATCAACAAATTTTAAGCTTTTAATCCCGGTATAATCTTTAAGGTAAGCTTTAGCAGCATCAAAACCCCCAATCGAGTCTATTAAATGGTAATTTAGTGCCATTTGCCCAGTAAATACCCTTCCATCCGCTAAGGGTTTTAGCTGTTTTATACTGATATGCCTTGATGTTGATACAGCTTGTAAAAATTGATTATATACGCTTTCTACAACGCTAAAAAGCATTTCTTTGTCCGCTTTAGTAGGTTTTCTTAAAGGATTTCCTGCATCTTTTACTTTGCCACTTTTTACAACAAACTCTTCGATACCGATTTTATTTGCCAGTTTGTAAACATTAATCCCCTCAAATATAACACCAATGCTACCAGTCAAAGAAGCTGGATATGTCACAATTTTTCTAGCTCCCAGTGATGCAAAATAAGCACCGCTTGCACCAACGCTTTCAATTAGGGCAACAACGGGCTTTTTTTGATCTATTTTCTTTACTAAATAGTAAATTTTTTCGCTTTGAGTTGCATCACCACCAGGTGAGTCTATTTTTAACAAAATAGCTTTGTAGGTGGGGTCTTTTTGTGCTTCATCTAGCTGCTCACATATAGTTTTCGCAGTATTTGGCGTGATAATACCATAAATATTGACAACTGCAACTTTTGCAGGGCTAAAAATATTGTAAAAAAAATTTATAGCAAAAACTACAACAAAAACTACTAAAAAAGCTTCTATTATCTTTTTCATAAATAATTAATTTACATCAATCTTGAAATCATTTTTCTCTTTTGTATTTCTAGTCTGATTATTTTTATTTTAACTTTTTCATCTTTGTTCACACTAATGTTATTCAGCTCACTCCTTGGAACAAGACTTTCTACACCTTTTTCAATTTTTACAAAAACACCAAAATCTTTTATGCCTGTAACGACACCCTCTACGATATCGCCAGCTTTATATTTGCCCTCAATTAAGCTCCATGGGTCTGGCTCAAGTTGTCTTAAAGATAAAGCTATTTTTTTCTTATCTAAATTTATGTCAATAATTTTTACTTTAATCTTTTCGTTAACACTTAAAGTCGGTCTTTCTTCTGGTGACCAAGAAAGCTCGTTAGTATGAATTAGACCTTCAATGCCTTCGTCTAGTTTTACAAAAACACCAAAATCTTTTATGCCTGTAACGACGCCCTCTACGATATCGCCCACACGAAATTTTTCTTCAACACTAGACCAGGGTTCTGCATCAAGCCTCTTAATACTCAGCGCTATTTTTTTCTTTAGAGTATCAACCATTAAAACTTTTGATCTTATAGATTGACCAACGCTTAACTCTTCTTTGGCCTCTTTTGGAAATTTTATCCAGCTAATCTCAGAATTATGTATCAAACCCTCTACACCATCTGATAGTTCAATAAAAATGCCATAGTCAACGATATTTGAAATTTTGCCTTCAACAACATCGCCTTCTTTAATTTTTATCTCTTCCCATGGGTCAGCAGATAAATGCTTAATGCTTAAAAATACCCTTTTTTTATCATCCTTATCTTCAATACGCATAACTTTAGCTTTAATCTCGTCTTGGGGTTTTAAAACATCTTGAGGTTTTAAAATTTTTTTCCACGAGATATCAGTAATATGCACAAACCCATCAATCCCGCCAAGATCAACAAAAACACCATAATCAACGATATTTTTTACTTTGCCTTTAACTATATCTCCAACCTTAATTTTATCAATTAAATCAGTTCTTTGTTTGTTAGCAATCTCTTCTAATAATTGTTTTCTTGATAAAATAGCGTTCTTTTTTTGCTCATCTACGCTTATAACTTTAAATTCGTACTCTTTGCCAATATAGTAGTCAAAATTTCTTCTTTTTGATAAATCTACCAAAGAGCCAGGCAAAAAAGCTACAAAACCATCAACATCAACCAAAAAGCCACCTTTTATGGAAGCTTTTATAGTGCCTTTAACGGCTTTTTCTTCTTTGAAGGCTTGAGTAATTGTGTTAAAACCTATAAGCCTATCTGCCTTTAATTTTGATAGCATTTGAAAACCATTTGCGTCTTGTCTTCCCAAAAACATTACTTTTATTTTATCGCCAATATTGCACGGACTTTTAAATTCGTTTAATGGCACAATTCCTTCGGATTTATATCCTATATCTACAAACACATAATCATCTTTTATATTTATGATAATGCCTTCGATAATCTCACCTTCTTCAAAGTCCTTAAAAGTATTTTCGTAATTCAACATATATTCCTTATCCATACAACCTCCCCTACCTTGATTGATTTATTTATTATAACTTATATAAAAAGCTTGTCAACAAATAAAACTTGACAAGTGCAAACAATCGTTTAAAATTAAAACTATGATTGATTTTCACACACACACAGTCTTTAGCGATGGCGAGCTTATACCATCTGAGTTAGTAAAAAGAGCAAAAGACAAAGGCTATAGGGCAATTGCAATTACAGACCATGCTGATTTTTCAAACTTAGAAATAATTTTAAATAATATCAAAAAAGTAACATATGGGCTTGAAAAATACTATGGTTTATATGTTTTCTGTGGCGTAGAAATAACGCATGTGCCACCACAGCTAATAAAAAACACCATTTTATCTGCAAGGCAACTAGGAGCTGAAATTGTTGTAGTGCATGGCGAAAGCCCCGTTGAAAATGTAGCTAAATCAACAAATATATATGCTATAGCAAGTTTTTGCGATATTTTGGCACACCCCGGATTAATTGGTCAAAAGGAAGTAGAACTTGCAGTAAAAAACAATGTATATTTAGAAATTACAGCAAGGAGCGGTCATAGTTTAACAAATGGTCATGTGTTTCAAATGTCAAAAAAATACAATGCGAAATGTGTAATTAATACAGACACACACTCTCCATATGATCTTATTGATATCAATTTTGCAAAGACTATACTATATGGTTGCGGTATGAATGAAAATGAAGTTAATGAAGCGTTTTATAATTCAGAAGTGTTATTAGAAAAAATTTTAAAAAGGAGATTTATGTGCTCAAAAAAATAAGTGCTTTTTTGTTGTTATTAACAATTTTTTCTGTGTACTCTTGTTCTGGTACTAAACATATTAAATTAACTGTGGAAGAAAAACCATCGCCCATAGCAAAACAAACAAGTATTGTTAGCCCGCCCGTAAAAGTAGAAAAAATTTACAGCATAGGTCCTGTATCTTATAGGGCAAAGATTTTTATTTACGATGATATGATATATATTGGAAGCACAAATAAAAACCTTTATATGATAAACTTAAAAAACCTAGATGCTAAGAAGTTTGATATAAAAGAACCTATAGAAGCAGAAGTTTATGCTGATAATTACATATATGTTGGCACAAAAAAAGGTCAACTTTTCAAGATAGACTACAAAGATAATATTGTATGGAAAAAACAATTTGACTTTCCTATCGTTGGCAGTATAGTAGAAAACGATGGCTATCTTTATATAACTACTACAAACAATACACTATATAAAATAGACAAACTCGATGGCAAGACAGTATGGGAGTTTCACAGAAATACAGCTCCAATGAGCGTAAAAGGCTTTAGCATACCTGTATTTACAAACGATGCCATCTATATTGGCTTTGACAACGGTATGCTTTATAAATTGACTAAAGATGGTGATGAAATCTGGCAAGTAAAGGTGGGCAAAGGAGAGCTTTTTGTGGATGTTGACTCGAAAGCCGAATTGACAAATTCTAATGTTTATGCAACAAGCACAACCGGGTACACACAAGCTATATCAATTGATAAAGCAATGCCTGTTTGGTCAAAAGAAATATCTAGCTTTGCAAACCTCCAAATCTCACCTTTTGCACTGTTTGTTGCAAATGAAAAAGGTGGCGTAGAAGCACTTGATCCTCAAAGCGGCAGTACTATCTGGAGTAAAACCCTTAGCTACAATTACGATGTTTATTCAATGTATTTATCTGGCAATGATTATTTGTTTTGCTTGCTTTCAAATGGTAGATTAGTGGTACTTAATGCGCTAAATGGCAAAATTATGCAGATATTTAATTTAGGTGGCACTTTTGACTCAAAATTTACTTACTATAAAAATGCCCTTTATATAATCTCAAGAAATGGCAGCATTTATAAAATTTATTGAAAGGTAACAAAATGCAAAATAATAATGATGAACAAAAACCAAACAAAAATAACAATTACCAAAATTTAATAAAATTTTCCCTGTTTTACTTGCTGATTGGGCTTTTAGCAATTTACTTTTACCAAAGCTTTTTTGCCATTCAGAAAAAAACACTTAGTTACTCAGAATTTAAGACACTTGTTGCTAAAAATAGAATAATAAGCTGTGACATTTCGTCTCAATACATAAAAGGCGAATATTTAAACGACAAAAACAAAAAAGAACAATTTGTAACAGTTTCGGTAAATGACCCTAACTTAGTAAAGGACCTTGAAGAACACCATGTAAATTTTAGTGGCACAATTACAAATACATGGCTAACAAATTTGATTTTTGGTTGGATTTTGCCGTTTGGGTTGTTGTTTTTTTTGTGGTGGTTTATGACAAAAAAAATAAGAGGTTCAAGCGGTTCTATCTTTGGCTTTGGCAAAGGTAGGTTTAAGGTTTACCTAAATAAACGCCCAGATGTGAAGTTTTCTGATGTAGCAGGCATTGATGAAGTAAAATATGAAGTAGAAGAAATAGTTGAGTTTCTAAAAAACCCGAGCAAATATCAAAAATTAGGTGGAAGAATACCAAAAGGCGTTTTGCTTGTAGGCGCTCCAGGAACTGGCAAAACTCTACTTGCGAAAGCTACAGCTGGGGAAGCAGAAGTGCCATTTTTAAGCATAAGCGGCTCTGAATTTATAGAAATGTTTGTAGGAGTCGGCGCAAGCAGAGTAAGGGATTTGTTCCAAGAAGCTAAAAAACTGGCTCCTTGTATAGTTTTTATTGATGAGATTGATACAATAGGAAAAAGCAGGGCAATCAACACTATGACCTCAAATGACGAGCGGGAGCAAACACTTAATCAATTGCTCGCTGAAATGGATGGGTTTGAATCAAATTTAGGCGTAATTATCATGGCAGCAACAAATAGACCAGAAATACTAGATCCAGCTTTACTTAGACCTGGAAGATTTGACAGGCAAATTATAGTAGATAAGCCAAATGTAACTGGCCGTGAAGCAATCTTTAAGGTGCATGTCAAAAAAGTAAAACTAGATAATGATGTTGATATTAAAAAATTGGCACAGATGACACCTGGACTTGTTGGCGCTGATATAGAAAATATCGTCAATGAAGCTGCATTGTTAGCTGCAAGGGAAAACGGCGAAACGGTAAATATGAGACATTTTGAAGAAGCAATAGAAAGACAAATTGCTGGTTTAAAAAAACAAAACAGGGCAATGCGCGAAGAGGAAAAAAGACGGGTTGCGGTCCACGAATCAGGCCATGCTATCATTGCCTACTTAACACCAAATGCTGACAAAGTGCATAAAATTTCTATTATACCTCGTGGTGTTGCAGCACTTGGATATACCCAACAGTTGCCCACAGACGATAGGTATTTAATCACAAAACAAGAAATGCTAAATATGATAAAGGTGCTTTTTGGCGGAAGAATTGCCGAAGAAATCGTTTTAAAAGATGTCTCAACAGGGGCGCAAAACGATCTGTCGCGCGCAACTGATATTGCAAGGAGCATAGTTACAAAATTAGGAATGAGCGAATCTATAGGATTAGTTGTTTTAGAAGATCCAGCAAAATCTAGATTTTTAGGTTCAGAAGGAATATTTACTCAAAAAGACGAAATAAGCGAAAAAACAAAAGAGACCGTAGATGCAGAAATTAATAAGATATTAAACGATTGCTATAGGCAAGCAAAACAAATGCTCGAACAAAATATTGATAAGCTTGAAAAATTAACAAATATACTTTTAGAGAAAGAAGAAATCAATGAAGAAGAGTTAAAAAAAGTTATGGAGAATAAAGATGTATGATTTAAACAAAATTTTAGTGGCAGTTGACTCTAGTCCATATAGCACAAATGCAATAAAGTTTGCG
>Ga0315298_1009812_pt1 | contig 11696 bp, 12 predicted proteins | sample WHS_1_MG_FD_203077 | JGI IMG/M metagenome (GOLD analysis project Ga0315298, IMG submission 203077) | Extremophilic microbial mat communities from Washburn Hot Springs, YNP, Wyoming, USA - WHS_1_MG | ecosystem: Environmental > Aquatic > Thermal springs > Hot (42-90C) | place: USA: Wyoming... | reverse complement strand
TGGTCTACGGCGATGCGGAGGATGGTACAATGTCATTATATCATGAATCTGCGTGGAGGGGAACTCCCTGGTTTCAGGAATGGGCAGGTGTGCGGGGGATCAGGCACAGTTGGGCTCTCCGGCGATATGCGCCAGCCCTGGCCCCTTCCCCGCCGAGGCGGGGAAGGGGCCAGGGCTGGCGAGGTAGCTTAGCCGTGGTACATGGGCGACATGGCACGCAGTTTTTCGACGATCCCCGGCAGGATGGAGACGACATAGTCCACGTCGTCCTGGGTGTTGTCCTTGCCCAGGGTCAGGCGCAGGCTGCCGTGACAGACCTCGACGGGCAGCTGCATGGCCAGGAGCACGTGGGAGGGTTCGAGCGAGGCCGAGGTACACGCCGAGCCACTGGAGGCGGCGACGCCCATGAGGTCGAGGTTGAGCAGGATCGACTCGCCCTCGATGCCATGGAAGACCAGGCTGGCGTTGTTGGGCAGGCGTTGCGTGGGGTGGCCAGTCAGCTGCACAGCGGGGATGCGCGAGAGGATGCCCTGCACCAGCCGATCGCGCAGGCTCGCCACGTAGGGGTTCACCCGCTCGCGCTCCTCGTAGGCCAACTCGAGCGCCTTCGCCATGCCGACGATGTAGGGCACGTTCTCGGTGCCGGCGCGCCGGTTGCGCTCGTGGCCGCCGCCGGTCTGCATGGGCATAAGCGGCGTGTAGCGCCGCACGTAGAGCAACCCTACGCCCTTAGGCCCGTAGAACTTGTGCGCCGACAGCGAGAGCATGTCGACGCCGAGCGCTTCCACATCCAGGTCGAGGACGCCGCCCGCCTGTACCGCATCGGTATGGAAGGGCACGCCTTTGGCCTTGGTGACCTTGGCGATCTCGGCTATGGGCTCGATGGTGCCTACCTCGTTGTTGGCATACATGATCGTCACCAGCGCCGTGCGGTCGGTAATGGCCTTTTCGACATCGGCCGGGTCAACCACGCCGTAGCGGTCTACGGGGACTGTGGTCGACTCGAAGCCGAACTCCTTGACGAGCTGTTCTACCGTGTGGCTGACGGCGTGATGCTCGATGGGCGAGGTGACGATGTGGTTCTTGCCCCGCTTGCGCTGCGCAAAGGCGCAGCCGCGGATGGCCAGGTTGTCGGATTCGCTGCCACCTGAGGTGAAGACGATGTCGCGCGGCTGGGCGTGCAGAATCGCAGCGACGGTCTTGCGAGCTCTGTCGAGGGCATCTGCCGCCTCGCGGCCCAGGGCATAGATGCTCGAGGGGTTGCCATATTGGGTACTGAAGTAGGGCAGCATGGCCTCGACCACTCGCGGGTCCACCGGGGTGGTGGCCGCATGGTCCATGTAGACAGTGCGATCAGGCTTGGATACCATAAGAAGTCTCTTCTCCTCTACAGGAACTGAGGGGCCTGGCAGAAGTGGAGCTCTGCCGGCGAGCCAACGTTTCCTCAGCCCCATCGGCTACTTCGCTCCTGCCGATTTCACCATTTCCGGGGGATCCTCTTCGCACCAGTGAGCGCTCGAGCGCCTCGATGCGGGCCTCCAGATTGCGCAAGGCGTCAACGACGGGGTCGGGCAAGCGGCCATGCTCCAGGTCGGGCTTGGTGGTCGCTGGAGGAGCTTTGGGCTCCACCACTCGCCCGGGCACGCCCACCACGGTGGCCGCTGGCGGCACGGGCTTGACTACCACCGCGCCCGAACCGATCTTGGCATAGTCGCCCACCTCGATGGCCCCCAGGACGACCGCGTTGGAGCCGACTATCACGCCGTTGCCAATGGTCGGATGGCGCTTGCCTTTTTCGAGGGACGTGCCGCCCAAGACGACGCCCTTGTACAGCAGCACGTCGTCGCCGATTTCAGTGGTCTCGCCAATGACCACACCCATGCCGTGGTCGATGAAGAAGCGCCGGCCGATCCGTGCCCCGGGGTGGATCTCGATGCCGGTCAGGAAGCGGTTCCAGTGCGAGACGATGCGGGCCAGCAAGCGGTGATTGCGCCGCCAGAGGGCGTGGGCCAGGCGGTGCATCCACAGAGCATGCAGGCCGGGGTAGCAGAGCAGGACCTCCCACTTGCTGCGGGCAGCAGGGTCCTTGCTGAAAACGGTCTCCATATCCTCGCGAAGGGTCTCCCAGAGTGACACGGGCCTCTATCTCCTCACGTCGATATCCTGGCTGCAAACGTCGGCCAGGGTCAGGCTATCGAGAGTTTCGCTCAGTCGCGCACGAACCAGCGCCCATACCGGGCGCGTGGTACACTCGCTGGCCCGCGCGCAGCGCGTACTGCCCGCTTCCTCGAGGCAGGGGATGGGGACGAGTGCCCCCTCTAGGGCACGCAGCACATCGCCCACGGAGATTCGGTATGGGGGGCGGGCCAGGGCATAGCCGCCGGCGGCCCCGCGCGTGCTCACCAGCAGGCCAGCCCGGCGCAGGGGTGCCACAATCTGCTCGAGCGTCGCCACCGCGATTCCCTGGCTCTGGGCTACTTCGCTGAGCGGAACATAACCCTGGCCATACCGAGCAGCCAGCTCGGCCATGGCTCTCAAGCCATACTGCTCCTTGGCCGAGAAGCGCATCGTTTGCCCTCCCACAAATTCCGAAGCGAACATCGGATTTCATTCTAGCCGGGATTCCGTAGTTTGTCAAGACGCGGGTCGGTCGGATGATCTTGGCACAGCCGCCGCTACACTGCCCACCTCGAGGGATTGCCGCCACTCGTGTGCGGGGGGGTGGGGATGGCACAGAGGCACTCCGGCCTCAGACAGCCAAACATGAAAGAGCAGAGAGCGACCGACATTCTGATGGCCGAAGATCGGGGCATTGAGCACATGCTGAGCATCGTGGAGGGAGCGGCAGAGCGAGTGGAGCGGGGCCAGCCGGTGCCCCCACCCTCTTTGCCGAGGCAGCGACTTTTCCAACTCTGCCGACCGCTGCCACCACAGCAAGCGGGCCTCGCGGAGGCCTGCGAGCGGGTGGAACGCGAAGAGATGGGCGAGGGTGAGCACGAGCGCTTTCACGCCATGATCGCGCAGGTGGAAAAAGAGATGGTGGCACAGCGCGTCTGAGCAGCCTCCCCACGCGTCACGTCGGCGCCGTCTGCCGGCTCTCGATCAGCTCCAGCTCCGTCAGAGCGTCGTCGAGCTCCTCCATCAGGCGCTGAATCACGCCGTGGAGCTCCGCGGCCTGGTCGACCTCTTCAGGCAGGGCCAGGCCCCGGAGGTCATCGGCGGCAGCCTCTACCGCGCGGGCGACGCGTTCGCGGATGGCCTCAACTTGTTCATTCGCCATAACGCCTCACTCGTGAGAAGGGGGCCAGCCAGACCCCCTTTGCCTCGTCTGCGAGGGAAGAGTCTAGTACAGTTTGTGCACGGGCGCCAGCCGACTCGCCTCTGCAGGTGCGGTTCAGTTTGGGAGCAAGCCTGTATGCCAACATCATTCGATGTTTGCTGCCCCCACCCCCAGCCCCGCCGCCCCGCCTGGGGGCGGGGGGATGGGTTTCATACCCTGTCCAGAACGCTGGCCGCTGGCTTGCCCCCAAAGCGAACTACACCCCGCCTCTGCGGGCAAGGCTCAGCGCGGTGGCCGGGGCGGGGAAGGGGAGATCGGGTTTTGGGGTGTTGGCGGGCACCTTCGCTGCCCGCCAACACCCCTACGTCGAAGGAGTCGTTGCTTACAGCCAGGGGTTGGTGCCTGGCACCTGGTACTTGCGCTCGATGCGCTGACGGAGGAAGAGTTTGAACGATAGCAGGTCCACGTAGGTCTCGGCCTGTATCTGCAGGCGCGTGCCCATCTGGCCTACGTACTCGTGCATCTCGGGCAGCCAAGCGTGGTCGGCGGCAATGGGATAGTCGTGCAGCTCTACCCACACGTGACGCCAAGGGCCCTTGTAGAGGTGGCCTTGGCGCCCATTGGCATCGCACACCCAGGGCAGTTGCAGCCGCTTCGCGACCTGATGGCTGGGCAGGAAGTAGAAGGCGTTCTCGCAGTGCATGGCCTCCTCCTGCGCGAGATGTCACTTCCAGTCTATACCCTTCCGTCGAGGCGCTGCAAGCGCCTTTCGTACTCCCCTGCCCGGCCCGTTGGTACCCCGGGCGCCATTGCGGGAAGCGGAATAGGAGGGGTAGTTCCCGACGAAAACCGGGGAAAACCCGCTATTCCTATCCGATTCTCGCTTGACATTGTAGGGTCTTTTGTGATATGATGATCAGGAAAGTGGAAGACTACACAATCTCTGTGGCAGCACTGCTATCGCCGCTGCGCCATCTGGCTGATAGGGTGTACTTGGCTGTTGCACGCGGTTCTCCAAGGAGCACGGGCCATGAAACTGAGTCGACGCGCTTTCGTCAAGCTCTCGGGAGCCTCCATCGGCAGCCTCCTCCTGCCGAGGGGCATCGCCGCGGCCGAGGAGGTGCCTCGTTTCCGCCTCCACAAGCCCATCGGCGAGAAGCAGACCATCTGCCCCTATTGCTCCGTGGGCTGTGGGCTGCTCATCGCCACCGACCACAACGGCCACATCATCAACTCCGAAGGCGACCCCGACCACATCATCAACCGGGGCGCCCTCGACCCCAAGTCGCTCTCCGTCCGTCAGCTCGCCAACAGCCCCCTGCGCTTGCACAAGCCCCTCTACCGGGCTCCAGGAGCCAGCGCATGGAAGGAGATGAGCTGGGGCGAGATCCTGCCCCTCATCGCCGACCGCATCAAAAGGACCCGCGACGAGACCTTTGAGCTCAAGGAAGGCGATGTGACGGTCAACCGCACGCGCGCGATTGGTTTCCTGGGTGGGGCGGCCAACAACAATGAGGATTGCTACCTCGCCTCGAAGCTCGCGCGTGCCCTCGGCCTGGTGTACATCGAACACCAGGCGCGGATATGACACTCGGCCACAGTTGCCGGTCTCGGCAACACGTATGGCCGCGGTGCCATGACCAATCACTGGGCGGATCTGAAAAACTCGGATTGCGTCCTCGCCATTGGCTGCAACCCGGCCGAGAACCATCCGGCATCGATGGCCTGGATCAACCGTGCCCGTGACGAGCGTGGGGCCAAGCTGCTCGTTGTCGACCCTCGCTTCACCCGCACCGCGGCTGTGGCCGACCTCTACGCCCCTCTGCGCCCCGGCACCGATATCGTCTTCGTGGGAGGGCTGATCCACTACATCCTCGAGAACAATCTCTTCCACAGGGAGTACGTGCTCCACTACACCAACGCGAGCTTTCTGGTCCACCCCGACTATAGGGGACCGGCCGACCTCGACGGCTACTTTTCGGGCTATGACCCGGCCAAGCGCAGCTACGACCGTACCACCTGGGCCTACCAGCGCGATGAGCAGGGGAATCCCAAGGTGGACCCCAGCCTCGAATCGCCGCAGTGTGTCTTCCAGATCCTCAAACGGCACTATGCCCGCTACACACCCGAGATGGTGGAACGCGTCTGCGGCACGCCGCGCGACCAGTTCCTGGCCCTCGCCGCCGAGTACGCCAAGACCGGGCAGCCCGGCAAGGCGGGAGCTCTGCTCTACGCCATGGGGCAGACTCAACACACCGTAGGTTCGCAGAACGTGCGCATCCTGGCCATCCTGCAGCTCCTCTTGGGCAACATTGGCTTGCCCGGTGGAGGCGTGAACGCGCTGCGCGGGGAATCGAACGTGCAGGGCTCTACCGACATGGGCCTGCTCTATCATACCCTTACCAGCTACCTGGCAACCCCCACCGCCTCGGCACATCCCAACCTGAAGGCCTACCTCGAGCGGCAGGTCAAGGCCGCTGGCAAGGGCTACTCCAAGAACACGCCGAACTTTATCGTGAGCCTGCTCAAGGCCTACTGGGGTGACTCCGCCACCGAGGCCAACGACTATTGCTACGACTATCTCCCCAAGATCAGTGGCGACTGCTCGTGGATCAGTCTCTTCCATGCCATCGAGGCTGGCACTATCCAGGGCCTGTGGCTGATGGGCCAGAACCCGGCCGTCTCTGGGCCCAACTCGCGCTTTGAGCGACAGGCGCTGGGCAAGCTCAAGTGGATGGTGATCCAGGAGCTGTTTGAGACCGAGACAGCCTCCTTCTGGAAGGCTCCCGGCGTTGACCCGGCCGCGGTGCAGACCGAAGTCTTCCTCTTGCCGGCGGCTGATGCGCTCGAAAAGGCTGGCTCCATCGTCACCAGCGGCAGGCTCATCCAGTGGCGGCCCCAGGTGGCCGCTCGCCCTGGGCAGGCTCAGGAGGACATCTGGATCCTCGACCGCATCTATCGCGAGCTCAAGAAACGCTACCAGGCCGAGGGCGGTGCGCTGCCCGAGCCGATTCTCCAGTTGGCCTGGGACTATGGAGACCCGCCGGCCGCTACCGCCGTGGCCAAGGAGATCAACGGCTTTTACACCCGCGACGTCAAAGATGCCGCGGCCACAGCCGCCAAGGGCGACCTGCTCTCGACCTTCGCCCAGCTGCGCGCCGATGGCTCGACTGCCTGCGGCGCCTGGGTCTATGCCGGCTACTACTACCCGCGCGATGACGGCACCGGGGTCATCCTGCCCTCCTGCATGCGCCGCGGCACCAAGGACCCAGGCGGCCTGGGCATCTACCCCTACTGGGGCTGGGTGTGGCCGGCAAACCGGCACATCATCTACAACCGCTGCTCGGCCGATAGCCAGGGGCAGCCCTGGGCAAAGGACAAAGCCCTCATTTGGTGGGACGGCAGCAAGTGGACTGGCTACGACGTTCCCGACTTTGGCGTCACCACCGACCCGGCCAAGCCCGGCGGCGACGATGCTTTCATCATGCACCCCGATCTCAAGGCTGCGCTCTTCAGCGGCTTGAACGAGGGGCCGCTGCCCGAGCACTATGAGCCGGTGGAGAGCCCAGTGCGCAACCTCCTCTCATCCGTGCAGAACAATCCTGTCATCAAGCTGTGGGATGTCGCCAAGGGCCAGCCCATCGGCGACAACCTGGGCGACCTGCGCGAGTTCCCCATTGTCGCCACCACTTTCCGCGTCACCGAGCACTGGCAGGCCGGAGCCATGTCGCGCAATCTGCCCTGGCTGGTCGAAACCCAGCCCGAGATGTTCGTAGAGATCAGCCCCGAGCTGGCCCGCGAGAAGGGGATCGCCAGCGGGCAGACAGTCATCGTCCGCTCAGCTCGCGGCGAGATCAAGGCGGTGGCCATGATCACGCGGCGCTACAGGCCCCTGCGCGTCTGGGATGCGGTCACCAACGGCTTCCGAGATGTGCACCAGGTGGGCATGCCCTGGCACTTTGGCTGGGCCGGCCTGGCCACCGGCAGCATCGCCAACGACCTTACCCCCCACGTGGGGGATGGCAACACCATGATCCCCGAGTACAAGGCGTTCCTGGTGGATATCCGGAGGGCGTAGCATGACAAAAGCCATACTCATTGATACGACGCGGTGCACGGCCTGCCGCGGTTGCCAGGTGGCCTGCAAACAATGGAACGACTTGCCGGCGGAAGAGACGCACAACGAGGGCAGTTACCAGAACCCTATCCGCCTCTCGGCTGTGACGTGGACGCTGGTGCAGATGCGCGAGGTGGAGTACCGGGGCAAGCTCTACTGGAGCTTCCTCAAGCGTCAGTGCATGCAGTGCCTGCACCCGGCTTGCGTCTCGGCGTGCCCAGTGGGCGCCATGCACCGCACGCCTGAGGGCATTGTGGTCTACGACGACTCGCGGTGCATCGGCTGCCGCTACTGTATGACGGCCTGTCCCTTCCGCATACCCCGCTTTGAATGGGACAAGCCTCTGGGCTACATCCGCAAATGCCACTTTTGCTACGACCGCCAGGCCGAGGGCCTGCCACCGGCCTGCGTGAAGGCTTGTCCTTCGGGGGCACTCCGGTTTGGCGAGCGTGAGGAGATGATCGCTGAGGCCGAAGGCCGGCTGCGAGCGCATCCCGACCGCTACTACCAGCACCTCTACGGCAAGGAGGAAGGTGGTGGCACGAGCGTCCTCATCCTCTCGGCGCTGCCCTTCGATCTTCTGGGATTGCCGACCCTCAGCAGCGAGCCGGTGGCCCTGCCCGAGAGTACGTTGGCTCCCTTCGAGTACCTGGGCCAGCCGACCTTGGGCAAAGAGCCGGTCACCCAGCTCAATGATGAACTAGCCCATATCGGCACACCGGCCATCGCCCTGGGCGTCACCGCCATTCTGGCCGGCATGCAGTGGTATGGCAGGCGCAGGGCAAGGCTCGCTGGGGAAGCGGCCCGCCGTGCGTCTGCCAAGGAGGAGCGCTAGCTATGACGACCTGGCGCAAGGAACTGAGGAAGGAGCTGCCCATCTCGTGGGCCGAAGCTGCCGTACTGGTGGCCTTGGCCGCCATTGCCGCCCTGGGCCTGGGGGCCGCGGCGGTGCGCTTTATGCGCGGCCTTGGGGCTACCACTGGGCTGAGCGATGCCTATCCCTGGGGCATCTGGATCAGCTTCGACGTCTTTATCGTGCCCTTCTCGGGCGGGGCCTTCACGCTGGCCGCCGTCGTCTACCTGCTCAACGACGAGCGCTACCACGTGCTGGTGCCGCCAGTGGTGTTGGCCGGCCTCCTTGGCTACGCCATGGTCTGCGCCGTGCTGCTCGTGGACCTGGGCCTGCCCCATCGCTTCTACAACATCATCGCCTTCCTCAACCCCAAGTCGTTCATGTTTGAGATCAGCTGGTGCGTGATGCTTTACCTGCTGGTGCTCGTGCTCGAGTTCAGCCCAGTGGTGCTCGAGAGGTTGGGGTGGGAGGGGCCACACCAGCTGATCCGTGCTTTCACCATCGTCTTTGTCAGCGCGGGCATCATCCTCTCCAGCCTGCACCAGTCGTCGCTGGGTTCGATGTGGCTGCTCTTGCAGGCCAAGTTGCACGCTCTCTGGTGGACGCCCATCCTGCCTCTGCTCTTCCTTGTCACGGCGGTGGCTGGTGGGCTCTGTATGGTCATCTTCGTCTCGGTGCTGGCAGCCAAGGTCTACGGCCACCGCGCTCCCACCCATCTGCTGGCCAACCTTGCCAAGGCGGTGGCGGCGATCCTCCTGCTCTATGGGGTGCTCAAGTTCGCCGACCTGGCGCTGGCAGGCGAGCTCGGCCTGCTGTTCCGGCCCGGCACACTGACGCTGCTTTTCTGGGCCGAGGTGGCGCTGGGCATAGCAGCGCCCATCGCGATCTTTGCCGCGCGCAAGCTGCGCCAGACGGATGGCGGGCTTTTGGCGGGCGCCGTCGTGGCCCTTGCTGGCCTGGCCCTCAACCGCGCGAATGTGAGCATGTTTGCCATCTGGCGGCCCGCGGGCACTGTGTACCGGCCCAGTTGGATGGAGGTGGCGATCCTGGCCGGCGCCCTGGCGGCAGCGGGGCTGGTCTTTGCGCTGGCGGCGCGTTTTCTGCCCCTCTTGAGGCCGGCGTCCGAGGAGCACAGGGGATGAGGGGAGCCAGCAGTGGCACGGTTGTGGGGCGGGCGGTGGTGGCTGGCGGCGATGCGTCCACCCTCGAACGCCTGGCTGAGGCAGGCGACTCGCAGCCGGGCCTGCGACGGCTCGTGCCCTTCTGGGTGGCGCTCTACGAGGTCCAGTTCGCCACCCGCGAGGAGCTGGCGGCCGTCCACGGCGCCTGCGCCTGGACGCTGCGCCGCGACCGGCTGCTCGCCGGCCAGGCTCAGCTGAGCCTGGCCGACCTGCCGCTTGCTGCAGATGCCCTGGCGGCTTGGGCACGCGAGATGGGCGAGGTCTGGCGGCGTTATGATCCGGGTAGCTCGCTGCCCACTGACGAGGATTGGCTGGCGCGGGCGCGACAGGCCTTCCTCGACTCGACCCTGGCGCCCGGCCAGCGCCGTGAGTGCACCCTGGCCGACATGCTGGCCGGCCTGTCGATCGTGCCCTACGTCGAGTGGGCAGCGGCGGGCGTTGCCCCCACCCTGCAGGGCGAGATGGAGGCGTGGGGCCGGGGCTCGTGCCCCGTGTGTGGCGGCCTTCCCGACCTGGCCATCCTAGCTGGTGATCCGGCAGCGCGTAGCCTGGTCTGCTCGCGCTGCACCACGCTGTGGCCCTACACGCGGGTCGGCTGCCCCTTCTGCCGCAGTGGGGATGGGCAGGTGTACTATGCAGATGGCGATGGGGGGCACCGGCTGTACGTTTGCCTGCACTGCCGACGCTACGTAAAGGCCGTCGTCGTGCCGGCGGGAGCGACAGTGGACCCGTGGGCCGAGCGGTTGCTCACACTCGGCATGGACCTGGCCGCTCTCGAAGCTGGCTATGGCCCAGGCTGATCGCGACACGTTCTCGATCCCCATTCCAGAGGACCCTCAGGATGCCTCGGCCTCGATTGTGAGGGGCAGGCTGCTGGCGCCTAGGGCGCGAAATCGTCAACATCACTCGGACGGGCCACCGAGATAAGGTGGCGAAAGGGAGGTGGCTATGGCTACGACGGAACGGGTTGCCCGCTCTGGGGAGCGGGGGCTTGTGCGCACCGTTGCCTTCTCTCTCGTTGCGCTGGTGCTGCTTGTGGGAGGAGGAGCGCTCTTCCTGAGCAGCACCCCGCTGGCGGGCTATGGCATCTGGGCCTTTGTGTGGGGGCTGGCCTTCCTGCTCGGCGCCCTTGGCCGGCCCGATAGGCAGGAGGTCTGAGCCTGCCGCGCGGCTACGGTTTCAGCACGTAGATGGGGCTGCTCCAGGCCCAGCCACCATCCACTTGGCGCACAATGACGTAGTAGGGCGTGAGTCCTCGGCGCGAGGTCGACTCGGCCCACACCAGCTCCACCTGCCTGCGCCCGCTTCCGGCCGGGCGCGGCTCGGCGCGCACGTAGAGGCCGTCGCCCCCCAGCTCCTGCCGGAAAGGCAGACCATCCAGGGGGATGCGGAGGTCGGCCATGGGCGCGTAAAAGTCGAGGCGCGCGCCGGGGCTCGTCTCCAATTCTAGGAGGAGGCCGTTCTCGTTGCCAGCGGTCAGGGAGCGCCAGCTCAGCGCGTCCTCGCTCTCGAGGACGATGCCGCGGGCGGCCGAATCGAAGCCATAGGGGATGGCGCACTTGATGCGGGCGCCGTGGGCGCGGAGGGTGCCATCCCATGGCGCGATGCGTGGCCAGTCGCGGGCCATGGCGCCGCCCCATGCCACCCGCACCCAGCCGGGCAGGCCCGGATCTGCCTCGGGCCAACGGTAGGCGAGTTCGCTGCCTCGGTAGACTTCGATGCGCTCGATCTCGGCTGTGCCCACGACGCGCACCAGCAGGTTGGGCGGGGCGCTGGTGCGGTAGAACTCGCCCATCGGGTGACCGTCGGCATCGACTCTGAGCAGGATGCGTGGGCCGTTGGTGGCGTAGCAGCGGCGTGCGCGGAGCGCCTGCCAGACGGCCAGCCGCGAGCGGGCCGGCGCATACACACAAGTGAGGCCACCCCGGGCTGGCCGCTCGCCACCGCCCGGCCACGAAGCGCCGGGCCGGCCCTGCCATTCGCCGCTTGCTGCTACCACTCCTACCAGGTAGCCGCGAGCCAGCGCCTCTTCGAGCAACCACGGCGACGCACCCCAGCCCGACCAGACCTCTACCAGCCCTTCCACTCTCGGGTCGTAGCAGTCGAGGTTGGGGGCAGGGCCACAGCCGCCTGCGATGATCAGGGCTGGCTGGCCGGCCAGCGCAGTGTAGAGCTCAGCCAGGGGGTAGCAGACCCCCTGGGCTGGGTTGCCGCTGTGCGTGGGTGGGCTGCAGGACCGGAGCTCGGCACCGTCAGCGGCAAAGA
>Ga0315298_1009811_pt1 | contig 11696 bp, 7 predicted proteins | sample WHS_1_MG_FD_203077 | JGI IMG/M metagenome (GOLD analysis project Ga0315298, IMG submission 203077) | Extremophilic microbial mat communities from Washburn Hot Springs, YNP, Wyoming, USA - WHS_1_MG | ecosystem: Environmental > Aquatic > Thermal springs > Hot (42-90C) | place: USA: Wyoming... | reverse complement strand
CCGGAGGCTCGTTTGAGACGATCGATGCGGCCATCTGCCGAGGGGAAATTACCGATTTGACGGCCGGTGCCCTCGCGCTCGCCTGGGCGAATACGCGCCGCCGTGCTACGGTGGCGCTCGTCTCGGGGGGCATATCCGACGAGGAGGCTCGTGCTCTCGGGTTTGTGCCCTACGCTACGGTGGAGGAGGCGCTCGCCTCTGCCCTGCGCCGCCATGGCCCAGAGGCCACGGTGAGCATCCTCCCCTTTGCGCCGGATACGCTCCCCCTGGTGGAATAACCCTAGGCGCCATCGGGACCTACCGATGGCGCCTGGTATTTAAGGCAACCCGCTTTATGGGGCTAGGCTAGGGGTTCCCCTCTTTATCGGGCCAGTAGGCAAAGAGCGACCCCACTGATTGGCCGGTTACGTTGCGGCGGATGGCTTCGCCAAAGATGGGCGCCGCCGAAAGGACGGTCATATTGGGGAGCCGCTTCTCGGGCGGGATGGGCACCGTGTTCGTGGTAACGATCTCTTCGATGAGGTCACCCATCTCGCGAAAGCGCGCGATGCATTGCCCGCTGAATACGCCGTGCGTGCAGGCTAGCGTGATCTTGCGGGCATTCTGCTCGCGCAAGACCTCGATGAGGCCCATGACCGAACCACCCGTGGCGATCTCGTCATCGAAGACGATGACATCCTTGCCCGAAATATCGCCGATGATGCCGGAGATACGCACATGTTCGTCGGAGAGGCGCTCTTTATCTCCCGCGGCTACGCCCACGCCGAGCGATCGGGCTAAACGTGCGGCACGCTTGGCATGGCCAATATCCGGCGCCACGATGATGGTATTCGAAAGGTCGCGCGTGCGAAAGTGGTTCACAAAGGCCGGTTGAGAGGTCAGGTGATCCGTCGGCACGCTGAAAAAGCCGTGCACTTGAGGGGAGTGCAAGGTCATCGTCATCACATGGTTGGCACCCGCCGTGGTGATAAGGTCGGCAATGAGGCGCGCCGTGATGGAGATGCGCGGCTGATCCTTTTTATCCGACCGGGCATAGGAAAAGTAAGGGATGACGGCATGGATGGTGTGCGCCGAAGCGCTGCGCGCCGCGTCGATCATCATCAGCAGTTCGAGGAGATGATCGCTCACGGGTGGCACGAAGGATTGGATGATGACCACCTCTTTGCCGCGGACGCTTTCACCCAATTGTACAAAGAGGTTGTCGTTGCTAAAACGCGTGGTATAACTGGGGCAGACGGGGCATCCCAAATAATCCGCAATTTCGCGGGCCAATTCGGGGTGCGAACTCCCACTAAAGATGCGCAGTTTCGTCGCAAAAGCCTCGCATGCGTTGCTCATCAACCTTCACCCCCCTTGCAATGACACATGGCCTTCCTTGGGGCCGGGCCGTCTCACAAGGTCGCTTTATAACACATCCGTTGGGCTTGTGCAAACGGCGCAATCCCCTTATGTATTGCCCTTGACGCACTTCGCGCCCGCCTTATAATCGGGGGCGATATCGCATAGAGGGAGCGTGCACGATGGAACAAAAGACGATTGGGTTTATTGGCCTGGGGATCATGGGGTACCCGATGCTGGGGCATATCGTCAAGGCCGGCTATAAGACGGTGTGTTATGACATCGTGCCGGCGGCCTTGGAGCGGGGTGTGGCTTTAGGGTCTAAGCCGGCCGCTTCTGCCAAAGACCTGGCCGCCCAGGTGGATGTCGTCATCTCGATGGTGCCCGATTCGCCGGATGTCGAGGCGGCTTATTTGGGCGAGCAAGGCGTCCTCGCCGGCGTGCGCCCCGGGACGCTGCTCATTGATATGTCCACCATTTCGCCCATCACGGCGCAAAAGGTGGCCAAGGCCGCGGCAGAAAAGGGTTGCCCCATGTTGGATGCCCCCGTGAGCGGTGGCGACGTGGGCGCCCGAGAGGCGCGCCTCTCGATTATGGTAGGGGGTGACCCGGCCGTGTTTGAGCAAGCTCTGCCCATCTTCCAACTCTTGGGGAAGGCGACCTACTGCGGCCCTTCAGGGTCCGGGCAGATCGTCAAAGCCTGCAACCAGATTCAGGTGGCGCTCAACTTTATCGGCATGGCCGAGGCGCTCGTTTTGGGCGCCAAGGCAGGCGTGGACCCCGAGATCATCCTGCGCGTGCTCAGCGCAGGCTATGCCCAAACGCGCGTGATGGACGTGCGCGGGCCGCGCATCCTCAAGGGAGATTACACGCCAGGCTTTCGCGCGCGTTTTCATTACAAAGACCTCAACATCATCCGAGAGGCGGCCAGGGCCTATGGGGCCTCGCTTCCGGCTTCGGCTTTGGCCCACGAACTCTTTACGGCCATGATGGCCAACGGCTGGGGCGAGTTGGATCATTCCGCCGTGGTCAAGGTGATCGAAAAATTGAGCAATTGCGAGTTGCCCGTCAAGAAGGATTAGCCCGCCCTCGGGCCTTTTCTCTAGAAAGGTTTGCTGATGGCTAGACCTCCCCGTGTGGCCGTGGTGGGCAGTTTCAATATGGATCTCGCCGTGCGCACGCCGCGCGTGCCGTTGCGCGGCGAGAACCTCTCCGCCTATAGCCTGCGCATCGGCTTGGGAGGTAAAGGGGCCAACCCTGCCGTGGGGTTGGCGCGCCTGGGGGTAGAGGCCTTTCTGGTGGGGTGCGTCGGGGCGGATGATTTTGGGCGGCGTGCCCTAGAGGCCCTCGCCCAAGAGGGTGTGCATACCGAGACGATGGCCGTCTTGCCCGATGTGGGGACCGGCGTAGCCCTGATCATGGTGGATGATGAGGGTGAGAACACCATTTTGGTGGTGAACGGCGCGAACGACCGGTTGACGCCCGAGCACGTCTCCAGGGCGCTTGCGCCCCTGTGGGGCAGTGTGGACGCCCTCCTCGTCAATTTTGAGATCCCCGAGGCAGCCGTAGCCGAGGCCGTACGGGAGGGCCTGGCTCACGGCCTTCCCGTCATCGTGGATGCAGGCCCTCCGCGCCGTTACTCCCCTGAGACGTGGCGCGGCGCCACCATCCTGACGCCCAATGAGATCGAGGCGGAGACGCTCTTGGGCTACCCCATTGCCGATGAGGCCACGGCTCGCCGCGCCGCGCGCGACCTTTTAGCGACGGGGCCAAAGGCTGTAGTGCTCAAACTCGGCGCGCAGGGGGCGCTCCTCGCCACGCCCGAGGAATGCGCGCTCATTCCACCCTTCCGCGTGAACGTGGTGGATACGACGGGCGCCGGCGATGCCTTTGCCGCCGGCCTCCTGGTGGCCCTCATCGAGGGGAAACCGCTCCACGAGGCCGTGCGCTTTGCCAACGCCGCCGGCGCCCTGGCCGTGACGCAGATGGGCACGATGAACGCCATGCCCACGCGGGCGGAGGTGGATCGCCTTTTGGCCGAAGCCAGCGACAGGGGCGCCTAATCCACCTCGAACATCGTGGTCATCCAATGGTAAAAGTTGTCGCGCGAATCCACGAGGTGCCGGTAAAGGCGCCGTAACAGGTCACGCCGCACGCCAGCATAGCGTGGGTCATCATAAACGTTATGCAGTTCATATGGGTCAGCAGTGAGGTCATAGAGTTCGTTCACGTCGGGCGGGTTGACCACGAGTTTGTGCGTACGCGTGCGAATGCCCCTTTGGGGGTAAGGGAAGTGATGCCCGTGGAACTGCAAGTAAACCTCTTCTGGCCAAGTGGGCGTTTCGCCGCGGAGGAGGGGCACAAGGCTGCGCCCCGCCACATGAGCGGGAATCGAAGCGCCGGCGATCTCGAGAAACGTCGGCATGAGGTCCATCAGGGTAACCATCGCGTGGCAGCGGGTGCTGGGCCGCGTTACGCCCGGCCATCGGGCGACGAGCGGGATGCGGTAGATATCGTCGTACATCATGGGGCCTTTATCCGCCAATCGGTGGGCGCCGACGAACCCCCCGTGATCGGTCGAGAAAAAGACAACGGTGTTTTCCGCCATCCCCAAATCCTCTAGCGCCTTGAGGACGCGCCCGATCTGCTCGTCAATGAGCGTAACGTACCCCCAGAACATGGCCGTAACCTTCTGCCAAACCTCCCAAGGGTAAGTATCAAAGGCCCAGTGGAGCGAATACCATTTGTGGACTCGGGGCTTGCCTTCAAAGGTCTCTTCCATGCTGGGCATCCTCTGGACGAGGGAGGGATCGTACAGGTCGGCGTATTCTCGCGGAAGATAGTACGGTAGGTGTGGCCCGAAAAAGTTCATCTGCAGAAAGAAGGGCCTGCCCGAGGCAGCGTATTCCTGGAGGCGGCGGATGGTCAACTCGGCGAGAAAATACGGGTATGTGCCCTCCACCGGCCCTTCGTAGATGCCCCCCATAGGGAGCGAAGGCTTGCCATTGGGGAAGACGCCGCGAATCTCATTGCGCACGCGCCACTCGGGGAGGCCCCTTTCGGCCAGGTAGGCCCTATAGGCGGGGTGCTGTTTCGGGGCATCCCAGCCGGGGAAGTGAATACCCTCGAAGCCGTAATATTCCGGCCCACGCGTTATGCCCAGGTGCCATTTGCCCACCAAACCGCAACGATAGCCCGCTTCGCGCAAGTAGGTGCTAAAGGGCACCAGCCCCTCGGGCAGTTCCCAGGGGTAGCCGATGTTTCGCTCAAAATTGGCGAGCATGCCGTGCCGATGCGGCTCAAGGCCCGTTAGGAGCGTGGCCCGAACGGCGGTGCAGATGGCCGTGTTCGTATAGGCCTGCTCAAAGCGCACCCCTTCGGCGGCGAGGCGGTCTACGTTGGGCGTACGGCAAATGGGGTTGCCATAGCATCCGAGCGAATCGCGCCGCTGTTGATCGGTGAGGAAAAGAAGGATATTCGGCTTATCGGGCATGGTCATCCTCCTAAAAAGATGCACGCGCTATTCTAGCCCACGGAGTAACCCTTCCAAGGGATCGCGCATAAAGGCGCGCCGGTAAGCATTCGTCTCCCGCAGGAGGTAGCCAAGGGCCTCGCGAGCCTCAGCCAAAGAGGGCTTGGGCACGGGCCGAGCACCTTTAACCTCTTGCGGGGATTTTGCCTCTTGAGGCGCAAAGGCGCGCCAGCGCCCCTCGATCTCCCACAGTGCGATGTGCCCCCTTGCTGCTAGGCCCTGCAGGGCGATGCGTACGGCCTCTTCGCGCGCGCCGATGCGCGATGCCATGCGGGGGATATCTAGCCAGCCCTCATATTGGCGCAGAGCCGCCTGCAGGAGGCCGGCGACCTTTTGGATAAAGAGGTCCGGCGTCTCATCGGGCAGGGGGAACAGCGGCAGGATATAGACCACCTGAGGGCGCACACGCGCCAAAACCTCCCGCATGATCCCTGGCCCGGCCGGGGCCGTCAAGATGGCCAGGGCAGGGCGGGGATCCTCGGGCAGACCCAGGCGCGAAACGGCCTCCGGGAAAAGGCCCTCCGCTCCTTCTCCCCACCAGACGATACGATCGCCGTAGGCGGCGCGCAGATGGGCATATAGCGCCTCTCGATCGGCATGAAAGCGCCAATCCACCACTTCTCTCCCACCGATGAGGGGCGGGGTAGGGATCTCCACTTGGGCGCTCGCCGGGCGCCAATCGACTACTTCGAGCAGGAGCGATTCGTGCCCCTTCCAGGCGTCCACCCCGATGTAAAAGGCCACATCAATGCGCTCATCTGCCTCAGGGAGGGGGCCGGCGTTGAACCAGGTGAAGCGCGTTGGCTCCTCCAATCCGAGGTCGAGGTACAGGTGCCGATGCGCCGATTGCTGATCGCGGCGGACATCTTCGGCGCGCAGCATGGTCGCCTGGGCCACCATGAAGGTGGGCCGGGGATTGAGAGGGCCGTGGGGCGCAAGTTTTCCCAAGGCACGCGCTAGGTCAAGCGTCAATTCGTGGGGTGGGACGTGCGCGTCAATCCATAGAACGGGTTCGGGGGGCGGAGCCGTAATCGCCTTGGCGCGGAGATATTCCAAAAGGCGCGCGCGGAAGGCGGGCACATTTTCCCGAGCGATAGTGAACCCGGCGGCCATGGGGTGCCCCCCCTCGCGGAGGAGGAGGTCGCCCTGCGCGGCGATGGCCTCGTGAATATCCACGCCCTCGACGGAGCGCGCGGAGGCCACGCTGGGCTGGTTGGGGCGGTGGGCGATCAGGATGGTGGGGCGCTGGTAACGGCGGGCGAGGTCCCCGGCTACCAGGCCCAAAACGCCCGGCTCCCAATCTTCCCCTTCGACGACGAGGGCGCCTTGGCGCAAGAGTTCGGGTTCCGCCTCGAGCCGATCGAGCACGCGGCGCATGAGCATCTCGGTATGGAGGCGGCGGTCGAGGTTGAGGGCCTCCAGTTTTTCGGCAAGCGCTTGCGCCCGGGCAGGGTCGCGCGTCAGGAGGAGTTCCACGACCTCGGCGGCATCCGCCAGGCGGCCCACGGCGTTCAGGCGTGGCCCGAGTTGGTAACTGATATCGCGTTCGGTAAGGGTCGCCTGGTCAACGTGGGCGAGGGCCATCAGGGCGGCGAGGCCCGGCCGCGCTGTGGCGCGCAAGGCGGCTAATCCGAGTTGACATAAATAACGCACCTCGTTCACTTGGGCGGCCACATCGGCGATGAGGCCGAGGGCTACCAAGTCGAGCACCCCTGCGATGACCCCTTCGTGGGGCGTCCCCTCCAAAAGGGCCTTGGCCAGGAGGTAGGCCACCCCTGCGCCGGCGAGTTCCCGCAGGGGGTGATCCGCCTTCAGCACTTTGGGGTTCAGGAAGGCTCTCGCCTTGGGTAATGAGGCGCCCAGGTCGTGATGATCTGTGATGATCAAGGCAAGGCCGGCGCGATGGGCGATCTCAGCCGATTCGAGGTCGCCGGTGCCCGTGTCGCAGGTGATGAGAAGGCCGATGCCTTCCTGGATGGCCTCATAGATGACCCGGGGATGCAAGCCGTGCCCTTCGTGGCGTAGGGGGAGGCGAAAATCCACCTGGGCACCGAGGGCCGAAAGCGCCTCAAAAAGGATAGCCGTGGCCGTCTGCCCATCCGCATCGAAATCTCCCCAGATGCGAATGCGTTTGCCCTGTGCGATGCTTTGCCGCACGCATGCCACAGCCTCCGCCATACCGGGGAGGGCATAGGGCGAAGTGGGGGTGTAATAGGCTGGGTCGAGGAAGGCGCGCACCCGTTGGGGATCGGTCAACCCATACTGGGCGAGAAGCCTGGCGACCAAGGGGTGCCCCTCAACCAGGGCCAAGAGGTCTGGCGGGGTCTCGACGGGTTCGCGGAACTGCCATTGGGCCATCGGCGGATGCCTCACTAGGCCAACTATACCGAGGCGGGCCGATTTGTCAATGTAGGCAGTTCTTTACATTTTGAGCGGTTTGGGCGCTGGGCTATAATGGCGCGTTGTGGTGCCACCCCCCTTGTGGATGCACGTTCCCAATGTGAGCAACCTCTGAATAGGGAGGCGATGCGATGATCGCAGTCAAAGAGGTGACCAAATCGTACGGCCCCATCGAGGCCTTGCGGGGCATCTCCTTTTCCGTAGCGCCTGGGGAGATCGTCGGCCTTTTGGGGCCAAACGGCGCTGGGAAGACGACGACGATCAAAATCCTTACGGGCTACCTCCAGCCCGATGCGGGCCAGGTAACCATTCACGGCCTGGACGTCCTTTCTCAACGGCGCCAGGTGCAGGCCGAAATCGGCTATTTGCCCGAGAACGCGCCCCTTTACCCCGAACTCACGGTGCAATCGTATCTGCAAATGATGGCCGATTTGCGTGGCATCCCGCGCGCGGAGCAGGTGGCGCGGATTTCAGAGGCCGTGTATGCCACGAACCTGGCCGATCACCTCACACGGCCCATCGGCCACCTCAGCAAGGGGTATCGCCAACGCGTGGGGCTGGCGCAGGCTATCCTTCATCGGCCCCGTTTGCTCATTTTGGATGAGCCAACCCTTGGCCTGGACCCCACGCAGATCGTCGAGATTCGCAGCCTTATCCGCCGTCTGGCGCGGCACAGCACGATCCTCTTTTCGACGCATATCCTCTCGGAAGTGGAGGCCCTATGCGACCGCGTGATCATCCTCATCAGCGGGCGCGTCCGGGCCGATGCGCGCCTGGCCGACCTCGCTTCCACGCCCGACGCCCTCATGGTGCTCGATCATCTTCCCGAGGGCGCCGTTTCGCGGCTGCAGCAACTTGCAGGGGTTACAAAGGTCGAACGTACGGAGGTGCGTGGGCGCCCAGCGCTTCGCGTGCGCGGCCAAGCGGGCGATGGCGCGGACCTTTGCCCCATCCTCTATGATCTGGCGCGCCGCGAGGGATGGCCTTTGCGGGAACTCTATCCTCAGGTACGCACCCTGGAGACGGTGTTCAACGAACTGGCCACAACAGGGGAGGCAGCCCGATGAAACAGATACTAGCCATTACGCGGAAGGAATTGGAAGGGTATTTTGGGTCGCCGATGGCGCTGATCTTTGTGGGCGCTTATCTGGCGGTAACGCTTTTTGTCTTCTTTTGGATGGAAGCCTTTTTCGCACGCGGCGTTGCCGATGTGCGTCCCCTCTTTCGCTGGACGCCCCTCTTGATGATCTTTCTCGTGGCGGCGCTCACCATGCGCCAGTGGAGCGAGGAGGCGCGCAGCGGCACACTGGAACTCCTTCTCACCTTGCCCGTCTCGCCGGTGCACCTTGTGCTTGGCAAGTTCTTGGCGGTGATGGCCCAAGTGGCGGTAGCGCTCGCGCTGACCTTCTTTTTGCCCATCACGGTATCCCTTTTGGGCAACTTAGATTGGGGGCCTGTCTTCGGGGGGTATCTTGCCGCCCTGCTCCTCGCCGCAGCCTACACCGCCGTGGGCCTCTTTGTCTCTTCGCGGACGGATAACCAGATCGTTTCTCTCATCGGCACGGCGCTACTGTGCGGGGCGTTGTATTTGGTTGGCTCTGAGGGTGTCGTAGGGGCGTTGGGCGGTGGCTTGGGGGACCTTTTACGGGCCATCGGCACGGGGAGCCGCTTTGCGAGCATCGAGCGCGGCGTGGTGGACGTGCGCGACCTCGTTTATTACCTGTCGCTTGCGGCGCTTTTCTTGAGCCTGAACATCCTCTCGCTGGAAAGCGCCCGTTGGGGGCGGGGGGAGGCTTCGCGCCCCCAGCGCCACGCGTACCAGGTCACCTCCGGCTTGCTTGCGGCGAACCTCATCCTGATGAACGTCTGGTTATACCCCCTGCGCGGCTTGCGGGTGGATTTGACGGCGCAACGCCAATACAGCCTCTCGCGCGCCACGCGAGACCTGCTCAAAGACCTGCGCGAGCCGCTCCTCATCCGGGGGTATTTTTCCGAAAAGACGCATCCCCTTCTCGCGCCGCTCGTCTCGAACATCCGCGATATGCTGGAGGAATACCGCGTGGCCGGTGGGGGCAAGGTGCAGGTGGAGATGCTCGACCCCGCCACCGACCCTGAGAAAGAAAACGAGGCCAACCAGGTTTACGGCATCCGCCCAACGCCCTTCCAGGTGACCGGGCGCTATGAGACGGCCATCGTGAATGCCTATTTCGATATCCTCATCCGCTATGGCGACCAAAGTGCGACCCTGGGCTTTCGCGATCTTATCGAAGTGAAGGAACGGCCCGATGGCACGGTGGATGTGGGCCTGCGCAACCTGGAATATGACCTGACGAGCGCCATCAAAAAGACGGTGTATGGCTTCCAAAGCGTGGATACGGCTCTGGCCTCCTTCGAGGCTCCTGCGGAACTGACCTTCTTTGTTACTCCGAACGCGCTCCCTTCGACCATGGCCGAGGCGCTCGAGACCGTGCGCCGCGTGGCTCAGGAGATCGCTGCCAAAGCGCCGGATAAACTTGTCTATCGCGAAGTGGACCCTACCGCACCCTCGAGCGGTGTGACGCCTCAGCAACTCGCCGAGGAATACGGCATCCAACCCTTTGCCGCTCCGCTCTTTTCGGACCAGACGTACTATTTTCACCTGATCCTAAAGACGCCCCAAAAGACGCAGGCCGTTTACCTCACGAGCGACCTGAGCGAGGCGAGCGTGCGCCTTGCCATCGAATCGGCCATCAAGCGCGCCGCGCCGGGGTTCTTGCAGGTCGTGGGGTTATGGGTGCCACCTGATCTCAGTGCCCAAGGGGCTTTGGGGCAGGCCGCGCCTCAATCCCTTTCCAGTTGGCAGGCTTTGGATCGCGCTCTGCGCCAAGAGTATGACGTGCGCTATGTGAATTTAAAGAATCCCGTGGGCGCTGATATCAGCGTGCTCGTGCTCGTGGCGCCGCAGGGCTTGAGCGACTTGGAGCGCTACCACGTGGATCAGTTCCTCATGCGCGGCGGCACGATCATCGCGGCGGCAGGGCGTTACGCCGTGACGGAAGATTCGTTCACGGGCGGGCTGGCCCTGCGCCCGTTGGAAAACGGCGTGCATGACCTCTTGGAAAAGTACGGCCTCCGCGTGGAAGAGAAACTCGTCCTCGACCCTCAAAATGAGCCATTCCCCGTCACGGTGGCGCGGCAAGCGGGCGGGATGCAATTCCAGGAGATTCGCGCCATCAACTATCCCTTCTTTGTGGATGTGCGCAGCGACGGCATGGCCGCGGGGCATCCTATCGTCTCGAACTTGCCCGCCGTGACCCTGAACTGGGCCTCGCCCATCGTGGTGGATGAGGCGGCAAACGCCGGCCGGCAGGTTACCATCCTCCTGCAATCCAGCCCGAATTCGTGGACGGCCCCCACGGCCGATATCCAGCCGAATTTCTCCCTGTACCCGGAATTGGGCTTCGCCCAAGGGGAAGATAAAGGGCGCAAAGTGCTCGCGGTAGCCGTACAGGGTGCGTTCGATTCGGCCTTCAAAGGGCAAACGCCCCCGCAAAACGAGGAAGGCAAGGCCCCGGAGGCAGCGCCCATCGAGCGCTCGAGCACCAACGCGCGGCTGGTGGTCATCGGCAGTGCGGAATTCCTCGATGACCTCGTCTTCGATCTGTCGTATCGCCTCTCCGGAGACCGCTACCTCAACAGCCTGAAACTCGTGCAGAACGCCGTAGCCTGGGCCACGGAAGATCAGGAACTTTTGGCCATCCGCGCGCGAGGATCCTACACGCGCGTCCTTCGGCCCATGTCCAAGGCGGCTGAGCGCTTCTGGGAGGCGGCGAACTATGTCGTAGCCCTTGCCGCGCTCCTGGTCATCGGCGCCTGGGGGAATGCCCGCCGACGCGCGCAGCGGCCCATCCTCTTGCTCGATGTGCGCGAAATCACCCAAGAAGAGGAGGTGGCGCGATGAACATCTCCGCAAAGGTCTTGAAAGGTTTCCCCGCTTGGTGGCGACGCGGACACACTGCGCTGGTCATAGCCCTGCTCGTGCAGGTGGCCTTGGGGTTGGCCGTCTTTTGGCCCCGGCCGAGTTCCCGGGCCGAGGCCGGGCCGCTCTTGAGCGGCTTCAAGCCCGAAGAGGTTACCAAGATCACCCTTCGCGATGCCCAAGGGGCGACGCTCATCCTCGAGCGGCAGGGAGATTGGGTGCTTGCCGATACGGACGGCTTCCCCGCCAAGGCGGAGACGGTGAACGGCTTTTTGAACAAATTGGCTAGCGTGCGCACCAATCGGCTGGTGGCGCGCACTGAGGCGAGCCAGCGCCAACTGCGCGTGGCTGCCGATGCCTACGAGCGCGAGATCACGCTCCAGATGACCTCCGGGGAGACGCAAACGGTCTATCTCGGCACTTCCCCCGGCTACGGGGTGACCCACATCCGCTTGGGCGGCCAGGCGG
>Ga0315298_1009808_pt1 | contig 11697 bp, 10 predicted proteins | sample WHS_1_MG_FD_203077 | JGI IMG/M metagenome (GOLD analysis project Ga0315298, IMG submission 203077) | Extremophilic microbial mat communities from Washburn Hot Springs, YNP, Wyoming, USA - WHS_1_MG | ecosystem: Environmental > Aquatic > Thermal springs > Hot (42-90C) | place: USA: Wyoming... | reverse complement strand
GGAGAGCAAGTATGGTCAGATCCTTGGTGTGCACATTGTTGGTCCCCATGCCAGCGATCTCATTCAGGAAGGCACTCTCGCGTTGACCTTGGAAGCGACATTGGACGAACTCGAAGTTACCATCCATCCACATCCCACCTTGAGTGAAGCAGTAGCTGAGGCTGCTCTGGCAGCGAAAGGACGTGCTCTGCACAGCTAGGAGGTCTGGTTCGGCGATGGCCGAAATCGTAGTGATTGGCGGAGGGTTGGCTGGTAGTGAAGCAGCATGGCAGGCGGCGCAGCGAGGCGTGCATGTAACACTCTATGAGATGCGCCCTGCGGTGATGACGCCTGCGCATCGCACTTCCTATCTCGCCGAGTTGGTGTGCAGCAACTCTCTCGGCTCGGATTTGCCCGATCGGGCGCCGGGTTTGCTGAAAGCGGAACTGCGCTATCTTAGGTCTTTGATCCTGACGTGCGCGGATGAAAATGCAGTGCCTGCTGGGGGTGCTTTAGCAGTGGGGCGAGAGTCCTTTGCACAAGCAGTTACGGCTAAGATCGAGGCACATCCCCTGATCTCTTTGCAACGTATGGAAGTGCAGCGTATTCCCGAGGAAGGGATTGTGGTTATTGCCACAGGACCGCTCACTTCAGAGTCGCTTGCTGAAGACATTGCACGTCTGACAGGGCAAGAGCATTTATACTTCTACGATGCCATGGCTCCTATTGTTACACTCGAGTCCATTGACATGAGCCGGGCATTCCGTGCTTCCCGCTATGGGCGAGGCCAAGATGACTATATCAACTGCCCCATGACGCGCGAGGAATATGAGCGCTTTGTGGACGAACTATTGAAAGCTGAGACAATCCCTTTGCGTGATTTTGAACGGGAGGATAAGCGCTTCTTCGAGGCATGCCTGCCGGTGGAAGTGATTGCACGGCGTGGACGGGAGGCGTTAGCCTTTGGCCCTTTGAAACCGGTGGGGTTGGTAGATCCGCACACAGGCAAACAGCCCTATGCGGTAGTGCAATTGCGCCAAGACAATTTGGCTGGCACGTTGTACAATTTGGTTGGCTTTCAGACCAATTTGAAGTGGAGCGAGCAAAAGCGTGTTTTCTCACTAATCCCTGGACTGGAACATGCGGAATTTGTGCGCTATGGGCAGATGCATCGAAACACTTTTATCAATGCGCCAACCTTGTTGGATGCGACGATGGAATGTCGGCGTCGGAGAGGATTGTTTTTTGCCGGGCAGATTACAGGGACTGAAGGATATATTGCCTCTACGGCCAGTGGCTATGTTGCGGGACTCAATGCTGCTCGCTTGGCTATGGGGATGCCTTTGGTGGAATTTCCGCGTGTTACGATGATCGGCGCACTTTGCCATTATGTGGCATCAGCAGAAGCCACAGGATTCCAGCCGATGAAGCCAAATTTTGGGCTGATGCCACCTTTGGACGGCAGGCAGAAGGGCAAGCGGCAGCGGTACCAAGCATATGCGGAGAGAGCGCTGGCGGCGCTGCGAGATTTCGTCGCAGAGCATGGTATCCTTCCCGCATCCCTACATGAAGGGCAAGTGCCAGAGTAGCATCCAGGGAGGTGGGGTAGGGGAGGGTAGAAAGATCAAGCCATGGCCACCCTGGGTTTTTCAGGGAGGGCACACAGGTACTTTCGTGTAGCCAAAACAATTTGGCATATAGTACCAGGGCAAATTTTTTTCCGGAAGGACGAAATAGGCTATGCGAAGAGACGAGTTTCCCTTTTGGAGAATGATTGGGGTTCTATTGCTGATTGTTCTCCTGCCAACGGCTTGCGTACGCAGTGAAAAGCAGTTCGATGGACAGAAAGCTTACCAACACGTGCTGAATCAGTGCGCATTCGGCCCTCGTCCTGTAGGGTCTGAGGAAAGCCGCCAGACAGGGGATTATATCATCTCCGAACTGCAAAAATTGGGCTGGGTGACCGAGGTGCAGGAATTCACATACCAAGGTGTTCGGGTGCGCAATATCATCGGTGCACAGGGCAGGGGACCTCTGATCATCCTCGGAGCACACTATGACACACGGCCTATTGCTGACCGTGATCCTGTGGACATCAACCGCCCGATCCTTGGCGCCAACGACGGAGCCAGCGGGGTGGCAGTGCTCTTAGAACTGGCACGGGTCCTGGACCTAAGCAAGGCTGGAGTGCAGGTCTGGCTTGCCTTTTTTGATGCCGAGGATCTGGGCAATATCCACGGCTGGCCATTTTCGGTGGGTGCTTCCTACATGGCACAACACCTCTCTGTGCGACCTGAGGCAGTGGTTGTCGTAGACATGGTTGGAGACAGCGAACAGGAAATCTTCTGGGAAAGGAACTCTGACGAGCCTTTGCTGAGGACGCTGTGGGCTATCGCGGCCGATTTGGGTTACGAATCGTATTTCATTCCCCAGTACCGTTATGCTATCATAGATGACCACTTGCCATTCCGCCAACAGGGACTGGCAGCAGTGGATATCATTGACTTTGACTATCCCTACTGGCACACGACGGAAGATACCCCAGACAAAGTGAGCGCGGAAAGCCTGCTGCGAGTAGGCCGTGTGCTGGAAACTTGGATCGAAGAATACCACCGACCATAGGAGGAACGCTGTGAAACTGGCCAAACGAATTGCTGACCTTCCACCTTATGTCTTTGCTGAGGCGGGCCAAAAACTGGAGCAAATGAAAGCGAAGGGCATAGATGTCATCAACTTGGGCATTGGCAGCCCGGACCTGCCACCACCACGCCCGATCATTGATGCCCTCTACGAATCTGCCTTGAAGCCGGATAACCATGGTTATGCCGGCTACTATGGGCTACCTGCTCTGCGCAGGGCAATCGCCGATTATTATGCCCATCGCTTTGGCGTGGAGATCGATCCCAACAAAGAGGTTGCCGTGCTTATTGGATCGAAGGAAGGTATCTTCAACACCTCTTTAGCCTTCCTAGATTCCGGTGATGTCGCCCTGATTCCAGACCCGGGCTATCCAACCTATAGTGTAGGAACACAAATGGCTGGAGGGGTATGCTATCCACTGCCTCTATGGGAAGAACATGGATTCCTGCCCCAATTGGAATCCATCCCTGCTGACGTCGCCCATGCAGCCAAGATCCTATGGCTGAATTATCCTAACAATCCTACAGGAGCGGTAGCAGATCTAGAATTCCTCTCTCAAGCAGTGCACTTTGCCCAGTGCCACGATTTACTGCTGTGCTACGATAATCCTTACTGTGATTTGACCTTCGATGGCTACCGTGCGCCAAGCATCCTACAAGTACCTGGAGCAAAAGAGGTAGCACTGGAGTTCAACTCCCTGTCCAAAACCTACAACATGGCAGGGTGGCGGGTGGGTATGGCCGTTGGCAACCGCGAAGCAGTAGAAGCCCTGCTGCGCGTCAAAACCAATGTGGATTCAGGCATCTTCAAGCCTATCCAAGAAGCAGCTATAGCCGCCTTAACTGGCGACCAGAGCTGGATCGCAGAGCGCAACGCCATCTATCAGAGGCGCAGAGATGTTGTGATGGAATTCCTACCCGTGGCTGGGATGAGCGCAATGCTACCCAAAGCTGCGCTCTATGTCTGGGCTCGGATTCCTGGGGGTTACACCTCTCAGGAGTTCAGCCTCTACATTTTGGAAAAGACTGGCGTCTGGATGACTCCTGGCACTGCTTTTGGCGAACATGGCGAAGGATACGTACGCATCGCACTGACAGTGCCAGAAGAAAGGCTACGGGAAGTTGGTGAGAGATTGCAGCAGGCAAAATTGAATTAGGAAAGGGCAATTTAGCAAAGTGCACACTACAAACGAGTTGGTCGTGAGCGCTTTAGCGCTCACGACGCACCAAAATACGCACTATAAACAGGCTGCATCAGGCGAGGAGAAAATTCTATTCGACAACCTTGCTATCCAGTGGTAAAATTTCAGTTGTTGGACAAATTCACTGGGAGGAAAAGCATTACCAAAAACAGAAACTTGCATTCAATTCCTGCCGAGCCAGAGAGAGCCTATCTGGTCGGCGTAGAAGTAAAAGGGACAACACATCCATGGCGGCTGGAAGACTCCCTTGCCGAACTGGCTGAACTGGCTAGGACAGCCGGTGTAGAAGTAGTAGGCCAGACAGCACAGCGGCTTGACGAGGTTAACCCAGCCACCTACGTTGGCAAAGGCAAAGTCGAAGAACTGAAACTGTTGGCACGACAACTAAACATAGATACGTTTATCTTCGACGATGAATTATCACCCGCACAGCAACGCAACCTAGAGGAAGAACTAGGAACAAAGGTCATTGATCGCACTGCGCTGATCCTTGACATCTTTGCTAAACATGCCCGTACTCGCGAGGGTGCGTTACAGGTGGAACTGGCGCAATATATTTACCGCTTGCCACGCTTAACACGCGCCTGGACACACTTGGCACGTCAAGTGGGCGGGGCAGCAGCTCGTGGTGGCCCTGGTGGCGTAGGACTACGCGGTCCTGGCGAGACCCAACTGGAAACCGATCGCCGGCTCATCCGACAGCGCATTACACAACTCAAGAAAGAGCTGGAACATGTACGCAGCCATCGCCAGCAGTACCGGCGACATCGCAAAGAGCAGGGTATGCCGGTTATCTCCTTAGTAGGTTACACCAATGCGGGCAAATCTACCTTGCTCAACACGCTGACGCATGCTGGTGTATTGGCTACGGATATGCTCTTCGCAACGCTGGATCCAGTTACGCGGCGGCTGATTCTACCAGGGGGCAAGGAAGCATTGCTCACCGATACAGTAGGCTTTATTCAGAAGCTACCCACACAGCTCGTCGCTGCCTTTCGCGCTACACTAGAAGAAATCGGCGAAGCCGATTTGATCCTCCATATTGTTGACATAACACATCCCAACGTACGGGAACAGGTGCGTACGGTAGAGCAGGTGTTGCGGGAGATCGGTGCGGCAAACAAACCCGTGTTAGTTGCCCTGAATAAAATTGACCTGCTCTCGGATCCAGAAAAAGCCCAATTAGCCACCACGCAGTTCCCCAACGCAGTAGCTATCTCCGCGCTATACGGTCAAGGGTTGGACAACCTCTTGCGGCAAATCGAGCGCATGCTGACACAGCAGATGGTACAGGTGCGGGCGCGTGTGCCTTATGCGGCAAGTGAATTGGTGGCGCTATTCCACAGGCATGGGATTGTGACGCAAGAGCGCCATGGCCAGAATGGCATCCTCATCGAGGGCAAACTCCCGCCTGGCCTGATGGGACGTTTCGAACCGTATCTTGAATAAGGCGTCTCGAAAATGAAACCAGTGCCTGAGAAGGTACCCTCAGGCACTGGCTCATATCTCTGATGAGCGCTAAAACGCTCACTACTAGTCCTTTTTACTTCGTGTTTGCTCTTACCTGTTCGGCAATGGCATCTCCGACTTGATAGGTCAGTGCATTTCCGCCGAGGTCATACGTTCTGGGGCCATACTGCAACACTTGCTCCACGGCTTGCTCTATTGCCTGCGCAGCATCTACCTCACCGAGGTGTTCCATCATCATCGCTCCAGCAAGGACAGCAGCCATGGGATTGGCTTTCTGCTGGCCCTTATAGCGCGGCGCTGAGCCGTGGATGGGCTCGAACATCGAGATGCCCTCCGGATTGATATTGGCGCCCGGAGCCAAGCCCATTCCGCCCTGAATGGCTGCCCCCAAGTCCGTGATGATATCCCCGAACAAGTTTGGCGCCACGACAACCTGGTAATGCTCTGGCCGGCGCACAAACCACATAGTAACAGCATCTACCAGGTTGTACTCATATTCGATGTCAGGGTAATCCCGGGCAACGCGTTCAAAGCATTCGCGCCAAAACTCGTAAATATCAGGCATGGCATTCACTTTATCTACCCCTGTAACGCGTTTCAGCCCCTTGCGGCGCGCGAGCTCGAATGCGTAGCGAATCACGCGTTCGCAACCTCGTCGGCTCAGCACTCCGATCTGATAAGCCAGCTCCTCCTGGGGCTCAACTCTCACCGATACATCGAAATATGCGGAGTACAGCCTGCGATGCATCGCACCATGCATGGTATCTTCGCCCTCGCGAACCCGCCCGCCTATGCCACTATAGAGGTCCTCAGTGTTTTCACGCACGACATAGAAATTGATATCAGTCGCCGTCTTGTCTCTCAGCGGGGTATCCGCACCACGCAGCAGTTTCACCGGGCGTAGGTTGACGTACTGGTCAAAATAGGTACGGAGCTTTAACACGATGCCGCCCAATGTCACGCGCTCTGAGACGCGAGGATCACCCAGCGCTCCCAGAAGGATGGCATCCGTTTCCGCAATGCGACGCAGAGCCTCGTCGTCCACGACCTTGCCAGTTGCCAAATAATGCTCCGCACCAAAAGGAAACTCGATCCACTCGCAACGAAAATCAAAGGCTCTCCCCGTTGCTTCGAGAACTTTTTTCGCTTCCGCAATCACTTCTGGGCCAATGCCATCGCCCGGAATCACGCTAATCGTATAATGTCGCATACCGCCGTTTACTCCTTATGAATTTTCTGACAACGTTGCGCAGCACGCCGCAGCGCCTCTACCACGGGCAGTTCTTGCCCGGACAGAAAGCGCACCATGCCGCCTCCCGAGGTACAAACGTACCCCATGCGCTCCAATACACCGAATTTTGCCCCAGCAGCGACGCTATCTCCGCCACCGATTACCGAGTATCCAGGTGCATCAGCAATCGCTTTCCATAACTGCTCAGTCCCTACTGCACTCAAAGGATCCTCATAGATGCCGGCTGGCCCGTTCACGAAAATAGTGGCAGCTTGCTGTATCACTGTGATATAACGAGCGATGGTCTGTTGCCCGATATCCACAATAAGGCGCTCTGTAGGCAAATCCTCCAATCCAATTTCTTTTCGCCCCTGATCATCTATCGCCACATCTATAGGGTAGAGGATCTTGTCCCCATAGCGCTGGAGGAGCTGCTGTGCCCTCGCGACAAAGGGAGTCAGCCCTTTTTCATGGATGATACGCTCCGTCGGCTCTCCCAGCGCATACCCTTTAGCCAGAAGCATCACTTCGCCATTCAGCCCCGAGGTCAAGACATAATCCGCGGTGCCCTCACTCAGAACCTGTTCCATCATGCTAAAGGCATCAGCAATGCGCGCCCCACCCAAGACATACACGCAAGGATGCTTCGGGTTCTCCTTCACGCGCACAAGGGCGCCAAATTCCTCGATAAAGAGCCGTCCACCTGCCGATGGCAACACCTCCGCAAAGCCAACCAACGATGGTGTATAACGATGAGCAGCAGCAAACGCTTCACACACGTAATAGTCTGCCAGCGGTGCCAGGTTGCGCACCAACCAGGTCTTGGCAAGTTGCTCCGGGGTCAATTTCACAAATTGAACGAAAGTGGATACTTCTTCAGTCAGATAACGAACATTGTTCAAGAGCAGTAAATCCCCTGCTCGTAGTTCCTTCACTCGCTGCAAAGCCGCTGGCCCTACGATGTCGTCAATGAATGCCACAGGGCGGCCGAGCAATTCCGCAAGGCGCTGGGCATGAATCTCCAAGGGAATGAGATTGTGATAATCCTCGATATCCCCTTGATGAGCAAGCATCACTACGCGTGCCCCTGCTTCCGACAATTCCTTAATCGTGGGCAGGCTTTTGCGAATGCGGTTGTCATTAGCCAAACGACCCGCCTTGTGGTCAATGGGAGAATTGATGTCCACGCGCAGGATAACGGTCTTGTCATGGAAATCAAAATCATCTAATGTGAGGATCCCAGCTTCCACAGCATTCCTCCCAAGAAAAACTTAGCGTCCTGGTTTGAGCCCCAGGTATTTGTTTGTCAGCCCTACAGCCTCCAAACGGTCGGTCTGCATGACCATGCAAGCCCGCACGCCATCAATGGTTTCTGGAATGGTTACTGCCTCTTGAGGGATGTTGATGGCAAACATCACATCATTGCCGGAAAAACCAATACATTCTTCCCATACCGCGATTTCGTACATATCGCTGCGCTTGTTGCCCAGGTGCCGCGCATATTGGAAAAGGGCTGTATTCGAAGTAAAACCATCAGCGAGACGGACAACACGAATGCGCGGATGTTCCCGGAACGTCTCCAGTAAAGCCTCCTTGCTCACAGTTTTCTTCGGTGTGGCTACGATATTGATGATATGGCCATGGGTAACCGGGGTGTGCACCAAAAGGCCAGTGGCTTGTACATGGGGCATGATATGCATCAGATCTACTGCCTGATGGCTCGGTACTGCATCTGGCCGAAGCAAGTCTACATAGCCACGGTGAGTATCCCCGGGATCAGCCACGCGGCGGATAATAGTAATGGCTATCTTCTCCACACCTACCATACGATCCAAAGCATCCACGGCGCGAATCAGGCCGGTGGTATTGCAGGAAGTAAGTTTCAAAAACCTCTGGCCAATGCCTTTTTCATAGTTTGCATATCCATGGAAGAAGACATCGGCAACCTCATCTTTTTCACCACCCTGGAAAATCGCCTTTACTCCGTGCTTGAGGTATAGTTCCTTATTCTTGATGCCTATTCCGCCTGGTGCCGCATCCAGGACGACGTCTACCTGATCCAGCAACTCCTCGAAAGTGCCCGAGACAGGGATCCCGAGGGCATCAAACTCGGGCTTGCGTTTGGCATCCACGAGGAAAAGGCGGTAGGGCATACCGCTCTCATAAAGAGCGCGAATAGGCAGCGTGGGAGCGACATCGGCGACTCCTACCAATTCCATATCTTCCTGCCGCGCCACGCCATCCGCTAGACGCGTACCAATCGTGCCATAACCTGCTACGGCAACTCTGACCTTACTCATCTGATAACCTCCTTTGCAACTATTCTGTCTTGAATCTACCACCTTACACTGAAGGCATGCTACAATGAGCGGAAATAGCCGATAGCCAACTCCGCAGCAGTCTGGCTATCAGGCCAAGGAAGGATTTCGGCACTGATATAGCTTGCATAGCCTATTTTGCGTAATGCTGTCACTACCTCTTGGAAATTGATGTGGCCCTGCCCTGGTGCGCGACGATTGCTGTCCACCAGATGTACATAACCAAGACGTTTCCCCGCCAGTTCCAGCGCTTTGGGCAGGGACACTTCTTCGATATTCATGTGGAAAGTATCTGCCAGAACAACCACGTTGTCCAGCCCCACTTCATCTGCAAATGCCAGCGCTTCAGCAACAGTGTTCAGAAAATTGGTCTCGTAGCGGTTGATTGGTTCAATCGCCACACGCACCCCAACGGACCGGGCATATTCGGCGTAGCTACGGACTGCCTCCAGAGCCCACTTGCGCTGTTCAGCCTGCACAGCAGGTTCCTTGCTGAGCACCCCTCGCACCCCCCCAATAATCAGAAATCCCTGCCAAGGAGCCAGAAAATCGAGAAAGCGTTTCATCCTTTCGTGCAGCCTTGCTTGCACCGCGGGGTCAGTGTTAGCTAGGGACAAGCCATCTGTGTAGTAGGATTGTCCCGTAGCCACGGCTGATAGTGCCAAACCTTTTTGGCGCAAGGCACTGGCAATACGCCCCAAGAGGTCTTTCGACGGATCGAGCAAGCTCAGTTCTACCGCATCATATCCCGACTTAGCCGCTTGCTCTACGCCCAATTCCCAGTTGCCGGCAAAAAGCAGTGGGGCAAAATTGGCCGGCAGTGGGGAAATGGCCATGCTGGTTTTGAACATCCTCATCTCCTCAGCAAACGAGCTGCCTTTTCCAAGACATAATGGGCTGCTTCCGCGATATGCTGCGGCGACATACCGTACTTGTGCAACAGCTCAGCATTTGTACCACATTCCCCATAGCAATCGCAGAGCCCAACGCGTATCATGGAGGTAGGCGCATGCTCTACGAGGACTTCTGCTACGGCGCTTCCCAAGCCGCCATATATGTTGTGATTCTCTGCGGTAACAATGCCTCTGGTCTCCTCAGCTGCCTGTATCACCGCTTCTATGTCAATAGGCTTGATCGTGGGCATATGGAGCACGCGGGCACTGATTCCCTCTCTTCCAAGAAGCTGCGCGGCCTCTACACACTGCGAGGTCATCATGCCACTGCCAATGAGGGTTACATCTGAGCCTTCTCGCACTTTCACCGCTCTTCCCAATTTGAACTGATAACCCTCAGGCGATACACGAGGCCAGACATCCCGCGTTGCGCGCAGATAGACTGGACCAGGGTAAGCGACAATCGCCCGCACCGCCTGCTCCATCTCGATGTCATCCGCAGGATCTACCACAGCCATATGAGGGATTGCACGCATGATCCCCACATCTTCCACCGCTTGGTGTGTAGCGCCATTATTACCGCTGACAATACCGCTGTAAGCCCCGATGATCTTCACATTCAGCCGGCAATGGGCAACGGAGATAGCCACTTGATCACAGGCACGCCGTGAAGCAAAGACACCAAAAGTGCTGACAAAGGGGATTTTCCCCATCAAAGCCATGCCTGCAGCCACTCCCATCATATTCTGTTCGGCAACCCCCATTTGGAAAAAGCGCTCTGGAAATTCTTGAGCAAAGTATACCACGCGGGTAGAACTGGCCAAGTCCGCATCCAACACGACAATGTTGGGATTTTGCCGTGCCAATTCTACTAGCGTGCGACCTAAGGCTTCTCGTGCTGATTCTACCATGACTGACTCCTTACTCCTGAGAACATCCCAATTCAGCGAGCGCTTGGGCTAGTTGTTCCTGATTGGGAGCCTTGCCATGCCATGCTGATTGGCCTTCCATGTATGAGACTCCCTTGCCTTTGACCGTATGAGCGATCACAATGTGGGGCTGGCCTTTCACTTCTCTGATTGTTTCCAGGGTAGTAATGAGCTGCCGCATATCGTGTCCGTTGACCTCTGCTACTGCCCAATTGAAACTGCGCCACTTGTCCGCAATGGGCGCTATCTCCATCACTTCCCTTAGGGGACCCATCAACTGCACGCCGTTATAGTCCAGGATCACAGTGAGATTGTCCACTTTGTAATGTGCTGCAGCTTCTGCCGCTTCCCAAATCTGCCCTTCTTGGTTCTCGCCATCGCCGATGAGACAATAGACATGAATCCCCTTGCCATCCAGACGCGCTGCCAATGCCATGCCCAAGGCTACCGACAAGCCTTGCCCCAGGGCACCTGTAGAGACTTCTACTCCCGGTACCAGATGCATATCTGGGTGCACTTGCAAACGGCTGTCAATGCGGCCAAATGTCTTGAGCCAGTTGATAGGGAAAAAGCCGCGCTCTGCTAGAGTAGCGTAGAGGCCTGCCGCACCATGGCCCTTTGACAGTACAAAACGATCCCTTTCTTCCCACTGCGGGCGCTGAGGGTCTATCTTCATAATATGAAAATATAATGCCGTGAGAATATCCGCCTCCGATAGCGAGCCACCTGGGTGGCCCACTCCTGCTTCGGAAATGGTACGCACAACGTGACAGCGGATCCTACGCGCAGTCTCTTCCAAATAACGGATTCGTTCTTCTGTAAGCAAAGTCATTGTGATACTTTCCCCTTCCAGAATTGAGGGCATTGGGGAAAACCCCAATGCCCTCATATGCCATTGAAGGTTACCCAAGAAAACTACAGGCCAAGACGGCTGGCATAGTCCATGATATTGCTCTTGTCCACGACCGTCGCCTGCGTCACGATCCGCTCCGGCACCGGCTTCCCATTGATGTAGTCAATCAGCGCCAAGATCGCA
>Ga0315298_1009806_pt1 | contig 11697 bp, 6 predicted proteins | sample WHS_1_MG_FD_203077 | JGI IMG/M metagenome (GOLD analysis project Ga0315298, IMG submission 203077) | Extremophilic microbial mat communities from Washburn Hot Springs, YNP, Wyoming, USA - WHS_1_MG | ecosystem: Environmental > Aquatic > Thermal springs > Hot (42-90C) | place: USA: Wyoming... | reverse complement strand
ATTTGTCAGGGAGCTTTCAGAAGGCGATGCGGTGGTTATGGAGTCTACTGGAAATCTTTGGCTTAACCTTTACGAGGCTGTTGAGGGCCAAGGCGTTAAGGCGGTTTTGGCTAATCCTTTGAAGACGAAGGCTATTGCTTCAGCGAGGATTAGGAATGATAAGGTTGATGCTAGGGTTTTGGCCAGTTTATTGCGGGGTGGTCTTGTGGCTGAATGTTACGTTTCGCCTAGAGACGTAAGGGAGTTGAGGGCTTTGGTGCGACATAGGGTTCATCTTGCCAGGTCAGCCACCATAGTGAAGAATAGGGTTCACAGTTTGCTTGACAAGTATGGGCTTAAACATGGTTTCTCTGATGTTTTCGGTAAGGCTGGAATGGAGTGGCTTAGACGCGTGGAGCTTAAGCCTTTGGATAGGCTTCTATTGGATAGCTACATTGAACAGATTGAATGCCTTGAGAGGCTGATAAAGAATGTTGAGGTTGAGATTGAAAGGAGGGCTTCAGTAGACGAGGATGTTAGGCTACTACTGAGCTTGACTGGTGTTGGCGTTTATTCGGCTTTGCTTATTAAGAGCGAGATTGGTGATGTCAGGCGTTTTCCAAACTATAAGAAGCTTGTTAGCTGGGCTGGTTTGGCTCCTTCGCTTTACCAGTCGGGCAGCGTTGAGCGACGTGGTCGTATTACTAAGCAGGGTTCTAAGTTGCTTAGGTGGGTTATGGTTGAGTGTGCTAGGGTTGCTGTGGTGCATGATGCTAGGCTCTGCGAGTTTTATGAGCGTGTTAAGCGTAGGCGTGGTGAGCAGGAGGCTTTGGTTGCTGTTGCGTGTAAGATGTTGAAGATCGTATGGTTTATGTTGACTCGGAGGGAGCCTTATCAGTCTATGAATGCGAGGCTTTATGGGGATAAGCTTTATAGGCTTTCGCGTTGAGTGTTTCTTTGCTGGCTTTGGGTCTGTTGCTGGCCTGGGCGGAAAAGCCTTTCATGAGTGCCCTTCGTTTTGAAGGGGGATTTAAGCGTTGGAGGTGACCCGTTAAGGTTTAACGCTTAAGTGTGATGGGGGAACGCTTTCCCCCGACCCCCTTCATAATGAATGAATGTGTGAATGTGTGTTTATGAATGGGGGAGAAAACTATATATGGGCGCCTTCTCATAGGCGCATTCAGTCGAGGAAATTGTCAAGAGCCGACATGTTTAAGTGCATTCTTTTATGTTATTGATAATGCGCGTAATGCGCTTTCGCCGCGCGTGCATTCAGCTGTTTGAAAGTCAATTCAGAAAAAGGGTGAAATGGGGAAGGATAAAGTGGGAGCAATACCTTCATTTCTGCGCCTGAAAAACATTCTCTTTAAAGTTTACCGCGAATATAAGGTGTCAAGGTGGGTTAGAGCCTTCGCCGTGTTACTTTCAGCTTCCATCGTTACTTTTCTAGTGGCGAGGCAGATCTTTTTTGCAACTCTTGCTTATGGAGATTGTCCGTTAATTGAACTTTCCTCTGGAAACATACTGAAGGAGTACATGTTCAGCGTTTGGCATCGTGCTGCGTACGGCGAATCCTACCCTTCTCCGCAGGGCTACCTGTTTTTGTATCTTTTCAGTCAGATAGCCTCGTACTTTAAAGGCATTGATATTTTTAACTTTCTTATGAATTTGAGTTTTCCGTTAAGCTTTCTTGCTTTTTACGCGTTTTCAAGGAGATTTTGCGAAGGCGTTTGGTCGCGCCTTTTTGCTGCAACATTGTACATAATCAACCCGGTTGTTATAGCATATTACAACTTTGGAGGTTTCATGTGGAGTCTGGTTTTTTTACCGCTTGCGCTCCTGTCTTTTATAGATTTACTGGAAGACCCTGCCATGAGAAACCTTGCAAAAGCAGCGGTGTTTATCAGCTTAGTTATGTGGACTTTTCCCACGCTTTCGGTGACTTTTCTAGCTGTGCTTTTCGCCATAACCGTATGTTATTTAACATTTGCCCCGTCGAAGTTGAAATTCCTAAAAGGCGTTTTTCCTAAACTTCTCCTTCTCGGATTATTCATACTCGTGTGCAATGCGCCCTACCTTCTTGCTCAGTTCATATATTTAAATTCGCCAGCATACGGCTTTGAACAATTCAGTATCCTCCGCGACTTCAAATTCACATATGGAGAGCTTACTCTTTTCAATTTTATCAGGTTCGCAGGCAACACAGGTTCCCCTCAAACTCCATTGGGATATAACGATCCGTTAAACCTAACCAACGAAGTAGGATTAATAATCCCCGTAATTGCATTTTCAAGCGTTTTTTTCGCACGGGGCTCTCAAACAAAAAAGCAAAGAGTAACCGCGCTGCTGGTTGTTGTTTTTCTTCTTGCGGCTTTTGTACTAGCCCTCCGGATAATGATATACTCCGAGTTAAGCTGGGTTGTCAGAGGTACGCCTGCTTTATGGACTATACGCAACCCCATTAAGCTACAGCTTATGCTTGCAGTATGCATGGTTCCGCTCTTCGCCTTTTCTACGGAAAGAACTGTAGTCTCCCTCATTGATTTTTTCCGTAAAAAAAAACCTAAAAAAGCTGTTTTAACATTCGTTTTAGTGCTCTTAGCGCTGTCACACGTTTACGTGTACAACTTTTTCGTTTTCAACGGATGTATGGGTCTCGACAAGACTTATGGCAGTTTACAAAATATAACGCCTGACAAAGCCTTAAGCCGAATCCTTGAAGACTCGTCACGCTGGTGCGTCGAACAAAACTATAGAGGAATCATATTGCCTTTTGACCATAAAACCGAAGTGCATGTTCAATTCACAAATCCTCTTCTCTACACGGGCAGGTTGGGGCTTGAGTCTAAAGTGGTGGGCGCCATAGATAACGAGTTGAAATCAGACGTGAACCTTACAAATCTGCTACGTCTGCTCAGTACAAAATACGTTTACGTAAACAAGGCATGGAGAGACACAGGTTTCCACATTGTTCAACCACAAAGTTTAGAAAACGTTGTGGAAGGCTTAGAAAAGGAAAACCTCCTCGTGGAAGACCAAAGCGAATATTCCAAGTTTGTCATAGAACCTGTGCTTCCCCGTTTGTATTTAAGCCAATACCCAGTATTCTACTCCAACATTGAAACGATAAAATTTGTAGATTCTTCCGTTTTTTCCCACAACCCCGCTTTCTTTGAAATTAAGTATGACGGCTGTCAAACCTGCAACTTCACATCAACTCCTACGATGGTCCGTTCGTACAGTTGGGAAATGCCCTTTTCAGGGGTTTTTGATGCATACGTACTTGTATATGGTGAACCAGAAACAACCGTTCACTTTTCATTAGACGAAGCCGGTTTCCAAGATAAAACAATCTCCACATTTCCGCGCTCACTAAAAAACATCGGTAGATTCGAATTGAAGGAGGGCGCGCATAGAATGCTGTTAGCCGCAAATCAGGTTGATTCCTTATCTAACTTGAAGGATTTTCATGTTGAAGGCTCATGCAGCGTTGAGGGAAACATGGTGAAAGTGGAAAATGGTTTTCTCCTGACTGCGAATGAGTATGACAACTTCGATTTTAACGTAGATTTCAAGCCAGTTAAGTTTGGAGAAGAAAACTGGCAGGGTCCAAACGTTTACTTCGCGTGGGCTGACTCCTCGTACGTTCGACTGATCTTTCACAGCGAGAATTACGTTGAACTTGCGAAAAAAACTCCTGAGGGTTACATCGAAGGGATAATTGTGAAACAAGCGATTTTAACGCCTGGAAACTGGTACAACCTGCGGATAATTAAGGACAATCAGACGCTTGTGCTGTATTTGAACGGTGAACATTTGCTGAGCTTCACCAGTCCACTTCTAAGCGGTAAGGGAAGAGTCGGTGTAGGGTCAGATAATTCTGTAACATGTTTTGAAAACCTCGCCATAAGCAAAGACATCGTAGCGGGCGTATGGCTGTTTCCCGCCGAAAACCCGAGAGATGTATCAGCGGCTTTCACTGAAATGGCGCCTGAAAAATATTCGCTGCAATTCAACCAAACTCGCAGCTCTTGGTCCGTACTCGTTCTAAACGAGAACTATGACCCGTATTGGGAAGCCACATTGGACGGGACAGTTCTCAAAAACCATTTTAGGGCGAACTTTTACGCAAACTGTTGGTTTACAAACGTAAGTCAAGGATTCCACAAACTAGAAATCCACTATAAACCAAACACGTTGTATCAGATTCTCCTTTACCTCAGCATTGCTGCGGTAGGCATCACCCTCGTGGCAGTTTATATTCCAGAAATCCTATTATTTAGGGCGCGCGCACAAAACGTTAATAAGCTTTTCAAAGCCGTTTTGAGGGGTGTTGTCAAACTTAGGCTTGAAGAAGTTGAAAGGGCTTGGGGGAGGCGTGAAGGTGGCGGATAAGGCTGAAACGTCCATCTTAAGAGTGGTTCTCCATCTTCAAGAGAACATCTACAACACGCAGGCGCCTGAAAAGGATGAATTTAAGGATTTGAAGGTCAGAGGGATAATAAGGGAACTGTCAGCCGCCCGCACATGCAAAATTTTGGACGTCGGATGCGGCGACGGAAGCTTGTTGGAGCCTTTCCACAGACATCACGAGTGTTACGGAGTAGACATATCAGAGGCACAGCTGAAGAAGGCGAGAGCAAAGGGCATAAAAGCTTTTCGCGTGAACATCGAAGCAGAAAAACTTCCCTTTCCGCAGAGCTTCTTCGATTTGGCGGTTTGCTCCGAAACAATCGAACACCTGCTTGACGTGGACAACCTTTTCCATGAGGTTAACCGGACGCTTAAAAAGGGCGGCTTCTTCATTCTCACTTTTCCTAACGTGAATCAACCTGTTTCCTGGCTGCTTCAAGTCGTCTTTGACCTTCCTCCAATGTATTCTGCACGTTACAAGTCTCCCCATGTAAGGGATTACACGCTTCGCATAGTTAAGAGCGCCTTGACACGGTTCGGCTTTGCCGTAAAAAACGTGACTGGAACATACGTGTATCCGTTTAAAGGCGGTGTTTCGCAGTTTTTAGCAAGGTTTATCCCGAGAATTGCGGAAAAAATAATTGTTGTTTCTGAAAAACATCAAGAAACCATGATGCTACCCTCAAGAAAGGTGGTGTGGAACGTCTTAGACCTCGTGCGAGAAGGTATCTAGAGGCGGAACCCTTCACAACAAGGGTTAAGACGACGACGGGGTTCCAAGGTACGTAGGGTTTCGCTCTGTGTAGGCACAGGCGGGTATGCATCGGCGCGCATGACCCGTGAATAATTCTTCTTTTTCAGCTCTCTGCTTTTTAGAGGTGTTTCTGCAGAACTTTAATGTCACCATTTTAGCAACCTTCAGCCATAAATAAAAACACAGGAATAAGCTTCAAATGTCAAGAAAAGAATTATTCACGCCTTATGCGCGCAAATTCATGCGAAGGGTTAAATGTTTGAGGCGCTCTAGCCATCATATGAGCGCCTATATTGGTTTAGACGTTCATGCGCGCGAGTTCTTGGAGGGGCAAGATAGGCTTGGAAGACTACGTGAAGAGGAGGAAAAAGATCATGGAAGTTAACCGCGCCCAAAAATAACCCTCAAAGGGCAAAACAGTTAAACAAGTATCCATAATCAAATTTAAAAGGTGGCTGAAAACGGAAATTTCAACGGGTCAACCGTCAAAGGCTAAGCTTAGATTTTGCAGAAAAGCGTTTGAAATTGCCCATTTTCTTAAGCCTGCGGTGGCGTTGCTTGCCGCTGTTACGGTGACAGTTCTTGTGGCGAGGAACATATTCTTTGAAACCCTAGTTTTTGGGGATACTCCTTTGGTGGGCCATCAGTCTCCAGAGATAATTTGGCAGTACTGCTTTAACATGTGGACGCCGGCGGCATATGGAGATAACATGCCAAAACCGCAATGCTACATCCTACTGTACATCTTCTCCAAAATAGCCTTAACTTTAGGGGAAACGGCCGTTTACAGTTTTCTTCTGCATTTAAGCCTGCCATTGAGCTTTCTCTCCTTTTACTTTTACTCTCAAAAATTCTCCAACAACGTTCTGTCAAGAATTTTTGGAGCGGCATTCTACACGGTGAACCCGGTTACCATAGCATACTTCGCTGCTGGAGCATTCACGTGGACCCTCGTTTTTCTTCCCCTGTCGATGAACTACTTTATAGACTTCCTTGAAGAACAAAAGCTGCAAAACACGTTGAAGGCAGGCTTGTTTACAAGCCTGACGGTTTGGACGTTGCCTTCAATGGCGTTAATCATGTTTTCAGCCCTGCTTGTAACGGCAGTAAGCTATATGGCAACGGCGAAAAATAAAAGGGGTTACGTGGAACGGCTGTGGCCTCACATAGTTGTTTACGGCTTGATCCTGGTTTTATGCTCATCTCCATATATCTATTCAACGGTAACCTACATCCAGTCGCCATCCTTCAATTTTGGCGAAAGCATGCTTTCGGATTTCCAGTACACATATCAAGAGGCTACAATTCCAAACCTGCTTAGGCTTGCGGGAAACGAAGGCTCACCTCAAACCCTGCTCGACTACAACTCATCAGGCAATCTAAGCAACATGGCAGGTTGGATAATACCCCTGTTTGCCTTCGCAAGCATCATTTGGATTGGAAGTTCAGAAAAAAAACGAAGGCTTGTCGCTGCGTTAGCGCTTGAATTTTTTACGCTTTTCTCCGCCGTGTTTTTAAGATTCGCCTGTAATTCCGATTTGAAATGGGTTATAACCGATATGTTAATAGTTTGGACTTTGCGTAACCCTTTTAAAATTCAGCTTTTAATGTTGACCGCCGTGACGCCCCTTTTCACCTTCACAACCGAAAAACTCTCATGTTCATGCCTAAGGCTTCTCCGACGGAAAAAACTCAAGTGGGCCGCAGCCACGATGGCTTTAACCCTTCTAGCCGTGGCCCACATGTATTTTTACAATGCCTTCGCCTTCAACGGGTATATGGGAATCGACAAGTACCCGGGGATAGGGCAAGCCACAGCGGATGAAACTTTAAGCTGCATCGTAAATGATTCACTTTCATGGCCGGACGGCGGAAGCTTCAGGGGAATAATACTTCCCTTCGACCATAAAACAGAGTTGTATGTTGAATACTCCAACATGTTTCTGTATCCAAGCAGGCTCGGCCAAAAATCCGCCGTCTCAAATATTTTAGGCGAAGCATTAAGCGAAGGTGTAAACCTTGAAAACTTCCTAAGGCTTTTCAGCGTAAAATACGTGTACGTAAACAACAAGTGGGAGGACGCAGACTTCTACATAATTCAACCTCAAAACCCGCAGAAAATCCTTGCATTGTTAAACGAAACTGGCAAAACAATCGAAAACGGTGAATACTGCAGGGTTACGGTTGAAAACGCGCTGCCAACGGTTTACATAAGTCAATGCCCAATATTTTACTCAGACATTGAAACGGTAAACTTTCTCGGTGCATCCGCTTTCCAGAACAAGCCGGTTTTCATCGAAGTGAAAAAACAAGGGTGTAACATTACAACAGACGGGGGGGAAACATCAAAGACATTCCACTACACCTTCAACACCCCATATCCCGCCGCATACAATTTATACGCGGTAGTCTACGTTGAAAGGCCGGAAACCCCTCTTTGTTACAGGCTTGACGACTGGGAAATGGAGGAAAAGCGTGTCGCAGATTGGAAAAACCCGCTGAACGAAATCGCCAACCTCCAACTCCAAAGTGGAAGCCACAGCTTAACCCTTAGAGTCGACGGCTTATACACGTTTGCGGATTTAAACTACAGCTTCACAAACTACGGAAATGGGCTGTTCAACGTTGAAGGGCAAAAAATAACGGTTGAAAATGGAACCCTAATAGGCTTAAAAGATTTTGAAAACTTCGAACTCACCCTCAAATTTAAAGCGGAAAATTATGGAGAGAAAACATGGTATGGACCATACGTGTACTTCGCGTTCACGGAAGGCTTCTACTTCCGCATCATTTTCCACGCGAACGGATATGTGGAACTGGCCAGATACGCGGAGGGGACACATCAGTCATTAGCGTTAAAACAAACAAAAACCAACTTTAAAGACTGGAACACCCTGCGTTTAGTGAAGCTTTTAGACACGGTTAACCTTTACCTCAACGACCAATACGTTTTCAGCTTCAAAGACCCAACGTTAAACAAAACTGGAAAAGTGGGTTTAGGATCGTATTGTTCAAAGACTATTTTTGACGAAGCGTCGATAAGCCCAAACATCGTAAAGGGCGTCTGGCTTATTCCAGATGGAAAAAAGCAAACGTGTTCAGCGAAAATTCTTGAATCAGCGGCGGGGCATTACACTTTACAGTTGAACAACTCCGAAAACTCGTGGCTCATGCTTTTTCTCGGAGAAAACTATGATCCCCTTTGGGAAGCTACAATCAACGGAGAAACAGTCACACGACACTTAAAAGCAAACTGCTACGGAAACCTTTGGATTTTCAACGCGTCACGAGGATTGTTCACCATTCAAATTTCCTACAAGCCCAACGTTGTATACAAGCGTCTTTTCTCAATAAGCCTCATAGCTGAAACAGTTTTGATAGTTGCAAGTTATCTCCCAACAAAAATCCTAAAGGCCGCGCTGGGGAAAGCTCGAAAGCGCGCGCTTTTAAAATAGGGGGTTTGGGCTTCCCGTTTGACGCTTTCCACGACTAATAAAGTCGGAAGATTCCTGCCTCCAGAGTGTTCATTGGTTGGTTGTTCATTGCCCTTTTAGGCTCCCACCTCATTCCGTACCGCCCTAGAAGCGGGGGGTATGCCACCACCCCGTTAATGACTGGTATCTGCGGAGCATGTTCTCCACAGCTATTATGCCCCTGTCCTGCTCCAAACCGCATTTTCTGCATTTCATCTGCCTATACCCATTCGAGCTTAGCTTTCCCCCACATATCGGGCACAGGCTTGAAGTCCCCTCAGCATTAACATAGACAACGTTCAATCCAGCGAGCTTCGCCTTATATTCCATTATTTCTTGGAACTTCCTGAAGCTCCACCTGCTCAGCCTACCGTTTACCTGTAGTTAATAAACTTATGCTAAATAGACGCAGTTTCTATACCTCCAAGAGCCACATAAGTCTATTAGAGGCCATGCAACTCAGAACCCAATTTGCGTGGCTGACTATGTTCCCTCGAGGAAGGCTTGTATTTTTGGTAAGAATTCTTTCATTTTTCCTTTAACGTTTTGAAGTAAAACTAAGCCTTTCCGGGTTATTTTGTATTTGGTTCTGCCCACAATGTAGCCTTGCCTCTCCAGTCCGTAAAGGGCCGTGTACATTGAGCCCGCCGATATGAGTGTGCCAAGCTCTTCTTGAACATGTTTGATAATGGTGTAGGCAGATGCCTCACCCAACTTTTCAATGGTGGCTAAAGCGATGTATGGCAGGAAACTCCTCACTATCAGATAGGGAGCATTTTCAAACCGAACCATTCCATCACCAGTTTTAGATTATCAGAATCAGAATATATATCTTATCCGCACCCAAGCTCCACAATTTTAAATATTTGCGTCCTCATGCTTTTTTGTGCAGCAAATGCTTAAGCCTCTGCCCCGCGCATGACTTTATGAAAGTTTCGTCAGAAAACCCACACCATTCATGGTGGGATGAATGGTGGAAGGCTTAAAAGCCTGAAAAACCCAGGAGGTTTTGGATGTTCCCGTGCAGGTGTTCGCGCGCGGAAACCTTCGGGTGGAAATCGTTTTCTAAGGCTTTCCCACCTGCTTCCTCCGAAAGTGGGCCTGTAGAACAGTTCATACAACAGAAGCAGCAAACTTTTCCCAATGGTCTGTGGGACCTCAACGATCAAGGGAACTATTAAAATAAGGATAATCTTCCAGATGGAGAAGCCAAAAAATCCAAGGAAACACCAGTTTAGCAGCCGTTCAGTTTTAAGCGGAAGCGTGGAGAAAACGCGTGTGCGAGATGTTAGGCCACGGTGATGTCGCTTATTCCCTGCTTCTTGTCTATTCTGTACTTGTGGGTTTTCATCGTGTGCTCGGTTCCCCTCATCTTCAAAACTTTGATGCGCCTCTCTAAGGTGCTGTTGTTGTATTGGCTTTCCATTAGTATTATCCCGTCCGCAATGAACTCCTCTATCCCGCTTCCAATGGTTTTTGATCCCCATGGCATGTCAGCTATTATAATGGTTGTGCATCCTGTCTTCTGTACAAGCCTGTAGATGAGGCGGAGGATGTGCCTCTTCTCAAGCTCGCTTTTCACGCCCGCGAAGATTCCCGTTATAGAGTCTACGACAAGCCTGTTCGCTCCCATCGTGGTTATTGTTTCAAGAATCTGGTTTAGGGCTGACTGGACATCAACCTCAGTTCCAAGCGATAGGTCAAGCACTGCAACCTTCTCCTTTCTGATGAGCGGCTCAAAATCCATACCAAAACGTTTCATGTCTCGGAGAAACTTTTCCCTGCTTTCAGCGAAGCAAACGTAAACGCCCGGCTCACCGTGGTCCACAGCGCCTTTATATATGAAGCCAGCTGAAAAAACCGTTTTGCCGGCTCCCGGGCTGCCAGCTAGGAGAACCACCGAACCCCTTGGAAAACCGCCTTCGATGATCCTGTCGAACTCAACGTTTCCAGTTGAAACTCTCTCACTCAACATTATCTCCTCCTTCGCCTGCGGTGGGACCGTTCAGATCCGGCAGCGCACCGCGCCTCCTGAGCTCGCCTACAATTAGGCTTCTCAGCAACTCGGAAACGTCTACTCCGTCGGCCTGCGCAACCGCAACAACGGCGTCCCTTATAGGCCGTGTAACCCTCACAGCCAGCATCTCAGTCTTATGCTCTGATCCCCGCATCTTCGAAGGCATATTAGACACATGAGAAACATAGCTCCCCCCCCAGCATATAAACCCTTCCGACGAAAAAGGAGCCTCAGTGTTTGTAAATGAGAATCGGTGACAAAAAAGGTAAATCTTATATTCTCTGAAGTAAAAAATAAACCGGTTTTCGAAGTGGTTGAGAAGGGTCTGGAAAGGGTTGCATGCGTGTTCAGGGTTTTAGGCGACCCGTCGTCTTTGACTATGCTTTGCAGTGCTGCTAAAGGGTTTAGAAGCGGGTTGCAGTTTGCAAGGAAGCTTGGTTTAACGCCGAGAAAGTATTATAGGTGTTTGAGGAAACTTTGCGAGCTTGAAGTTTTAGAGTGTAGGGTTTCGTTGAACGCGAACGGCAAAGACCACTTTTACGTTTTAACACCTAAGGGTAGGCGTATCCACGAAATGGTTTTCAACGACTTCCAATCCCTCTTAAACGATGAAAGCATAGAGTTTGAAAGCGTAGGCTACAGCAGAGTGGGCGTCATAAACAGCTATGAGGACCTCGTTAAGGTTGCGGTGAAGCTGGTTGGTGAGGCTAAGTCGCAGGTGCTGCTTGCCACGAGGTACCTTGACCTTCAAGTGTCCCAAAGCCTTATGTATGCAGTTGCAAGGAACGTTGAGCTTAGGTCAGTTACAAACGAAGCTTTAAACCTTCCCCATTTCATGAAGCTTTTAGGCAGCTTCGCCAGAAACATCCGTCCCAACATCCTTAAAATCCTAGGCATCGCAGGGAAAATGGACAACTACAGGGTTGGAAACGTCCCAACATCCTATCTCATAGTGGACGGCGAAACCGTTGTATGGGAGCTCCCCACTGAAAGTTTCGAGATGGCTTTCATAAGCCGGGATAGAAGGGTTCTTGAAACCTTCAAGAACAACTTCTGGACGC
>Ga0315298_1009804_pt1 | contig 11699 bp, 5 predicted proteins | sample WHS_1_MG_FD_203077 | JGI IMG/M metagenome (GOLD analysis project Ga0315298, IMG submission 203077) | Extremophilic microbial mat communities from Washburn Hot Springs, YNP, Wyoming, USA - WHS_1_MG | ecosystem: Environmental > Aquatic > Thermal springs > Hot (42-90C) | place: USA: Wyoming... | reverse complement strand
GGTCGAAGATGCCGCCGCTACCGCCCTCCGGATCGCCGCCCATGAGGGCATCCAAGAGGGCCTGCATCGGGTCTGCGCTGGGGTTGTTTGGGTCCACGCCGAACACGGCCATGATGTCCTTTGCGCTTGCGCCGTCTTTGCCGTCGTTGCCCGCGCCGAAGACGACGACCATGTCAGGGTGCTCCCACACAAAGCGGTCCACCTGCTGAGCGTGAACGCCGTACTCGCCGTCTGGGGTCACGTCGTCGGCCCAACTGTTGTTGTGCACCCTTGCGCCCGCGTTGTAGGCGGCGTCGAGGAACGGGGTGAGGTCGGTCTCGTCCTGGAAGGCTGTGGAGGTACCACCGGGACCCACGTCTACCTCCTGGATGACGAGAGAGGCCTCTGGAGCCACGCCTGCGAACGAGCGGGCGTACTTGTGGGTATCCGGGTCTGAGCCAGAGAGCACGCCGCGGCCGGCTAGGATTCCGGCCACGTGGGTTCCGTGCCCCTGCCGGTCGGCCCAGTCGTTCTCCTCGTTAAGGCCCGTTCCCAGCACAACCTTGCCTGCGAAGTCCGGGCTTAGCGTCTTTGGGTTTCCCGTCTCCAGGCCGGTGTCCATTATGGCGGCTATCTGCCCGGCGCCGTACAGGCCCAGATCGGTCCACACGGTGTTTATTCCGCCGATCGGGCGAGATCTGTCGTTGAGCAACTTGATTCCGGTGGCCGACTCGATCCACGCGACGGAATCGAGGGTGGCGAGGGAGCGAATGGCGGCGGCATCGCCGGTCGCCCTGAGCAAGAGGCCTCCCATGGCCGACAGAGAGACGCCCGCCGCCTTGGCGGCATCGAAGACTGGGGCCATAGGCTCGTTGGGGAAGACGGATATCACAGCGCTAGCCTGGCCGCTTGCGCTCGCGAACGCGGGCTGCACCTTGTTTTGGGGGGTGAGGACGCCGATCCTCTGCACAAACGGCAACGCTGCTACTTTCGCCAGCGCCAGCGGATCAACGCGGCACAGCAGGGCATACTCCGGAATGTAGTCCAAGACGAGGGCGCCGTTCGCCTCCAACTGGCGTTTCTGCTCTTCGCGCACCGGTCCGTCAAGCTGCACTATGTAGTGGCGCTGAGGAGGGCTGGTGGCAACGGAGAGCAGGTGATTGACGGTGAGTGGGACAAACGAGCCCGCCTTCAGGCGTATGGGAGGCGCGGATGGGCTCATTGTGGCAGATGCAACGGGGGGGTGGGCAAACGCCGCGGCAACCAGCAGGGCGTTTGCCAGCAGAAATGACCATCGGTATCTCATCTGGCCGGCTCCTCGAGAAGGGCGGTTGTACGTCTGAGGCCGTGGTTTGGCGAGGTGGCTGGCGAGGTGTGTTTGTGCTGCCGACCGTGCCCGCCAATCCCACGTCGTTAGACGACCGATACACCGGTGTGTTCCCCGCCACCTCCCTGGTCACCTGCGGGAAAGGAAGATGGGGAGATGGGGTACGGGTGGGGTTGGCGGGTGTTTGCGCTCACCTACGGGTAACGGCATGCCACCGTGCGCCCCTCGTACCGCAGTGGGGGAGATGGCGGCGAAGCAGTGGTGGGGGAACCCCAAACGGCACGCTTGGCTCATGTCAACGCCTTGGGGAAGAGGAGCCCCTGGCGTTGCCTATGAAGCCCCGGCGTCCCTTATCCCATCGAAGGGACGCCGGGGTAGGAGGCTGGTTGGACGCGGGCCTGCAGTTTAGGTTTGCGGGCAGGCCGCACGGGACGGCTACTTCACTGTAACCGGGATCTTCTCCGTCGAGGAGTTCCCCGCCGAGTCGGTAGCCCTGATCTCGATCGTGTGGTTGCCGGCGGACAATGCGTCTGTAGTGATCGTGAACGGCTCCTCCGGCGAATCGAACAGGCCGTCCTCGGCCGCCGCCGCCGCCCAGTCGCCGTTGTCAACCCGGTAGGAGATGGCGGCTATGGTCAGCTTCTTGCTGGTGGCCACGCCCTCCAGCGCGTAGCTTCCGTCGCCGTTCTGCTTTGTACTGCTCTTATATAGGAAGAGCTTGGGCTTGTCGTTCACCACGACGATCGGGCCGAGCACCTGCTCATCGGTGAGGTAGCCAGTGGGGTTGCTGCGCTTGTCCGACGCCACGATCTTTAGCAGGTACTCGCCGTCTGGCACCTGGGTGGTATCCCACTTGTAGGTGGTTACGGTCATCGGCTTGGGCGGCTCCTGCTTGGGGGCCGCAACGGGGCCGGTTGCAGGTTGGGGCTCTGCGCTGCTCAGGGCCTCGTTTACCACGGCCGGCAGCACGGACTCCAGCAGCTTGCGGTCCTCCGGCGACAGAGTTGGGTCGTTGGCTAGCTCTTGGTTCACCTGGGCCATTACCTCCGCGGCAGACGGCACAGGCTGCTTGGGACCGGAGGGCTTCGGCTGAGAGGGCGTCTCGGGCTTGGATGGCGGCGTGGCCGGCCTCTCTTCCGCCTTCTGCTCCACATCCTTCATCCGCTGCCACGTGGCGCCGTTGTCGCTCGAGTAGTACAGCTCGTATGTCAGGGCATCCCGGTCGCTGTCGGACGCGGTCCACGTGATCGTCTTTGTCCCGGAGATTGTGTCGCCCACCGACGGAGATGTGAAGGCGACGGTTGGCGGATGGTTGGCTGGCAGGTAGCTTATCCCGATGCTTTTGAGCGCCGGGGTAACCGCGGGGGAGCTGGATTCCATGGTGACGCGGTACTGGATGAACCTCGCGGGCGGGCTTGCGATCGGATCGTCGGAGGCGGAGTAGGCAGGGGACCACGGGCTCCAGCTTCCGTCCGGCTCGGAGCTGTTGCCTGTCCTCGTCTCCACCTTCAGCGAGGTGCCTTTGGGCACCAGCGCCTGCCACCGCACGCGTCCCCACCTGGCAAGGCCGCCCGCGTCGTGCACACCAGACTCGTAGGTGCCGCGCGTGGCTGCCAGAGACGCCTTGTAAACGGCCGCCGAGTTGCCACTCCCGGCGTACAGGGCGTCACCGTCATCGGCGAGGCACAGCAGCTGATCTTGGCCGTCGTTGTGGAGCTCCACCACAGTGTCGTCATCTGCGACGGCGTAAGCATTGGTTCCGGATACGGCGTATATGTGGTGGTCGTTCGCAACGATGCCGAAGACGGAGGAGCCGGTGGTTTGGAGCACCTTTGGGTTGCTGCCGTTTGCGGGCACCCTGATGATCTGGCCGCGCGGCCCGGTGCCCACGTATATGTCGCCGTTGGGGGCCACTGCCACGGCTGTAACCGCGGTGTTCGAGGTGTCGTACAGCACGGTGCGCAGTCCGGCCTTGGTTACGCGGAGCACAAGTCCGTTGTCGCTGGTGCCAGCTATCACGCTGCCGCCCTTATCCACGGCCAAGCTGAGGATGTGCGATTCGCGTGAGTCGAGGAACAGCTCGCCTTGGCCGTTTGGGGATATCTTGAACAGCTTGCCATGGCTCCCGGTGCCAGCGTATATGTTGCCGTCGGCGTCCGTTGCCAGCGCAAAGACGTAATGCTCTCCCGTTTTGAACAGCTCGGATGCCTTGCCGTCCGGGGTGATCTTGTAGACGATGCCGTTTGGGGAGCTGCCAGCGTACAGGTTGCCGGCCTTATCCATGGCAAGGGCATGTATCTCCAGCTCAGGGGAGTCGTACACCAGCTCAAGCTTGCCGTCCTTGGTGAGGCGATAGATGCGCCCGTAGTTGCCGGTTCCGAGGTACAGGTTGCCTTTGCCGTCGGGCAGAACGGCCCACACGTATGTGTCTTGCGGCAGAGACGTGGCAATGGCCATGGATGGGGCGATACGCAGGTCGCCGTCGGTGGTTACGCCAGTCCCGTGCAGCTCGCCTTTCTGGAAGTCGGCTTTGGTCTTCTGAGTCCAGATGACGGCGCGCCTGCCTGGGTCCTGCGGGGAGCTTGGGGATGGCGCGGAGGTGGATGGCGACGGCGCGGATGGGGCGGGGGCTCCGGGCTGCGGGGCTCCGGGCCTTGTGGGCGGAGTGCTGGGTTGCCTGCCCGGGCGGGATGGAGCGGGGGCGTTGGCGGCCATCAGCAGATCGCCGGTTTCCAGCGCGGGCATCCGCGACATCTCGTCGTCGCTGCCGTCGTCGGGCTCGCCATCGAGTACGCTGGCAGAGCCAGGCCGGGACTGCTGCAGCGTGCTCGGTGGTGATGGAGGCGTGGAAGGGGACGTCGGCTGGCCTGGGGATGTGCCGTCGTTCAGGATCTTGCGCTGGATGGTAATGGGGAGGATCTGAACGCCCTCCACAAGGCTATCCATGCGGGCGGTGGACTTCACCTCAGCGCGCTCGCTTCGGAAGCCGGTGCTCTTGGGGGACGCCATTACGGACGCCACGGGTGCCGGCAGGTTCAACAGCTTCTCGCCGAAGACGTTGACCGAGGGTGTGTTCAGGTACAGCTTGGCCACCAGATCGTCGTTGCGGTCTCGCTCCAAAAAGCGCCGCACGATCTGCGCCACGCTCGTCTCGGCCGGGCCGGAGATGCTAGGCATGGTGGTTAGGCCTGCGGTGCCAGTGACGGGCGGGGCGGAGACGTTGGTGGAGCCGCCGTACACCACGAGGCTGGTGCGCCCGCTGGGGGCGTTGGCGGGCACCTTAAGCTCAAGCGTTCGGACGAACGGCTCTTGGCGCCATGGCCGGAGCACCACGCCAACCTTTACCGTCTCGCCGGGCTCCACGCGGTCCTTATCCAGAAAGATGCGCTCCACGCGGATGGTGTGGCGGCCGGGCTGCAGGTCCACGGTCATGTTGACGCTCTTGACGGGCACGGGGCCGAACTGGTTCATGTAGAGGCGCTGAACGATCTCCGCCAGGTCGTCCGTGGCCATTGCGTCTAGGAAGAGCGATGCAAAGAAGGTGTTCTCGCGGACGATTGGAGGGAGGCCGTCGGCATTCACCTCCAACCTGACCTTGGCCATGGCGTCGCCGACGAAGCTGTGCATCTCGTAGATCGCCTCGCCAGCGGCGATGGTAACGAAGAAGGGCGACAGGTACGGATGGCTAACCGTCTCGCAGTGGTAGGTTCGAGAACGGCCGGTGGTGTGATCGTTGACGGTTATGGTTACGGGGATGAGCTTGGGTTTCTTGCCGATGACCCCGGCGCAACCCCACGGCCGCTCCATGGTAACGGCGCCCACCACAGGGCCTTGGGATGCGAGCTTGAAACTCTCCTGCATGCCAGCAAACACGTCGTTGATGACGGCGCTGAGGAGCGGGAAGTCCACCGCCCCGAGTTCGCCGGAGAGGATCCCCATGGGATGGCCCAGCAGGAGTACCGTGTTCCCTTTGCGGTAGGTGACGGTGCCGGTCATGGCCATCTCGATATCGCCAACGATGAGGCCAACGCTGAATGCGGATCCGGGCTGGATCTGATCGGCGGTTGGAGCCTTGCCGCTGACGGGGCCGGGCCCTACGACAAAGCGGCTGCCCATTGGGCCAAAGTGCTGGCGCAGGCGATCGAACCAGCGCGGGCTGAGGCCAGACACCTCAACGGGGGTGATGAGCGGTCGAAGCGCCATGTCGGACCCCGGCGGCGCCGCAGCAGAGGCCCATCCAGAAGCTTGGTTACCTGCGGGGATGGGCCACTCGGATGCCATCATTGGCTTGCTGGGCAGGTTGGGGTCCAGCGCATCGAACATATCCTCAATGGGAGTGACCATGGCTACGGGCTCTTTGGGGAAGGTGTAGCCCATAGACACTGCGCCAGCTAGCTTGCCGTTTATGTACACGGGGCTGCCGCTCATACCAGCGATGATGTTAGCGCCGCGATCGGTGATGGGGCCGCCGTGCATGCGGATGAGGATGAGATCCCTGCCCATGTAAGCGCGCTTCAGGACGCTCAGCACCTCTACGTCGAAGCGCTCGATCTTGGTGCCCTTGAAGACGGTGAGCCCATAGCCGGTCATGCCTGGGCGTATCTGGCTTACGGGGATATACTCACCGGGGGCTGGCTTGGGTGGGGCAGACAGGGCAGCGGGCAGTGGGATCAGAGTGGCCCACAGGAGGGCGGCCAGGAAGAAGGCGCGACGAGGAAGCATTCCACTCCTCCAGACGGCAGTTCCGCCAGTATCCAGTAATAAGAAAAAGGGACGGCCCACCCGTGGGAACCCGTCCCGAACCGAATGGATTATAGCATTGGCGTGTCCGTGCGTCAACGTGGGTATGAGGGCGAAGGGCGGGGTGCTCTCCCACTCCCAATCCCAGCCCCCTGCGCGATCACGGAATGGCGGAATCGCCCCCTCGCTTGTGTCCTGCCTTCCCTGATGGGGGCCGAGCTGGAGGTTGGATGCGTCTGGCTTGCGGAGATCGGGCTGGCGTTAGGCGCCACCGGAGGCGATGGGGCGCTCCCGCACGCCTAAGACCAGCTCCGTGGGGTAACCGTCCGGGAGGCCACTTGGGGGCACGGGACTGCGGACGCGCCAAGCCAACGGGGTTGCCAACGCCCTGAGGGCACAACCCATGCGCGTTCCCAGCCAAACCCATGCCCCCGGCTACACGTTACTTTGCTGCCGGGCGTGGCCACCAGTGCGGTGCGAGGGCACACCACTGGCCTTACACCGCGCCAGCATGGGTGGCAGCCCCCTGGTACGCCAACGCCGCTACCATCAGCGCCCTCACCAGCGAGTAGCCCATCACGCCTGCAGCCGCCAAGCACGCCGTCACCACAATCGACGGCAGGTAATCTCTCAGCATCGTCGTGTCCTCCGGTTGCCGCTTTGGGGAGGCCAATCGCTCCATCCGCCCACGCCTCCGTTGCGGCTTTCACTGGTTAGGACGCTGGGACGGCGGAGCCTACTGCAGCGATATGTGGAGGAACTGTTGAGAGCTGTTGGCGCTACTGTTGCTGGCACCAACGCCGCAAACAGGAGAGTCGCCACTCGCGCGGAACTATACAACGCCGTCTGCGGCCCGATTTGGGCCGATAGGTTCCCCTGCTCCCGCACCCGGAGGTGTTGCCATGGAGTCCAGAGACCGCGAGTACGTGCTGAAAACTGCTCGCGATCACGACGTGAAGTTCATCCGTCTCTGGTTCACGGACATTCTTGGTTTCCTCAAGAGCTTCGCCGTGCCCATCATGCAGCTGGAGGAGGCGCTAGAGGATGGCGTGGGCTTTGACGGCTCCTCGATCCAGGGGTTCGCCAGGACCGACGAGTCGGATATGCGTGCAATGCCGGACCCAAACACCTTCGAGATACTTCCATGGCGCCCACGCGAACAGGCGGTTGCGCGCATGTTCTGCGACATCTGCCTGCCCGACGGCACCCCATACGAGGGAGACCCCCGCGGCGTCCTCAAGCGCGCGCTCGCACGCGCCAAGCGCTTGGGCTACACCTTCTACGTTGGCCCAGAGCTCGAGTTCTTCTACCTGAAAAGCCCCAAGGGTACCCCAGAAGCCCTGGACGAGGGTGGCTACTTCGACCTCACCCCGCTGGATGCGGCAACGGACCTCAGGCGTGAAACCATTTTGGCCCTTGAAGCGATGGGCATAGATGTGGAGTTCAGCCACCACGAGGTTGCTCCAAGCCAACACGAGATAGACCTGCGATACACCGACGCCCTCACCATGGCGGACAACACCATGACCTACCGCCTGGTGGTTAAGGAGATTGCGCAGAGGTACGGCGTTTATGCCACGTTTATGCCCAAGCCCATGTACGGCGCCAACGGCAGCGGAATGCACGTGCACCAGTCCCTCTTCCGCGGAGACACGAACGCCTTCTTCGACCCCGACGATCCTTGGCACCTCTCTCCGGTGGCCAAGGGCTACATCGCCGGCCTGCTTAAGCACGCGCCGGAGATAACGCTGGTTACCAACCAGTGGGTCAACTCATATAAGCGATTGGTGCCTGGATACGAAGCGCCGATATATCAATCCTGGGCTCTTCGCAACAGGGCAGACCTGATCCGCGTGCCTAGCTACAAGCCGGGCCGCGAGAACTCGATGCGCGTCGAGTTCCGTTCGCCCGATCCGGCGTGCAACCCGTATCTCGCGTTTGCATGCATGTTGGCGGCTGGCCTGGAGGGCATTGAGAATGGCTATCCGCTCCCGGCGCCCGCGGAGACCAGCGTGGTGGAGATGACGCCCCAGCAGCGCGCCGAGTTGGGCATCGGCATGCTTCCCGGAGACCTATCCGAGGCCATCAAGCTGGCTGAGAAGAGCGAACTCCTCCGCCGCACGCTGGGCGACCATCTATTCGTCAAGCTGATAGAAAACAAGCGAATGGAGTGGGAGCGGTTCCGGTCCCAGGTAACCAGCTACGAGTTAGAGGAGTACCTCCCAATCTTGTGAGAAGTGCGGTATGCACCGTGTCCTCGTGGTTAGCGACAGCATGAGAAGCGCCGACCGGCTGCGTGTGCAGCTGGAGGCTTGCGGCTACCAGGTGGCCCTCTCACCATCGCCGGAGGAGGATCTCAGTCGCGCGCTTCAGGAACGCACGCCGGACGTGGTGGTTGTGGATGGCTCCGCCGTCTCGGATAGCCTAACCGAGCTCCGCAGGCGCATCCGCTCCAGAAGGGGCCCCAAGGAGATCGCCACACTGGTGCTGGTTGAGGAGGAGGACCTGGAGCGGGTGGATCCAAGCGCCGGCTGGGGCGATTTCATGCTTCTGCCCGTTAGGCCCGCGGAGCTTGGCGCTCGCCTTAAGCGCCTGCTCTGGAGCACCGGCAAGCACGATGCACCCGACACCGTGCGGGTTGACTCGCTGGTGATAGACCTCAGGAACTACACGGTGCTTGTTGACGGCCAGCCGGTGGAGCTTACCTACAAGGAATACCAACTTCTGCGGTTCCTGGCCACCCACCCGGGCCGCGTCTTCACCCGCGATGACCTTCTGAACCAGGTGTGGGGCTACGACTACTACGGCGGCACCCGGACCGTGGATGTGCACATCCGCCGAATCCGCGCCAAGCTGGGCAGCCCCTACGATGCCCTCATACAAACGGTCCACAACGTGGGCTACCGCTTCCGATAGCGCGCCCGGCTCCGCGGTCGCGGTAGCCCCGCTGCGACCACCCATTGCACCAGGTTCCCCAGCACGCCACCCTCCCAGGACATGTGAGTGCGGGACATAGGCCCGTGGCACGGATATTGCCATCAAGCCTGCGGATGTTCGCCATGAGCCACCAGGAGGCCCAGAGCGCAGGCCCCGCGCGTGCGGGCTCGTGGCACACGTCGTCTCCACGCAGAAGGCATGGGCTTGCTGGGCAGGCTTGCTGACCCATGTAGCGCACTCTGGCGGATTTCAGGGGGGAAAGAATGAGGGCATGCATGCGTTGGCGCGCACCGATCTGGGTCGGCCTCGTCGCTCTCGCGACCGTCCTGCTCGGTTGCGGGGCATTCGCACAGACCGCGCCTGCGGTCGCTACTGACCGCGCCGACTACTTCCCCGGCGACACGGTGCTGATCGCCGGCAGTGGATTCCATGCTGGGGAGCAGGTTACGCTCCAGGTTCTGCACATCGATGGCACGCCCAATACGGGCGATGGGCATTTGCCGTGGCTCGTCACCACGGGTGAAGACGGCTGCTTCGAGTCGTTCTGGTTCGTGCCCTACGACGACTCGCTCGGGAGCGCATTCAAGCTCACCGCGGACTGCCCGGACGGCCTCCACGCCGAGACCACCTTCTCCGACGCCAACCTGGACTATTTACCAGGTAACTTCAGCGCCTCCGTAGCGGCCGGCGGCAGCACGTCTTTCATCCAGACGGTAACCGCTCCGGGCACCAGCGAGTTCTCCGCCAGCCTCAAGGTAACCGGTGGCATTGCGTCGTCGTGGGTCAGCACAAACCCGACTCAGCTTAGTTTTACGGCTGCCAGCCGGACGAAATCATGGGTTGTGACCATTACGGTGCCTGCTGGAACTGCCATCGGCACCTATACCGGGCAGGTGAAGGTCGACCCTCCGTCCGGTGTCGGCGAAGGCTCCGGGACGTCGGTTTCCATCACCGTCACTGCACCTCCTGTCAATAGGCCGCCCAACGCTGTGGATGACGCCTACTCCGTAGCGGAGGATAACACGCTCACCGTGACGGCGCCGGGCGTGCTCGGCAACGACACCGATGCCGACGGTAATTCGCTTTCCGCTGTGTTGGTAACTGGAGCCTCTCACGGCGCGCTCACGCTGAGCAGCGATGGCTCCTTCACCTACACGCCATCGGCCAACTACAACGGCACCGACACCTTCACCTACAAGGCCTACGATGGCATCGCGTACTCCAATGTGGCCACGGTGACGATCACCGTCACTCCTGTGAACGACCCGCCCGCCCTGACCGTCGATAACTCTGGCGTCACAGTCGATGAGGGTGTAACGGCCACCAACTCCGGCACCTGGTCCGACCCAGATGGCGATACGCCTACCTTGTCGGCTTCGGTTGGAACCGTAACACTCGACAACAATGGCACTTGGAGCTGGTCCTACGCCACAACCGATGGCCCGAAGGAGAGTCAGACGGTGACGATCAGCGCGGACGATGGGCACGGTGAAAAGGCTAGCGTGGACTTCAACCTGACGGTGAACAACGTCCCGCCAGCCGTAACCGCCCCCGCCAACCAGAGCGCAGACGAAGGAACCGCCAAGTTGTTCAGCCTTGGCTCCTTCTCCGATCCCGGCGTCAAGGATAGCCCCTGGACGGTCGACGTGGATTGGGGCGACGGCTCAACGCATACCAGGGCTAGCTCAAGCAGCCAGGGGAGCCTGGGCTCTCAGTCTCACACCTACGCGGACAACGGCACCTACACCGTTACCGTGGAGGTCACAGACAAGGACGACGGGAATGGGTCTGCCAAGTTCCAGGTCAGCGTGGCCAACCTGCCGCCCACGATTGGCGACATCACCGTCTCTCCGACACCTGTTGCAGCCAACAGCGAGGTTGGTGCCAGCGCTGGCTTCACCGATCCAGGCACGCTCGACACACACACGGCGCTATGGGACTGGGGCGACGGCACCACCTCCAGCGGCACGGTTACCGAGTCCTCAGGTTCCGGCACCGCGGCCGGCACCCACACATACACCAGCGCTGGCATCTACACCGTTATCCTCACGGTAACGGACAAGGACGGCGGCAAGGACACGGCCATCTACCAGTACGTGGTGGTGTACGATCCCTACGGCGGCTTCGTAACGGGCGGTGGGTGGATCAACTCGCCACCCGGCGCTTACGTGCCGGATCCAAGCCTAACCGGCAAGGCCACCTTCGGGTTCGTCTCCAAGTACCAGAAGGGCACAACGGTGCCGGTCGGCCAGACCGAGTTCCAGTTCAAGGTGGCCAACCTCAACTTCCACAGCACCTCCTATGAGTGGCTTGTGGTGGCTGGGTCCAAGGCAATCTACAAGGGCGAGGGCACCATCAACGGCGCTGGCAGCTACGGGTTCCTGCTCTCCGCTATCGATGGGGACTCCGGCGGTGCCAAGAAGCCGGACACCTTCCGGATCAAGATATGGGATAAGACCACCGGTACGGTGGTGTATGATAACCAGCTTGGCGACTCGCTGGACGCCGATCCGACCACGACACTGGCAGGTGGAAGCATAGTGATCCACAAGTAGCCTTGTCGAGGTGGCACGTGCGCTGCTGGGCCTCCGGGGTGCCCCCCCGGGGGCCCCTGACGTCTACGCCCGCTGAGGTGATGGCCAACGCGCAGCAACCACACGCCAGCCCAATCTCGGCGCGGCGGCCGCCCACGTCGCCGCTCAGGGGCAGTGGCGTT
>Ga0315298_1009803_pt1 | contig 11699 bp, 12 predicted proteins | sample WHS_1_MG_FD_203077 | JGI IMG/M metagenome (GOLD analysis project Ga0315298, IMG submission 203077) | Extremophilic microbial mat communities from Washburn Hot Springs, YNP, Wyoming, USA - WHS_1_MG | ecosystem: Environmental > Aquatic > Thermal springs > Hot (42-90C) | place: USA: Wyoming... | reverse complement strand
ATTTTGGCTTCGCTGATCCCCCGGAATTGCCCCCGCAGCATCATGGAAAGCTTGGACTGAGGGATGCCCAGCACTTGCGCCGACTGTGTCTGAGACCAACCTTTTTCCGTGAGAATACGGCTGATACGTGCCGCCAATTGTGCCTTGAGCAGCATGGACTCGGCATCAACGAAATCCAGGTCTGCGTATACATTGCCTGTACTCATTTCAATGACTTCATCGTTCATTGTGTCCTGCCTCTGGCGTCCTTTTCGGCTGCCTGTAAACGGGTGTGAATCAAATCCATGTCCGGTTTCGGTGTGGCCTTGCCTTGGGTGGACTTCATCTGGAAGCAGTGGAGCACATAGACGGCATGTTCAAAGCGAACCGTGTACACGGCGCGGTAAGTATTACCGTTGTGATCCTCCACAACTTCCAGGACACCGGCAGAGCCAAAACCCTTGAAGGGTTTGGCTTGATCGTGCTTTTCCCCGGTCTGGGCCAGGAACAGGGCGTAGCCAAAAATGTCCTGAACCTCTTCGGATAGAGCCTTCAGGTCCTTTCTGGCGGAGCCTATCCAAGCAAGAGCTTTCATGGTCAGATTATATCCATATAGATATAGGCGGGCAAATGTGGCGTTCTATGCGGAAACTGCATGGGCAGCGGGAGGAATCAAGCGAATTCTGCCGGTCAGCAGTTCCTGCATCATGCCTTGTTTGAGGGCGCGGGTTTTTTTACGACGGGATTCGAGAGCGGTGATTTCGGCATCCATGTCGGAGAGGATGGTGGCGATGGCGGCTTGTTCTGACAGAGTCGGAGGGGTTTTGTAACTAAAATCGACGAAATCCTTTTGATAGAGGTGGTTGATCGTTGACCCGGCACTGAGTTGGGTAAGAAATTCAGTGAACAGCTGAGAACAAAGCAGATAATAGAAAAACTCAGGATGAAATGCACCATCTATTGGCCGTATCACGAAAACCCCGCTGTTAAGCGTTGCTGGTATATAAAGATCATTAACTAACGCGACTTTACCGATGGTTCCGTCCTTTGTCACAAGAACATCATACTTTGTCAGTTGGATGTACCTATCCTGCTTGTATCGAAATTCATCTACATAATGGCAATTGCTCCAGTCAATATAGCCGCCTTTAAAATCGGTACCTGTAACGAGATAATAATCCCCTGTGTTTAAATATTCTGCGGTCGTCAAACCTTGCCATCCAATACGCGCTTTGAGGGTGGCGGTTGTTCCCAACCGCTTCACCTCCCACTCCCCACTAAACCCCGGCAGTCGGGTCTGGCCAGTGAGGAGTTGCTGCATGGTGGCCTGTTTTATGTCACGCTTTTTGGCGATGAGTTGGTCGAGTTTAGTGATCAGGGTGTCTACGTCTGACAGGGCGGTGGCTATGGCTTGTTGTTCGGGAAGTGTGGATGGCATGGCAATAGCTATTCTCTTTACGATATCGTTCATTAACTTGGGATTGCCAAGATTGTGCGAAACGTGTTTCTGAGCTACTACTGCCAATGCCCGAGAAAGAAAAAATGTATCGTCAGAAATGGCTCTGATTGTGCCGCAGACATTAGTGCAGTTGAATCGCCCATTACGATAAAAAACAGTCCCCGCATTTGCACCGTCAGTTGTCCATGTGATGTATTCACCATCAAAATCAAAAGTGTCCAGGTAGCCCATAACACCCTCATTTGATGTTTGCGAAGAATATACGGGATAAGTCTGGGTAATAGATTTTTCAATTTCACGATGACTAATAACTCGGCCACGGCCAACGTCTGAAATCTGTCCAATGGTGCCAACGCGCCAATCCTCCGGAATCACCCCCACCTCCGTCAGCTTATATCCCGGCTTCACTGCCATACGAACCCCATCTGTTTTAGATGCGCGTCCACTTTGGCGGAGAGTGCATCGACTTCTTCCAACAGCTTCGGCAAAGGGGTGGCGTAGCGTTCCGCCAGTTCCTTCACTCGTCCGGTTAAGGCCTGAGAAACCCGGTCCAGTTCCGCCTGCACGTCTTCCGCCAATCGGGTAAGCCACTTGTCTTCAACGACGAGGTTCTTCACGGCCTGGCTGTCCAGTTGTCCATACTGCTTGCTGACGGTAGCAGAAAGGATCTTCTGGGCTTCTTTTACCGCCTTGCTGGCCTGGGACGCCTTTTCCAGTGTGGACAGATACTCTTCCAACAGCTTTTTTTCTTCTGCGGCTTCTTTGTCCCGGCGAATGTCATTCAGTCGCGCCGACATGCTGACCTTGCTGAGTTTGCCTTTGTCGGTTTTGGCCTCACTGAGGAGTCCATCCTCTCCCCCATGCTCTTCTTCCAGTTCCTCCATCTCCCGGCTAAACACGTCCCGCTCTGCTTCCAGCGCATCAATGGCTTCTTGGTCTTGGGGGAAATAGCGGTGGATAACCAGGTCTTCGGGAATGAGTTCCGGGCTGGCTTTCCAGCCGTCATCAATGAGCAGGTACACGTCGTCCTGCATGGTCTCTACCCAGTAGGTCATCAGATGCTGGTAGATGGCGTAGGGGTCCACCAGCGCCGATGGCTTGAAGGTGGCCAGCAGGCTTTCTCCCAGGGTCTCCATGAGGGCTTTGGGGTGAACCTCCGGGGTGATGGCTTTCAGGATGGGGTTGACCATTCCCCGCCAGTCTTCAAAAAGGGCATGAATGGTCTGAGAAAACGCCTCAAACTCGGGGTGCTCAAAAATGGTGCTGCGGACTTGGGAAGGCTCTACCTTGACCTGGCTGTAGCCCTCCCGGAGGGGCGTGAAGAGACTGTCCTTGAGCCCGGGGAGAATGGCCCAGTAATCCCCCATAGCTTCCACGTCCCGGTCAGGGATGCCGCCTTCCAGATGGGCGGCGATGTCCTGCAGGTCTTCGGGAGTGCTGCTGTCGATGTAGCGGGGAATGTTCAGGTTGTAGTCGTTGGATGCTATTTCGGCATGGCTGACCATGCGGGCGTAGCCGGGTATGTCCGACTGCCTGGCGAAGGCATCGACGATCTTGTGGATGTCCCGTTGCCGCAGGCGGTTTTTGTTGCCGTCCTTCTGAAAGCCCTTGGCGGCGTCGATGAGGAAAATGCCCTTGCGACCGGTGGCATGGGCCTTGTCGAGCACGATGATGCAGGCGGGAATGCCGGTGCCATAGAAAAGGTTGGCGGGCAGGCCGATGATGCCCTGAATTACGCCGCGCTGAATGAGGTTCTTGCGGATACCGCCCTCGGCACCGCCCCGGAACAGCACCCCGTGGGGCAGAATCACGGCCCCTTTGCCGCTGCTCTTCATGGACTTGAGGATGTGCAGCAGAAAGGCGTAATCGCCATTCTTGGCCGGGGGGATGCCGTCTTCAAAGCGGCCATAGGGGTCATGGGACGGATCAAAGCCATTACTCCACGCCTTGGTGGAGAAAGGCGGATTGGCGACCACGTAGTCAAAAGTCTTGAGGCCGCCGTCGGTATTGATCCAGTGCGGACTGGAGAGGGTATTGTCCTGCCAGATTTCAGCGGTTTCGTTGTTGTGCAGGATCATGTTCATTTCGGCCAGCGCTGCCGTGGCGTTGTCCATTTCCTGCCCGTAGATGGTGACCCCGGTCCTGGCTTCCGCAGCGGCCTTGAGGAGCAGGGAGCCGGAGCCGCAGGTCGGGTCGTAGATGGTCTGTGAGGCGTTCTTGGCCTGGGCAATGCCGATAACCTTGGCAATCACTTGCGAGACTTCGGCAGGGGTGTAGAACTGGCCCTTGCTCTTGCCAGACTCGGTGGCGAAGTGGCGCATGAGGTATTCGTAGGCATCCCCCAGCAGATCATCGCCATCGGCGCGGTTACTGGTGAAGTCCAGTCCCTCAAAAATGCCGATGAGTTTGGTGAGGCGGTCCACCATCTCTTTGCCTCGGCCCAGTTTGTCGGCATCGTTGAAGTCGGCAACGTCAATGACACCCGTGAGGTCATTGGCTTCCGCAAGATTACGAATGATTTTATTGAGTTTGTCACCGATTTCTTTATCACCCTTGGCCAGAACCATGTCCCGGAAGGAGCCGCCGTAGGGGACTTCGATGAGGGAGTCGGGGCTGCGTTCGGCCTTGTCGGTGACGTATTTGACGAAGAGGAGGACCAGCACATAGTCCTTGTACTGGGAGGCGTCCATGCCCCCGCGCAGTTCGTCACAGCTTTTCCAGAGGGAGGCGTAGAGTTCGGATTTCTTGAGAGGCATAAGGTGGAGGCTTACCTGAGGTGACGGGCTTATGTGCGGCATTCTATAACAAATACACGAAAGACGATGCAGCGATGGTACTGCCACAGATACCGCTCAAGAACTTCTTCTTAACACGTTGAATGTATTATGTTTATAAAATGACGATCTCCCAGGAACCAGCCTCACAGAAGCCACAACGGTCAAAATTGGACACTGTTACCTGGTCATTTTTAAACGCTGTTTGACACGCGGCGCAGCAGCGGTGGTTTCCCGCGCTGCCGTCATTCTGTCTGATCAATGCCTGCTATACTTCAAAAGCTCTCCCCGCGCATTGGAAGGAAAACACCTCATGGCAGCAGCGAGCAAAGCCCCCAGCCCCATTTGGCGCCATCCGGTCTGGTCCACCGCCAAAAAAGCCCTCGTCGGCATGGGCGCCGCTGCCGAAGCGCGCCAGGTGCTGACCTATCTCATCAGTACCCAGCAGGCCGACGGCCACTGGCTGCAAAACCAATGGCTGGGCGGCAAGCCATTCTGGCAGGGGGTGCAGCGGGATGAAACCGGCTTTCCCGTCCTCCTTGCCGCCGCCATCCAGGCGGAGCGGACCCTGGAGGGGATTGCCGTTGCCGATATGCTGCGCCGTGCCCTACATTGAGGCCATGACCAAGATGACCGGCCACGGAGGTCTCTTGCCCGAGCAGGTCTGGGACAGCGCCGCCATTCCCGAGCGCGACCTCTTCCCCGGCCGGCCCAGCGGCTCCGCCATGCCCCTGGTCTGGGCCCATGGCGAGTTCGTCAAGCTCTGCCACAGTTGGCGGCGCGGCTACCCCGTCGATCGCCCCCAGGCCACCTGGAGACGCTATCAGGGCAAGGCGCCGCAGATCGCCTATACGCTCTGGCGTTTTCGCTGGCGCTTCCGGCAAATGCCTACCGGCAATGAACTGCGCTTCCTGCTGTCGGCACCCTTTACGGTGCATTGGGGGGTCGATGGCTGGCAAGACCTCATCGATACCCCGTCGGAAGATTGGGATCTCGGCCATGTCGCCATTTTGCCCACGCAGAAAATGGCCCCCGGAACCACGCTCCAATTCACCTTCTACTGGCGGGATACCGGCCAGTGGCAGGGCGAGGACTTCAGCATCACCCTGCAAGGAGAAAACTCATGATTGCCATCGATCTCACCGGGCGTCGTGCCCTGGTTACCGGCGCCAGCGGTGGTTTGGGCCAGGCCATCGCCGAAATCCTGGCGGCCGCCGGCACCCAAGTCGCCGTTCATTACCGCAAGGGGCAGGCCGAGGCCGAGCAAGTCGTTGCCGCTATCCAGGGTAAAGGCGGCAAGGCGCAGGCCTTCCAGGCCGACATCTCCGATCCGGCTGCCGTCGAAAAGCTGCTGCAGGAGATCGACGGCGCCTTTGGCGGCCTTGATATCCTCGTCAACAATGCCGGCATGGATGGTCCCCGCGCCGTCGTCGGCGATGACGATCCGCAGATCTGGGAAAAAGTCCTCGCCGTCGATCTCATGGGTCCCTACTACTGCGCCCGCGCCGCCATTCCGCGCATGGAAAAATGTGCTTGCGGCGTCATCATCAACATTACCTCGGTACACGAGTTCATCCCCTGGGAAGGCTACAGCGCCTACACCAGCGCCAAGGCGGGGCTCTCCATGTTCACCAAGACCCTCGCCCAGGAAACTGCCGACAAGGGCATCCGCGTGGTCGCCATCGCCCCCGGCGCCATCAAGACCCCCATCAACGAGGCCGTCTGGGGCAACCCCGACACCCTCAAAGACCTCGACGACAAAATCGCCATGGAACGCCTTGGCACGCCGGAGGAGATCGGCAATGTCGTGGCCTTCCTCGCCAGCGACCTCGCCAGCTACATTACCGGCACCACCATCGCCGTCGATGGCGGCATGCTCATCTATCCGGATTTCCGCCATGGCGGCTGAGCCCGACGCCGACGTGATCATCATCGGCAGTGGCGCCGGTGGCGGCACCCTGGCCCGCGCCCTTGCCCCCTCGGGACTATCCATCCTCATCCTGGAACGCGGCGACTACCTCCCCCGCGAATGGGGCAACTGGGACCCACACACCGTCTTTGCCGAACACCGCTACCACACCCATGAACAGTGGCACGATGGCGGCGGCCAGATCTTCACCCCCGTTACCGGCTATCATGTGGGAGGCAACACCAAGTTATACGGGGCGGCCGTTTTGCGCCGGCGCGAAAAAGACTTCCTCCCCCGCCGCCATCGCGACGGCCTCACCCCCGCCTGGCCCATCGCCTACGCCGATCTCGCGCCCTACTATGACCAGGCCGAGGCATGGTACTTCACCCACGGCAAGGCCGGTGCCGATCCCCTGGAACCGCCCCGCGGTGCCTTCGCCTTTCCCCCATTCCCCCATGAGCCCACCCTCGCGGCCCTGGAGCAAAAATTGCGGAATATGGGGTTGCACCCCTTTCCCCTCCCCCTCGCCCTCCAGCGCCACGATGAAGACCCCGCCCATAGCCCCTGCGTGCGTTGCCCCACCTGTGACGGCTTCCCCTGCATGCTGCGCGCCAAGGGCGATGCCGAAGTCTGCGGCGTCACCCCCGCCCTGGCGCACGCCAACGTCCGCCTACTCACCCGGCATCGCGTCCTGCGCCTGCTGCGCGGCGCCGACGGCAAGGGAGTGGAAGGTGTGGAAACCGATCAGGGCGCCCTGCGCGCCCGCGTCGTCGTCCTCGCCGCCGGCGCCGTAAACTCCGCCGCCCTCCTCCTCGCCTCCGCCGATGCCACCGCGCCCCAAGGTCTCGCCAACAGCAGCGATCAGGTCGGGCGCAACTACATGTGCCATCTCAATAGCGCCTGCATGGCCCTCAATGCTGCTCAGGAAAACACCACCGTCTTCCAGAAGACCCTGGCCATCAACGATTTTTACGACGACTCGGGCGACCCCGATTATCCCTATCCCCTCGGCCACATCCAGAATCTCGGCAAGGTCACTCCGGCGCTGCTCCATGCCCAACAGCCCCTGCTCCCCATCCCCGTCAGCGCCTGGACCGCCAGCCACTCCGTAGACTGGTGGCTCACCACCGAAGACCTGCCCGACGCCAGCAACCGGGTCACCCTCGACAGCGACGGCCATATCCGCCTCGCCTGGCAGCCCAAAAACCGCGAAAGCCACCAGCGCCTCTGCGCCCAATGGCGCAGGATCCTCCACCAGGCCGGCTTCCCCATGGTCTTCTTTCAGGCCATGGGCATTTCCGCCACTGCCCATCAGGTGGGAACCTGCCGTTTTGGCGAAGACCCCAAGGACAGCGTCCTCGATCCCTTTTGCAAGGCCCATGACCTCGCCAACCTCTACGTCGTAGACGCCTCCTTCATGCCCTCCATCAGCGCGGTCAACCCCTCCCTCACCATCATGGCCAATGCCATCCGCGTCGCCGCGCATCTGGCCGAGCGCTTCAAAACAGGGGCCTGGGCGTGAAACGCGGCACCACCGCCGTCTACACTGCGGGCTTTTTGCAGGGGGCAGCCTTCGTCATGATCCCCGCCCTGGGCCACATCCTGCACCAGGCCCCTTACGCTTTCGGCAGCAGCGCCTATGGATTCCTGTATTTTCCCGAGATCCTCGGCGCCATCCTCAGCGCCCTGGCCGCCGGCGGCATCCACAGCCGTCTCGGCGGCTCCGGCGTCTTTCGCCTGGGGGCGTTGAGCAACGCCGCCGCCATGTTCCTGCTGGTCGCCGCCGCCTTTGCGGGCAGCGGTCTTGCGTATGGACTGATCCTTGCCGAAACGCTCCTCCTCGGCATCGGCTTCGGCCTCACCAACGCCGCCATCAACCGCTCGGCCTCCCTCCTCTTTGCCGGAGCCGCCGCAGCGGCGGTGACCATCCTCAACGCCGTCATCGGCGGCGCCACCGCAATCTCGCCCCTGATCCTCGAAGGCTTTCGCAGCAGCATCGGCTGGGCCGGCTGGCCGGCCCTCCTCGCCCTTGCCTGGCTGGCCCTGCTCCTGCTGCCCATTGCCGCCGAGGGTCCAGCGGAGCTGGGCGGACTGCGCGCCTGGCGCCGTTCCATGCTGCCCTTTGCCGGCGCCGTGCTGATCTACGCCATCTGCGAAGGCAGCTTCGGCAGTTGGGCCAATATCCTGGTCAGCGTCAACCGCGGCCTGCCCGCCGCCAGCGGCGCCCTCGCCCTGGCCCTTTTCTGGGGCGGCATGACCGCCGCGCGCTTTGCCCTGGGCTTCATTCCCAACCGCTTGCTGCATCGCCGGATCGTCTATCTGCTCGCCCCCCTGGGGATCGCCGCGTGCTTCCTCCTCATCCCCCAACTCATCACCGCCAGCGCCCTGCTCATAGCCTTCACCGCCGCCGGGGCCGCCTGCGGCATCTACTACCCCTACAGCATGGCCTACGGCATTGCGGCTCACCCCCAGGAAGGCACCCAGATGGCCGGGCTCCTGGTCGGGGCCCTCATGGTGGGCGAAGGCATCGGCTCCTTCGGGCTCGGTCCCCTGCAGGATCTGCTCCACCTCGGTCCCATCTATACCCTATCGGCCCTCTGGGCCATCCCCCTCTTCTGGCTGGCCTGGCGCAATAGCCAGCCTGCCCGTGCACAAGGGGCCGGGCCCCATGACTGAACGTGTCCTCATTCTCGGCGGCGGTTTTGCCGGCACCGCCGCCGCCCGCGCCCTCCGAGGGCAAGGGCTGGAGGTGACCCTTATCGACCAGCGCAACTATCATCTCTTCCAGCCTCTCCTCTACCAAGTGGCTGCCGGAGATCTCCAGGCGGAGGCCATCGCCACTCCGCAAAGGCGCCTCTTGCGCGGCGGCGGCCTGCATTTTCGCCTGGGGCGGGTCGCCCGATTGGACCTTCCCCAACGTTCGATCGTTCTCGATGACGGTGACGTCCTTCCCTATGATTACCTATTCATCGCCCTCGGCACGGTCACCAACTTTTTCGGCAATGCCGCCATCGCCAGCCATGCCCTGCAGCTCAAAGGCATGGAAGCGGCGGAAGCGGTCCGTTCGCGCACCTTCAGCGCCCTGGAAGCAGCCAGCCATTGCACCGACCCCGCCGAACGGCGGCGCTGGCTCAGCTTCGTCATTGCCGGAGGCGGCCCCACCGGGGTGGAATTTTGCGCTGCCCTGCTGGAACTCGTGCGCGTCTTGCTCCCCCGCGACTACCCGGAATTGCGCCTGGAAGAGCTGCAAGTCACGTTGGTGCAGGGCGGCGCAGCTCTGCTTCCCGGCTTTACCGCCCCCCTCCAGGCCCAAGCCGCAGGCAAGCTGCAAAAACTCGGCGCCCAACTGCGCTTTCACACCCATGTCCTGGGATTTGATGGGCAAACCGTGCAATGCCAGCCGGACCCGGCCATTCCTGCCCATACCCTGGTCTGGACCGCCGGCGTAACGGCCAATCCGCTGGCAGCCACCCTGCCCGGCGCCAAGGGGCCCGGCGGGCGAATCATCGTCGATCCCCACCTGCGCCTGCCGGGACACCCCGAGGTCTTCATCCTCGGTGACCTGACCTATGGCAGCGATGATGAGTTTTGGCCCCAGGTTGCGCCCTTTGCCCTGCAGAGTGCCCGCCACGCCGCCCTGGTGCTGCAATCCCAACGGCAAGGGCGCCCCCTCCCTTCCCCCTTCGCCTACCGGGACCCTGGCAGCATCGCCGTCCTCGGCCGTTTCGATGCCGTCTGCCAGATCGAACGCTGGCATCTGTACTGGCATGGCTGGAGCGCATGGCTGCTCTGGCTGGGCCTGCACCTCTACCGCATCATCGGTACCCGCAATCGCCTGCTCACCCTGCTCGACTGGGGAACGGATTACCTGCGCCACGGCGCCGCCGTGGAACTCATTCGGTCTCCTCCCGATTCTTCCGATCTGTGAGCCTATACCCAGCCATCCCGGCATAAAATCCGGCCTGGCAATATTGGTTTTCCTATCAAGAGGAGGCCACATGGAAATTTTAGCGAAAGATTCATCGGGCATCACCCTGCGTTTCGAGAAGAAGGATCTCGGCAGCCTGGTTGAGCTGGGTCACCGTATTATACTGAATACGTAATTGGGCATTAGCGGATTGGAGACTACGAATATATCTATTCAGGAAGTACCTTTGCTGTGTATCGGTGCGGGTGGCGGGGCTTATCCCGCTGCCTTTCGATTGGCAAAAACTGGTAGACAGGTACTTATGGTGGATTCCAAAGGCGTCATGAGCGGCAACTGCCTCTATGAGGGTTGCGTCCCGTCGAAAGCTGTTCGAGAAACCGCAGCATTTTATGATGATCGAGTTGTTTCTCGTATATCCAAGGGGGAAACACCCCTTCACGGTTGATCAGATACAACAGTGCCAACTCTGGAGCTAAATTTGCTTTCGCTGCTGAAAGACATCAGTCTGGAAGAGCCATTGACCGATGCCGATAAGGTTTTCAGGCGCCAATCCTGGTCAAACTGCGTCCGCAACGGTGCGGCCTCACGGCCACGCAGGATCAGCCCCATTTCCCGGTTTTCGTCCAGAGAGGATGTGCTGTAATTTTCCGACCCGATGAAAGCCTCATCCCCAGCGATTTCCGCCTTGGCATGCATGTAGATGGGTGACTTGGGCATTAGCCGCACCTGCACGCCGTGCTGCTCCAGATCAGCGACGTTGCGTTGATCTTCGGCACTGATGCTGGTCGAGAATCACCCGGACATTCACGCCACGGGCGTGGGCGCGACGTAATGCTGATAAAATGGGCTTGCTCGACAGGTAGTAAACATTGAGGTCCACCGTGTGCCGCGCATCGGTGATCACCTGAACCATAGGTGCGGGGCCAGCATGGGGTTCAATGTAGAGCATGCGCGGTGTTCCTTGTCTTGTGGTTGTCGTTGATGTTCATGCGACGGCTGGCCACAGGGCAGAGGATGCTCATCCAGCTTTCCGTTCATTACAAAATCAGCGGGGCAGACGATAGGGCAGACGTTGCCTGCCACATAAAAATAACTCGCTTAAATATCATTATGTTACTTCAATTATGTGGCGGAGGCGGTGAGATTCGAACTCACGAGGGGCGTTAACCCCTGCCGGTTTTCCTTACCCACCATGGCTTTCGCCACAGGACCAAGAGGGCCCTTTTGGAGTCTGGATCATGCCTTCACCATGGCCATAAGGCTGTAGGTGGGAACCGTCTGATCTCTACACCTTCCGGAACCTTTCCGGCTTGGCTCGGCGTTACCTCGGATAAACCAGGGGATTCGCCGAATTTGATTCCTGTCACCCTGCCCGTTTCCCGGCAGGGGCTCGATTGGGGACAAGACCGGTGCAATCAACCGCTCTGCCACACCTCCGTGGCCCGCTAGTGTAGCGAAAGCGCCGCCTCATGGGAATGACGCAACGCCAACCCACATTAAAATATTATATGCTTATTTTCTGGTTATTTATCCTGCAATTAAAAATACCTTGGTGTCAACCATAAGGTTCCGGGACTATACTGCCCGCACGCTCGCTATGGAGCGCAAACAGCGAATATGGAGGAGGGGTCGATGTTCAGAAAAATGACA
>Ga0315298_1009802_pt1 | contig 11700 bp, 8 predicted proteins | sample WHS_1_MG_FD_203077 | JGI IMG/M metagenome (GOLD analysis project Ga0315298, IMG submission 203077) | Extremophilic microbial mat communities from Washburn Hot Springs, YNP, Wyoming, USA - WHS_1_MG | ecosystem: Environmental > Aquatic > Thermal springs > Hot (42-90C) | place: USA: Wyoming... | reverse complement strand
TGCTCCAGCACCCCGGACAAACCGACGTAGCCGAAGCCCACGGCGTAGAATGCCAGGAAGGGCATGGCGTAGGATTCGTGCAGCAGCCAGGCCATCACCATTGTCGCCAAAGCGTAGCCGGTGAACACCAGTTCCATGGCCGTGGTGCTATCCAACCCCAGGGCATAGCGTTTGTCCTTCCACTCCCCAGACGCGCCCTGGAGGCTGAACTTGGGCGTGCGCTGAAACTCTCCGCCGTCGTGCAGCAAGCCGTTTATGACAGCCACTGAGTTGCTGCAGGCGATGCCCATCCCCAGGATCACAAGCATGGGCAGATAGAGCAACCTCTTGAGCGAGGGCAGGCCCTGCGCCACCTGGCCGACAGCGAAAAGCAGCGGCGGCCCCAGGCCGGCGATGCCCAGGAAGGCCAGGTCAATCGGCAGGCCGCCCTTGAGGAAAAGCACTGGCAAGGTGATGAGCAGCACTATCAGCGAAAGCAGGTGGTTCGCGTAACCAGCGAGGTGGATGAGAGCTTCGGCTTTCGTCCACACCGGCAGCCTGGATTTAAGGATGGGCTTGGTGAGATGCCGCAGGCACTGGGTGCTGCCCATGGCCCATCGGCGCTGCTGTCGCTTGAAGGCGCTCACCAGGGCCGGCACCTCCGCCGGAGCGACAACATGAGGCAGGTACAGGCAACGCCACCCGGCTAGCTGCGCCCGAAAGCTGAGGTCCAGGTCCTCGCATACAGTGCGCGCGTCCCAACCGCCGGCGTCCTCAAGGCATTTTCGCCTCCAGATGCCGGCAGTGCCATTGAAGCCCATCAACAACCCGCCGCGCTGCCGCGCTGTCTGTTCGACCATGAAGTGGCCATCGAGGGCCAGCACCTGCGCACGCGTGATGGGCGAATAGTCGCCGTTCAGGTGCCCCCAGCGCGTCTGGACGAAACCGACATCCGGCCGACCGGCGAAATGTGGGACGGTGGCCCGCAGCCAGTCGCGTGGCGGCAGGAAATCGGCATCGAAAATGGCGATGAACTCGCCTTTGGCCTGGCGCAAGCCCCTGGCCAGGGCGCCCGCCTTGTAACCCAGGCGGTTGCGCCTGTGGATCAGCTTGATGTCAACCCCCGCCTGCCGCCAGCGCTGCACCGCGGCAGCGGCGATGCTCGTAGTGTCGTCCGTGCTGTCGTCGAGCACCTGTATCTGCAGGCGATGCCTGGGGTAATCCAGCGAGGCAGCGGCGTCAATCAGCCGCCGCACCACCCAGCGCTCGTTGTACACGGGCAGCTGCACGGTGACCGTCGGCTCGTATTGCCCCGGTGCCGGCGCAGTGCGACGGGCGACGAAGATGTAGAGCAAGGTCAGGAACCAGGAGTTAAAGCCATAGGCCGCCAGGGGAATGGTGGCCAGTAGGTAGATGACCGTCAGCGCGTATACTGCAAGCACAGCTCGTGACCCTCGATGACAGCGGCCGCAGTATAGCACTGCCTGCGGAATCGTTGCATCTTGGGCAGAGGTGATGCCCACGGCCAGAATCAGCCGGGGCCTTTGTGCTAGTCGCCATTGCGCCGCTATACTCCCGGCCACAGGGGGTGTTATTGCGCGTTGCACTGGTCGCTTCCTGGCTGAATCAGTACGGGGGAGCCGAGAGGGTGCTCGAGGCCATACATGCCATCTGGCCCGACGCGCCCGTGTTCACCAGCATCTACGACCCAGGCGTTTTCCCGGCCGCCTGGCACAACTGGGATATCCGCCCAACCTGGATGAACCGCCTGCCCGCGGTCAGCCGCCTCTCCCGCCAGTATCTGCCCCTCTATCCCCTGGCCTTCGAGAACTTGCGCCTGAAGGGATTCGACCTGGTGCTCAGTGTCAGCAGTGGCTTCGCCCACGGGGCCCGTGCCGTAGGCGCCCCACACGTGAGCTATTGCCTCACGCCGCCACGTTTCCTCTGGGGCCTGCAAAGCTACGTGGAGCGCGAGCGCCTCAAGCCCTGGCAGCTAGCCCTGCTGCGGCCGGCTCTGCCGCTTTTGCGCGCCTGGGATAGGCGGGCGGCAGCACACGTGGATGAGTTCGTCGCCATCTCGCACGAGGTGCAGCGCCGCATCGCCGCCGTCTATCAGCGGCAGGCGCCCATCATCTACCCGCCGGTGGATACGTCGCGCTTCCGGGTCCGGCCTGGCGCCGGCGATTACTTCCTGGTCGTGTCTCGCCTGGTGCCCTACCGCCGTATTGACCTGGCTGTGCGCGCCTGCACTCGCCTTGGCTTGCCGCTCAAAGTGGTGGGGCGGGGCCGCGCCATGGCAGAGCTACAGGCTCTGGCCGGACCATCGGTCGAGTTCCTCGGTTTCCGGCCCGACGCCGAGGTGACCGAACTCATCGAGGGCTGCCGCGCCCTGCTCTGGCCCGGGCTGGAGGACTTCGGCATAACCCCCATCGAGGCGCTGGCCGCCGGCCGGCCAGTCGTCGCCTACGCCGGCGGCGGCGCACTGGAGGTGCTCGCCGATGGCGAAACGGGCGTGCTCTTCCCCGAACAGACGGTTGAATCGCTCTGTGCAGCGATCAACCGTCTGGATGGGCTGGCATTCTCGCGGCAGCGCCTGCGAGATATAGCCTTGCGTTTCGACACAACCGTCTTTCAGGAGCAGTTGCTGGAATACGTTCAGGGCATCCTTGGCAACCCGCAGCCACAGACGGCGCTCGATCCCTTGCCGGCGCAAGGCGCGGCCCCCGCCGGATCAGCTGCCGGGGCGCTGCAGCACCCTCAGGAGTAGGACGACCAATGGAACTGCGCGAATACTGGCGCATAATTCGCCGCTATGCCTGGCTCATCGGGCTGGTGCTGGCCGTCACCCTGGTCGCCACGCTGGCCCTGCGCTTGTTGCACCCGGCCGCCCCGGTTTACAGCGCCACCATGCGCTTCACCGTCGGCGTCGTGCCGGAACAGGGTCATGGCCAGTTCTACACTTATGACCGCTATTACACCTGGCTCTCCTCGGAATACCTGATTGACGACCTCTCTGAGGTGGTGCGCAGCGCCGTCTTCGCCACGGCCGTGTCTCAGGAATTGGCGGCGCAGGGCATCGCGGTGCCAGCCGGCGTCATCTCCGGCTCCACCCAGCCCGGCAAGCTGCACCGCATCCTCACTATCACCATCACCGGCAGCGATCCGCAGCGGCTCACAGCCATCGCTGCTGCCACGGCCAAGGTGCTGAGCCAGCGGAACCGCGAGTTCCTGGCACAGCTCATGTCCGAGAACGCCACCGTCTACCTCATTGACCCGCCCGCCGTCGGCCCCGTGCCGCCATCCCTCAAGCAGCGGCTGGACCTGCCCTTGCGCCTTGCCCTTGCCCTGGTCGCCGGCGTCGCCCTTGCCTTCGTCCTCGACTACGTGGACGACTCCGTGCGTGGCGAGGAGGACCTGCAGGCGCTCGGCCTGCCTCTATTGGTGGGGTTGCCGAAGTGAAGGACAATCATGAAGGACTGCGAAGGAGATGAACCACATGCGCCCGTTCCGCTTTCGCTTGCTCGCGCTGGCCTCCCTCCTCCTGACGCTGGTAGCTTGCAGCATCGGCGGTAGCGCCGGCAGCGAGGCCGCTGGTGCTGGGCTGGCGCTTGGGCCCGCTCCCTGGAAGAATGGCGACGTCGCCCGCTACGACATAATAGACAAGAGCGGCAAGAAAGTCGGCAGCGATGTCTTCAGTTTCTCCCTGTCCGGCGCTGCCTGGGTGATCAGCGACCACACTCAGGGCAGCAATTTCGAGCAGCAGGCGCAGGTGCGGCTGGACGCAGCCTCATTGCAGCCGCTGGGTGAGGAGAAGACCGTCAAGGCCGACAAGACCAACTACACCCTGAGCACCATCTACAGCAGGGGCAAGCTGGTGATCAACGCCGTCGTCAACGGCCAGAAGCGCAATGCCACCATCAGCGTGCCAGCGAACGGCCTGGATAACGATCAACTGCTGATGACGCTGCGGGCCCTGCAATTCAGCGACGGCTACGTCGCCCAGTTCACCAATGTGGTCGCCGCCAACGCGCTCAAATTGGCGACGACCGTGCGCGTGCTGGGCAGAGAGACGATCCAGGTGCCGGCCGGCAGCTTCGACTGCTGGAAGGTGGAGCTTGACTTCGGCCAGGCCAAGCAGTACGTCTGGTACGACACGGCCGGGCAACACGACATGGTCCAGTACGACAACGGGGCCACCAAGTCCGTCCTGACCCGTTGAACCCCTGACCGCTCTGCCTGGGCTTTGGCCGGCCAGGCAGGTGCCGCATAGCCGCCATGGGAGGACGAGGGATGGATAAGCTGTTCGCCAACCCCCTAGCCTTCATAGGCTCTCCGGACCGGCGTTCGTTGCTCATGGCGCTTGCTTTCAGCCTGCCCTGGCTGCTGCTCCTCGCCGGCCGGCTCCGACGGAGGCTGTGGCTGTGGGTGGCCATGGCGGCGGGGGCGGTTGCTTTCCCGGTTTCAATAGCCTGGGTGCAGGTGCCAGTTCAGCAGGGCCTCAACTACTTCTGGCAAGCTCTGCTCCCGGGACCGCCCGGGGCGCCGCTCATCTACGCCATCGCCATCCCGAGCATAGCGGTGTCGGGCCTGGTGCAGGAGGCGACCAAGTTTGCCCTGGCCGTTCTCGCTCTGAGGCTGGCTGGCGTGCGGCGCGCCGCGGTTTCCACGGCTGTTGCGGCCGGGGTGGCGACGGGCGCGGGCTACGGCGGCATGGAGGCCTTCTGGGTTTTCAACACGATCTGGAGCATGGGTTGGAATTGGGGCGTGGTGCAGCTTGCTGGCCTGGCGGGGCTACTGGGTTTTGCTGAGCGCTTCATAACCGTGCCCTTCCACATCGGCGCTGCGGCCATCTCCGCCTATGGCTATGGCGTGCGCCGGCCTTGGCGCTTCTGGCTGCTTGCCTCGGGCCTGCATGCCCTGCTCAACTACAGCGCCATCCTGGTGCAAACGGGGGCGTTCAACTCCCTGGGCGCCGAGGCCTGGGCCTTCTTCATCTCGGCCCTGACTGTGGCCGCGGCGCTACGTCTGCGGTCGGGAGCGAGCAGTGCTGATGCTCCCGCCAGCCCGGCGGCTTCGCCCGCCACCCAGAGCTGAGCGCGGCACGCTCACCTTTCTCGGAGGCTGACAATGCTGGCAAAGGTGGCTTCCTGTGCCCTGGTCGGGCTTGATGGTGAAGTGGTCGAGGTCGAAGCCGACATCGGTGGTGGTGTGCCGGCTTACAACATCGTCGGCCTGCCCGATACAGGTGTGCAGGAAGCCAGGGAACGCGTGCGCTCCGCTCTGCACAACAGCGGCCTGCGCATGCCCATGGGCCGGGTGCTGATCAACCTGGCTCCGGCCGACCTGCGCAAAGAGGGCCCGGCCTATGACCTGCCCATCGCCGTCGCCCTCATGATTGGCTCGCACCAACTGCTGGTGGACACTGCGGACGCGATGTTCGTGGGTGAGTTGTCGCTGGACGGCAGCCTGCGTCACGTCAACGGCATCCTGCCCATGGCCGCGGCCGCACGTGCCCATGGCTACAAGCGTTTCTTCGTCCCCAAAGCTGACGCCGCCGAGGCGGCTCTGGTTGACGGCATCGAGGTCTACGGAGTGGACGGCCTGCCTGCCCTGCTTGCCCACCTCCAGGGCGAGCTAAGGCTTAAGCCCACCCGCTCTCAGTTCGACCTCGAGGTCGAGGTTCACCCCCTCACCGACATGGCCGAGATTGCCGGCCAGGAACATGCCAAGCGCGCCCTGGAGCTGGCTGCCGCTGGTGGCCACAACGTGCTCATGAGCGGCCCGCCCGGTGCCGGCAAGACGCTCCTCTCTCGCTCCCTGCCCGGCATCCTGCCCCGGCTGACACTCGCTGAGGCGATGGACGTCACCCGCATCTACAGCGTGGCCGGCCTGCTGCCGGAAGGCGAGCCCCTCGTGCGCCAACGGCCCTTCCGCGCCCCGCACCACACCATCAGCCACGCCGGCCTGGTGGGCGGTGGCAGTTCGCCCCGCCCCGGCGAGATCAGCCTGTCGCACAGGGGCGTGCTCTTCCTGGACGAACTTCCTGAGTTCGACCATCGCAGCCTGGAGACTCTGCGTCAGCCGCTGGAGGACCGCCAGGTCACGATCTCCCGCGCCCGCGGCGCAATCACCTTCCCGGCTAGCTTCATCCTGATCGGGGCCATGAATCCCTGCCCGTGCGGCTACTATGGCGACCCCACTCACCAGTGCACCTGCTCGCCCGGCGCCATTGCCCGCTATCAGCAGCGGCTCTCCGGCCCGCTGCTGGACCGGTTCGACATCCATGTCGAAGTGCCGCACGTGGATTACGAGAAGCTTGTCTCCGGCCGCCCGGCCGAGTCCTCGGCCAGCATCCGCGCCCGCGTGGAAGCAGCCAGGGAGCGCCAGCGGCGGCGTTACGAGGGGACGCCCTACACTTGTAACGCCGACATCGGCGCCGGGGACGTCCGCGTGTACTGCTCCGTGAACAGCGAGAGCAGCAGCCTCCTGCGCATGGCCATGCAGCAACTGCGGCTCAGCGCCCGCGCCTACCACCGCACCCTCAAACTGGCACGCACGATCGCCGACCTGGCCGGAAGCGACGACATCCAGACCGTGCACGTCGCTGAGGCCCTGCAATACCGTCCCAGAATCACAGCGTGAGATAAGGGGAGGGGAGGGAAGGGAACGCAGATGAACACGGATTCACGCAGATAGACACAGATAGGGACGAATAGGTTAGCCTGTATTGGGGCCCCATGTGTAGTTTGCTTGTGCCGTGTGTACTATTGGTTGTACGGATCGGGGTACAACTGCGTTCTTATCCGCCTTTATCTGCGTTCATCTACGTCAATCTGTGTCCATCCGCGTTCCCTTTCCTCCCCTATCCGCGTTCATCTGCGTCCATCCGCGTTCCCTTTCCTCCCCTATCCGCGTTCATCTGCGTCAATCCGCGTTCATCGGTGTTCCCTTTCCTCGCCCTCTGTCGCGCCGGCGGATTTCGGGTAAAATGGTGCTAGCACGTGTGGAGGCAATGCGGTGAACTGGGAAGACAGGATCGTGGTTGAGCCGGCTGTCCTCGCTGGGAAGCCGGTTATCAGGGGCACGCGCATAGCCGCCCAGTTTGTGATCGAACTGCTGGCCGAGGGCTGGGACGAAGAGGCCATCCTGAACAATTACCCGGCGCTATCTCGCGACGACATTTTGGCGGCGCTGGGCTGGGCAAGCGAGACCCTGCGCTCTGAAAAGGTCTATCCTCTGCCATGATGTACCTGGCCGACGAGAACGTGCCATTGCAGGCCATTCAGGCACTTCGCGCGGCCGGCATAGACATAGCAGCCATCTCCGAGTTGATGGCAGGCGCCAGCGACACGGACGTCATGCTTCGTGCACGGCTGGAATCGAGGATACTACTCACGTTCGACAAGGATTTTGCCGAACTAGCCTTCCGCGAGCAGAGACAGGCGTCGCCAGGGATCATCCTGCTCCGCCTACGGCCTCGCTCGCCAGCCTACGTTGCCGACGTGCTCGTGCGGCTGCTAACCGGAGGTTACCACTGGCAAGGCCAGTTCTCAGTCGTCACGGACAGCCGGGTGCGCATGATCCCGATCTGTTCATCCCCCCACACCTAGAACCCACCGGCCTGACAGCCACGAGGAGAGCCAAGCGAGTGCCTCTGGGCATCGATCGAGGGATAAGGGAACGCAGATGAACGCGGATTCACGCAGATAAACGCAGATAAGCACGAATAGGTTAGCCTGTATTGGGGCCCCATCTGCAGTCTGCTTGTGCCGTGTGTACTATTGGTTGTACGGATCGGGCTACAACTGCATTCTTATCTGCGTTGATCTGCGTCAATCCGTGTTCATCGGTGTTCCCTTTCCCTCCCCTATCCGCGTTCCCTTCCTTCCCCGACCTCCGGCTCCAGTGGCCATAGACGCTCGACAACTATGTTGATCACCCCGCCGTCCCGCTCGACCGTGCCCTCCGCCAGCAGGCCCGGCGCACGCACCGCCAGGCGATGCCGCTCGTAGATGGCCGGGCGCAGAACCAGGTTCATCGGCCCCCACTCATCATGGATTGTGATGAAGGCGAAGCCCTTGGCCGTGGGTGGATGCTGACGCACAATCACCTGCCCACCCACTCGCACCCAGGCACCCCTGGCCGCCTGCGCCAGATTCGGGCTGGCCACCGCCTGAGCGCGCGCCAGCGCCAGCCGGAACAGGGACGCTGGGCTATCGCCGCTGCTCACCCCGGTGAAGGCGTATTCCAGCGCCATCGCTTCGTTGCGCCCCAACTCAGGCAAGGTCACGCCTGGCAAATCGTCCAGCAGGGGCGGGCCGTAGTGCCCACCCTCCTTTGGCAGCCCATCCTCGGCGGCTGGCAGCACCAGTTTGCGCCGGCGCTCGACCTCATTCAGGGCCCGGCCGAGCCGCCAGAGCAATTGCCGCCGCGGTATGCCCCAGCAATCGCAGGCACCGGACATGATCAGCCCCTCCAGCAGCTCCCGGCCAAGAGCCACCCGCTGGCAGAAATCCTCCAGGCTCGCGAAACCGGCCTCGGTGCCGGCCCGCGCCTGCACGACGGCTCTGCAGGCAGCCTCGCCCATACCACTGACATAGTTCAACCCCAGGCGGATCGCCTCCTCGCCGCTGGCCAGCCTCTCGATCGCACAGCGCTCGGCTGACCGGTTTACGTCCACTGGCAGGAAGCGGATGCCGTGCCGCTTGGCGTCCTCCACCACGACCGCCGGAGAGTAGAAACCCATTGGCTGGTTATTCAGCAAAGCGACGTAGAACTCAAGCGGGTGGTACAGCTTAATCCAGGCCGAGGCATAGGTGAGCAGGGCGAAAGAGGCGGCGTGAGCACGGTTGAAGCCGTAACCCGAGAATGCCGCCAACTGGTCGTAGACGTGATTGGCCTGTTCCAGGCTGGCACCATTGGCGAGCGCACCCTCGACAAAGCGCTGGCGCAGGCGCTCCATCTCCTCTCGCGAGCGCTTCCGGCTCATCGCCCGGCGCAGCAACTCCGCCTCGCCGGCGCTGAACCCGGCCACGTCCCGCGCCACCATCAGCACCTGCTCCTGGAAGACGACGATGCCCAGTGTATCGGCCAGCGCCCTCGCCATCAGTGGATGCTCGTAGCGGACGGGCTCTTCGCCGCGGCGACGGCGCAGGTAGGGGTGCACCATGCCTCCCTGAATGGGCCCGGGCCGCACCAGCGCCACCTCCACGACCAGGTCGCTGAACTGCCGCGGCCGCAGCCTGGGCAGCATCTGCGCCTGCGCCCGGGACTCCACCTGGAAGACGCCGATCGTGTCTCCCTTGCAGATCATGTCGTACACCTTCGGGTCGGCGAGGGGCAGGCGCTCGATGTCCACCTCGCTCCCGGCGTGGCTGATCAGGGACAGCGCCTCGCTGATCGCCGAGAGCATGGCCAGGCTGAGGATGTCAATCTTGATCAGGCCAGCGTCCTCGGCCGAGTCCTTATCCCACTGCACCACCACCCGCCCGGGCATCGTCGCCGGCTCAACCGGCACAACTTCCACCAGCGGACAGCGCGTGATGATCATGCCGCCCACGTGAATCCCCAGGTGCCGTGGCACATCATCAATCTGGCGGCAAAGCTCGAACAGCGTCTGCCAACGCTCCGTATCAGCATCCTCGCCGAGAACGGCGCTCAGCCGCTCGGCGTCCACCTTGCCGGCGCTGTGGAAGTCCACACTCTTGGCCACCCTGTCGAGCGCCTCCGGCGCGAAGCCGAGCGCTTTGCCCACATCGCGGATGGCGCTGCGAGCGCGGAAAGATACCAGGGTACACACCATGGCAGTGTGCTCCCAGCCGTAACGCTGGTAGACGTACTGGATGACCTCCTCCCGGCGATCCCGCTCGAAGTCAATGTCAATGTCGGGCATGGCATGGTCAGCGCTGTAACGCTCCACCGAAAGAAAGCGCTCGAAAAGCAGGTTGTGCTCCAGCGGGTCAACCGATGTAATCCCGAGCACATAGGCGACGATAGAGTTCGCTGCTGAGCCACGCCCCTGGCAGCGGATGCCCCGGCTCTTGGCCCAGGCGACAATGTCATGCACAGTGAGGAAGTACTCGCTCAGGCCAGTCGCCGCGATGATGGCCAGTTCATGCTCCATCTGGGCGCGGGGCGTCACCCTGGGCCCACGCTCGGTCCGGCCGCGCCGGCCGCTCTGCCCACGAGCGAAAGAGGAGCCGCTAACCTGGTATGAAGCCTGAGGGTCTTCAGTGTCGCCATAGCGCCAGGCCAGTCCCTGCTCGCATAGGCTGCGCAGGTAACTCTCGGCGCTCTCGCCGTCGGGCAGCGGGAACTCCGGCACGCCCTGGCCGCCGAAATCCAGGTCCACATGGCAGCGCTCAGCGATCGCCGCCGCGTTCGCCACAGCGTCGGGCCGTTCAGCGAAAAGGGCGGCCATCTCCTCTGCGGAGCGCAGATAGTACTCGGCGTTCGGGCGCAGGAAGGCACCGGCCTCGGCCAGGCTGACGTTGTGCCGGATGCAAACGAGGACATCCTGCAAGCGCGCCAGGTCCGGCGTGGCATAATGGACGTTGCCGGTGGCAACCAGGGGCAGGTGCAGGTCGTCGGCCAACTGGGCCAGCCGGCGGGATAGCGTGCTCTCCTGGCGGCTCAATGGCCGCTGCAACTCGACCGCGAGTTCCCCCAGGTCGAACCATGAAGCCAGAAGGCCCAGCAGGCGGCGCGCCTCATCCCAGGCCCCGGATAGGAGCAACGGCGCCAGCGGCCCCTGCCGGCAGCCGGTCAGGCAGACGAGGCCGGCGCTCAGTTCGGCCAGGAGCGCCGGCTGCAGCGCTGCCTGGCCCTTCGGCTGGCGCTGATGAGCGTAGGAGATTAGGCGGGAGAGGTTGGCGTAGCCGACGGCGTCCCGCGCCAGCAAGGTGAGATGTGACCCAGCCGGGAAGCCCAGTCCCTCCGCCAGAGTTACCTCGGCGCCGATCACGGGCTGGATACTGGCCTGCCTGGCGGCTTTGTAGAAGCGCATCGCACCGTACAGGCCATCGTGGTCCGTAAGGGCGAGGGCTGGCATGCCCAGCGCCGCCGCCCGCTCTACGAGCGCTTCTGGGGACGAGGCACCGTCCAGAAAGGAGAAATAGGAGTGGCAGTGCAACTCAGCATAGCGGGCCATGGCGATTCTCAGCCGGCCGCAAGCGCCCAGGTGGCAGGACTGTGCGGCCACCTGTTCCTCAGGCTAGGGCTTGCGCCAGGCAAGGTTCCCCCCTCGTCTTCACTCCTCTGAGACGTGCGCATACGGAAGGCAACGCCAGCTAACGGCTCTTGCCAGCACATTGTAGCGCAAGAACCCGCAGACCAGTATTGCATTCTGGGGGCCATCGCGTATACTTTTAGGTATCTGTGCTTATGCGGCCCACGGGAGCGTGGTTTCGGCCCTGGCAAGCACGCGAGACGCACCCCTGATCGTACGTGCCTCAGGGGTTGCAGGCGGATGGCGACAGCCGTTCCTCTGGCTGTCCGGTTTACCCACTGCGTCCGCTCAGTCGCTCTCATGTGACGGTCTGAGACCTTATACCATGTCGCCTGTTCGCATCGCTGCGGACGGGGCCTGTGTGCCAGCGCTGGCAGACAGATGGGCAGGCTCAGGCCCAGGGTACCACCCGGCCGGTGGCAAACATAAGACACAGCATCTCTCCTATTTAGGGGGGTAGAAGACAGCCAAAATGGAATACGTCGCCGTTCAAC
>Ga0315298_1009798_pt1 | contig 11702 bp, 3 predicted proteins | sample WHS_1_MG_FD_203077 | JGI IMG/M metagenome (GOLD analysis project Ga0315298, IMG submission 203077) | Extremophilic microbial mat communities from Washburn Hot Springs, YNP, Wyoming, USA - WHS_1_MG | ecosystem: Environmental > Aquatic > Thermal springs > Hot (42-90C) | place: USA: Wyoming... | reverse complement strand
ATTGTTCCAATCTGGCCGCCGATGCCCTGCATGCGGCTATTGAAGATTACCGCAGCAAGCATAAAAGTGCGTAGGTGGAAGTTGTCGTGCCGGAAAAAGAAAAGGTAATTGTAGCCATGAGCGGCGGGGTGGACAGTTCCGTCACCGCCGCCCTTTTGCTTGAACGTGGATATGACGTGATCGGGGTGACCATGCAGATCTGGGACCCGGCGGTGACCGAAGTGGCCGGACGGCACGTGGGCTGTTGCTCTCTGGCCGCGGTGGACGATGCCCGCCGGGTGGCCGACCGGCTGGGCATCCCCTATTATGTGATGAATTTCCGCCACCTTTTTGCTCAAAAGGTGGTCGATTACTTCTGTGCCGAATACCTGCGGGGGCGGACGCCCAACCCCTGCATCGCCTGCAACCGCTACATCAAATTCAATTCCCTGCTGCAAAAGGCGCTGTCCCTGGGCGCCCGCTATGTGGCCACGGGACATTACGCGCGTTTGTTTTTCGATCAGGAGCGGGGCCGTTACCTGATCCGCCGCGCCCGGGATCGGCGCAAGGATCAGACCTATGTTCTGTACAATCTAACCCAGACGCAGCTGGCCCACACATTGATGCCCCTGGGTGAGTACACCAAGGAAGAAGTGCGCCGGATGGCCGCCGCGCGCGGCCTGCCGGTGGCCGAGAAGCCGGAAAGCCAGGAGATTTGTTTTATTCCGGACAACGACTACCATCGTTTTATCCTGGGACGGGCCGGTGCGGAAAAGATCGCCCCCGGACCTTTTCTCGACCGGCAGGGCAATGTGCTCGGCCGGCACCGCGGCATTCCCTTTTATACCGTCGGACAGCGCCGCGGATTGGGGCTGGCCATCGGGGAAAGAATATATGTGGTGGATATAGATCCGGAAAACAATGCCGTCATCGTGGGTCCGGAAGAGGCTCTGTTCGGGTGTGAGTTGACGGCCGACGACAACAATTTCGTGCCGTTCGATCAATTGAAACAACCCCTGGCGGTGCAGGCGAAAATCCGTTACAACGCCCCTTTGGCGGCGGCAAAACTCGAACCGCTTGACGGCGGACGGGTAAGAGTTCTTTTTGAGCAGCCGCAGCGGGCCATTACCCCCGGTCAGGCGGTGGTTTATTACCAGGACGACCTGCTGATCGGCGGGGGAACCATTGAGAGGGGCAAAAGTGCGGCGGCGGCCGGCGGCCAGTGCCTGCCTGAAGATGCCGACGGCCCTTGAACACACCCCCACAAACGAAAAAAGCGGTGCAAGTTTTCCTGCCGATACGACCGCCATCTTCAATGGCGGTTTTTTTGATGGCATCCGTTTAAGTAAAATTTATCGTTGCGAATTAAATTATAAATAAACTGGATAAGCGTTATAAAGGATTTGCGTATTTATTTAGCGAAAACAGAAGCAAAAAATTAAGGAGGACACATGATGACCGACTACCGCCGGATGTGGTCCGAGTTGCATATGGATTTGGAAAAGCACGACCAGCTGATGAACGCCCTGCCCCTGGTTTACGAGGAAGTATTTTTAAGCCAGCGGCACCGCCCCCGGGCGATGGATTACTTCGACTCCGTGGTGGCCGAGATTCACAGCCAGCGGATCGCCGAACTGCTTGCCCATAAAAGCCGGGGCGGGAAAGTGTGCGGCGCCTTCTGCGTTTATGTGCCGGTGGAAATCGTCCGCGCCGCCGGAGCAATCGCGGTGGGTTTGTGCGGCGGCTCCCAGTTCTGGGTGCCCGATGGGGAAAAAGTGCTGCCCCGCAACCTGTGTCCTTTAATCAAGGCTTCGGTGGGCGCCCGTTTGAGCGGTACCTGCCCCTATTTTCAATCCTGTGATCTGTTGATTGGCGAAACAACCTGCGACGGTAAGAAAAAAGCCTGGGAAGTGCTGGGGGAATACGCTCCCGTTTATGTGATGGACCTGCCCCAGATGAAACGGCCGCGTGATCTGGCCGCCTGGCGCGAGGAGATCCGAACGTTTTTAAACAAAATGGAAGAACTGACCGGTCAACGGGTGACGGTGGAAAACCTGGGTGCGGAGATCCGGCGGCAAAACCGCCTGCGCCGGGCGCTGGAGCGTCTTTACCGCGCCAGACAGGCGGATCCGGTGCCGGTGAGTGGAAAAGACGCCCTGCTGGTCAGCCAGGTGAGCTTTTACGATGATCCGGATCGTTTCATCGCGCAAACGGAAGCTCTGGCCGCCGAGGCCGAAGCGCGTATAGCGGCCGGGGAAGGGGTTTTCCCGTCCGGGGCGCCGCGCCTGCTGATCACCGGTACCCCCATGGCCGTTCCCAACTGGAAACTGCATCATATCATTGAGTCCGCCGGCGCGGTGGTGGTCGGCGAAGAGACCTGCACGGGCACCCGTTTCTTCGCGCAACAGGTGGATGAAAGCGGCCGCACGCTGGACGAACAGCTGCAGGCGCTGGCCGAACGTTACCTGAAAATCAACTGTTCCTGCTTCACCCCCAATCAGGGTCGGATCGAGGACATTCTGCAACTGGTCAAAGAATGTCGGGCCGATGGAGTGATTTATTATAATCTGCAGTTCTGCCACGGCTATGCGGTGGAATATCATCTTGTGGACAGGGCCCTCAAAGAACGGGGTATTCCGGTGCTGAAAGTGGAGACGGACTACAGCGAGGAAGATACCGGGCAACTGAGCACACGGGTGGAAGCGTTTATTGAGATGCTGCGCTGAGCCGCTTTTGTTTATCAAAACTACCTTTGAAGACGGTGGTCGGGACCACCCTGTTTTCACTGGCAGGTATGTCCATTAGTGAACCGCCGGTTTTTACACCGGCCGGGCGGTTGGAAGGCAAACCCCGCGTGAATTTTTACGCGGGGTTTTATAATTGCCACCAAAAGGGGAAATATTAAAACTGTTTCCATTTTCGTGTCCACAGATGATGCGAAAATTTTTTAATATCACTTTTTCGGGGAGAAAAAATGATTTTACATAACGAACAACTGCGCGAAAAAGCACACGCCCTTGCCCTGACTCATGAACTCGATACCGGGTACCGCTGGTCAAAACATCTGCGGCGGCGATTTTACGCGGATGTGGAGAACCTGCGCGCATTCATAAGCTCTTTGCGCACGGCGCGTACGGGCTGTGCACAGCCGGCGGAGGACTGGTTGCTCGATCACGCCGAACTGCTCGAAGAACAGGTGCTCTTCGTCCGGGAGATGCTGTTCAAACGTCTGGTGAAGGATTTGCCCCGTCTGCGCAAAACGGGCGAGGCCAGGGTGCTGTCCATCTGCACCGATTATCTCGGGCATGTGGACGGGGATATGAATGAGGAATCGCTGGTCGCATATATAAACGCCTACCAGGAAGTATCCGTGCTGACCATCGCCGAACTCTGGGCCGTGCCGCTGGTGATGCGCATCGCCCTGATCCGGCGGCTGGCCGAAGTGATGGAAGCGGTGCGCGAACGACGGGAGGCCTGCCGTCTGGTTGAACAGGTGCTCGCGCGCATCGAGCCGTCCGGGTTGACTCCGGATGCGCTCGCCGCCGCTCTGGAAGAGGCGGGGCAGCATGTGCCGCTTTCCGGGCCGCTGATCGTTCATTTAATCCGGCATTTGCGCGAATGGGCGGATGATACGACAACTCTGCGCGAGTGGCTGGTCTGCAAACTGGAAAACGGTCCGGAAAGCCTGGAGCAAATCGTTTCTTACGAATACCAGCTGCAGGCCGCCTATCAGGTGACAACAGGCAACCTGATCGGCAGTCTGCGCAAGATTTCGCGCCTGCACTGGCACAGCCCTTTCGAACGGCTCTGTCTGGTTGAACAAACCCTGCGCAAAGAAAGTGCCGGCACCTACCCGCGGCTTGATTTCGCCAGCCGGGACGTTTTGCGCCGGCGCGTGGAAGAACTGGCCCGTCGCATGCGTATACCGGAGAATCTGGTGGCGCAACAGGCCGTCGCACTGGCGGCGGAAGAATACGGGAAAGTATGCCCGGATAAGTCCGGCGGGGAGAGGACGGCCGATGAGGAGCCGCCGCGCCGGGTGTATGCCGCCTATTACCTGCTTGAACCGGAAGGTATTGCCAGGCTGCGGACGGCGTTGAAAATGTGCGGCAGTTTACGCGGTCGTTTGCTGATCGACCGGCCGCGTCATGCCGCCGGCGTTTATTTCACCGCCCTGGCCGGGCTGTTCCTGCTCGCCCTGGGGGGGTTCGCCTCCTGGATTGAACGCGGTTTTGTTTTTACGCCCTTCCAGCGGGTGCTGGTGCTGCTGGTGCTGTTCCTGCCGGTCAGTGAGTGGGCCATCACGGCGGTGCACTGGCTGATCGAACGCATCCGGCGGCCGCGGCCCCTGCTGCGCTACGATTTTTCGCAGGGCGTGCCGGCGGAGGCAACCACGATGGTGGTCGTTCCCGTGATCTGGTCTTCGGCCGGAGAAGTGCGGGAACTGACGGAACGCCTGGAACTGCATTATCTGGCCAACCGCGATCCCAACATCCACTTCGCCCTGCTCGGCGATCTCGTCGATGCGCCCGCGGAAAAGCTTCCCGGGGACGAAGCCGTGATCGAAGCGGCACGCCACGAAATCGAAGAACTGAACCGCCGGTACCGGGGGGGTAGCACTTTTCATCTTTTTATCCGGCGCCGGATCTGGAATCCGTCCGAGGGAACCTGGATGGGTTGGGAGCGCAAACGGGGGGCGCTGGTGGAATTTGTCGAACTGCTTCACGGACGGACGGATACGACCTTCGACTGCGTGGTCGGCGACCGTTCCATCCTGCCGCGAATCCGCTATGTAATCACCCTGGACGCGGATACGCAGTTGCCGCTGGAAAGTGCGCGCCGCATGATCGGCACCATGCACCTGCCTTTTAACCGCCCGCGTCTGAATCCGGCGCGCACCCGGGTGTGCGAGGGCTACGGTGTACTGCAGCCGCGCATCGGCATCAGCCACGAAGCGGCGCAGATCACGCGGTTTGCCCGCCTGTGGTCCGCCGATCCGGGAATTGATCCGTATACTTTCGCCGCTTCCGATCCCTATCAGGATTGGTTCGGAGAGGGCATTTTCACCGGCAAGGGCATATTCGATGTGCATGCTTTCGCCCGGATACTGGTGGAGCGGATTCCGGAAAACCGGGTGCTCAGCCACGACCTGCTCGAAGGGGCGTTTTTGCGCACCGGCTTTATGTCCGATATCGAACTGATCGACGGGCATCCCTCCACGTTTTACGCCTATCAGAAGAGAATGCACCGCTGGGTGCGCGGCGACTGGCAGCTGCTTCCCTGGCTGTTTCCCCGCGTGCGCAACCGGCGGGGAAAACTGCTGCCGGTGGATTTATCCCTTTTGAGCCGCTGGCAGATGCTTGACAACCTGCGCCGCAGTCTGTTGCCCCCGGTGCTGTTCGCCGTGCTGCTGCTCGGCTTAACCGTTCTGCCCGGTGCGCCCGGCCGCTGGCTTGTTTTTGTGTTCGCCACGCTGTTTTTACCGCTGTTCCGCCAGCTGGCGGCGGCCGGCGGGACGGCCTGGCGCCCGCGCAGTCTGCTGGCCACCACCGGGCATGTGCTCGTCACTATAATCACGCTGCCCTTTCAAAGCGTGCTTTTGTTGCACGCCGCCATGCTTGCCCTTTACCGCCTGCTGGTGTCCAAACGGCATTTGCTGGAGTGGGTCAGCGCCGCGGAAGTCGAACGGCGCAACCGGGGTGGCAGGCATCCCGCCCTGATGGGCATGTACGGGGGGTACGCGCTGATCTGTCTCACCGTGCTGGCTGCGCTGACCGGCAAAACGTCCGCTCCATTGTGGGCGGGCCTGCTGTCTGCGGTTTGGGCCGTCGCTCCGCCTTTGATCCGCTGGTTGGACCGTTCCGGGCGGCAGGACGGGTATACGCTGACGGCGGCGGAAGAAAGCGAACTGCGCCGGCTGGCGGAGGAAATCTGGGCTTTTTTTGCGGACAGCGTCACCGGGGAGGATCACTGGCTGCCACCGGACAACATCCAGATCGATCCTCCGAACGGAACCGCCCACCGTACCTCACCCACCAATATCGGGCTCTATCTGGCCTGCGTGCTGGCGGCGCGTGATCTCGATTTGATCAACACGGCGGAGATGGTGGACCGTTTGGAACGGACGATTGAGACGGTGGAACGCCTGGAAAAATGGAAGGGCCATCTGTACAACTGGTATGACACGGTCACCCTCGGGCCGTTGCCGCCCATGTATGTGTCCACGGTTGATTCCGGTAACTTTATCGCCTGCCTGATCACCGTCAGGGAGGGTCTGGCCGAATGGCTTGAAGCGGACCGCAATGGAGATAAATCCGCTTCCGATCGCGGGAGCCGGGGAGCGGTGGCCGAACTGCATGTCGCTTTTGCCGGGGAACTGGCCCCGGCCGGGTTGGTGGAAGATTGGCCGGTGCGCGGCCGTCGTCTGCTCGCCCGCCTGGAAAAGCTGATCGACGGGACGGATTTCCGGGCGCTTTACGATCCGCGGGCCAGATTGTTCACCCTGGGATACAACGCCGGTTTGCACAAACCGGATCAAATTCTTTACGATTTGCTGGCCTCGGAAGCCAGGCTGTCCAGCTTTATCGCCATCGCCCTGGGGCATGTTCCCGTGGCCCACTGGCACGCTCTGGGACGGACAATGACCCGGGTGGAAGGCCGGATCACACTGCTCTCCTGGTCCGGGACGATGTTTGAGTACCTGATGCCCTGTCTGTTTATGCGCACCTACCGGCACACCATCTGGGACAGTACCTATCGTGCCGTGGTCGGACGACAGATCCGCTATGCGGGGCAGCGGGGCGTACCCTTCGGCATTTCCGAATCCGGCTACTATGCTTTTGATTACCGGATGAATTACCAGTACAGGGCTTTCGGCGTTCCCGGCCTGGGGTTCAAGCGCGGTCTGGAACAGGATCTGGTTGTGGCTCCCTACGCCACCATTCTCGCCCTTCCCTGGGCAAAAGAGCAGGGTCTTGCCGCTTTGCGCAAATTGACGGAGCTCGGCGCGCGCGGGAAATACGGTTATTACGAAGCCGTCGATTTTACGTCCGCCCGGCTCCCCGAGCACCGGCGGAACATGATCATCCGCAGTTTTATGGCGCATCATCAGGGTATGAGCCTGCTCACTCTGGCCAACCTGCTGGCGCCGAAAAAAATATACGGGCGTTTTCACCGCGACCGGCGCGTGCGGGCGGCCGAACTTTTGCTCCAGGAACGCATACCGGCCAGGCCGAAAATTATCAAGCATCCCACCCCGGCCGGCGTGCATGCGTCCGACGGCGGTCCGGCGGAGACCGGTGTGCGCCGGGAATATCTCGCCGCGGTCACTCCACTGCCGGAGGTATGTGTTCTTTCCAACGGGAAGATGACGACCGTGGTCACCACGGCCGGCAGCGGTTTTTGCCGTTATGAAGGGCTGGCTGTGACGCGGTGGCGCGAAGACCCGGTCCTGGATGACTGGGGGAGTTATCTATATATCCGCGATGTCACCCGCGGCCTGCTCTGGTCGCCCTCGTTTTTACCCTGCCGGGTGCCGGCTTCGGAACAGCGGGTGCAGTTCTCCCTTGACCGGGCCATTTTCATGCGCGTGGACCATGATTTCAGGACCAGTTTGGAGATATGCGTTTCGCCGGAATGGAACGCGGAGGTGCGGCGCCTGACTCTGACCAATGCCGGGGATGAGCCGCGTATTATAGAAGTGACGACGTTTTTCGAGCCGGTCCTGGCCCCGCAGATTGCCGATGAAGCGCATCCGGCCTTCAGCAAGCTGTTCATTGAAACGGCCTTTGACGGGAAGGCGGAATGCCTGCTGGCCGGGCGCAGGCCGCGCGAAGCGAAGGAAAAACCGTTATGGGCGGCTCACGCGCTGGTGGCGCCCGATCAAACGCTCGGGCCGGTGGAATACGAAACCGACCGGGCCGCCTTTATCGGCCGGGGCTGCACACTTTCCCGGCCGCGGGGGATTGATTCCCGTTTGTCCGGAAGCGTCGGTTCCGTGGCCGATCCGGCCCTGATCATGCGCCGGCGGGTGAGCATCGGTGCGGGTGAACAGGTGCAGTTGTTCGCCGTCACCGCGGTGGCGGAGACGAAAGAAGAAGTGCTGGACATAATCGGCCGCTTTAACGGGGAACTGATGGTGGAACGTACATTTCAACTGGCCTGGAACCGCAGCCAGATTGAACTGCGGCATATGCATCTCACCGCCGCCGAAGCCGCGGTTTGCCACGTGCTGGCCGGCCGGGTGCTGTACACGCCGCCGCTCAAGCCGGAACGCAGACAGGGGATCACCGCCAATGTCAGGGGTCAACCCGGTCTGTGGGCCTACGGTGTTTCCGGGGACATACCGATTGTTCTTCTCCGCATCGCGGAGCGGGCCGGTATGCCGTTTGCGGTTAAAATAATCACCGGTCATCAGTATTTGCGCCGGCTGGGCCTGTTTTTCGACCTGGTGGTACTGAATGAATCGACCGGCGGCTACCAGCAGGATCTGCAGGAGGCCCTGCGCCGGGCGGTGGAACAGATCGCCGAGTTTCCCGGGACGGGGCCGGGCGGTGTTTTCATTGTCAACGCCGCCCAGTTGCCGGATGCGGACATCGCCCTCCTGCTGGCGGCGGCCCGCGTGGTGCTGCGGGCGGGCGGACCGAGTTTGCGGGCGCAGCTGGCACCGCCCCGGCGGGAAGTTCCCCTGCCGGCGCCTTTTGCGCCGACGGTCCCGCCGGGCCGGTTTGCCGCACGGGCGGCGGAAAACGTGAAGGACTGGTTGTTTTTCAACGGATGGGGAGGGTTTTCCCCGGACGGACGGGAGTACCGCATCCTGATCAAGGACGATCAGCACCCCCCGGCACCGTGGATCAATGTGCTGGCCAATCCTTACTTTGGCTGCCTGGTGTCCGAACTCGGCACGGGATATACCTGGTGGCGCAACAGCCGCGAGTGCAAACTGACCCCCTGGTCAAACGATCCCGTGCTCGACCCGCCGGGAGAAATATGTTACCTGCGGGACGAAGAAAGCGGTGAAACCTGGACGGTCGCACCGGGCGCCGATTTTGCCGGGCCGCCCTGCACCGTCGTCCACGGGCGGGGATTTACGCGCTTCCGTGGCGAACAAAACGGCATCGGGCAGGAAATGACGGTTTTTGTGCCGCTTGACGACCCGCTCAAAGTGGTTGAGCTGCGCCTGCAAAATCGTACTTCCGTAAGCCGCCGTCTTTTTGTCACCTATTATGTGGAATGGGTGCTGGGCGTGCGGCGGCAGGAGAATGCCCCCTTCATCATCACCGAATGGGATGAAGCCGCCCGGGTTCTGCTGGCGCGAAACACCTTTCAGGAAATTTTCCGCGGCGCAACGGCCTTTCTGGGCGTGTATCGCCGTCCGGAAGCATCCGCCGGACCCGATGCGCCGAATGACGGGGGCCTTTCCTGGACGGGGGACCGCAGCGAATTTCTCGGCCGCGGCGGCACGCGAAAAAATCCCGCCGCGCTGGCCAGGGCGCGTCTGTCCGGCAGAACGGGGCCGGTTTATGATGCCTGCGGTGCGGTGCAGGCCGAGATCGTCCTGGCACCCGGTGCGGAAGAGGTGGTTTACATTCTGCTCGGCTGTGCCGATTCCCGCGATGCCGCCGTACAACTGGCGCGGAAATACGGCGGCAGCCCGGCCGTCTGCGGGCGGGCGTTCGCCCGGGTGCAGGAGTTCTGGGAGGATGTGCTCACGCAGATTGCGGTTTCAACGCCCAGCCCGGAGATGAATATATTGCTCAACGGCTGGCTGCTTTATCAAACCATCGCCTGCCGGATATGGGCGCGCTCCGCCTTTTACCAGGCGGGTGGGGCTTACGGCTTTCGCGACCAGCTGCAGGATGTGCTGGCATTGCTGCATACCCGGCCGGAGCTTACCCGGGCGCAGATTTTGCTGCACGCCGCCCATCAGTACGAAGAAGGCGATGTGCAGCACTGGTGGCACGAAGAAACCGGGTGCGGAATCCGCACGCGTTTTTCCGATGATTTGCTCTGGCTGCCCTATGCCGTCGCCCGCTATGTCGAGCACACCGGGGACGAGGGCGTACTGGATCTGGTGGTGCCGTACCTCTCCAGTGAGCCCCTGGCGGAGGATGAACAGGAGCGCTATGAGTCGGCCCGCATTTCACCCCGTGACGGTACGCTTTTCGAGCACTGCCTGCGTGCCATTGAGCGGGCCGCGGCGCGTCTGGGAGAACACGGCCTGCCGTTGATGGGCGGCGGCGACTGGAACGACGGCATGAACCTGGTCGGTGCCGGGGGGCGCGGCGAAAGTGTCTGGCTCGGCTGGTTTCTCTGTACGGTGCTTGACCGGTTTGCCGCTCTGTGTCAGCGGCGCGGCGATGACGAACGAGCGCAGCGCTACCGCAAATTGCGTGCCCGGCTGGCCGATGCGCTGAACGGGCGGGCCTGGGACGGACAGTGGTACCGGCGGGCCTTTACCGACGCCGGTCAGTGGCTGGGTTCGATATACAATGAAGAGTGCCGGATTGATGCCATCGCCCAGTCATGGTCGGTCATTGCGGAGGCGGCGCCGCCGGAAAAGGCCCTGTCGGCCATGCAGTCGTTCGAGCGTGAACTTGTGGACAGGGAGCTTTTCGTGGCCCGGCTTTTGACCCCGCCTTTTGATCGGACGACCCCCAGTCCCGGCTATATTCAGGGATACCCGCCGGGAATTCGGGAAAACGGCGGGCAATATACCCACGGGGTGATCTGGAGCATCATCGCCTGGTGCCGGCTCGGTGAGGGAGACAGAGCCTTTGATTTGTTCCAGCTGTTGAACCCCCTCAACCACGCGCGTACTGCCAGGGAAGCGCGGGAATACGGTGGTGAGCCCTATGTGATGGCAGCCGATGTGTATACGGCCCGACCGCACCGGGGGCGCGCCGGCTGGACCTGGTACACCGGCGCGGCGGGGTGGATGTATCAGGCCGGGGTGGAGTGGATTCTCGGCCTGCGCCGGCGGGGCGTCAGGCTGTACATCCGCCCGTGCATTCCGACCGACTGGCCGGGTTTCTCCGTCACCTACCGTTTCGGTACCGCGCGCTACCTGATTACCGTTGAAAACCCGTCGCACCGGTCGTGCGGGGCCGCCGCCCTGCAGGTCGACGGGCGTGCGGTGACACCCGCGGAAATTGAAGGCGAAGCAGGCCCCTGTATTGAATTGACCGACGACGGGCGCGAACACCGGGTTGTGCTCACTTTGTAACCTTTCTCTCCCGGTGTAACGGCCGCGGGGCGGCCCCGTTCCGTTGTGACCGGATTATTCTCTATTAACGCTGCACCGGCAATTGTTTACCATGAAGAAAAAATTAGTTGACGATGCCGGTGTTTTTATTTATGCTTTTGTTAACCTTAAAATATATAATGGTTAACAAAGGGGTGATGGTTTTGAAACTGGAGGTGCGTCAAATGGTCCTGGTTTCCATGTTTGCCGCCCTGACGGCGGCAGGCGCTTTTATCAAGGTGCCTATTCCCTATGTTCCTTTTACTCTGCAATTCCTTTTTGTACTCTTTGCCGGTCTGTTACTGGGCGGAAAGCTGGCGTTTTTGAGCCAGGTGGTTTATCTGGCCCTCGGCCTGGCCGGCCTGCCCATTTTTGCCGCGGGGGGAGGACCGGCCTATGTTTTGCAACCAACCTTCGGCTATCTGATCGGTTTTGCCGTCGGCGCTTATTTGATTAGTACGGTGGCGGAAAAAATGCGTCA
>Ga0315298_1009797_pt1 | contig 11706 bp, 8 predicted proteins | sample WHS_1_MG_FD_203077 | JGI IMG/M metagenome (GOLD analysis project Ga0315298, IMG submission 203077) | Extremophilic microbial mat communities from Washburn Hot Springs, YNP, Wyoming, USA - WHS_1_MG | ecosystem: Environmental > Aquatic > Thermal springs > Hot (42-90C) | place: USA: Wyoming... | reverse complement strand
CGCGTCGTCATCGAGGTGTGGTGCGGCAAGTCCGGTGAACTTGCGTTCAAGGTCGCGGTCGGACATCGGCCGCGCCAGGCTGCCGATCGCGTGGTCGATCCGGATCTCGGTCGTGGTGCCGTCGGTGTGGGTCAGCACCACCTGCGCCGCATCGGCCGGCATGGCGGTGTCGACCGTCGCGTTCACCCGGCCGCGCAGGGCCACGATGGCCGGATCGTTGACGGCGCGGTCGCTGAACTGCGCCTCGCCGCCATCGCCTTCGGTCAGCGCCACCGCGGCGGCGTGATAGATGCTGAACTTGCCCTCGAGCCCGCTTTGCGGCGCGGTCTTGCCGGTCAGTTCCAGCACCAGCGGATGGACGCGCAGCGCGACCGAGCGGACGCTTCCCGCGTCCACGCCGTGCTCCTCGCGAAGCTGGATGCAGGCATCGATCACCGGATGCATCACGATGCCGCAGGCGAACGGCTTGTAGGTGTTGGCCAGGATCTCGAACTGTGACCCCAGCCCTTCGGTGATCTCGCGCGCGTCGTGCCGGGTGCTGAGGACGTTCATCCAGCCCCGCTTCGCCTCCAGCGCCTGCGGCGAACTCGTATAGCCCTTCGCGGCGAGCAGGGCCGCCGTCATGCCGTTCTGCGCCGCGCGGCCGGGATGGAAACTCTTGGTCATGCTGCCGAACATCTCGCGCAACCCGACCGGCTGGCTCGCCGCGATGCCGAGCGCCCAGGCCATCCGCTCGCCGTCGAGCCCGAGGATCCGCCCGATCGCGGCGGCCGCGCCGAAGGCGCCGACCGAGCCGGTGATATGCCAGCCGACATCGTAGTGCTCGGGATAGACGGCATTGCCGATCCGGCACTCCGCCTCGATGCCGACGACCAGCGCATTGACGAAATCGCGCCCCGAAATCGGCTGCACGCCCGCATAGGCCAGCAACGCGCTCGCGACCGGCCCGGCGGGATGGATCACGGTGCGCAGATGGGTGTCGTCGAAATCGAAGACATGCGAGCTGATCCCGTTGATCAGGCTGGCGTTCAGCGGATCGAGGCGCTCGGCGCGGCCGGCAACGACCGAGCGGCCCGGCCCGGCGAACGGCGAAAGCGCCGCGATCGCGGCATCGACGGCCTCGTGGCGGCAGCCGCCGATCGCGCAACCCAGCCAGTTGAGGAAGGTGCGGGCGGCTTCCTTGCGCACCGGCGCCGGCAGCGTCTCCGGCGATGCGGCGGCGGCGTATTCCGCCAGGATGCGGGTGACGGGGACCACCTTGCCGGCTGGTGGGGCGTGGTCGGGCATGCAGATCCTCCTTGGTGGTTGAATCGTAGTATTGTCGACAATCGACAATATGGCAACCTCTTGGCGAAACCCCGTCGGCACGGCAATAACGGACCCATGAACGCGCCCCTCAACCACCTGCGGATCCTCCAGACCCGGTCGGTCGCCGACCTGGTGCGGGAAGAAATCATCGGCCTGATCAAGCGCGGTGACCTCGTGGCCGGCGACAAGCTGAGCGAACAGAGCTTCGCCCAGCATTTCAACGTCAGCCGCGCGCCGATCCGCGAGGCATTCCGCGCGCTCGAGGAAGCCGGCCTTGTCAGGCTGGAGAAGAACCGCGGCGTGTTCGTCCGCGAGATCCGCGAGCCCGAGGCGCACGAACTCTACGAACTGCGCGCGACGCTCGATGAAATGGCCGGCCGCCAGCTCGCCCCGCGCGTCACCGGCGAGATCCTCTCCGAACTCGACGGCTGGCTCGCCCGCCTCGCCGATGCCGCGCGGGCCGGCGACATGGCCGCCTATTTCCCGTTGAACATCGGCTTTCACGACCGCCTGGTCGAGCTGACCGGCAATGCGACCCTGATCGAATTCTATCGCAAGCTGATCGACCGGATGCACCTGCTCCGCCGGCGCAATTTCGACGAGGGACAGGGCAGCGCCGGCTCGCAGGAGGAGCACCGCGCGATCGTCGCCGCCCTCGCGACGCGCCATCCCGACCGTGTGGCGGCGGCGATGCGCGCGCATGTCGAGAACGGCTATCGCCGGCTGACCGGCCAGGCGCTGGTCCCGGGTCCGGCATCCGCCGCGCCGGCGGCGTCGGGCTGATCCGGTGGCGCTCCGGGCAATCCGCGCCGTGTTCATGCGCGGCGGCACCTCGAAGGCGCTGATCTTCCGCGCCGGCGATCTCCCCGCCGATCGGGCGGACTGGGCGCCGATCTTCCTCGCCGCGATGGGCTCGCCGGACCCGGCGATGCGCCAGCTCGACGGCATGGGCGGCGGCGTGTCCTCGCTGTCGAAATGCTGCGTCGTCGGCCCGCCGAGCCGGCCGGATGCGGATGTCGACTACACGTTCGCGCAGGTCGCGATCGACCGGCCGGAGGTCGATTACGCCAGCAATTGCGGCAACATGTCCTCGGCGATCGGCCCCTTCGCGGTGGATGAGGGGCTGGTCGCCCCGCCTGCGGGGAACGAGGCGGTGGTGCGCATCCACAACACCAATACCGGCAAGATCATCGTCGCCCGGTTCCCGATGGAAGATGGCCGCGCCGCGGTGACGGGTGACCTCGCGATCGACGGCGTCGCCGGCACCGGGGCACCGATCCGCCTCGATTTCACCGATCCCGGCGGTGCCGGCACCGGGCGCCTGCTGCCGACCGGCAACCTGACGGACCGGCTCGATGTGCCGGGCCTCGGGCCGCTGCGCGTCACCCTGATCGACGCCGCCAATCCCTGCGTGCTGGTCGCCGCCGCCGATCTCGGGATGACCGCGACCGAAACGCCGTCGGCGATGGAGCGCGACACCGCGCTGATCGCCGGGATCGAGGCGCTGCGGCGCGCGGCTTCGGTGCGGATGGGCCTGGCCGCCGATCTCGAGGCGGCGGCGCGGATCATCAGCGTGCCGAAAGTGGGCATTCTCGCGCCGCCGGCGGATGCGCCCGTCCTGTCAGGGGCGGTGCAGACGGCCGCGAGCGTCGACATTCTGGCGCGCATGATGTCGTCCGGCCAGCCGCATCGCGCGGTGCCGCTGACCGGCGCGCTCTGCCTCGCCGTGGCCTGCCGGCTGCCCGGCACCGTGGCGCATGACCTGGTCCGGCCGGGCGAGGCGACCGATCCGGTGCGGGTCGGCCATCCTTCCGGCGCGATCCTCGTCGCCGCCGGCGTGTCCTCAGGGCCGGACGGACCCCGCGTCTCGCACGCCACCGTGTTCCGGACCGCGCGGCGGCTGTTCCAGGGCGAGGTGCTCCATGTCGGCCCCCGCGTATAGGGGTTACGCTACCGGCTTGTCGGGGAAGGCGAGTTCGTGGCGCGAGCGCCAGTCCGGTGTCACGTAGTTCACGATCAGCGAGCGCCGCACCCCGCTGATCGGCCGCTGGCGGAACCCGTGCCAGGTGTTTTCGCCGGGGATGAAGATCAGCCCCGCGTTGCGACGGGCCGGGGCCGAGCCGACATATTCGTCGGGCGAGGCGAAGATGTCGGTGCCCCAGTCCTCGCCGGCCGGCGGATCGGCCAGATAGACCAGCATGGTGAAGAACTTGGCGCCGATATCGGTATGCGGTTCGAGCCAGAATCCATCGCGGTCCTGGCAGTATTCGATCCTCAGCAGGCTGCCGCCGAGATCGACGCCGCACATCGCCTCGATCGCCGCGATCGTGTCCGGCGCCTGCCACGCGGCCGCGAGCGTCCCGCAGACCGGATGCCGCGCCTGTTCCTCCGGCGCGAAGAAGCGGCGAGTGGAATTGTGCGTCTCGCGCCGTCCCGCCGTCTCGCCGATCTCGGGCGGCGGAAAGGGCAGGGCGAGGATGGCGCTCACGGCCTCGCCGGGCAGCACCTCGGCGAGCAGCCAGTGCCGGTAGGGTTCGGTGCGGGCATCGGCCCCCGCCAGCGCGCGGCGGATCGAGGCGGCGGCGTCAGACATGGCTCAGCACCCGCTTTGCCTGGGCCGAGAGCCGGTGACGCATCAGTTCACGCTGTGCGGTCAGGCTCGATGTCATCCAGTTGATCATCACGTAGCGGCGCACGCCGACGAAGGGTTCGTGGCCGTGGAACGACCGGTCCGAGCGGCGGAACATCACCAGCGTGCCGAGCAGCGGCGGCACCTCGGCCAGCATGTCGTCAAGATTGTCCGGCCCGCGCAGCAGCCGCAGCCGGCCGCCTTCGGCTTCCCATGCCTCGTTGAAATAGAGCAGGGCGGTGATCAGCTTGGCCTCGCTGTCGGTATGGATGCGGCCGTCGCGCTCGCGGGCGCGGCCGCGCAGGGTGATCATGGTCGGCCGCCCGGTGAGATCGACGCCGAACTTCTCCGAAACGGCGGCGGTGATCTCCCTGCCCGTGAGCTCGTCGATCAGCGCCCGGAACAACGGCCCCGGATCGGTCGCCTCGAGCGGCAGAAGTCCCGGAACCTCGATTCGGGGAAAGTCCTGCAGCACGGCCCGCGCCTGCTCCCGGGCAATGAAATGCGGTGTCACCAGATACTGGAAGGGGGCTTCGGTGAGCGGTGTCGCCCGGAAGGCATCGAGATCGAGAATCGCCATGAAATCGTCATCCGCCAGATTTGACGTCCGGTTAGCCGGGCCCTCGGGCGGGTTCATTGACATGAATCAACACATGCCGGCGGCGGCCATCGCGCCAGGTGCCATCGTGAGTTGTGTCATTCATGCAGTCTGAAACCGAAAGGTGACAAACGACCGCAAACATTGTGTCAAATTTTCAATCCTTGGTTGATGAAAACCGTCGTGAAGTAACCGTTGATACATAAAGTTCCGACAAATAATGCGATAGTGAAATTTTTTTGCTAATTGTCGCTAAAATTGAAACTAATTTCCGCCGGTCATGGTAAGCACACCTGCAGGGCGTGGCAGTTCAAATGTCATCGCCCGCCATCCGAACGCCCGGAAACAGGTGCGGGTCAGGATGAATTTGAACACGCGCGAGGAGTTTCTTTTAATGTCCACGTCCATTCGCAAGACGTTATCTTCGGCTCTGTTCTGCACGGTCTGCCTGGGTTCCGTGCTGGCGCTGGCCGGCTGCGGGTCCAGCGCGACCTCGCCTGCGGCGGGCGCCGTCACCGGGGCTGCCGGCAGCTCCACCGCGAGCGCGGGCGGCGGCTCGACCGGCGGCTCCGGCCTCGGCTCGGGCGGCGGTTCGACCGCGAGTTCCGGCGGCTCGGCGACCGGCGCCATCGCCACCACCAGTTCGGTATCGGGCGACGCGACGGGTGGTCTCGTCACCACGCTCGGCAATACGGTGTCGACGGTCGGCACCCAGCTGTCCTCGACCGGCTCGACCACGGGTGGCCCGCTCGGCGCGATCGTGGACGGTCTCGGCGGCACGGTGACCCAGACGGGCGACCTGCTGAGCGGCACCGGCTCGACCCTGACCACCAGCGGCCTCACCGGCCTGCCCGTCGTCGGGCCGACGGTCACCGGCGTCGCCGACGCGGTCGATCCCGTCACCAACGCGCTCGCCGATGTCACGGTTCTGAACACATCGACCGGTTCATCGACCGTGACGCCGCTGCTCAGCGCCAATGTGCTGAGCACGTCGCCGCAGCCCAATGCCCCGGTTCAGGTCGGCGTGCTGTCGAACGGGCAGGTGGTTCAGCTCAAGGTGGGCTCGCTCAACACGGCGACGCTGCCGGTGGCCTCGACGCTGCTGGCGACGGCGAACCAGAGCCTGGGCGGCGCCGTCGGCGGCGGGGTGGACACGCTGGCCAACGGCGCCGGCAACGTGCCTGTGCTGGGCGGGGCGGTGAACGGCGCGCTGGTGACGGCGAGCAACGCGATCGGCGGCACGAGCACGCCGGGCGGCACGTCGCTTGGCCAGACGCTGACGAACCTGACGGGCTCGGTATCGGGCGCGCTCGGCACCGGTGCGGCGACGCTGACCGGCGCCACCGGCACGGCGGTCGGCTCGCTGCCCTCGACCTCGCCGCTGGGCGGCGTGACCGGCACCGGCCTTGGCACGGTGACCGGCGTGGTCGGCCAGGTGATCAACACGGCGACCAGCGCCCTGCCGGTCGGCGGCTCGACCACCGGCGCCACCGGCGCGCTCGCGCCGATCACCGGCACGCTCGCCACGGCCACCAGCACCCTGCCCACCGGCGGTTCGACGACCGGCACGACCACCCTGCTGGCACCGGTGACCGGCGCGGTATCGACGGTGACGGGCACGCTCTCCAGCGCCACGGGAACCACGGGCAGCACGAGCCCGCTTGCGCCCGTGACCGGCCTTCTGTCCGGTTTGACAAGCAAGCTGTAAGACCGCGTGAGGGGCGGCGCCGTCAGCGTCGCCGCCCCGGCCGGCTTCGTCATGCCGGCGCCATTCCTGAAGCCCGGCCTTTAGATCTCTCCGCGCCGGCGCATGCCTCTGCCGAGCGCGGCTGGCTGCGGCGATTCGCAGGTGATCCTCCGCGTCGTCGGCAGCGTGCCGGCCCGCAAATGTGCCGCGACCGGCACTGGCCCCGCAGCGCTCGGGGCAATCGTCATAAATTGATCAAAATCCCAAAAACAGGATTAATTCGCCTAAACTATCCAAAAAATAACTTGCATCAGGGCAAAACTATCGTTTACGTCAACGTGCTCTCCAAAACATAAACAGGAGCGTCCAGCCCATGCAAGCCACAGCAAGATCGCTTTCGATCACCGCCATCGCCGTCGTCTTCACCGCCCTGATGACATTGGGCGGGTGGCATTATTTTATTGCCGCGGCGATCATCACCGCCGTCTTTGTCGGTCTCGACCTCGTCGGCGGCATGGAACTTTCGGACCCCGTCTATCGCAACCCGACGCAGATGAACCTCCAGCTCTATCTCGTCCTGCCGCTGATGGTGGTCTACCTCGTCTTCTACGCCTGGTTCCTTGGCGGCTATCTCGGCATCCGCGGCGACACGCTGGGGCTCGGCCACGCCTATGCGGCGCTGACCGGCGTCGATCTGCTCGCCGCCCGCGCGCATGTCACCCTGATCGAGCTCGTCGTCGGCGCCTATGCGCTCGGCACGATCTGGGCGGGATTCGGCACCGTGGTCGGCCACGAACTCACGCACCGCACATGGAGCCGGCCGGCCATGCTGGTCGGCCGCTGGCTGCTGGCGCTCACCTCGGATGCGAGCTTCTCGATCGAGCATGTCTACGGACACCACGCCAATCTCGGCACGCCGAAGGACCCGGCCACCGCCTATCGCGGCGAATCCGTCTATCACTTCATCGTTCGCTCCACCCTCGGGCAGATCGCCGGCGCCTGGCACATCGAGGCGGCGCGGCTGAAGCGGCTCGGCCGACCGGTCTGGAGCCCGCGCAACCGCATGTTCACCGGCTGGCTGATGACCCTCGCCTATGCCGGGCTTTTCCTCCTCTTCGCCGGCTGGGTCGGCGTCGCCGTCTTCTTCGCGACATCGCTGTTCGGCAAAAGCTATCTCGAGGCGGTCAACTACATCGAGCATTACGGCATCGTCCGCGTGCCGGGCGCGCCGATCGAACCGCGGCATTCGTGGAACTGCAACCATCGCGTCTCCTCGTGGCTGCTGTTCAACCTCACCCGCCACTCGCATCACCACGCCATGGGCGACAAGCCCTATTGGGAACTCCGCTCCTATCCGGACGCGCCGATGATGCCGTTCGGCTACCTGACGATGATCTATCTCGCGCTGGCGCCCTCGGTGTTCCGGCGCATCGTCCACCCGCTGGTGCTCGACTGGGACCGCCGCTACGCGATCCCCGCCGAATTCCCGCTGATCGAGGCGGCGAATGCCCGCAGCGGCGTGCCCGAGTTTGCCGCCTCGCGCGCGCATCTCGCCACCCTGGCCGCGGCGGAGTAACTGATGGGGCTGCTCGACCGTCTCTTCGGCGGCAGGCAGGGCGCGGCGAGCGTCCGCGTCCTGCCCGCGGATCTCAGCTTCGACGTGCCGCCGAAGCAGACCATCCTGCAGGCCGCGCTCGACCAGGGCATCGCCTATCCGCACAGCTGCCGTGTGGGCTCCTGCGGCACCTGCAAGACCCGGCTGGTCGAGGGCGAGGTGCGCGAACTCACCGACAAATCCTACCTCCTGACCGACGAGGAGATGCGCGCGGGCGTCATCCTCGCCTGCCAGTCGGTGCCGAAGGGCCCGGTCGTTCTCGAGAACGACCGCCTTTCCCTCGGCGGGCCGCGGCATGACGTGATCACCGCCCGCGCCAGCATCGCAGCACTCGACCGCATGACGTCGGACATCATGCGCCTGTCCGTAACGCTCGATGCCCCGCTCGCCTACACCGCCGGCCAGTATGCCGAACTCGCCCGACCCGGCGACGAGATGCGGCAGTTCTCCTTCATCGACCCGCCCTCCGGCCCGGCGGCGGCCACCGCCCGCTTCTTCATCCGCCACGTCCCCGGCGGTGCCTTCACCTCGTGGCTGTTCGAGACGGCGAAGCCGGGCGATACGCTCGACCTGCGCGGCCCGTTCGGCGATTTCTGGCTCCGCCCCGGCACGGCCCCCATCGTCGCCATCGCCGGCGGATCGGGGCTCGGCCCGATCAGGGCGGTGCTCGAACAGGCGCGGGCCGACCGCGTGCCGCGCGACGCGATCCTGATTTTCGGTGTCCGCACCAGGGCCGATCTCTACGCGCTCGACGAGATTTCGCTTCTCACCCGCAGCTGGATTTCCCGTTTCACCTTCGTGCCGGTGCTCTCGGCCGAGCCGGCCGGCTCGGACTGGTCCGGCGCGCGCGGCTTCGTGCACGAGCATCTCGCCGCGCTCGGCGCCACACTTGCCGGCCATCAGGCCTATCTCTGCGGGCCGCCCGTGATGATCGACGCCGCTCTGCCGGTGCTGCGCGCGGCGGGCATCGCGGCGGCCGACATCCATTACGACGCCTTCACCGACCGCTCGACCGGCGCGATCGCCGCCGCCTGAGCGACGGCGGCCCGGAAAAGGGAGATTGACGACATGGACTGGATCACTGCCCTCTGGTGGCTCGCCGGCATTGCCGGCGCCGGCGCCCTCATTGCCGCGCGGCGCCCCGCACGGCTGTTTCTTGCCGGCCTCCTGGCCTGGCTGGTGATCGGCTGGCTGATCGGCGCCGCCGGCTGGATCGCGAGCGTCATCCTGCTGGCCGTCATCGGCGTGCCGGCGGCCCTGCTGTCGGCGACCGGCACCCGCGAGCGCCTGCTCAGCCGCCGCCTGCTGCCTGTCTTCCGCCGCATCATGCCGAAGATGAGCGAGACCGAGCGCAGCGCCATCGAGGCCGGCTCCGTCTGGTGGGACGCCGAACTCTTCGCCGGCCGCCCCGACTGGTCGAAGCTGCTCGCCACCCCGAAGCCGGTGCTCAGCCCCGAGGAGCAATCCTTCCTCGACAACGAGACCGAGCGCCTCTGCGACCTCGCCAATGACTGGGACAGCACCCAGATCTGGCAGGACATGCCGCCCGCCGCCTGGGACTATGCCAAGGAAGCCGGCTTCCTCGGCATGATCATCCCCCGATCGTATGGCGGCAAGGGCTTCTCGGCACTCGCGCATTCCGCGGTGGTCACCAAGCTCGCCACCCGCTGCTCGGCCGCGGCGGTCTCGGTCATGGTCCCCAACTCCCTCGGCCCGGCCGAACTTCTCCTCCATTACGGCACCGAGGAGCAGAAGAACCACTATCTCCCGCGCCTCGCCCGCGGCGAGGACGTGCCCTGCTTCGCCCTCACCAACCCCTATGCCGGCTCCGACGCCGCCTCGATCACCGACACGGGCATCGTCGTCCGCCGCATGTGGGAAGGCCGCGAGACCCTCGGCTTCCTGGTCTCCTGCGACAAGCGCTACATCACCCTCGCCCCGGTCGCGACCGTGGTCGGCCTCGCCTTCCGCGTCCGCGATCCCGAAGGCCTGCTCGGCGACAATCCCGAGCCCGGCATCACCTGCGCGCTGATCCCGCGCGCGCATCCCGGCCTCGAGATCGGCCGTCGCCACTGGCCGCTCAACGCCGTCTTCCAGAACGGCCCGATCCGCGCGCAGGACATGTTCGTCCCGGTCGACATGGTCATCGGCGGCCAGGCCCAGGTCGGCAGGGGCTGGCGCATGCTGATGGAATGCCTCGCCGCCGGCCGCGCCATCTCGCTGCCCTCCTCGGCCACCGGCGCGGCCAAGATCGCCACCAACGGCACCAGCGCCTATGCCGCCATCCGCCGCCAGTTCAACATGCCGGTCGGCCGGTTCGAGGCGATCGAGGAGCCGATGGGCCGCATGGGCGGCCACCTCTACGCCATGGACGCCACCCGCAAGCTCTCCGCCGTCGCCATCGATATCGGCGAGAAGCCCTCGGTCATCTCCGCCATCGCCAAATACCACATGACCGAACGCGGCCGCATGGTGGTGGCCGATGCGATGGACATCGCCGGCGGCAAGGCCATCTGCATGGGCCCCGGCAACTTCCTCGCCCGCGCCTGGCAGCAGATCCCGATCGCGATCACGGTCGAGGGCGCGAACATCATGACCCGCAGCCTGATCATCTTCGGCCAGGGCGCGATCCGCTGCCATCCCTACATCCTCAGGCTGATGCACGCCGGCGCCGAGAGCGACGGCCGCAAGGCGCTGCGCGACTTCGACCGCGCCTTCTTCGGCTACATGGGCTTCGTCGCCAGCAACGCGCTGCGCGCCGTCCTCGCCGGTCTTGGCGTTCGCCGCCGCGCGCCGAAAGGTGCGGCGCCCGAACTCGCCCGCTACTACCGCGCGGCCGACCGTCTCTCCGTCGTCCTCGCCCTGTCGTCGGACATCGCGATGGCGACCCTCGGCGGCGCGCTCAAGCGCAAGGAAAGCGTCACCGCCCGCCTCGGCGACGTGCTGAGCCAGCTCTACATCCTCTCCGCCGTGCTCAAGCGCTACGAGGATGACGGCCGCCCCGGCGCCGACCTGCCGCTGGTCCACTGGGCCGCGCAGGACGCCCTGCACCGCGCCCACACCGCCCTGCGCGAGCTCTACGCGAACTACCCGATCCGCCCGGTCGGAATTGCGCTCCGCCTGCTCTGCTTCCCCTTCGGTGTGCCGGCCGCGGCACCCTCCGACCGCCTGCATGCCGAGATCTCCGCGCTCCTGCGCGAGATGGGGCCGACCCGCGCGCGTCTTTTCGAAGGTGCGTGGCAGCCGCGCCCGGACATCGAGCCGCTGCTCGGCGCCCTCGAACCCGCCGCGATGGCCTATCCGCGCATCGAGGCGATCGAGCGCCGCCTGAAGGACTCGATCCGCGCCGGCACCATCGGCCGCCTGCCGCAAGCCCTGCCGCTGCTCGTCGACTGGGCCGGCGAGGCGCGGCAGAAGGGCCTGATCGACGCGGAGGAGGCCGAACTGATCTGCACCTTCGCCGACAATGCGGCGAAGGTCATCGCGGTCGATGATTTCCCGCAGGATTTCGGCATGGCGGAAGCCCTGCAGACCCGCGCCGCCTACTGGGCCGAGCGCGATGGCGGCGAGGCGCCCGGCATCGCCCGGATCGGGAGGGGCGGCGCGAAGGCGCGGTCGTCGCGCGCACCGACGGCGGCCGAATGATGGCTGACCGCTACCTCGCCTTCGCCAACCGGCCGGTCGGCCGCTTCCTCACCGGCCGGCTGGGGCTGCCGCAGCCCCGTCCGCTGTTGCGCCACGCCGAGGGGCAGCCCGCGGTGATCGGCCCGGTCCTCGCCGGCGCCGCCCCCGGCGGCCGTCTCGCCGCGGCCGTGGTCGCGACCCTCGCCGGCACGCCGGCCGCGATGCTGTTCGAGGGCGATGCCGCC
>Ga0315298_1009796_pt1 | contig 11707 bp, 11 predicted proteins | sample WHS_1_MG_FD_203077 | JGI IMG/M metagenome (GOLD analysis project Ga0315298, IMG submission 203077) | Extremophilic microbial mat communities from Washburn Hot Springs, YNP, Wyoming, USA - WHS_1_MG | ecosystem: Environmental > Aquatic > Thermal springs > Hot (42-90C) | place: USA: Wyoming... | reverse complement strand
GAGCCACCCGTCAAGGACGGGTGGCTTTAGCATCGATTGACCGTGAAAGCAGTCAAGCGCGGTGCCGCCAACTGACCTGCAATGCATTTCAAGTTGGCCTTGCCCATCTGCCAAAGGTAGCAGGAACGAGATTTCAGACGGCGAATCCCCGGCTTGGGAGGGGTCAGTATGTATGATGAGCTGGCTCGGCGCTCGCGCGAGCTCGAGGTGATCATCAACTCGACGCACGATGCGATGGTGGCCGTGGACCAAGCCGGTCGGATCACTCTCTTCAACGCGGCGGCCGAGCGGCTGACAGGATTCAAGCGCGAGGAAGTCATGGGAAAGCTGGCGAGCGGTCAGCCGGAGCTGAATCAGCAACAGGAAATGGGGCCGACGACCATCATCACCAATCGCGTGCCGGTCCGCGACGACAGCGGGCAGGTGATCGGGGCGGTGGCCGTCTTTCGCGACATCAGCGAGTTCAAGAGCTTGGCCGAGGAGATCACCAACCTAAGGGAGATCCAATCTTTGCTCGAGGCGATCATCAACGCGACGCAAGACGCGATTTCGGTTGTGGACAAGGACGGCAAGGGTCTGCTGATCAACCCAGCCTACACGCGCCTGACCGGCCTTACCCAGGCCGATGTGATCGGCAAACCGGCCACGGTCGACATTGCCGAGGGCGAGAGCATGCACATGCAAGTGCTCAGAACGCGACGTCCCGTACGCAACGTGCGCATGAAGGTGGGACCGCTGCGCAAGGATGTCGTGGTCAACGTGGCCCCGATCCTGGTCGGCGACGAACTGAAGGGCAGTGTCGGCGTCATTCACGACACGTCCGAGATCATTCAGCTGACGGAGGAGCTCGAGCGCGCGCGGACGCTGATTCGCCGCCTCGAGGCGAAGTATACGTTCGAAGACATCGTCGGCGTCAGTCCGTCCATGGTCGCCGCCGTGGACCAGGCGAGACGCGCCGCCGAGACGCCGGTGACCGTCCTGTTGCGGGGCGAGAGCGGCACCGGCAAAGAGCTCTTCGCGCATGCTATCCACTCCGCCAGCCCGCGCCGCACCGGGCAGTTCATCCGCGTCAACTGCGCCACGCTCTCTGAGACGCTGCTGGAGAGCGAGCTTTTTGGCTACGTCGAGGGCGCCTTCACGGGCGCCAGGCGCGGCGGTCGGCGGGGCCTGTTCGAGGAGGCGAATGGCGGCACCATTTTCCTCGACGAGATTGGCGAAATCAGCCCCAACCTGCAGGCCAAACTGCTGCGCGTGCTGCAGGAACGGGAGATCATCCGTGTCGGCGACAACCGGCCGATCCCGGTCGATGTGCGGGTGATTGCCGCCACCAACGTCAACCTCGAGCTGGCGCTGGAGCGGGGCGCGTTCCGCGAGGATCTCTACTACCGCTTGAACGTCGTGCCCATTTTCATCCCGCCGCTGCGACATCGCGGTGAGGACCTGCCGCTGCTTGTCAACCATACCATCCGCAAGCTGAACCAGGCCTACGGGCGGTGCGTCGAGACGGTCGCGCCGGAAGCGATGGCGGTGCTGGCTGAGTACAAATGGCCAGGCAACATCCGTGAGTTGGAGAACGTGCTCAGCCGGGCAATGATCAACATGCGGTTCACCGACACTGAGCTAAGGCTGGAGCACCTGCCTCCCCTCGGGCGGCAGGCCGGCGCCGACGGCGGCGATGCGACAGCGACCAACGGCGGCGCCTATGGCAACCGTACGCTGGCGGAGATCATGGCCGACAAGGAGCGCGAGGTGCTTCAGGCCGTGCTGCGCGACTGTCGCGGCAATAAGACTGAGGCGGCGCGGCGCCTGGGCATCGCCACCCGAAGCCTGTATTACAAGCTCGAGCGGCTTGGCCTCAGCTGAAATGCTCTGCAGGAAAAGCCATGCCCGCTCTGAAGCCGCTTTCATGGCATGGGGAGGACGGTTCCCGCTTTTTTGCTGTCCGGGCGCAGCTTCGCCGGTCTGGCGATGTTGGCACGACTTTTGCATATTCTATTCGTCGGGATCCTTTGAAGCAGAGCGGAAAGGGGGCTTGGACGTGAAGTATTTCGACGAGATGGCGAAGGGCGGTCACGAGCAGCTCAGCTTCAACTACGACAAGGCAAGCGGGTTGAAGTCGCTGATCGCGATCCACGATACCACCCTCGGCCCGGCGCTCGGCGGCTGCCGCATGTGGCCGTACGAGAAGGAAGAGGATGCGGTGTACGATGCCCTGCGCCTGTCCCGCGGCATGACTTACAAGTCGGCGGCCAGCGGCGACAACTGGGGAGGCGGGAAGGCTGTCATCTGGGGCGATCCGAAGACAGAGAAGTGCGAGGCGCTCTTCAGGGCTTTTGGGCGTACCGTCCAGTACTTCAACGGACGCTTCATCACCGGCACCGATGTCGGCACCGTCGGGTCCGATTTTGTCTGGTCGAAGATGGAGACAGACTACTTGGTGGCGTTGCCCGAGGAATATGGCGGCAGTGGCGATTCGTCGATCCTCACCGCCTACGGCGTTTGGCGGGGCATGAAGGCCTGCGCAAAGGAAGTCTGGGGCTCCGACTCGCTGACCGGCAAGACCGTCGCCGTTCAGGGCGTCGGCAAAGTCGGCCATCACTTGGTCGACCATCTGATTGACGAAGGGGCCAAAGTCATCATCTGCGACATCAACCCCGACTATGTCAGGCGCGTCACCGAGAAGCATTCCGAAGTGAAGGTCGTCAAGCCGGAGGAGATTTTTGCCGTCGACTGCGACATCTTTTCGCCCAACGCGCTCGGCGCAGTGATCAACGACGAGACGATTCCGCAGCTCAAATGCAGGATTATCGCCGGCGCCGCAAACAATGTCCTCAAGGAGCCGCGCCACGGCGACCTGCTGCATGAGAAAGGCATTCTCTACGCGCCGGACTACGTTATTAACGCCGGTGGGCTCATTCAGGTGGCCGATGAGTTGATGGGCTACGATCCCGAGCGCGCCAAGCGGAAGGTCGGCAACATCTATAATGCGCTTCTCGCCATTTTCGCCATCTCCAAACGCGACGGCATCCCCACCTACCGGGCGGCGGATATTCTCGTCGAGGAGCGTCTGCAGAAGATCGGCGCCATCTCGCGTATTTACACCACCCGGGACTAGCCGTTCCCGACTGACCACATGGAGTGAAATTGATGACCGACAAGGTCTTTCGCATCCTGGCAATCAATCCCGGCTCAACTTCCACCAAGATTGCCGTCTACGAGAACGAACGGCCGCTGTTCGAGGAAACGAAGCGTCACTCGGCCGAAGAACTGGCGCCGTTTCCCGACATCGCGTCGCAATATGAGTTCCGCAAGGCCGCAATCCTCGACTGCCTGGCCAAGGCGGGCATCGATCCGGCCACCTTATCGGCGGTGGTCGGGCGCGGCGGCCTGTTCAAGCCGATCGAAGGCGGAACGTACCTGATCAATGACCGGGTCATCGAGGACGCGCGCATCGGCGTCCAGGGACAGCACGCGAGCAACATCGGCGCGCCGCTGGCCAAGGGGATCGCGGATCAGTACAACCTGCCGGCGTTCTTCGTCGACCCGCCGTGCGTTGACGAGTTCGAACCGCTTGCCCGTTTGAGCGGCCTGCCGGAGCTACCCCGCCGCAGCCTGCTGCACGCGCTCAATCTGAAGGCCGTGGGGCACCGCGTGGCGGCCGACCTCGGCCGCAGGTTTGAGGATCTGAACATGGTGATGGCTCATCTCGGCGGCGGCATCTCGGTGGTGCCGAGCAAACGCGGGCGTTTCATCGATGCCAACAACGCCACCGAAGAGGGTCCTTTCTCGCCCGAGCGCACGGGCACGTTGCCGGCCCGCAGCCTCGTCCAGCTCTGCTACAGTGGCAAGTACACGGCCAAGGAAATGGATCGCAAACTGGTGGGCCAGGGCGGGCTGGTCGCTTATCTCGGCACGAACGATGCGCAGGAGGTGCAGCGGCGGATCGCGGCCGGCGACGCCCAGGCCAAGCTCGTCTTCGAGGCGATGGCGTACCAGATCGCCAAGGAGATCAGCGCCATGGCGGCGGTATTGTCGGGCAAGGTCGACTACATCGTCCTCACTGGCGGTATCGCGCATTCGGCGCTGCTGACCGGCTGGATCCGCGAGCGCGTGGAATGGATTGCTCCAGTGCTGGTCTATCCCGGCGAGGAGGAGCTGCGGGCGCTGGTGGAAGGCGCGCTGCGGGTCCTGCGCGGGGAGGAGAAGGCGAAGGTCTACGCCTGAAATACCGCCGGGTGATATCCGAAGCTTGAGGAGTGAACGCCTTTGCTGAAGTCAATGGACGATGTCCTCGCATTGGCGAAGAGCCGTGGCCCGATCGGGCTCGCCGTCGCCGTCGCCGACGACCACGAGGTCCTGCAGGCGGTCAAGCTGGCGGTCGATGAGGGCTTGGTGAGGCCCCATCTGGTGGGCCGGAGCGAGCGCATGCGCAGCCTGGCGGGGGAGGTCGGCCTCGATCTGAGCGACGCCGAGTTGTACGAAGAGACGTCCGCCCCGGCGGCCGCCGCTCGCGCTGTCGCGCTGGTGCGCGAAGGCAAGGCCGGCCTGCTGATGAAAGGCCAGTTGCAGACGGCCGACTTGATGCGCGCGGTCCTCGACAAGGAGACCGGGCTGCGCACCGGGCGGATCCTCAGTCACATCGCTATCTTGGATGTCCCGCCGCACGATCACCTCTATTTCATGACCGATGGCGGCATCAACATCGCGCCCGATCTCGCCCGCAAGGTCGAGATCGTCCAGAACGCCATTGATGCCTGCCGCGCCCTCGGCTACGAGCAGCCCAAAGTGGCCTGCTTGGCTGCCCTGGAGCAGGTCAATCCGGACATGCCGGCGACCATCGACGCTGCGCTGCTGGCCAAGATGAGCGATCGCGGCCAGATCAAAGGCGGGATCGTCGACGGTCCGTTTGGCTTGGATAACGCCGTCTCAGCGGAGTCGGCCCGCATCAAAGGGGTTCGGAGCCCCGTCGCCGGCGCAGCGGATATCCTCATGGTCCCCGACATCGAGGCCGGCAACATCCTCTACAAGACGCTGGCCTTCATGGCACCTACCGGTTTCCGGCAGGCGGGCATTGTCGTTGGCGCCAAGGTGCCGGTCGTGCTCCTGTCGCGCTCGGACAGCCACGATGCCAAGCTCAATTCGATCGCGTTCGGCATCTGCGTCGCCCGCTGACGCAGATTGTGGAACAGCGGGTCGGTGCTTCCGCTAAAGCGGTTGGCCCGCAACCAAGTGGTCCCGAAACCAATCAGGAGGGTTGAACGGATGGAAATCTTCAAGTACATGGAGAAGTACGGGTACGAGCAGTTGGTCCTCTGCCACGACAAGACGACCGGCCTCAAGGCCGTCATCTGCATCCACGATACGACGCTCGGTCCGGCGCTCGGCGGGCTGCGCATGTGGAACTACGCCAGCGAGGATGAGGCCATCCTCGACGCGCTGCGCCTCGCCCGCGGCATGACTTATAAGAACGCGGCTGCCGGGCTCAACCTCGGCGGCGGCAAGTCCGTCATCTGGGGCAATTCGCGCACTGACAAGAGCGAAGAGTTGTTCCGCGCCTTCGGCCGCTTCGTCGATTCCCTGGGCGGCCGCTACATCACGGCCGAGGACGTCGGCACGAGCGTCGAGGATATGGAGTGGGTGCGCCTCGAGACCGATCATGTCGCCGGTCTGCGCGAACTGAGCGGCGATCCGTCGCCGTTCACCGCCTACGGCGTCTATATGGGCATGAAGGCCACCGCCAAGGTTGCGTTCGGGGATGATTCGCTGAAGGGCAAGCGGATCGCTGTCCAGGGTCTTGGGCACGTTGGCTATTACCTCTGCAAGCACCTCCACGAAGAGGGAGCCAAGCTGATCGTTACCGACATCTACCAGGACAACGTTGAGCGCGTGGTCAAGGAGTTCGGTGCCGAGGCCGTCGCGCCGGACAAGATCTACAGTGTCGACTGCGACATCTTCTCCCCGAACGCGCTCGGCGCGATCATCAACGACGATACGATCCCGCAGTTCAAGTGCCGCGTCATCGCCGGTGCCGCCAACAACCAGCTCAAGGAGCCGGAGAAGCACGGCGTCATCATCGAGGAGAAGGGCTTCTTCTACGCGCCGGACTACATCATCAACGCCGGCGGCGTCATCAACGTTGCCGAGGAGCTCAACGGCTACGACAAGGAGCGGGCGCTCAAGAAGGTTGCGGGCATCTACGACAATGTCGCCAAGGTGTTCAAGATCGCCAAGGAGCAGGGCGTCCCGACGTACATCGCCGCCGACCGTCTCGCCGAGGAGCGCATCGCCAAGATCCACAGCATTCACCACAATTACCTGCCTGGGTGCAATTGCGGTCGCTGAATCGACCGCGGTAGGCAGGAGAACCAGTCCAAAGGGAGTATGTTAGTTTAGACGGGGGCTGGCGCGGGATACTACGCACAGTACCGCGCCGCTCCCGTCTTCTCCACCGTCTCAAGCAGGAGGCCAGGCGATTGATCGATAACGGAGCACCGTTCAGCAGCAAGAGGATCGTCGTCTTCTTCGGGGCTTTCGGCAGTGGCAAGACGGAACTGGCCATCAACTACGCCCGCGCGGTCAGGCAGGCGGGCGAGCCGGTGACGCTGGTCGACCTCGACAACGTCAGCCCCCTTTTCCGCACCCGCGACGCCCATGGCCGCCTCAGGACCATGGGCATCCGCCTGCTCTGGCCGGGCGAGATTGGGGCGGCCGATCTGCCGGTTCTGCCGGCTGAAGTCTACGGGGCGCTGCAGAGCCAAGGCCAGCGCGTCGTTTTCGACGTCGGCGGCGACGACTGGGGAGCGCGGGCGCTCTCGCCGTTCCAGCCCTATTTCCGGCCCGGGCAGTATGATGCTTGGTTTGTCGTCAACACCCGCCGTCCGTTCACCCGCGATGTGGCCGGCATCTGTCGGGCCGTGGCCGAGGTCCAAGCCGCGTCGCGGCTGACCGCAACCGGGCTGATCGCCAACACGAATCTGGGCGAGGCAACCACGCTCGCCCTCATCCGCGAGGGGTTTGACATCGTCGCCGAAGCGGGGCGGGTTCTCAACCTGCCGATCGTCTTCGCCGGTGCGACGCGGCGCCTCGCCGCTGCGGCGCGAGCCGAAGAGCTCGGCGTACCGATTTTCCCGGTGGACATCTTCATGCTGCCGCCCTGGCAGGCCGACGAGTAAGCGAAGGCAAAGGGGGGAAACCAGATTGGCCAAGCGCGTTGTATTTGACGAAGACCGCTGCAAGGGCTGCGAGCTCTGCGTGCAGGCTTGCCCGAAGCACATCATTCGCATGGCCGAGGACAGGATCAACGCCAAGGGCTTTCACCCGGCTACGGTGACCGACGAAGACCAGGAGAAGTGCATTTCCTGCGCATTCTGCGCCCGCATGTGCCCCGATGTTGTCATCTCCGTTTATCGCGATGAGGGGAGGAAGTGACCGCCGTGGGAGAAATGATTCTGATGAAGGGGAACGAGGCCATCGCGGAGGCGGCCGTGCGCGCCGGCTGCCGCTTTTTCGCGGGCTATCCGATCACCCCGCAGAATGAGATCCCGGAGTACATGTCCCGCCGTCTCTGGGAGGTCGGGGGCGTCTTCATCCAGGCTGAGTCGGAAGTCTCGGCCATCAACATGCTCTACGGCGCCTCCGGCGCCGGCGCCCGCTGCATGACTTCCTCGTCCAGCCCGGGCATCAGCCTTAAGCAGGAAGGCATCTCTTACATTGCCGGCGCCGAGCTCCCGGCCGTCATCGTCAACATGACGCGCGGCGGCCCGGGCCTCGGCGGCATTCAGCCGTCGCAGAGCGACTACTTCCAGGCGACCAAGGGCGGCGGCCACGGGGATTACCGTCTGATCGTCCTCACCCCGGCGACGATCCAGGAAATGGTCGATCTGACCCAACTGGCGTTCGATCTCGCGGATAAGTACCGCAACCCGGTGATGATCCTCGGCGACGCCGTGCTCGGCCAGGCGATGGAGCCGGTCGAGTTCCGCAACAAGCCGGTCGAGGAGATCCCGCCCAAGCCCTGGGCGACCACCGGTTGGGACGGCAGCCGGCCGCGCAACATCATCAACTCGCTCTATCTGCAGCCGGAGGAACTGGAGAAGCACAATCTCAAGCTGCAGGCCAAGTACAAGGAAATCGAAAAGAACGAGAAGCGCTGGGACACTGTCAACCTGCGCGACGCCGAGGTAGCCCTGGTCTCGTTCGGCACCACCGCCCGCATCTGCCGGAGCGCGATGGAGAAGGCCCGCGCCGAGGGTATCAAGGCAGGGATCATCCGGCCGATCACCGCTTGGCCGTTCCCGGATCAGCCGTTCGAGGACGCCCTCAAACTGGGCATCAAGAAGTTCCTCGTCGTCGAGATGAACTACGGCCAGATGCTGGAGGATGTCAAGCTGGCCGTGAACGGGCGCGGCGAGGTGGCGTTCTACGGCCGCGCGGGCGGCATGATGCCGACTCCGGCCGCCATCCTCGACGAGCTCCGCAAGCTGGTTGGGAGGGGGAACCGCTAATGCAGGTCGTCTACCAGAGACCCAAGTCGCTCACCGACGTCCCCACCCACTACTGCCCCGGTTGCACCCACGGCATCATTCACCGCTTGGTGGCCGAGGTCATCGACGAACTGGGCGTCCAGAGCAAGACGATCGGCGTTGCCCCGGTCGGCTGCGCCGTTCTGGCGTACAACTACTTCAATGTCGACATGCACGAGGCCTCGCACGGGCGCGCGCCGTCGGTCGCGACGGGCATCAAGCGCGTGCTCCCGGACCGCGTCGTCTTCACCTACCAGGGCGACGGCGACCTGGCCTCCATCGGCACCGCTGAGATCGTTCACGCGGCCACGCGCGGCGAGAAGATCACGGTCATCTTCGTCAACAACGCCATTTACGGCATGACCGGCGGCCAGATGGCGCCGACCACGCTCGTCGGCCAGCCGGCCACGACGGCTCCGGGCGGACGCAAAGTCGAGCGGGCGGGCTACCCGGTCCGCGTCGCCGAGATGCTGAGCACGCTGAATGGTCCGGCGTACATCGCCCGCGTCACGGTGACTGATCCGGGCAATGTCGTGAAGGCCAAGCGAGCCATCAAGAAGGCGTTCCAGACCCAGCTCGACGGCAAAGGGTTCTCCCTCGTCGAGGTCCTCTCGACCTGCCCGACCAACTGGGGCATGCCGCCGGCCGAGGCGATCAAGTGGCTGAACGAGAACATGATCAAGTACTATCCTCTCGGCGAGTTCGTCGGCGGCGAGGAGGCGAAGTCCGAATGATCCACGAGGTCATCATGGCCGGCTTCGGCGGCCAAGGCGTGATGCTGATCGGCGAGCTGTTGGCCTATGCCGGCATGCTCGAGGGCAAGAAGGTCTCCTGGATGCCGTCCTATGGCCCGGAGATGCGCGGCGGCACGGCCAACTGCTCGGTCGTGGTCTCTGACGAGGAGCTGACTTCGCCCGTCGTCACCGAGCCGACCGCCGTGATCATCATGAACAAGCCGTCGCTCGATAAATTCGAGGGCGCCGTCCGCAAAGGCGGCGTGGTGGTCGTCAACACGTCGCTGATCGACCGCAAGGTCGCGCGTGCCGATGTCGAGGTCGTCGAAGTCCCGTGTAACGATGTGGCGGCCGAGCTCGGCAACAGCCGCGTCGCGAACATGGTGGCCCTGGGGGCGTTTATCGGGGCGACCCGCTGCGTCAGCAAGCAGTCGGTGATGGAGGGCCTGCGGCACATCCTGCCCGAACGCCACCATCATCTGCTGCCGCTGAACGAGCAGGCGATCGACCGCGGCATCGCGCTGGCACAGCAATAGCGCAGCGAAGGAGGTCTTGTGCATGAGCGATGCACTTGCGTTCATCCGCGAAGAGCTGCAGAAAGTCAAGGAAGCCGGGCTTTATAACACCATCCGCACCATCGCCGGCCCGCAGGGCGCCTGGTTCGAGGTCGACGGGCGGAAGTGCCTCAATTTCTGTTCGAACAACTATCTCGGCTTGGCCAACGATGAGCGCCTGAAGCGGGCTGCCAAGGCGGCTATCGATCGCTACGGCGTGGGCCCCGGGGCCGTCCGCACTATTGCCGGCACGCAGACGATCCACCTCGAGCTCGAGGAGAAGCTGGCCAAGTTCAAGGGCGCCGAGGCGACCATCTTGCTCACGGCGGGCTTCACTGCCAATTTGGCGACCATCCCCGCGCTCGTCGGAAAAGAAGATCTGATCTTCAGCGACGAGCTGAACCACGCCAGCATCATCGACGGCTGCCGCCTCTCGGGCGCCCGCATTGTGCGGTACAACCACAATGACGTGGCCAGCCTGGAGGAGAAGCTCCGCAGCGAGACCGACTGCCGCCGCAAGCTGGTCGTGACTGACGGCGTGTTCAGCATGGACGGCGACATCGCGCCGCTGCCGGATATCGTCGAAGTGGCAAAAAAGTACGGTGCCATCACGATGGTTGACGACGCCCACGGAGAGGGCGTGCTCGGTGAGAACGGTCGCGGCATCGTCAACCACTTCCACCTGGAGGGCCAGGTCGACGTGGAAGTCGGTACGCTCTCGAAAGCCCTCGGCGTCATGGGCGGCTACGTCTCCGGCAGCAAGGAGCTTGTCGACTGGCTCAAGCAGCGCGGCCGTCCGTTCCTCTTCTCGAGCGCGCTGACCGCCGCCGATGTCGCGGCCGGCATCGCCGCCGTCGACATCCTGACCGAGAGCGATGAGCTGGTCAAGAAGCTCTGGGACAACGCCCGCTATTTCAAGGCGCAGATGCAGGCGCTCGGCTTCGATACCGGCGTGAGCGAGACCCCGATCACCCCGGTCATGGTCGGCGACGCAGTCAAGGCCAAGGAACTGAGCAAAGGGCTGTTCGAAGAGGGCGTGTTCGCGATGGCGATCGCCTATCCGACGGTGCCGCACGGCAAGGCCCGGATCCGCGTCATGATCTCCGCCGCGCACGAGCGGAACGACCTCGACTTCGCGGTCGAGAAGTTCGCCAAGGTCGGCCGGGCGCTCGGCCTCATCAAGTGAGCGGGGAGAATCGCCCACTGCTGCGTGATTGCCCCAACGGATAGCGACTGGACGACTGAACTACTGAACTACAGAGCGAGGAGGCACCCGCGCAGGCGGGTGCCTTCGCACGAGACGGCGGCCGCAACGTAGCGGCGTGGCATCCAACGCCGGGCGCCCGGGGGCAGCGGCCGGCCCTGCGCCAAAGGAGGGTTTCTATGGACAGGCGCGTCGAACGCAGAATCGGCGGCCGCGAGGTCTTTCGCGGCCGGATCATCACGGTAAAGGAGGACCAAGTCGAGCTGCCCGACGGCCGGCGAACCACGCGCGAGGTGGTGTTGCACCCCGGGGCCGTTGGCATCCTGCCCATCGACGCGGACGGGCGGATCGTCATGGTGCGGCAGTATCGCTACCCGGTCGGGGCGGTGCTGCTCGAGACGCCCGCCGGTAAGCTCGAGCCGGGCGAAGATCCGGCCGCCTGTGCGGCGCGCGAGCTGGCCGAGGAGACGGGCCTGCGGGCGGAGCGGCTGACCCGCATCGCGCGCTATTACTCGAGCCCCGGGTACAGCAACGAAGAAATTCACCTCTACCTGGCCGAGGGGCTGGGCGAGGCGCCGCCGGCGGCGGCGGACGACGAGGAGTTCATCACTGTCGAGCGGGTGCCGGTGGCCGAGGCGGTGGCGATGGTCCACGACGGGCGAATCGCCAACGCGACGACCGTCATCGCAGTGC
>Ga0315298_1009794_pt1 | contig 11709 bp, 6 predicted proteins | sample WHS_1_MG_FD_203077 | JGI IMG/M metagenome (GOLD analysis project Ga0315298, IMG submission 203077) | Extremophilic microbial mat communities from Washburn Hot Springs, YNP, Wyoming, USA - WHS_1_MG | ecosystem: Environmental > Aquatic > Thermal springs > Hot (42-90C) | place: USA: Wyoming... | reverse complement strand
GTGGGTGCTTATCCTGCCCGATCCCGATCGGCCGCTCTTCCAGGTTTTTGCCGAGGCCGAAAGCGACGAGCAAGCCCAAAGCCTTCTCGCGCGCTATCAACGCATCGTCGAAGGGTTTCAAGAGGGGGCCTCATAAGGGCGAGAGAATGTTTGGCACACGAGCGCGCCCCACGAACGTGCACGGGGCGCGCTCGCTTTATGGGCGTTTAGCGCTCGTAAACGAAGGCGCCCCCCACCATCGTCGCGTCAACGTGCGCTTCGAGGAGGGTCTCTGGAGGGCCTTGCAGGATATTCTCAGAAAGGATGACGAGATCCGCGGCCATGCCGGGCGTGAGCGTTCCCTTGAAATGTTCCTCATAGGATGCGTAAGCGCTGCCGCAGGTGTAGGCTGTCAGAGCCTCAGCGAGGGTGAGGCACTCTTCGGGGAACCATCCACCGAGTGGGGTGCCATCGGCCCGGCGCCGCGTGACGGCCGCATAGAGGTTTCGAAGGGGGTCCAGCGATTCCACGGGGCAATCGGTGCCCAAGGCCAAGCGCGCCCCTTGCCGAAGGAGGCTGCGCCAAGCATACCCCCACCGACAACGCGCCCCCCATTTGCGTTCGGCCATCTCCATATCTTGCGTGGCGTGAATGGGCTGCATCGAGGCGGTGACGCCGAGACGCGCGAAGCGAGGCATATCCTCGGGAGAGACGAGTTGGGCATGTTCGATGCGTTGGCGCAAGCCCAGTGGGCCGAGTTCCTGGGCGACATGCTCATACACGTCGAGCACGCGGCGGTTGGCCGCATCGCCGATGGCATGGATGGCCGAGGCGATGCCCCCTTGAGCGGCGCGGCGCACGGTGTCATAAATCTCCTCGGTGGCCATCGCGGCCACGCCGTAATCGCCGGGGCGCCCCTCATACGGTTCAAGCATCTCCGCCGTGGCCGAGCCGAGTGCACCATCGGCAAAGAGTTTCAGGTGGCCGATCTTGAGCCACTCGCTGCCAAACCCCGTGCGTAGCCCCAAACCCAACGCGGCCTCTAACGCCTTGCGTGGGAGCATGTGCCACGCGCGAAGGGTCAGATCGCCGGCGGCTTCCAGCCGTTCGAGGGTGGCGAAGCGATCCATCCCCTCGCAATTGTGGATGCTCGTTACGCCAAGGCGAGCCGCCTCGGCGAGGGCGCGGCGTGCGGCGGCATCGAGGGTTTTGGCGTTTGGCGGAGGGAGAACGCGCGCGATGAGCATTTGGGCGTTCTCCGTAAGGATGCCCGTTGGGTCACCATGCTCGTCGCGGAGGATCTGCCCGCCCGGCGGATCTGGCGTGTTGCGATCGATCTCTGCCCGGTGAAGGGCAAGTGTGTTGACCCATAGGGAATGGCCATCCTTCGAGGCGAGGCAAACGGGCACGTGGGGTGCGGCGCGGTCGAGGTCATGCCGTGTGGGGCGTTGGGCGCCTGGCCAGAGGTTATAGTCCCATCCTCGGCCCTGCAACCACTCGCCAGGGGGCAGGGCCTGCGCCCTTTGCCGTACGCAATCGAGAGCCTCTTGGAGGGAGAGGGCGCCTTCTAGTGAGACCGTCGCCAGCGCAAGGCCGAATTCGGTGAAATGCACGTGGGCATCTTGAAAGCCAGGGAGGACGCACCGGCCCGCAAGATCATACGTTTGGGCCTGCGGCCCGGCGAGGGCACGTATCTCGGCAGAATCCCCAATGGCCGCGATGCGACCCGCGCGAATCAAAAGGGCCTGCACTTTGGGCTGAGAAGGCGCCAACGTATAGATAGCGCCGTTATAAAGGACGTATTCCCCCAAAGCGGAGGCCCTTCCCTTTGCATCCCGTCGAGGGGGTGTGGTGTAAGAGGCGATGTCACTCATAGGGGCCTATCAGAAGGGGATTTCCTCTTCGTCAATGGCCGTAACCTCCTCTTCGCCAGGGGCACCGGGCGCAGCCGCGCCCTCGCCTCGCCCGCCAAGGAATTGGACGGTGCGCGCGGTAACATCTAGAGAGGCGCGCCACTCGCCATCTCGCCCTTGAAAAGGTTTTGGCTCGTTCAACTCCCCTTCGACAAAGACCAGCCGCCCTTTGGCAAGGTATTGGTTGCAGATCTCGGCCAGCCGCCGCCACGCCGTCACGCGGAACCAAATGGTGCGTTGCTGCTGTTGACCGTTGGCATCCGTCCAACGGCGATCGGTAGCCACGGTAAAAGAGGTAACCGGCGTGCCATCTGGCGTGAAGCGCATTTCTGGGTCTCGCCCCAGGCGGCCAATGAGCATAATTCGCTGGAACATCGTGCCCTCCTTCTTTCGCACTGGGTCCATTCTAGCATACCCCTGCCGCTTGCGCAATCTCGCAAAGGGATGTTTAGGGGGCCGCCTCGCCCTATGGTAAAATGGCTTTGGGAGGTTGGGTGCCCTATGATTCGCCTTGCCGATCTCCTTCAGGCTACGGGAGGGCGCATCGTCGCCCAGGGGCCAAGCGAGGTATTTTCCGGGTTTGCCTTCGATTCGCGCGCCACAGAGCCAGGCCAACTTTTTGTGGCTGTGGTGACGGAAACGGGCGATGGGCATGATTATATCCCGCAGGCTTGCGCCGCCGGGGCTACGGGCGTGCTTTGCGAGCGGCCGCCGCTTGCGGATTGCGGCGCCGTAACCATTGTGCAGGTGGCGAGTACGCGCGAGGCCTTGCTTGCCTATGCGCGCTACATTTTGGCCGAGCGGCGATTGGAAGTGGTGGGCGTTACCGGCAGTGTGGGGAAAACGACCACCAAAGAGGCCATTGCTTCGGTGTTGAGCGAGGAGCGAACCGTCTTTCGTAACCCGGCGAGTTATAACGGGCGGTTCGGCCTACCCATCGCTCTGGGGGGATTGGAACCAGGCCAGGAGATAGCCGTCCTTGAGATGGCTTGCGATGCCCTTGACGAAATCCGCTACCTTGCCGAAATCACTCGCCCGCGTCTGGCTGTGGTAACCCGCATTGGCCATAGCCATTTGGATGCTTTTGGCTCGCTCGAGACGATCGCGCGCGAAAAGGGGCGCTTGGTGGAGGCGCTCCCAACCGATGGGCTGGCTATTTTAAATGCCGATGACCCTTGGGTGGCCGCGATGGCGAAGCGCACGCGGGCACGCGTGGTAACGATTGGCTGCCACCACGAGGCAGATTATATGGCGCAGGTCTTGGCCCTTTCTCCGGAGGGGACGCGCCTTCTCTTGCGCCACGCGGAAGGGGAGTTTGAGGTATTTTTACCCCTTATCGGGGCGCATTTTGCCTACAGCGCCCTTGCGGCGGCAGCCGTGGGGCGGCATTATGGCCTCTCGTGGGAGGCAATCGGCCGGGGGCTGGCCAAGGTGCCCCGGCTGCCTGGGAGGATGGCTTGGGCGCTGGCCGTCGGCGGGGCCAACTTGCTCGATGATAGCCACAGCGCCAGCCTCGAATCGGCCCTGGCCGCATTGGAGGCCCTCGCCACGCTCAAGGGAGCGCGACGCATCCTTTTTTTAGGCGATATAGATGGTTTGGGTGCCCATGAGGAAGAGACATATCGCGCCATAGGGTATCGCGCCGCGGAGGTAGCCGATCTCTTGGTCGCCAAAGGGGAGGGGGCGCGCCTGGCCGCTCAAGCGGCGATCGGTGCGGGCATGCCTTCGGAGCGGGTACATCTTACCTATGCGTATGAAGACGCCCTTCGCCTTTTACAAGGGGTGCTCCAAGAGGGGGACCTTTTGCTCGTCAAAGGGGGCGCCTCGGCGCGGTTGGAACGGGTAACCCAGGCCCTTTTGCGCGATCCTGCTACTGCATCGCACGTCCTGCCCCGCCAAGAGGGGGGCTGGCGCCACGTGCGCCTTCAACGCCCGGGTCGCCCCACGTGGGTGGAGATAGATCTCGATGCCATCGCCGGAAATGTGCGCCGCCTGCGCCAAATCGTAACCCCCCAAGCGCAGATCCTCGCCGTCCTCAAGGCAGATGCTTACGGGCATGGGGCTTCTAAAGTGGCCCGGGTAGCCCTGAATAATGGGGCCACCTGGTTAGGCGTGGCCTGCTTAGGCGAGGCCCTAACCCTGCGCGAGCAGGGCATCGAGGCGCCGATCTTGGTCTTGGGGTTCACGCCGGCCTGGCAGGCGCGGCAGGTGGTTCAGAATAACATCTCGGCGACCGTATTTTCAACGCCCGTGGCCGAAGCCCTTTCGCAAGCGGCGCGCGACCTAGGCCGCCCTGCGCGGGTGCACATCAAGGTGGATACGGGGATGGGGCGTTTGGGCCTTTTGCCGGAAGAAGTCCTCCCCTTTATGCGGGAGATTGCTCGCCTGCCGGCCTTGGAGATCGAAGGCATCTTTAGCCATTTGGCCGCCGCCGATGAAGAGGATCTGACCTATACCCATTGGCAGATCGCGCGTTTTGAGGAGGTCCTGCGCACCCTGGAAGGTGAGGGCTTGCGCCCGCCCCTTGCCCACATCGCCAATAGCGCGGCTGCTCTGCGCTTGAGGGAGGCCCATTATGATATGGTGCGCATCGGCATCGCCCTTTACGGCCTTAGCCCCTCCGCGTGCGTCCCTTTACCGGAGGGGTTCCGGCCGGCCCTCTCTTTCAAATGCCAGGTGGCGCAGGTGAAATCCTTGCCGGAGGGGAGTTTCGTGGGGTATGGGCGCACCTTCCGCACGAGCCGCCCCTCGCGCATCGCCGTCATCCCCGTGGGGTATGCCGATGGGTTCCGGCGGGCACCGCGCCATTGGGGAGAGGTGCTCGTGCGTGGCCGGCGCGCCCCCTTGGTGGGGCGCGTGAGCATGGATCAGGCCACCATTGACGTGACGGATATCCCCGATGTGCGCCAAGGTGATGAGGTCGTGCTCATCGGCGAGCAGGGAGGGGAGCGCATCACCGTGGAGGAGGTGGCCGAACGGCTTGGCACCATCCATTATGAGGTGATTTCCGAGATTTTGGCGCGGGTGCCGCGAGTCGTATAGCGGTTTCAAAGGTTGCCGCTTCGGGCAAATTCGAGTATGTTGGGGCTATCTTATTGCAAGGGGGAACCTATGCCAGCCATTGCCATCAAACCCGGTATCTATTGGATTGGCGTGAACGACCGCACGACGGACCTCTTTGAAGGGATGTGGCCCATCCAAAAGGAGGGCGTCTCTTATAATAGTTACCTCGTGCTGGATGAGAAAAAGGCCCTTATTGACTTGGCCAGCGGCCGCCAAGAGGCGCCCTATCTCCAGCAGATCCTCGATCTCATCAACCCCGCGGAACTCGATTACATCGTCCTGAACCATATGGAGCCGGATCATACCGGCGCGGCGCGCCTGCTCTATCACCTCGCGCCCAAGGCCGAGTTTATCGTAACGGCCAAGGGCAAGCCGATGCTCGAGGCCTTTTATGGCATCACCGACCGTGTGCGGGTAGTAGGCGATGGGGAAACTATCGCACTCGGAGAAAAGGCTTTGCAATTTTTCGCGGTGCCGTTCGTCCATTGGCCCGAGACGATGGTAACCTACGAACAAACCACGGGGATCCTCTTTTCGTGCGATGCCTTCGGAGGGTATGGCGCCCTGATGGGGGCCATCTTTGACGATGAATACCCCGATATGGCCTTCTACATCCAAGAATCGTTGCGCTACTATGTGAACATCGTAGCGCGTTTTAGCGGGCCGGTGCTCAACGCGATTGCCAAATTAGGTGGGCTATCCATCTCGGTGGTGGCGCCTTCGCACGGCCTCATTTGGCGTAAAAACCCGATGCAGATCGTGCAACTCTACCGCGAGTGGGCCACCTTGGCGAGCGAACCCGGCAAGCCGGGCGTGACGTTGATTTACGGCTCGATGTACGGCAACACCGAGAGCATGATGAACGCTGTGGCCGCCGGCGTGGCCCGCACGGGGGTGCCTTTGGCGATTTTCGACGCGGCGCGGACGCACGTCAGTTATATCCTCCCCTCGGTGTGGGTGCACAAGGGCGTCTTGGTGGGCGCGCCCACGTATGAGGTCTCGCTCTTCCCGCCGGTGGCCCAGGCTTTGGGGATGCTGGCTCACAAGCGGATTATGCACAAAAAAGCGGCCTACTTTGGAAGTTATGGCTGGTCGCGCGGGGCGGCGCGAGAGTGCTTGGAGATCACCGCCAAATTGAATTGGGAGTGGCAAGAGCCGTTCGAGTTCAACGGCGCCCCTACGAAAGAGGATTTGCACCGCGGCGAGGCCTTTGGCGAGGCGTTCGCTCGCTCCCTGGCGGAGGGCTAAAGTCGTGGGCGAACTCTATGAGCGGGTGGGGAACCTGCACATCCACTCCCTCCTTTCCGATGGGAGCGGGGCGCCTGAGGAGATCGCCCAAGCCGCCGCCGAAGCGGGGCTAGATTTCGTCATCCTGACCGACCACAACCGCTATGCGCCCGAGTTCGAGGGTTGGTATGGCTCGGTGCTCCTCCTTGTGGGCGAGGAGATTCACGACCCGGCCAATCCTCATCGGAATCATCTCCTCGCCTTTCGCGTGGGGGAGGATATGAGCGCTTATGGCGCTGATCCCCTTGCCTTGTGCGAAAAGGTGGCGATGCGCGGCGGTTTGAGTTTCCTCGCCCACCCCTTTGAGAGGAGCGGGGCCTTTGCTGGGGAGCCAGAGATCAACTGGCTTGCCTGGGATGCACGCCCCTTTACGGGCCTCGAACTGTGGAATTATATGTCCGAGTTCAAGGCGCATCTCACCACGCCATGGCGGACGCTTCGGGCTGCCTTTTGGCCCAAGGGGGCCATCCAAGGGCCGTTCGAGGAGACGCTTGCCCAGTGGGATGAACTCCTTGAGGTGCGCCCCGTGTACGCTGTGGGCGGGTCCGATGCTCACGCGCTCGTTTACCGCCGAGGGCCTTTGGCGAAGCGCCTGTTCCCCTATCAGCACCTTTTCCGCGCGGTGAATACGCACATTTTGGCTCGCGCCCCTTGGGTAGGCGATGCCGCGCAGGATGGGGCGATCGTCTATGAGGCCCTCGAACATGGCCGTGCCTTTGTCGGGTATGATGCCTTGGGGGCGACGCGCGGCTTCCGCTTCGAGGCCGCCGATGGGCACGGGGTGCACACGATGGGGGAGGTATGCGCGCCTCGGGGGATGGTTCGCTGGCAGGTATGGGCGCCGCGGCGCGCCCTCTTACGGCTCATCCGTAACGGCCAGGTCATCGCTCAATGCGTGGGGCGATCCCTTGCCTACGAATCGGCCGAGCCGGGGGCCTACCGCGTAGAGGCTTATCGCCGTTATGCCGGCCTTTGGAGGGGCTGGATCTTTGCCAACCCCATTTTTCTGCAAGGTTAGAAAGGAGAGATGTCATGTCTGAGACGAAGCGCCCCAACATCATCGTCTTTTTCACCGATCAGCAACGTGCTGATACGGTGGGCTGTTACGGCAACCGCCTGGGGTTGACGCCCAACTTGGATGCGATGGCAAAGGAGGGGGTTCGTTTCGAGCAGGCCTTCACGGCGCAGCCCGTGTGTGGGCCGGCGCGCGCCTTGTTACAAACGGGCCTTTACCCCACGGTAACGGGATGTTTTCGCAATGGCATCCCCTTACCGCTAGACGCTCGCACCCTGGCGCACGCCTTACGCGAGGTGGGGTATGAGGTGGGGTATATCGGCAAGTGGCACCTGGCCGGCAAGACGCGCGGAGAAAGCCAGGCCGTGCCCCCCGAGCGACGGGGTGGCTATGTGGATTTTTGGCTGGGGGCCGACCTCCTGGAGTTCAGTTCCTCGCCCTATGGGGGCGGCTATTACGATGCGGAAGGTCGCTTCGTGCCCTTTACCAAGTATCGCGTGGAGGCGCAGACGGATCACGTGTTGGACTATCTGCGCACGCGAGATGGCCGGCGCCCGTTTTTCCTCTTTATCTCCTATTTGGAGCCACACCATCAGAACGACCTCAACCGCTATGTGGCCCCCAAGGGTTATGCGGAACGGTATCAGAAGTATGAGGTGCCGGGCGACCTCGTGGGCCACGAGGGGGACTGGAAGGAAAACCTGCCGGATTATTATGGCATCTGCGCTAGTTTGGATGAGAACTTGGGGCGCATCCGCGAGGAACTGGCACGCCTGGGCCTGGCCGATGATACCATCCTCATCTACACGAGCGACCATGGCAGCCATTTTCGCACGCGCAACAAGGAATACAAGCGTTCTTGCCATGAGGCCTCTATCCGCATCCCGATGGTCATTTCCGGGCCAGGATACCGAGGGGGCCACGTGGTGCGCGAACTGGTGAGCCTCATCGACTTGCCCCCGACGATTCTCGAGATGGCCGGCGCGCCGGTGCCCGAGAATTTCCAGGGGCGCAGTGTCAATCCGCTCATCCGCGGCGAGGCGCGAGATTGGCCGCAAGAGGTGTTCGTGCAGATCAGCGAATCTCAAGTGGGGAGGGCCATCCGCACCAAACGTTGGAAGTACGGCGTCGATGCGCCCGATCGGGACGGCTGGAACGACCCGGCTAGCCCCGTGTATGTGGAACAATACCTTTACGACCTGGAAAACGACCCTTACGAGCAAACGAACCTTGTAGGAGACCCGGCCTATCGCGCCGTGGCCGACGAACTGATGGCGATTCTCCTCCGACGGATGGCCGAGGCCGGCGAAGAGCCGCCGCGCATTATCCCCCGGTGAGAGGTTTCGGAATAAAAGGGGGCGGCCGGATTGAGCGGGCCGCCCCCTTTGATGCTATTTGGGTTCGGCTCATTCGCCGATTTGGAAGGCACCCCCCGCCGAACGCCCAAAGATATCCGGTTCGTACATCTCGTAGGCCGTAGCGGGGAGCACTTTGAACTCCCCCGGCGTGGTGCAACGCACCTGATAGGTGTACTCGTAAGCCCCGCGCGCCAGTTGCGTTACGAATAGGGCCACCTTTTCGTCGCGCAGTTCGGCGTGGCTGGGCCACAGGCCCCACCACCAGGCCCCCTTGCCTTTGGCCTCGATATTGACGAGGCCCTGGCTTTCTTCGGCCGTGCGCGTCGTTGCCAGGCTCGTATCCAGCGCCTCGCAGCCGGCGGGCAAGGGATCTTCGATGACGAGGTAGTACAGATCGGTCGGGGCGATGAGGGTCAGTTTCACGGTGATGAGATCGTTTACCTTGGCGCTCGTGATCGGTTTGGTCGGATCGCTTGCCAGAGCGTATTCCCGCTGGATGAACACACCGCGCCCCAAGGGTTGGAGTTCCTCGGCCGGCAAGTAGTAGCGCAGGAAGGCGCTGTAGTACATCCGCCCGGTGCCTTCGCGCGCCATCGTTACGGCGTTATCGGCCCCGGCGAGCAAGCGCCCTACGGGCACGCGGACGAGGATGGGGTCATCGAGCGTCTCTTTTGTAACGCGCCCCTTGGCCCAGTTCACGTCATTGACCAAGAGTTCGTAGGCGTAATTCGCCTGGAACTCGCCCGTGGCGAGCATGTAATCCGTTAGCGCCCAAATGGCCCAAACGTTCTCTTGCGTCGTTTCCCACCGGCCGGTGCTGCGAGCGGTCATCAGCCAACGCACCACCTGTGGCAGGAGTGGGTTCTTGGGGGCAATCTGCACCAAAGCCCGCAGGATGATGGCCGTCGTGCGCGTATCGGTATTCATAGCCCATTTGGCGCGCAATTTTTCTTGCCAATGGGCGCCTGTGGCCGATAACTGTGCCACATTGACGAGTTCGTTCGAGAGCGTCGTGAGCCGCGTGGTGCCCTGAGGATCCAAGATGTTGAGCGTCATCGCTAGGTAAGCCTTGGCATAGAGCGACATATCGGCGCGCTTATCATAGAGGAGCACCGTGCGCCCCATATCCCCTTGGCCTGCCTCGGCCAAGGCATAGAGCACAAAGGCCCTCTCGTCTCGGCTGGCAGGGGTCTCGTCTGTGGAGAGCTCTAACCATTGCTTGAGGAAGGCGACGGCAAGGTCTATCGTGCGCGCATCCACCGCAAAGTCAGCCCGGCGCGCCTCCACCAAGCCCAAGAGGACGTAGGCCGTCAGGGAGGGGGAACTCGTCTCGTTCGGCCACCAACCCCAGCCCCCATCCAGGTTCTGGAGGGCATAGAGGCGCTGGAGGCCCACGCCCACCTGCTGGGGCAGGCGTGTGGCCAACTTGGGCTTCTCGATGCCGAGCGCTTTGAGCGCCCGGTAAGTAAAGACGTTGGGCAAGAAGCGGCTCACCGTCTGCTCGATGCAGTCATAGGGGTAAGCCTCTAGGTACCGCAGGCCCTCTTGCATACCCGCCGCGAGAGAGGGTTCGAGCGTCACCGAGAGTTCGCCCAGAGTTGGCTCAGCGTTTTCGGGCAAGCGCACCCATTCCGTAACGCGCCCTTCGATTTGGCCAGAGGTGCCGACCGTCTCGGGGGAACTCGGGTAGTATACCGGCACCTTTACGATGACGGTATCGGCCAGGTTGCCCGCCTTGGCCTCGAAGCGCAAGGAGGCTTCATAGGTGGCGACGACCGAGGCCGGCCAGTACAAGCGTTCTCGCCCACCGGCGGCGATGCGCACTTGGCGCGCCCCATCTTGGATGCGCATTCCCTCCGCGGTGAGGGTTACGGCCACATCGAGCGGCTTATCGGTGTTGTTATGCACCACGGCGCCCAGGGTGGGCTGATCGCCGATGACGGCGAAACGCGGCACCATCGGGCGAACCATCAAATCCAAGTTGGTGATGACATCCACCGTGGCCTGGCCCACGCGCGTATCGGCGGTAACGGCCTGGGCCGTCATCCGCCAAGTGGTGAGGTTATCGGGCAGGGTAACCTTGACCGTGGCCTTGCCGGAAGCATCCGTCTGCACAGCGGGCGCCCAAAAGGCCACATCGGGGAAGACCTCTCGGACGAGGCCCTCGCCCCCACCGCCACCGCCCTTGCCCTCCCGCGCGAGGGAGACGTTGACGCGCTCTACGAGTTTCACGAGCGATACGCCCGTCCACACGTTCAGGCCACGCTGGCGGTAGAAGGTATCCACGATGTTCGGCCGGGCGGCGCCCGTCAGTTTTTCGACGGCCAAATCCACCAATTGCAAGGTAACCTCGGCGGGAACGCCCTTGCCATCGTAGGTTTGGGTCGAGATCTCGTAGGTTACCGTATCGCGCGGGCGATAGGTGGATTTATCGGGCGTGATGGTTACCTTGAGTTGCTGCCGCTCAGTGGAGATGGGCAGCATCACATAGCCGAGTTTGAAACTCGGCACCTGGCCGGCAGACTGGGCGCCCTGCACGATGAGGACGGAGACAAAGACGTTCGGCGCATACTCCTCGCGGATAGGAATCTCGAGGATATCGCTATTCGTCTTGAGGGTGATCACCTGATATTGGATAACCTTCCCTCGCTCGATGGTCAAGAGGGCATTGACCCGTCCTTGGTAAGGGGAGGGCACCATGATCTTGGCCGTCTCGCCGGGACGATAGGATTTCTTATCGGCCACGAGGGTGATGCGATCGTGGTTCTCTTGCCCCCAGTTGATGTATTCCGCGCTGCTGCTCACCCAGAGGTAGAGGGCACTGCGTACCTCGTTTTCATACTCATCGAGGCCTGTGGCCACTACTTTGTATGTGCCCCCCTCCTGGGGAGTGAAGGAGGCCCAAGCCATACCGCGGGCGTCGGTTTTGATGGTCTGCGTGGCGACGGCCGTTTGGCGGATCTTGTTCGTCCAGTAATAGTTTTCGCTCCCGTCGGCGGCCTTCTCTTTGACGCTGTACCATTCCTGCTTATAGAAAGTTACGGTCAGGGCTTGTTGAGTGCGCGTGAGGCCCTGTGTATCCACCGTGAAGGCC